>Ga0207667_10003854_pt1 | contig 18447 bp, 14 predicted proteins | sample KBSCornC52_FD_184301 | JGI IMG/M metagenome (GOLD analysis project Ga0207667, IMG submission 184301) | Corn rhizosphere microbial communities from Kellogg Biological Station, Michigan, USA - KBS Corn C5-2 (SPAdes) (version 2) | ecosystem: Host-associated > Plants > Roots > Rhizosphere > Soil ...
CCCCAAGTTGGCCCGCGACGCCGGCCTCTGCATCGCGGGCCGACTTGGGGGCCGGTCCGAGAAGGGCCACCACCTGTAGCGGCTTGCCGATGACGTGAACCGACCCGAACATCGGTGCATGGTCGATGATGATTCAGGCGGCTGGCGGCTCGGGCATCAGCCCGACGATTGGTACTCACCGAGATCCATGCGGATACGGGATGAAGCCAGGCAGCGGCAGCAAGAGGCTCATGAGGAACGCGTGGCCCAGCGCAAGCGAGACCGCGAGGAAGCCCGTCGCAAGGCGAAGGGACTGCCCTCTTCGCCGACCGACTATGCGTGGCTCGAGCCGGATTGGGTCGAGCCGCCCGTGATGCCATTACGGCTGCGCAACAGGCGTTGAGGGCAGTCAGGCAGGCGCCGTGCATCCCCTCCAGGCCTGCCTGGGGATGCGGGGCCCCGGCGTGCAGGCCGGCGGCGCAGTGGGTCTATCGATGGGTGTCGGAAAATGACCTCAGGGCGACGGGCGCGCGCTTTGCCTCCCGGTCGCCCGGGATGGATGGGCCATCACGAAGCTCCGGCGGCAGGATTGCATCGCGAACGATAGCGAGAAACGCAGACGCGGCGCCGCCTGAGGAGATCATCATGAACTCCTCGAAGTCGTAATAGGCCACGAACCGCCCATTGGGTGTCTGGATGTGCTCCACGACCATCGGGAGCCCGTTCCCGTGGCCATGGGTGAAGCAGAATTCCCGCTTGACGCCCTTTTTCGTACTATCCGTGAAGAACACTCGTTCCATGCGGAACAGATACACAGCGGATGGGCGGCCCGCGAGGGGTGTTGAAGGTGCTGGAGCCGACCACTGGCAGGATCGGCTGCGGTATCTGCGGTCGCGCCGTCCGCGTTCGGCCGCTTCGGCCCAAATAAATTCTCGGCGCCGAACTGTGGCCTTCCCTTCGTACACGAGGGCTTGCCGGCGCTTTAGGCGAGGCGGTTTGGGTCATCCGCTGCACGGCCAACGGGGGAGAAGAGGCTGAGCTCGTCCGCGCGATGGCAGGCCGTGGCTTGCGGGCCGCTCCCAGTCTCCAGCTCCGGCCGCTCTTTGCGGCAGCGATCCTGGGCATACGGACAACGGGCCGCGAAGCTACAGCCAAGTTCTGCAGCCGCGAGCGACGGAATGCCCTCAGTCCGCGACGATATCTCCGGCCGCCTGTGCGATTGGCCCGGAACGGCGGCCAGCAGCGCCTCGGTATAGGGGTGTCGTGGGGCGCGGAAGATCGCTTCGGCATTCCCCATCTCGACGATGCGGCCGGCATACATCACCGCCACGCGGTCGGAGATGTTGGCGACGACGCTCAGGTCGTGCGAGATGAACAGATAGGTCAGGCCGAACGTCCGCTGCAGGTCGCGCAGCAGGTTGATGATCTGGGTCTGTACCGAGACGTCGAGCGCCGATACGGCCTCGTCGGCGACGATAAGCTGCGGCGACGAGGCCAGCGCCCGGGCAATGGCAATGCGCTGCCGCTGGCCGCCGCTGAAGGCGTGCGGATAGCGTGTCGCATAGTCGGGGCTGAGGCCGACCTGCACCAGCAGCTCTTCGACCCGGACGTCGATCGCCCGGCGGCCCATCGACGTGTTGACCTCGAGCACTTCGCCGATGATGTCGCGGACGGTGAAGCGGGGATTGAGCGAGCCGGTCGGATCCTGGAACACCATGCGCAGCTCGGTGCGCAGCCGGCGCTTCTGCGTGCGATCGGCCTTCGCCACCTCGATCGGCGCGGCATCGCCTGGATCGAAACGCACGGTGCCACTATCGGGGCGGTAGAGGCCGACCAGCGTCTGGCCGAGGGTCGACTTGCCGCAGCCGCTCTCACCCACCAGACCGAGGGTCTCGCCGCGCCGGATGTCGAACTCCACATCGCTCACGGCGCGTACTTCGCCTGCGCGGCGCGAGAGAAAGCCGGTGGCGATGGCGAACCGTTTGCTCAGGCCCTCGACCCTGAGCAGCGGTTCGCCCGCGGCGTGCGCGGCCGGGCCGGATGCGGGCGCGGCCGCTGCCGGGGTGCGCGTTTCGCGCCTGAAGAGGGCCGCGTCGGGACCGTAGGCGTGGCAAGCCACGGCCTGCGGAGCTTCGGGGAAGAGCGGCGGCTCGACCCTGTCGCAGAGGCCGGCTCGGGCCCAGTCGCAGCGCGGGTGGAAGGAACAGCCGGCAGGCCGCGCCGCCGGCGACGGCACGTTGCCGCGGATCGCGTTGAGCGGCGCCTTGAAGTGGCGGTCGAGGCGCGGCATCGAGGCGAGCAGGCCGCGAGTATAGGGGTGCTTCGGATCCCCGAGCACGGCGCCGACGGGTCCCTGCTCGACGATCTTGCCGAGATACATCACCGCCACGTCGTCGGCGATCTCGGCGACCACGCCGAGGTCGTGCGTGATGAACAGCATCGTCATCTGCCGCTCGCGCTGCAGGCGGCGCAGCAGCTCGAGGATGGTCGCCTGCGTGGTGACGTCGAGCGCGGTGGTCGGCTCGTCGGCAATCAGCAGCCGCGGCTGCGCCACCAGCGCCATCGCGATCATCGCGCGCTGCCGCTGGCCGCCGGAGAGCTCGAAGGTATAGCGGTCGAAACGCTGCTCGGGCTCGGGCATGCCGACGTGGCGGAGCATTTCGATCGCTTCCCGGGCGGCCGCCTTCTTGTCGAGCCGCCGGTGCAGGCGCAGCGCCTCCACGATCTGGTTGCCGATGGTGTAGAGCGGCGACAGGAAGCTCATCGGCTCCTGGTGGATCATGCCGATCTCGCCGCCGCGGATCTGCCGGAGCTGTTTCGCGCGCGGGTCGAGCGCCGCGATGTCGACCGGCTCGCCCTGCTTCTGGGCCAGCCGGATGTGGCCCGAGGCGACGTAGCCGGGCCGGTCGAGCACGCTGAGGATCGCCTTGGCGGTCACCGACTTGCCGCAGCCGGATTCGCCGACGAGGCAGACGGTCTTGCCCCTGGGCAGCGTGAGGTCGATGCCGCGGATGACGCCGACATCGCCGCCGCTGAGGGCGAAGTTGACGTGGAGGTCTTCGATCTCGAGGAGCGTGGCGGCGTCCATCGGCCTCAACCCGAATAAGGGTCGGCGGCGTCGCGCAGGCCGTCGCCGAGAAAATTCAGCGCCAGCACGGCGATCACTACGGCGAGGCCGGGCAGGAGCAGCCATGGCGCGCCGGCGATGGTGTGGACGTTCTGGGCTTCCTGCAGCAGGACGCCCCAGCTCACGATCGGGACCCTGAGCCCGATGCCGAGGTAGGAGAGGGCGGTTTCAGCCAGGATCATCGAGGGGATGGCGAGCGACACCACGGCGATGATGTGGCTCAGAAAGCTCGGCAGCATGTGGCGGAAGAGGATACGGAAGGTCGAGGCGCCGTCGAGCTGCGCGGCCTTGACGAAGTCCTCGGTGCGCATGGCGAGGAACCGCCCGCGCACCACCCGCGCGAGCCCGGTCCAGCCGATTACCGACAGGATGACGGTGATGAGGAAATACACCTCCATCGGCGAGACGTCCTGCGGGATGGCGGCGGCGAGACCGATCCACAGCGGGATCGAGGGGACGGACTGGATGAATTCGATCAGGCGCTGGATGATGAGGTCGGTGGTGCCGCCGAAATAGCCGGAGAGGCCGCCCATCAGGATGCCGAAAAACAGGCTGAGCGCCACGCCGATGAGGCCGATCGTCATCGAGATGCGCGTGCCGTAGATGGTGCGGCTCAGGATGTCGCGCCCGAGCCGGTCGGCCCCGACCAGGTAGAACGGCTGTCCAGCTTCGACCGGTCCGATAAGGTGGATGTCGCCGTCGATCAGCCCGAACAGCTTGTAGGCCTCGCCATGAACGAACAGGCCGACGTCGATCGGAGTGTCGGGATCGTCGGCAAACAGGCGCTTGCCGCTGTTGTAGTCGACCTTGGCCTTGTAGGCGTCGACATGCGGTTCGAAGTGCCAGCCGTGCTCGTCGCTGATGCCGAAGCTGATCGCCTGCGGCGGCGCATAGGCATATTTCGTGTTGGCGTCGTCGAGCGTCACCGGAGCAAGGAATTCCGGGATCAGCACGACGATGTAGAGGAGCAGAACCACCACGCCGCCGGCCACGCCGAGCCGGTGCCGCGTGAACTTGCGCCAGGTCAGCGCCCACTGGTTCTCGTAGCCGAGGCCCCTGGCCTTCCTGCGGGGACGGGGAGCAGAGGCATCCGTTCCGGTGCTGGTTGCGTCCATCGCTAGCCCCACTGCCGGCGGATGCGGGGGTCGAGCCAGCCGAGCAGCAGATCGCTCAGCAGCGTGCCGACCACGGTGAGCACGCTCAGCATCAGGATGAAGCCCGCGGCCATGTACGAGTCTTCGTCGCGCAGCGCGCGCAGCAACAGCGGCCCCGTGGTCTGCAGCCCCATGACGATCGAGACGATCGTCGAGCCGGAAACGATGTCGACGAGGATGTCGTTGAGGCCGCTGACGAATGGGTTGAGCGCGTGCCGCACCGGGTATTTCATCAGGAGCCGGAATTCGGGCAGGCCCTTGGCGCGGCCGGCCATCACGTACGGCTTGTGCAACTCGTCGATGAGGTTGGCCCGGATGATGCGGATGACGCTCGCGGTGCCGGACGCGGCCAGGACCAGCGTCGGCAGCCAGATGTGGCCGGCGAGGTCCACCGCCTTGTCCCACGACCAGGGCGCATCGACATAGGCCTCGGAGAAGAGCCCGCCCACGTCCTGCCCGAAATAGACGAAGACGATGTACATCACGGCCAGCGCGAGCAGGAAATTCGGGACCGCGAGGCCGAGGAAGCCGAACACCGTAAAGGTGTAGTCGGCCAGGGAGTAGCGCCGCACGGCCGAATAGATGCCGATGGGAATGGCAATGATCCAGATCACCGCAAGGCTGAAGATCGACAGCAGCGCCGTCAGCCCGAGCTTCTGCCAGATCAGCTCCGCGACCGGCAGCTTCCAGGTGAACGAGTAGCCGAAATCGCCGTGCAGCACGATGCCGGCGACCCAGCGGACGTATTGCACAGGGACCGGCTGGTCGAGGCCGTAGGTATGGCGCAGCGCGGTCTTTTCGTCGGGCGTCATCAGGTCGCCCGTCCGCGCCGCCTGTGCCGCCAGGTGATCGACGAAGTCGCCCGGCGGCAGGTTGATCACGAGGAAAGAGATGAACGATACCGCGATCAGCGTCGGAATCACGAACAGCAGGCGGCGGACGAAAAAGTTCATGCGGGCCACCGCGAAAACCAGGACAGGCGGCGCTGGTGCCGCCTGTCCTCAGGAGTGAAGCCTAGCACTACTTCTGCACGTAGTACTGCGCGAAGTTGCTGGGCGCCGGGCCGGGATAGTACCAGCCTTCGATCAGCGGCGAGGCGTTGTGCAGGTCGTTGCGGACGGCCCGGTAGAAGCCCTCCGGCAGCGCGACGCCGATCTCGAGGAAGTTCTCGGCGGCGAGGTCGCCGAATTCCTTCATCAGCGCGGCCTGCTGATCGCCGGTCGCGGTGGGGATCAGGCTGCGGATCTCATACATCCGCTGCACGCCCTTGGGCGGCTCGACCGGCGTGACGCCGTCGGGCAGCTTGGCGGTGGGATCGATCCGGCGCTTGTCCCAGGCAGCCCAGCCGTCCCAGTTGCCGAGCGACCAGCCGGAGAAGTCGTTGACCCAGCGGTCGAGGTTGAGCAGCGGCAACTGTCCGCAGCCGTTCTCGCCGACCCACACGGCGGCATCGTTCTTGGGATCGGTGTCGCGGTTGTTCCAGGTGTCGTCCGACACCAGGTCCAGCGTGGCATTGATGCCGGCCTGCTTCCAGGTCTTGTCGATGAGCTGGAAGGCATCGACCGTATCCGGGCGGAACTCGGAGTCGATCAGGACATGGAAGGTGAAGGGCTTGCCGTCCGGCCCGACCCGCACGCCGTCGGCGTTCTTGGGGATGATCTTGTCGAGATGCGCCTCGGCATCGGCAAGGTCGAAGTTGGTGTATTCGGTCGCCCATTTCTCGTTGTAGAACGGAGATTCAGGGCGGGGCGACGGCTGGTACGGCTTGCCCTGGCCGAGATATACGGTGTCGATGATATCCTGGCGGTTGATCGCCTCCGACACGCCGATGCGGAAGTCGAGGCTCGAGAACACCTTGGCCTTCACCGGATCTAGATCGGTGGTGGAGAAGGCCAGCACGGTGGTGTTGTAGTCGCAGCTCTTGGCATCGACGAGGTGGTAGTTGCCGGCCTTCTGGTTGTCGAAGAACACCGATTTATTGGCGGGGATCGAGATGTAGGAGTTCGACAGCGAGACCTTGCCCTGCACGGCGTTCAGCAGGTTAACCTGCGGATCGCTGCCCACCGCCCAGGTATGCTGGTCGATGTAGGGAAGCTGCTGGCAGCTGGTGTCGACCGCGAAGTAGTAGGGGTTGCGGACGAAGGTGAAGCGGTCCTTGCCGAGGAAGGAGTCGGTCGCGATCCAGGGCTGGACGGTCGGCCGCGCCGGGTCGGCATATTGCGCCGGATCGCCGTAGGTGCCGACATGGTCGTGCCACCACTTGGTGTAGTCGGTCTCGTTGGCCGCGGCCATGAGCTTCTTGACGTTGTCGGGGCTCTCGTCGAGGTCGAACTGCTTCATGTAGTGCTCGGGGAACTGCACCACGCGCTGGCCGTAGGGCGTCGCCATGTTGAGCAGGAACAGCCCGTTCGGCTTGCTCCACGAGAACGTCACGGTCTCGTCGTCCGGTGCCTTCACGGTCGCTTTCTCACCGCCCACGATGAAGATGTTGCGCGGGCCGGAGCTCATGATCTTGGGATTGTTCTCGACGTGGTCCCACCAGAACACGATGTCGGCGCTGGTGAAGGGCTGGCCGTCCGACCACTTCATGCCCTTGCGCAGGTGGAACGTGTAGGTCTTGCCGTCGGCGCTGATGTCCCAGCTCTTGGCGACGCCGGGGATCACCTTCTGGCCGTCCGGGCTCCAGCGGACGAGCGGCTCGTAGCCGAAGCCGCGGGTGTCGTCGGGGGCGCCGCCGCCGGCGGTCTCGTCGTCGAAGCTGCCGCCATAGACGCCGACATGCTCGGCGGGTGTCACGACGCCGGGCTCTGCGGGCAGCCGCTGCTCGACCGGCGGCAGCTTGCCGGCCGCGACGAGGTCATGGAGCTGCGGGGCTTCGGTGTAGGTCTTGCAGGCGGCAGGAGCCGCCGCGTCATCAGCCCACGCCGGTGCGGTCGCGGGGATGGTGAGCATGGCTGCGGCGCACAGCGCCGCCAAGCCACAGGTCATGGACTTGCCGAACATTCTTCAACACCTCCCTTGGGGCTGATTGGCCTTCGTCGCCGGCAGCCGGATGCTCTCTGGCGAGGGCACGGACCGTCCTCCGGCGGTGTCGTGACCTATTCCGAATGCTTAGCGCAGTTGTGACACTTCGTTGAAAACGGTTACAACGCAACGCCATTCAGATGACGAGGAAGCGGGGCCATGCCGCAGCGCGAGACGACGACGATCCGGGACGTGGCGGCGAGGGCCGGTGTGTCGATCGCGACGGTGTCGCGGGTGCTCAACCGCTATCCGCATGTGCGCCCGGAGGTTCGCGCGCGGGTGCAGCAGGCGATCGCGGCCCTGGGCTATCGCGCCAACGGCCTCGCCAGCAGTTTCCGCACCCAGCGGTCGGGGTTGATCGGCGTGTTCCTCCGCCAGCAGCGCACGCCCTTCAGCAGCGCCCTCGGCTACGCCATCGAGTCGACCATGTTCGATGCGGGCTACAGCACGCTGCTGTGCAGCACGACGGGCAACGCGGATCGCGAGGAGAGCTACGTCCACTCGATGATCGACATGCGGGCCGAGGGGGTGATCATCCGCCCGACGGCCGCCACGGCGCGCACCATGGGCCATGTCGAACTGCTGCGGCGGGCGGGCATCGCCGTGGTGTTCACCGACATGAAGCCGCGCATTCCTTCGGTGAGCTCGGTCATTTGCGACAATTTTTCGGGCGGCCACGAGGGCATGCGGCACCTGCTGGACCTGGGCCATCGCCGCATCGGCGTCGTCGCGGGCGAGCAGGCCGCGGCGGCGGCGCCGAGCCGGACCAGTCCGGTTGGGCTCGAGCGAGTGCTCGGGATGGTGCAGGCCGTCCGCTCGCTGGCGCCGGAAGCGGAGCTCAGTTTTTCGCGGCCGTTCCCGGACGCGAGCGTCGAGCTCGGCGCCTCGGAAACCGAGCTGCTGCTCGCCGCCAATCCCGGCATCACGGCGATCTTTGCGACGACCGACATCCTTGCCATCGGGGCGATGCAGGCCGCGCATCGCCGCGGCATCCGGGTGCCCGAGGAGCTGTCGATCCTGGGCTATGACGGGATCATGGAATCGACCATCACGTTTCCGCCGCTCACCACGATCCGGCAGCCAATCCACGAGATGGGCGAGCTCGCCGCGCGCACGCTGCTCACCCAGATTCGGCAGCCGGGCGCGCCGGCGCAGCAGATCGTGCTCGAGAACAGCCTGTTGCTGCGCGAGTCCACCGCAGCACCGAAATATGAACTAGCTTTGTAACCGTTTTCAAAGAACACGCTCCCGCGAACCGCGCCCCGGCCGGGGCGCTGCCACCCAACCGAGCCCTATTGCCGATGACCTACGATCCCCGGATTGCCGCCCCGGACCTTCTCACTGCCGCCGATCGCGCCCTCGCCGGGGCCGTCGCGCCAGTCATTCGCTTCGCGGCCAATGAGCCGTTCCTGCCGACCCACGTCGGCCTTACGGTCCTGAACGCCCCCCGGCAGTCGCCCTCGGCGGAACTGCAGATCACCTTCGGACCCGGCGTCGCGCGCGTCATCGAATATGCCATCTGGTGGGACTGGGACATCCAGCACCTCTATGAGTTGGAGCACGTCTGGGTGAAGCTCGATGCTGCCAACCGCATCGTGGCCGTGGCGGCCAGCGCCCATGGCGAGCTGTTCGACATGGTGCGCCCCGACGGGTCGCTGCCGATCGAGGATGGCCGGGTGACGCTCTACGCCGAACCGGGCAAGCACGCCTTCCACGCCGTGCCGGACACGATCGTCGCCCGGCGGCGGGAGCTCGAGGCGAGCTGCGGTCCGCTGACGTCGGCAGGACACGTGCTGATCAACGCCATGTTCGAGGACGCCTTCGTAGCCATCACGGCCGAGGATCATCGTATCGTCCGCCGGCACCTGCAGGGGCGGGCGTTCCTGCCGTCCTTCACCTTCGATCAGCGGTTCGACGTGGCGACGCTCGAGCGGATGTCCTGGCCGGAGCTGCACGACTACATCGCGCGCCGGGTGCCCGAGGTGCTGGCGACGGTGCGTGCCAGCCAGCCGCTGCTCAAGGCGGTGATGATCGACAGCGGCGACACGCTGGTCGACGAGGCGACCGAAATCCGCGACGCCCAGGGCTATGTGGTCGAGGCCAAGCTGATTCCCGGCGCGATCGAGATGCTGCGCCGCCTCACGGAAGAGGGCTACCGTCTCGTGCTCGTCGCGGACGGCTACAAGCAGAGCTTCGACAACGTGCTGGGCTTCCACGGGGTGCGGGAGCACCTCGAAGCCGAGATCATCTCGGAAATCCTCAGATGCGAGAAGCCGGACCAGCGCATGTTCGATGCGGCGCTCGCGGCGCTCGACATCGATGCCGCCGACGCCGGCAGCGTGGTGATGATCGGCAACCACCTGGGACGCGACATCAACGGCGCCAATCGGCGCGGCATCATCAGCATCTGGGAGAACTGGTCGCCGCGGCGGGAGAAGCAGGCGGCGTCCCCCGATGAAGTCCCCGATTATGTCGTGCGCGGCCCAGGTGAAATTCCGGCGCTGCTCGAGTTCATAGAATTGTCGATGGCACGCGAGGCGGCACACGCCGCCATGAGCCTTACCGGCCAGATCCGCACCGCTGCCCAGTGATATCGCCGGCAGCGGGCCGCTGCCTCAGGCGACGCTGTCCTGGTGAGCGAGAGCGACCCCGGGTTGTTTCGGACGCGGAGACGGAGCGAGCAAGGGGCTGGCGGGCAGGCCGACGCCGAACAACGTGTCGTGCATCCGGTCCACCGCGACGCCGATGGCACCCACCAGGCCGGCGCGGCTGCCGAGGATGCTCGCTTCCACGCGGGGCGGCCGGGGCGTGCACCGCGGCAGGCTGCGCTGCACCGCACCGATCAGTTCCTGCCGGATGCCGATGCTGCCGCCGAGGATCACCATCTCCGGGTCGAGCATGGCGCCGACCGCGGCAATGGCGGGCGCGATGAGCCGTCCGGTTTCCTCGATCGTGGCGCGGGCCGCCATGTCGTCGTGCTCGAGCGCCGCGAAGATCTCGCGCACGGTGGCGCCGGCGCGGCCGCCAAACCCGGCATACCGGCTGGCGATCGCGACACTGCCCACCGCTGCCTCGAAGGTGCCCAGCGCGAAGCCGCGGGGATCGTAGGGATCGCCGCCGATCGGCAGATAGCCGATCTCGCCGGCGGCGCCGCGGGCACCCCGCAGGAGATGGCCGTCGGCGATGATCCCCATGCCGACGCCGGTCCCGAGTGCGATGAAAACGAAGTTGTGCAGGCCGGCGCCGTGGCCGCGCCATTGCTCCCCGCGTGCCGCAAGATTGACGTCGTTCTCGATTACCACCGGCACGCCCAGCCGGTCGGTCAGCAGGCGGGGGACATCAACTTCCTCGAGGCCCGGGACGTTCGGCGCGACCATGATATGAGCGGTCTCGGGATGGAGAACGCCGGGCGTTCCTAGAACGGCGATCTTGAGCTGCTTGGCGGATGCCCCGAGTTGCGAGGCGAGCCTTTCGATCTGCGCGGCCACCTGCTCGACGACATGGGCGCCGCCGCGGGTATCGGTCGGCACTGTGGTTTCGGCGAGCGCATTGCCGAGAAGGTCGCAGATGGCCACGCTGAGCTTGCTGCCGCCCAGATCGACCGCGGCGCCCATGCCCGAGACAGCGTTGATCTCGTAGACCACGGCGCTGCGGCCCGGCTTGCCCATGGTCCGCCCGTGCGGCTTCAGCCAGCCGGCGGTTTCGAGCTCGAGCACCACGTCGGAGATCGTCTGCTTGGACAATCCGGTGCGCTTGGCGAGGTCGGCCCGCGAGGTTGGCCCATGCGAAAGGATCGACTGGACCACGGTGTAGAGCGAGATCTGGCGGGCGACAGGCGGCTCGGTCGAGTCCATCCGAAATGTCCTGGTTTGTCCGGGACACTGACAAATAATACGTCAGGCGTCAAAGGACCGGTCGCTGCGACGGTGAAAACAGGCCGGCGAGGGGCAAATTTGTCCGGGTCCTTGACATAAGTCGGCGACTGTCGCCACAGTGTCGCAACGATCCAACACTGTCCGTCAGGGGCAGGGAGCGGCAGGAATGGCGACGTGTTTCGACAGCAGTCAGCCGTTGCGCCGGGGCGGGCGGGCCGCCTCCGGAGTCGTTCGTTCTGCCCGACTGAAGGGCCTCCCATGCTGACGCCGCGGGCCGACGGCGCGATCGTTTCCGCGATCGCGGTGCCGTTGCCGGTGATGGCGCCGCGCCTCCAGGGCGAGGTGCTGCCCGACGGCGTCGTCGACCTTTCGCTCTGGGGCGTGGGCCGGCTCGGGCGCGTGCGTTTCGCGCCGCTTGAAGGGCCTTACGCCTACGGTCCCAACCGCGTCGTCGGCCGGGATGGCGGCGTCTATGTCGCGCAGTCCGCGCCGGTGATGCTGATCCGCGGCGGCGCTACGGCCCGGGTGTTTCCGGCGCGACGTTGCGCGCGCTGGCACGATATTTCCGCAGAGGACGCGGCGCCGAAATGGACCGGCACTCCAAGCGGCCGGGTGATGGGCCTGCCTTGGGGCGTGCTGCAGATCGAACAGCGCGGCCAAGACCTGTTGCTGTCGGTTGGGGTCGACCGGGATGAGGCGGCACGCGGCATGGCGCTTAGCGGCGCGCAGATCGTGGCGGAGGCCGACGCATATGCGCGGCGCTGCGACCTGTTGCCCGACGCGGACCCGGTGCTGCGCACGATGGTCATCCAGGGCGTGCATGCGGCGCTCTCAAGTATCCGCCGGGATGAGACCGGCGCCTTCGCCGGGCTTGCGGCAGGGCAGGCCTACAGCTCGCCGGCGCGCACCTACTATCGGGACGGCTACTGGACGATCCAGCCGCTGCTGACGTTGTCGCCCGATGCGGTGCGCGAGCAGATCCGGCTGCTGGCCAGGGGCGTGCGGCCGGACGGCGAGGCGCCGAGCGGCGTGATCCTGTCGGGGCGCGCGCAGTCCAAGGCGTGGCGCGCCTTCCGCGAGCACCCCGATCGCTACAAGGAACATCATCTGAGGCCGGAAGACTGGTGGAGCGACCATTTCGACAGCCCGTTGTTCTTCATCCTGATGCTGGGCGACTACATCCGCGAAACCGGCGACGCAGCCGAGGCAGAGCGCCACTGGAGCGCCGTTGCCGCAATCGTGGAGCGCTATTTCAGGTATGCCGGTCCGGACGGACTGCCGCTGAAGCCGCGGCACGATCGCGACTGGGCGGACAATGTGTATCGGGAGGGCCTGGTCGCGTACGACCTCGGACTCTGGGTCGGAGCGATGGATGTGGTCGCCACGTTAGGCGCAAAGCTTGACCCGGCGCTTGCCCGCCGCGCCAGGGATGCTGCGGCGCAGGCGCGCCGGACGATCGACGGGCTGCTGTGGAGCGAAGCGCACCAGGGCTACGCCGACTATGCGACGCCGGACGGCTTCGTCGAAGACCATCTGGTCCTCGATAGCCTCACGCTGGCGCGCTACGACGCCGTTCCCGAAGACAAGGCCTTGCGGCTGCTGCGCTCGATGGAGCGCACCCTGGAGTCGAGGCACAACGCCGGGCAACCGTATGGCGACTGGGGCGTCCTGTGCGCCTACCCGCCATTCAAGCGGGTGCGTGACATCCGGGCCAAGACGGCCTTTGCCTTCCGCTACCACAACGGCTCGGACTGGCCGTATCTCGACGGGCTCTATGCCGAGGAGCGGCTGCGCCGGGGCCTCGGCGGGGCGCGCTATCCGCTCACGCGCTGGTGGGAATATTGCCTCGAGCAGGGCTGGGCAGGGCCGGTCGAGTATTACGCGCCGCCCTTTGGCCGTGGCTCGTTGCTGCAGGGGTGGAGCGGCCTGCCGGCGGCGATCGTGCTCAAATATGGCGCCGACGCGGTCAACGGAGCTTCGGCCCGGAAGGAGGTCGCATGACGCCCTCCGCCGGATTGGAATTCTCAGCCGAGCTTCATGCCGTAGGTCACGTGACCGGGCTGGCTGATATCGACAAATCCGAGGTGCTCGTAGAAGCCCTTGGCGCGGTCGTTGGTCGGCGCCACACCGAGTTGCACGGCTTTGACGCCGGCCCGGCGCAATGCGTCGAGCTCGGTCTCGATCATGCGACGCCCCCAGCCTCCGGACTGGGCCTCGGGCAGGATGTTGATGTGAAGGTGCGCGGGGTACTCGGCGAGTTGTGCCGGATCGCGCCGCTCGGGCGTGTTGATGCGGCTCAGCGCCATTTCATCGTGACTGGTCACGGGCTTGAAACCGACGAGTTCGGCCCGAATCTTCGGCCACCATTCGCGCCTCAGCCGGTCCTCGAACGCTGCCGTGTCGGGGGTCGCGAGGACATAGCCGAGCACCCGATCGCCGTCGGTCAGCACAAACGAGAAGTCGGGCTCGAGCGTCCCGTAGGCCGCCGCCCAGATGAACCCCGGAAGCCGGCGGTCGCTGTAGAGCGCCGTGGCATCCACGCCGGCATCGGCGGTCCGCAGGCAGATCTCGTAGAGCGCATCGGCATCGCCCGGTTCGGCACGGCGTATCCGATATGCGGAGGTCGTTTCGCTCGTCATTTTCAATCCTGTCGCCGGACCTGGCCGGCGACAGCGAGCTACCGTTCCCACGCGCCATCTGCAAGCCCCGGTCGCGACGGCACGGTACAAGCACAATCCATGGAAGGGGAGACTGACTGATGTTCGACGTTCTTAGCACTCGACCAAGGCTCGCTGCTCTCGGTGTGGCCGCGGTATCCGTCTTCGCACTGGCCGGCGCGGCCCAGGCACAGACCCTCGTCACCTGGGACGACTACACCGATGTCGGCCAGAACGCGGTGATCGAACAACTCAACAAAAACTTCGAGGCGGCGCATCCGGGCGTCACCATCAACCGCACGGCGCGTACCTTCGACGACCTGTCGATGACGCTGAAGCTCGCGGTTTCGGCCGGCAACGGCCCGGAGCTGACCAAGGTCAATCAGGGTGCCGCCGACCAGGGCACGATGGTCAAGCAGAAGCTGCTGCTGCCGCTCGACGACTATGTGAAGCAGTACGGCTGGGACAAGCGGTTTGGCGCAGGCGTGCTGGCCCGCATGCAGTGGTCCGACAGCGGCCAGTTCGGCGAAGGGCACTACTATGGCGTGTCCGGCCTCGGCGAAATGGTGGGACTGTTCTACAACCAGAAAGTGCTGACGGACGCCGGCATTTCAGGTCCGCCCAAGACCTACGAGGAGCTGCTACAGGACGCCGACACGCTGAAGGCGAAGGGCATCAACGCGTTCACCATCGGCACCTCCAAGGGGCACCTCGCGCTCCACATGCTGACCGGCATCGAACAGGCGCACATCGATGCGTCCAACCGCAAGGCGCTCGATGACGTGATCTATGGCCGCGGCGGCACGTTCAAGACGCAGCAGGACCTCGACGCCACCACGCAGGTGCAGAAGTGGGCGACCGGCGGCTACTTCAACGACGGCTTCTCGGGCGTCTCGAACGACGACTCGGTGCAGCTGTTCGTTTCCGGCCAGGGGGCGTTCCTGATCGACGGCACCTGGTACTTCGGCGACATGCAGACCAACCCGGACATCCACTTCATGCCGATCCCGGCGCCGGCGAGCGTGAGCAAGCCGCTGACGGTGGGCGGCATCGACCTCAGCTGGTCGATCACTTCCAACGCCAAGGACAAGGCAACACAGGACCTCGCAGCCCAGTACATGGACTACATGGTGTCGCCTGAGGCGGCGAACCTGTGGGCGGCGGCGGGCTTCTTCCCGTCGTCCACGCCGACCGACGAGAGCGTCGTCAAGAGCGGGCTGCTCAAGGAAGGCCTCGCGATGTGGAAGACGATCACCGAGAACAATGCGCTCGGGCATTATGCGGACTGGGCCAGCCCGACCATGCTCAAGACCTACGACGACAACATGCCCCACCTGCTGGCCGGCGACATGACGCCTCAGGCCTTCGACGATGCGCTCGACGCCGACTATCAGGCCTACATGAAGAGCACCGGCAAGTAATCGGTCTCGACAACCGGCCGCGGCTACTTGCAAGGTAGCCGCGGCTTTTCGTTCAGGCTGAGGCACGATGTCGGCGACGACAGAGCAGAGCGTTCCCAGGACCGGCCCGGCACCGGCCATTGGAGCCGCGGTGCGCCGCCGGCGGGCGCCGGCATCGGCGCTCGACCACATGGGCAGGGGCAACCTGCTGTATGTCCTTCCGGGCCTGGTGGTATACATCGTGTTCGTCTTTGCGCCGATCCTCGCTGCCGTGGTGATCAGCCTGACGCAGTGGAACGGTCTGGTGGTGCCCACCTTCGTCGGCCTCCAGAACTACGTCAGGCTGTTCTCGGACAACGAGTTCTACATCGCGCTCCGCAACAATGCGGAGTTCATCGTCTTCTACTGCGTGTTCCCGCTGATCATCGGCATCATTCTCGCGGCGATCATCAGCAACGTGGGAAATCGTGAGCGCATGGCGCTGCGGACGCTCTTCTTCCTGCCTTACATCATGCCGACGGCGGTCCTGGGTATCATCTTCCAGTGGCTCTACAATCCGGCGTTCGGGCCGTTCAACCAGATCCTGAAGGCGGTTGGCCTGGGCAAGCTGGCGCTGCCCTGGCTGGGCGACTTCAATTTCGTGCTCCCCGCGGTCGGCGCGGTCGCCGTCTGGTACTTTTTCGGGTTCTGCATGGTGGTGTTCCTCTCCGGCATGCAGCGGATCGATCCGTCGCTGTTTGACGCAGCGCGCGCCGATGGCGCGCGGGGCTGGCAGGCCTTCTGGCACATCACGCTGCCGCAGCTGATGCCCGAGATCCGCGTCGTGCTGCTGCTCACGGTCATCGCCTCGATCAAGAGCTTCGATCTGATCTTCACGATGACGCGCGGCGGTCCGGGCAACGCGACGCTGGTTCCCAACATCTACATGTACCAGCTGGGCTTCCAGTTGAACCGTTTCGGCTACGCCGCGGCAGTCGCCATCATCGGCGCGATCCTGGTGTTCGTGGTGAACTTCATCATCCACCAGGGCATGCGCCGGCTCGACAGGTCGTCGAACTGATGGCGCGGTCGGGTGTGTCCACGGCGCCGACGATGCCGTTCCGGATCGTGCTCTGGCTCTTCGGGCTGGTGACCGTCATCCCCCTCGGCCTGCTGCTTTTGACCTCGATCAAGAGCAAGACCGAGGTGCTCAAGGGCGCCTTCGCGCTACCGGCCTATCCGCACTTCGAGAACTATGTCTCGGCCTGGACCGACGGGCGCTTCGGCACCTACTTCGTCAACTCGGTGATCGTGGTCGTGCCCGTCGTCGGCGTCAGCATCGTGCTGGGGCTGATCACCGGCTTCGCCTTCGCCTATCTGAGCTTTCCGCTCAAGAAGTCGATATTCGTGATCCTCACCATCGGCATGATGGTGCCGACCGAGGCCTTCATCATCCCGCTCTATTACGAGATGCTCTATCTCGACCTCATCAACACCTACTGGGTGCTGATCCTGACGCAGATCGCGCTCTCTATCCCCTTCGCCACCATCTTCATGGCGAGCGCCATGCGGCAGCTCCCTGCCGAGGTGCTGGAGGCGGCCGTGCTCGACGGCGCGACGCGGCCGCAGGTGTTGATGCGGGTGATCGTGCCGCTGCTCGCACCGGCAGTGTCGACGCTGGCGCTGTTCCTCTTCATCTGGACGTGGAACGAGTTCCTGCTGCCGCTGATCCTGGTCAACGACGATGCGCTTCGCACCCTGCCCATCGGCGCGTTGTTCTTCCAGGGCAAGTACACGATCAACACGCCGGTGCTCACCGCCGGGGCGGTAATCGTCATTGCGCCCCTTGTTCTGGTCTACCTGATCTTCCAGCGGAAATTCATTGAAGGTATGACCTCCGGCGCAACGAAGTGACGTCGGCGTCACAGGGCCTCGCCCATTGCCGCCGATCCCCTAAGGAGAGCTCTCTCATATGCGCGTAGGAATTGTCGGCCTCGGCCATCGCTCGTCGTACCTGGCGAGGATCTTCTCACTCGAGAGCGCGGATTTCACCGTCGTCGGCTATGTCGATCCGGCGCCGGCCGGCCTGCCGTACGCGCAAGAGTTCGATATCCCGGTCGGCACCCGGTACGAGACGCTCGAGGCGATGCTCGCGGCCGAGACCCTCGACCTGCTGATGGTCTGCTCGCCCAACCTCATGCATCTGGAGCAGATCAAGATCGGCCTCGACCATGGCCTCAAGGTGTTCACCGAAAAGCCGGTCGTCACCAGCATCGAGGAAACGATGGAGCTGGCCTCAGTGCTGTCCCGTCACGATCCGAGCGACCTGATGGTCGGACTGGTGCTGCGCTACGCGCCGCTCTACGTCGATCTCCGCAAGGCCCAGGAGCAGGGTATGCTGGGCGACGTCGTTTCGATCGAGGCCTCCGAGCATCTCGGCCCCTATCACGGTGCGTTCTTCATGCGCGACTGGCGCCGCTACGAGCGGCTGTCCGGCAGCTTCATGCTCGAGAAGTGCTGCCACGACCTCGATCTCTACAACGGTGTGATGGGTTGCCGGCCGCGTTACGTGTCGAGCTTCGGCGGGCGCAAGACCTTCATCCCCAAGAACGCGCCGCAGTTGCTCGGCGCCAATGACATGCAGGTGTACTACCGCAAGCCGAGCGGCTGGATGTCGACGGACAAGGTCTTCGACAGCGATGCCGACATCATCGACTTCCAGACCGCCAACGTGGAGTACGAGAACGGGTCGGCCCTGGTGTTCCACACCAACCTCAGCGTCGTCGACGAGTACCGTCGTTTTGCGGTGATGGGAGCGAAGGGCATGGCGGAGGGCGACTTCGTGCGGAACTTCCTGCGGGTGCACGACAGCCGGACGTCGGCATTGCTCGTCGACAAGCATTACGAGGCGAGCGGCATTTCGGCCCACTACGGCGCCGACGAACAGATGGCCCGCGATGTGCTGGCGTATCTGACGACCGGTGCGAAACTGCCGGTATCGGTTCTGGATGCGCTCGAGGCGGGTCTGTTGGCGCTGACCATGGATGAGGCCCGCAGGACCCGCACGGTCGTAGACATGCGCCCGCTGTGGGAGCGTTTCGACGCCGCCGTCGAAGGCCGCCTGTGACGTGGCTGCATCTTTCGCTGCCATATGGCTCAGAGTCCATGGGCTGCCGACGATTCTCGCGCCGGCCGAAAGGTACCGCGAATCGAGCAGATGCGGGCGACGCATGCCAGGTCATGTGACGACGT
>Ga0207667_10003855_pt1 | contig 18446 bp, 11 predicted proteins | sample KBSCornC52_FD_184301 | JGI IMG/M metagenome (GOLD analysis project Ga0207667, IMG submission 184301) | Corn rhizosphere microbial communities from Kellogg Biological Station, Michigan, USA - KBS Corn C5-2 (SPAdes) (version 2) | ecosystem: Host-associated > Plants > Roots > Rhizosphere > Soil ...
CGTACGGCCCACCGGACACCATAAAGTAGGTTGCGCCCACCAGGGGCAGCAGCCGCAGCTTGTCTCCGTAATCTCGCAATCAGGGACCAGACCAAAGTGTAGAGCCGCCGGAACTTTCCCTCAATCCACTTAGGTGTGCGCAGTTGCGCCAGGCCGCTCTTCTCCGCAGAGCAATCTCCGGCGCGAACTTCCGGGAGTTCCTCTATAATCAAAGCTCACCCGCAGTCGCATCCCTTCCGGAAGCGCTGCGCGGAGGCTGGAGAGATGGCCGAGAGGCTGAAGGCGGCGGTTTGCTAAACCGTTATAGGACCTTAAAGTTCTATCGAGGGTTCGAATCCCTCTCTCTCCGCCATACATTTCTGTCAAATCATCACCTCCATCGGATTACTCAAGATTCGGCCCTTTAGCCAATTTCGGCCAGGCCGCGCATCAATGTTGGACTGGAAAATCTGAGCGTTGTTGACGACTTGAGCGCACGTCTGCTCTTCGCTGAGGCTCAGAGAAACCCACCCAGGGCATCTGCTCTGCAGCAGAGGGGTTGGGGCGTCGAATCTCATCACCCTGACGTCCCCTGGAACACTCGAAAGAAATGCTTGATCTAAAACAAATACCGGAAGTTTAGCCTCGGCTCTCTGAGCAGCAGATCGATCTAGCTACCTTGGACCGCGTGATCGTCCCTCTCTATTGGGACTGCAGAATCCCAGTAATTACGATCTCGGATATTCCCGCCGCCGCGCCGCTGGGCGCCAGCAGCTTTACGCGCATTCGTTCACCTGTGAGCGCCTGGGTGGTGACTTCGCGCACGCGCCGCGTGTCGGTTCCGGCCTCTTGTTTCGCAAGCTCCTTCCAGGTTCCATCGTTCTGCTGTAGCTCCGCGACGAAACCATAGCCTGCGGCTTGCGGGAACACAATCCGTATGCGCCGGTAGAGCAGAATTCTCTCAGGGTCGACAGATACCCAGGGTTGTGCATCTGTGGATTCGGGGGCCCAGTAGGTGCCCATGTTCCCGTCATTGACCAGATTGGAGGGATGGTCCGGTGCGCTGGAACTCGATCCAGTCGGGTTATTCGTTCCGAATTTCTCCTCCTTTGAGATCAGCACGTCCGGATCGGTGGCGACGTATGGGCGATCTTTCACCAACGGCGTGATGCCAGCTTTGAATTGCGGTCCGTTAAGGGTCGTGATCTCGAGCACCGCATCCTGTAAACCGGGCGAGGTTGCACGCAAACGCGTCTTACCCGCCTGCCAGGTTCGCATGGCGATGGCTGCCTTCCCATCCAGGATGGCGATGTCGCTATCGGAAGCGAAATTGATCGAGCGGCCGGTAGGCAGCTCACCGGGCCCGGATTCGATGGCAAGCTTGACCGGCGGGGAGTTGCTGATGGGATTTCCCTGCGCGTCCAGCACGGTAACGACAAGCTGCACATCATCCGTGCCGTCTGCACGTTGAATGGTCGGCGAACTCGAAGTGAGCCGTAAGGCAGCAGCCTGACCAGGCTGCGGCCATGTAGGCGGCTTGATGCCCCGATATGCATTCCGGTACCAGTACCACGACCGCTTCGGCAGCCGCGCATAATCGATAAGGCCTGTCGAACCGAATCTGCGTCCAGCAATCGAACCGTGGTCGAAACCGGACCAAACCGCCTCACCCGAACGCCAGGCAAGACGCCAGGGGTAGGGATTTTCAGGGGTTGGTTTCGCCGCACCGGGAGTCTTGGGTAAGTCACCAAAATCCCCCGCGTAGGCGCCGGGCCGGTTCGTCATCGTCAAACTGTATTCCGCAACGAAGTTTGGGATGCCAGGATTGGGGAACAGTGCCGCTCCATCCCCGTTATAGCCGGCTACATCGCCAATCTTGTCGATGCCGCCGCGCTGCGCGCCATCAATCGAGGCTGGACGCGTCGGATCCAATTCGTGGCTCAGTGCAACCATCTCTCCGAGAAGCCGTTTCACTTCGGGCAGCGTCCCCTTGGCAGTAAAGAAGACTTCGTTGTCCATGCCCCAGACGATGATCGACGGGTGGTTGCGATTGATGCGAATCATCTCCGTAAGCTGCTGCTTCACGCCTTCGTCGAATGCTGCGTACTGAGACGGATCGGTAGGATAGGCGGACGCTGCCCAGTCACTTTTGAAGTTTGCCGTTCCCCAGAAGCTTTCTTCCGATAAGAACATCACGCCGATACGATCGGTCGCCTCGGCAAAGTGCGGATCGTGTGGATAGTGGGAGCCTCGGATAAAGTCAAACCCTGCGTCCTTTATGAGCTGCACATCACGATCAATCGCCAAGTTTGTGACGGCATCGCCCCAGCCCGCCTGGTCCTGGTGGACGTCCGCGCCTTTGAAATAGCGGTGCTTGCCATTGAGAAAGAATCCTTTGTCCGCAGTCCAGGAGATCCACCGGAAGCCGAATTCGGTTTCAAACCGATCCGACACACGGCCGGATACGATCAAGCTGGTGACCGCGCGATAAAGTACAGGAGTCTCAGGGCTCCATAGCCGCGGGCTGTTAATAGGTGCGGACTGCTGCTTCACCACTACTACCTGCCCCGAGGGAACGTTGATATGTTCCTCTGGCAGCGTTGACACGGTTTTTCCTGCGTCATCCACAATCTCGGTACTCACCAGCACGCTTGCAGAGCGATCGCCGTCATTGCGCACCTCGGTTTGTGCTGCAACCCTGCCGGAGGCGTTCGAGAGGTCCGGTGTCGTAATAAAGGTGCCGGTCCAAGGTACGTGGACTGCATCAGTGGCAACCAGCCAGACATCGCGGTACAGCCCTCCGCTGAACACATGTTCCCCGGCGCGGGGCGCAAGTGTGGGATCCCACTTATTGTTGACGCGAACGGCGACCACGTTTTTGCCAGGGTGCAGGGCCGCGGTGATGTCGACCGGGAAGCCGGTGTATCCGCCGCGATGATGGCCGACGGCGGTTCCGTTCACGAAGACCTCCGCCTCCTGGAACGCGCCCTCGAATTCAAGGGAAAGTCGGCGACCAACGGGCAGTCTGGGCAGCGAGAAGGTCTTCCGATACCAGCCGTAGCCGACATAAAAAGAGGGCGACCTGAAATACGGAATACTGAAACTATGCGGCAACCCAATTTGTTCCCACGCCGAATCGTTGAAGCCGGGTTCCTGCGCTCCGGCGATATCGCCCAGGGTGAAGCGCCAGTCCGCATTAAAGTTGGTACGAACACGGCCCTTCCCAATCACGGACGATGGCAGTGGCGCGGCGAAGCCTTGAAACGATCCGAAGAACAGGCACACCGACGCAACGATGGTCTTCAAGCTCAACAATCTGCACATAAAATGTCCTTCCTACTCACGCTCGGAAAACACGTCTCTCCTGGTACCACCGGGCGAGTACGTCAGGAATGCGATGGGATGCCGCGAGAGCTTTATTCCGATTCTGCCCTGAGCAACTTGTGCTCGCTGCAGCTAATAGTAAAGCGGATGATCGCCTAAGCCATCGCTCCTTGACGGTGCGGTACCGCCATAGACCGGGAACATCCGGCATCTTGCATACCTGCTCGGCGCCGAACGCTCACCTCGTACCATGCATGCATCTACTCCGCGTACCCTGCCGTGGACGAGAAAAGCTATACTCCGGGTCGTGACGAAGGAAGAAAATATGACGGATCGAATCAAATACGCTATCGGCAAGAAACTGCCTGCCTCGCTGGCGTTGGTACTTGCCTTGTTCATCATAGGGATCGCAGCTTCTGCGCAGGAACAGACATCGGGCGATTCCAAAATACCCTTGGTCTATAAGGTGGAGAACACCGGTGCGAAGTTCCCCAAACCGGCGTTTCCCTCGTTCGAAAAGCTGCCCATCATCCGGCCGCTGCCCGATCCATTCCTTCAGCCGAACGGCAAGCGCGACACAACCTTCGCGAGCTGGGAGCAGCGCCGCAGCCAGATCAAGGCAGCGATCGAGAAGTACGAGATCGGCCCTAAACCCGACTGTTCCGACTGCAAGATCACGGCGAACTATGTCCCGGCGGCGGACGCGAACTCCAAGGGCACCCTGACCATCAACGTAACGCGCAATGGCAAATCGCTCACGCTCACGGAGCCTGTCTACATCCCGACTGGCAAGGGCCCAGGTCCCTATCCGGCGATGATTGCGATGAGCGGCGGCCCGCGGCCTGCGCGGCCCGGAGCGCCTGTTGCGCCTCCAATGCCCGCTAAGGGCAACTTCGGCAGCCTGCCTGCCGGCGTCTTTGCCGATCTGCCCATCGCCACTGTAGATTTTGTGCACAATCAGGTGACGGTGTATGGCGCCAAGGGCCAGGTCCACACGTCGGACCCCTTCTATACGCTCTATCCTGAACTTTGCGCTGGCAAGTGTCCTAACGGACCTAGCAACTCAGGCATGTATGCCGCATGGTCGTGGGGTGTTAGCCGCGTCATTGATGGCATCCTCATCGCGTCGAAACAGACCACCAATCCGCTGCCCATTGATCCTACGCATCTCGCGGTTACCGGCTGCTCCTATGCGGGCAAGATGGCGCTGTTCGCCGGTGCGTTCGATGAGCGGGTCGCGCTGACCATTGCGCAGGAGAATGGCGGCGGTGGCGCACCGGCATGGCGAGTCTCGCATGAGATTGACGCGCAGGGCTCGGTCGAGAAGATCGACACCACCAGTAAGGAGTGGTTTGGCCAGCAGATGCAGCAGTTCGCCGGGGACAACGTCTACAAGCTGCCCGAGGACCACGATGAGCTGATGGACTTGGTTGCTCCGCGCGCATTGCTGGAGACCGGCAATACCGATTACAACTGGCTGAGTAACCGCGCCAACTACGTCTCCGCGCGCGCCACCCAGCAGGTCTACAACGCATTTGGCGTCGGCGACCGCTTCGGCTTCTTTATCGATGGCAAGCATCCGCACTGTGGCACCTTGCCCGCAGAGGCGCCGGTGATCACAGCCTTCGTCGACAAGTTTATGCTCGGCAAGACCGCGGAACACTCGGACGCCGAGGTCACCCCATACCCCACTCTCGACTACAAGCGCTGGACAGCTTGGTGGGGCACGCATCCCAAGGGCGAGCCACAATTTCCGACGCCGTGGGTGGCCGAGGGCGGAACTTTTGAACTACCGTTGAACCCCACCCACCTGAAGGTCGACGCGGGAACGACGGTGGAGGCGGCATACCAGGTAATGATTCCCGGTGCGCACCCTGCTGCAACTGCGACGCTGGTAACAGGCGATGTACAGGCAGACGTAGCATGCGCGGATGGCACTTCGTATACGTTGCGGGTTCCAGTCACCCCGAACCAGAGCTATGCGGTGCCTGCAAACAGCAACGCGTGGGTCTCAGGTGGGGGTACATCGCAGGGAACTGCAACAGCCGCTTCATGCGGCGCATCTCCTGGACACGGAATCATCCGGGCCGTGTACTTCTCGTCGCTCGGCATCTCTCCAAAGAATGCAACAGCGGGCGGACCTGGAATTACGACGACCGACGCTGCCGATCCCCTGGATGTGGAGTTTTCCTGCAGCGTGGACGGCGCGAGCACAGGCAACAGTGCGCCAGTGGACGTCAACCTCAAGCCATAGAATTGGCCCTCCTCTTCTCAGAGAGAAAGCCGAGACCGCAACCCTACTCTTCCCGCAAAGCACTCAAGTATAGTCGTGCATTGGATCGGAATCATGGAGACGGACGCATGTTGAAGAAGCAATCGTGTATCGCGGTCATGACACTATTGACGGCAGGAATCAGCCTCGCACCCCGCGCCTTCGCGCTCAACTACTCGAACAGCCAGGGCAATCAGGCCACCTTCGAGACGCTGGAAGAAGCGCGTGTCAGCGGCCCCGTCGCTATCCAGGCGCTGGACGGCAACAAGGGCCGCACCTACAAGTCGCATCCCGCGCTCGATGACTACCCCAAGGGCACGACCTTCATCTACCGCTCGGCAAATATGTATGGCGGCCGCGCCGCAGCCCGCATGAATACCGACATCCTCGTCTTCAGTGGCAAATCCTTCGGCGTCAAAGAAGACGCCCTCGCCTATCTCAAAAGCCTCGGCCTCACCAACATCATCGACCAGGCCAAGGGGAGCGTCATCCTCGTCACGCCCTCGGACGCCAAGGCCGGCTTCACCGCCGCCGACCAGAAAAATTACTACGCGCTGCAGACGGCCATCTTTACTCAGAAGGCCTCGAAGACAGTCGACAAGGTCACCACCTCTTACTCCGACGGCGAATACTTCGGCGGCTTTGCCTACACCTACCTCGTCGGCATCGATGGCGGCGCCACCTTTCTCAACAACTACGTCGCCGGCACGCTCGATTACATCGGCCGCATCGCGGGCATGCTGCTGATCAACGGCAACATGGAGAACGTCCGCCCGGTCGCGACCTTTGTCCCCGTGTATCTGGTGAACGCGCCCGACGCAGTCGTCGAAAAGTACAAGCACGCCGACCACACAGACGCGTCCACCACCGTCCATGGAGTTGAGTCCTTCTATGACCAGTCCCTCCCGCTCAGGCGCGTAGTCGTCGCCCACGACGCCAACGCCGACGCCGCGAAGTACATCAAGGATGCCTATGACAACCTGTTCATCAAGGCCATGCGCATCCCCGTCACCAAGGCTGGCCTCTACACCGCTTCCACTCCATATCAAGGCGCCTCAGGCGACCAGGACCCCTATTCTCTGTGCGAGCGCGACGCAATCATCAACGGCGTCACAGCCGACGGCATCCATGTCGCGTCCAAGCATGGCGAGCAATTCAGCGACCTGAAAACCTCGACCGGCGAATACCTCCAGAACTGGGTGGAGTTCCTGCCCACCGAAGTGCTCAACAACACCGCCAAGCCCGGCTCGGTCCCGCTCGTGCTCGCCCTGCATGGCGGAGGCGACGATATGACACAGTATGTCGATGAAATCGGCCTGCTCAGCCTCGCCGGACACGAGCGCTTCGCCATCGCCGCGCCCGAGCATCAGTCCATCGGATTCCCACCACGCCGCGTCGCTCCCGGCCAGCCGAATCCCGACGACGCCATCCTCTCGCAGGCGCTCCCGCGGTTCGTCAAATACATCCTCAAAACCTACCCCGCGCTCGACCCATCCCGCGTCTACACCACCGGATACTCCCTCGGCGGCGGCGCCACCCTCCGCGCCATCAACGGCGACCCCTCCGTCTTCGCCGCTGCCGTGCCCATGGCCGCGTCGCCCTACGTCGCCACGCCCCAGCAGGCCGCGCAGTTCAAAAACGCCCACCTGCCCGTCATGTTCACCACTTCATCGTTCGACCTCGGCGGCGCCTTCGATCAGGCTGCCGGAACCATCTCCACCAGCTACCAGAACCAGGTCAACCTCTTCCTCGGCTACAACGGCATGAACACCGTCTCCTACGACTTCAAGGATTACCCCCTCGTTGGCTTCAAGGCCGACCGCATCGAGAAAATCAGGCTCAACGGCGAGTACAACAACACCCGCTGGTACATCGAGAACGCGGACGGCGTTCCCATGGTCGCCGTCAGCTACACCGAAAACCTCAACCACGCCCTCTATCCCGAATACGCCAAAATCTTCTGGAACTTCTCCAAGCACTACTCCCGCAATCAGAAAACCGGCCGCATCCAATACGACCCCTACGCGCCATAACGCCGGTTGCAGAGCACCTGGGTCCTGCGAGTGCAGTGCTGAGTCTCTACAAATACGGACGGGAGGCATATGGTTGCGCGCAGTAAGAATCAGACAGCCGCTCACGTCAGTATAGGAGAGCGCTTCGTCGTGGCCTCTTTAGTTCTCGCTTTAGCACTATTGGTAGGGTTGGTGGGGGCGCCGGATAAATGGCTCACGGCAATATTCTGTACAATTCCAACATTTGCAGGAATGATCGACTATATTCGAGATCGCGAATGCAGCCGAAGATCCTGTGGGCTACGATGTCATGTGCATTCGTGCTGCACTTGCTATTGATATGGCTTGTTTTCGGCATACTCTTGCGAAGTAAAGATGATGTTGGATTCTTCATTTGCCTCCCAGGAATCCTCGTCGAGATCTTCGTTCTTTATCATTTCGTTACGTTTATCGAACGGAGACTGATGCAAACGAGATCAAGGCACAACTAAGAAGCAGTCTGAGCGATTGACATGCGACGACGCGCAGGGCGTTCCCATGGTCGCCATCAGCTACACCGAAAACCTCAACCACGCCCTCTATCCCGAATACGCCAAAATCTTCTGGAACTTCTCCAAGCACTACTCCCGCAATCAGAAAACCGGCCGCATCCAATACGACCCCTACGCAAGATAGCCCTCCGACAGGCATTCACGATGTCGACTTGATGCCGTCGGGGAGCAATCGGTATCCAATCCAAGGCTCGCTTTGGATGTATTGGGTCCCGTTACCTTGGTCAAGCTTCTTCCGAAGTTGCCCCACGAGCACGCGAAGATATTCGGGCTGAGACTCGGCCGCTCGTCCCCAGATCGAGTGCAGCAGCGCCTTATGCCTCACGACGCGCCGCGCATTTCCTAGCAGAATCGTCAGCAGGTGGAATTCCTTCGGTGTCAGATGGAGCGGCTCTCCATTCAACAGAGCCAAGTGGGCGGCGGGGTCAAGAGTGAAAGCTCCGTCGATCATCTTCTCTGCGGATTCGATGCCCTCGGTGGTCGCGTTTCTTCGGAATTGCGCCCTCACTCTAGCCAGGAGTTCCGGCATGCTAAATGGTTTGGTTAGGTAGTCGTCGGCCCCTTCGTCCAGCGCCCTTACCTTCATTGCGTCAGCATCGCGGACGCTGAGCACGATGATCGGCGTATCGGCAATCTGCCGCACGGCTTGGGTCAACTCTAGGCCGTTCATCTCAGGCATGGCCAAGTCGGTCACAATCAGGTCGGGCCGCTCCACCTCGAACTTCTCGAACGCCGCCAGCCCGTTCTCCGCCGTGTCCACCGTATAGCCACTGCTCTGAAGGGACATGCGGAGCATGCGTCTGATCTGCAACTCGTCATCGACGATCAGAATGCGTTTCAAGGCCTCTCCTGCGCAACTTATGCCGTGGTGGTCAATCAGCAGCTAGACTGCGTCGTAGAATCGCTCCATGAATCGCCGCCGCCTGGCCAGAATAGCTCAGTCGTTGTTCGCCGTCGGAGCTCTGGCGGGAATTGTGCTGATCTATCGTCGCTGGTTGCACGTAAATCCCACTACAGTGGCGCTAACTCTTCTCCTGTTCGTCCTGGTTGTCGCAGCTCGTTTAAGGCTGCTCTATGCAATTGCGATTTCCATAATCGCGGCCGCTTGCTACAACTTCTACTTCCTGCCGCCGCTGGGCACGTTTACCATATCCGATCCTCAGAACTTGCTTGCTCTTATCGCCTTTATTGCTACCAGCATTATTGGAAGCCGCTTGTCCGGCAAGGCGCGCGAAGAAGCCGATCAGGCGCGTGCGCGGCAGCGAGAGTTGGAGTTGCTGTTCGCGCTAAGCCGTGATCTCCTTCAGACGGACAAAGTGGCCGCCCTCGCCCAAACACTGCCGGGACTTATATGCACCTCAGCCGGAGCGCATGACTCGACGCTCTATCTGTTAGAGGGAGATTGCTCTTATTCCATCGGTTGCTCTCCAAGTGGGCCTCAGTTGTCGCTGTTTCGCCAGCTCAGCACGAACCTGACATCCCCCGAGCCGTTTGGCGAAGATGGGTTTACCATCCCGCTGCGCGCGGGCGCCCTTCCGCGCGGCCTGCTGCAATTAACGGGTGTGTCTCTATCTGCGGATACACTGCAGGCAATCGGCGGCCTCGTATCAATTGCGCTCGACCGCGCTCAAGCCCTGGAAGAAGTTGCGCGGGCCGAAGCGCATCAAGAGAGTGAGCGCCTGCGGACGCTGATTCTTGATTCCATTACGCACGATCTTCGCACACCCCTCACGTCAATCAAAGGGGCCACCGGCACGTTGCTTTCAACCGAAAGCGTTAGCTCGGAGGACCAGCACGAGCTGCTGACAATTATCGAAGAAGAGACAGACCGCTTGAACAGACTCATCGGTCAAGCCCTCGAAACGGCGCAGATCGAAACGCATGAAGTTCATATGGCTTTCGCTCCGACCGACCTTCAGAATGTGATCGACGAGGCACGTGATAATTGTTCGTGGATCGCCGCTACCCACCGGCTCTCTGTTGCGATTCCCCGGCTTCCGCTGGTGCTTGCAGACCGCGCAATGATCGCGAAGGTGATTTCTAATCTGCTGGGGAACGCGGCGAAATACTCGCCGGCCGGATCCGCAATATCGATTTCCGCCGAGCTTCACCGCAGCGAGGTAGTCGTGAGCGTCGAAGACCGCGGCGCAGGAATAGACCCAGCCGAGCAGAGCCTCATCTTCGAGAGGCTTTACCGTTCTAGGACCCACAGCGAGCACACGAACGGCACCGGTATGGGCTTAGCTATTAGCCGCGCGATCGTTGAATCCCACGGAGGGCGATTGACGGTAATAAGCGATCCGGACAGCGGCTCAGTGTTCTCCTTCACACTTCCTTTAGCGGTTGTCGGAGGCTCTGATCTGCGCTGAGTCCCATCGAAGAATGCACCGTCTTTACGGACTTTTTACGCGTCCATGCTTTTCAATCAAGACTGGGCCGACCACGACTCATCGCAAAGTTCACGTCGGGCGCCTGGATTACGGCAATTCTAGGTCCCGCAATCATCGGAGTAATGTACGGGATAAAACGTCATTACAGTCGAGTACTACGGGAGACGGCGGATCCCTGCCCAATTCGCCTCAATGACCTAGAACCCCTTATCGTGGTGATCCCCATGGCCCGCTGGGACAAGATTGGAGAGAAGGCCGTACGTTTTGGCTTGCTGATGAGCGATCAGGTGAAGGTAGTCACAGTCCAGAACGATACCGACACTGGATTCGAGCACATCTGGGAAGAAATGGTGCACTTGCCGATCAGCCAACATGGTATTCCCGTCCCCGAAGTCATTACCGTGCATAGCACCTTCCGCACAATTCTCTCGCCACTGATGGACTACATTCTCGAACTCGAAAGGCAAAATCCTGGCCGCAAACTCGCAGTTCTTCTGCCCGAACTCGTGGTTCGGCACTGGTGGGAGAACTTCCTTCACAACCAACGGGTTCAATTACTCAAGCTGCTCCTGTTGCTGAAAGGAAATCAGCGAATTGTGGTGGTAAACATCCCCTGGTATCTCTAAGTGCCCCCCGTGGGTTGAAAGAAGTTGGGTCGTGTGACGGAATTCTTCGCTGACCGGTTGCGTGCCTACTCATCATTTGGGTGTCAAGCCCCAGAGACCGTGGAAAACCCGTCATCCCCTTACTGCACAGCCACTTCCTCCCAGAATTTGCATGTGACACGAGTTATGCCCCACCTGATATCCTTAAATTAAGGAATGAAAAAGGCCCGGCCACCCGCCGGGCCTTCCTCTATTAACCCAAAAGTGACTCCCCGCACCTAACCCCAAACATTGCAACAGCACGCTGTTACTAGAAAGGGACTCCCCTCCGCTAACCTCAATGTCATCAACAAACAGCTCGAAGACACCCTACCCGGGGGACTCCTACAGAGCTTTATAACCAGGCTCGGTCCGCTCCTTCACCGCATCGTCGTTGAGCGCAACTCCGATCCCCGGTTTGTCGCTCACCGTGAGGAAGCCGTTGTTGAGCGTGACCGGCTCAGTCAGCGACGTGTAGCTCCGGTTCAGGTAGTAGGTCCACTCCAGGATCATGAAGTTCGGCACCGTGGCGCACACCTGCGCATACGCCATCGTGGCCAGCGGCGAAGCGACCCCATGCGGCGCCAGCGGAATCGAGTACACCTCCGCCATCGACGCGATCTTGCGCGCCTCCAGCAGGCCTCCCGTCTTCGACATGTCCGGCTGAATGATGCTGAGCGCCTCCTTCTCCAGGAACGGACGATAGCCGTAGCGGCTGTAGATGTTCTCGCCCGCTGCGATCGGAACATGCGTGTTGTTACGCACGCGCAGCATCGCATCCACGTCATCGCTCGGAATCGGCTCCTCCACCCACATCGGCCGCAACGGCTCGAGTAGCCGGCACAGCTGAATCGAGGTCTCCACGTCGAACCGCGCGTGGCACTCGAGCGCGATGTCGTAGCTCTTGCCCAGCTTCTCGCGAAAGCCGCCGACAAAGTTCACCACATCGTCCAGCTGCGCCGTCGTCAGATGCAGCCCCCACAGCTTCCCCGGATCGAATCCCTTGTCCAGGAGCCACGCGTCCGAACTGTAGTCGGTCCCAATTTTGACCGCTTTTACATTCGTCTGCGCGATGATGCTCTTCGCCTCGTCAGGACTGGCCGCATGCAGATACACCGGCAGCTTCTCCCTCACGCGCCCGCCGAGCAACCGGTACACCGGCACATTGAGTGCCTTGCCCGCGAGGTCCCAGAGTGCCATCTCGACTCCGCTGATCGCGCTCAGGTACGGGCCGCCCATACCGCGCATAAACAGAGGAGACGGCGGTCCACCGGCTGATTTCTTCCAGCCCCAAAGATCGAAGAGGATACCTTCGATATCAAGAGGATCGCGTCCGGCCAGGCGAGGGCCGATATACGAGTTGACGATGTCCTCCGCGCCAACCGTATCCATCATCTCTCCGGTACCGGTCAAACCCTCATCCGTATACACCCGGATGAACCGGCTGTTGAAGCCATCGCGAAGTCGAACCGCTCGAATCTCGCGAATCTTCAATTTGGGAGCGAACGAAGTTCCCTGCGACCCCGCATCGGCGAGGTACGCGGCGTAGAACATCGCGGAATACTGAAGAAACCGGCGGCGATTCATCGACGCGACCATATCACGAATCGCCATCGAGGCGAACGGCGCATCTACTCGAGCCGCCTTCTTGGTTTCCGTTTCACGTGTGTGGAGTAAGCCGGTCGCAAGATTCCGTGGAATTGTCTACTTTTCCGGTGTGCGTCACAGCTGAAAAAGTGTGGAGGTACAACCCCGGTCACTCCCTCGCGCAAGGTCAAAAAAAGCCGCCTTCTTACGACAACAAGCGATAACGATGCATGAATACTCTAAGTGCCCAGGAATCGAGCTCCGAACAAGAAAAAAGGACGCGCGCAGGAATTCCTTGACAATGGCATTTCCGGACAAGTAGAAATGGCAAGCCCTAAAAAATAAGCAGAACCATCGTTGCTGTGGGTCCACGTCCGCAACGGGGGCACAGTTCTATACATTTGTCGTTCTTTAGGAGACGAAAATCATGCCAGAGCAGCACGCCGCACCGCGCGGGGTCAAAAGGCTATATCAACGCAGTTCCATCTGGATTCTGGCCCTTATTGTCGTGCTGTCGATTACGGGTCGATACGCATACGCCCAGGTTTCCGCTACGGTTTCCGGCACGGTAACTGATCCATCAGGCGCGGTCGTCCCAGGGGCAACCGTCACCGTCGTCAACGAAGCCACGGGCGACGTCCGTCCTACGGAAAGCAACAAGGCCGGCGTGTTTGCCATGCCAAACCTGATTCCAGGCTCTTATTCGGTGAAGGTCACAGCGAAGGGATTCGCTCCCAAGGAACTGACCGGCATCGACATTCACGGCGGCGATACCATCAAGCTGCCGACCTTTGTTCTTGCCGTGGGCGCCACTACGGATACCGTGACGGTATCCTCCGTAGCTGGGCAGATCCTCACCACCGAGAATGGCCAGCGCAGCGAAACGCTCACATATAGCGATATTCAGGATCTTGCACTAACCGGCCGGGACACCACCGAGCTGCTAAAGGTGCTTCCCGGCGCGGTGATCGTGGGCAATAACGGCTACAACGACATTTCTACCACCACCGGCAATAGCGCGATCGGGAACGGCATCGGCCTGAACGGTGCCCCGTACAAAGGCGGCACGGCCCTCAACCTGGACGGCGCCAATATCCTCGATATCGGTGACGACTTTTCAGGTTTGTCGACCATCAATCCTGAAATGACCCAGGAAGTCCAGGTGCTCACCTCAGCGTACGGTGCGGATACTGCAAACGGCCCGAACGTCATCAATGCAACCGGCAAGTCTGGCGGCGACCACTTCCATGGCGGCGGCTGGTTCGTCGTCCGCAACGACGTGTTGAACGCGAACGACTGGCAGGACAATCACCACTTGCCCGCTCCAAACCCCAAAGGCGGAGCTTCTTACTACTACCCCGGTGGCGATATCAGCGGTCCGATTCCCTTCACGCATAAGAAGGCCTTCTTCTATGGAGGCTTCGAGATGCCATTTCAGAACCAGGGCAACGCCAATATTCTTAGGCTTTCCATCCCAAGTCCCGAGATGCTGCAGGGCAACTTCAGCATGGACAATGCAGACAATCGGGTGCTTTGCCCCGCTGGTTTCGTAAATGCGGCAAACACCAATGTTCCGTACGGTTCCGGAACCTTCAATGAAGGGGCCTGGTGCCAGAACATCACTCAGACCAACGGCAACACTCAGGCCACGGTATTCGCTGACGGCAGCCACGCCATTCCTATGGGGGGAACAAGCTCAGCTGGCCTTTCCAATGGTGGTTACGTCCCGGCACAGTTTATCGATCCGAACATGCTTGCCTTCACCAAGGTCTGGCCTGCATGGAGCTCTCCCTATATTGCGAAGACTACCGACCAGATCATCGCAAACGGCGGCTACAATTATTACCAGCCGATCATCAATCATGACAACGGCTGGATGGCCCGGGGACGCATCGATTACAACTGGAACCCAACCAACCAGTTCTACATCTCCTATCAGCAGAGCTACGACAGCCAGCTGTCGGGCAGCTGCGGACAGACCTTTTACGCCGGTACGTGTAACAACAACAGCCTGCAGTACCCCGGCGGCGGCTTGACCAAGCAGACCTTCTCCAAGGTACTTACTGGCCATTACGTCCACACCTTCAGCCCCACGCTGACCAACGAAGCGCTGGCAAGCTGGACCTGGGGCAACATCCCAATTCTGCCGGGCTCTAACCCCAGCGCCAACTATCGTTCGACTCTGGGCGCCTCTTTCGGATGTGTTTACTGCACCAACCCTAAGTACATGCCGACCTTTGGTGGTGCGCAGTATCAGTACCCGGCGGTAAGCCAGGCGGATTACTGGGAGCCAGGAAACTACTACATTGTGCAGAAGGCAATCCCGTCCTTTGGTGATAACCTGACCAAGGTCTGGGGCAAGCACACGCTGAAATTTGGCGCGATGACCTCGAACACTGACAACTATCAGGGCAACCAGAGTACCCACCTCGAAGGCAACTTCAGCATCGGTGGGAATCCCACCAACCAATTCAATTACTTCGCTCAGCAAGGCGCTTGCGCGGTTTGCGGTAGCTTTACCGGTAAAGTCGGAAGCTATAACAATACGGTCGATTTTCTCACCGGGAATCTGACCAACTATCAGGAGAGCAACTCTTCCCCGCTGTCGGATATCGCGTTTCAGACAGTTGCGCTCTATGCCAACGACCAGGTCAAGGTCACCCGTCAGCTCTCGGTTGAAGTGGGCTTCCGCTTTGAGCACATCGGCTGGTGGTATGACCGTGAGGGCACTGGCCTCGCAGTCTTCTATCCCCAGCGTGTCCTGCCGGACTTCTTTGCTGGCAAGGCGGCTCCGGGCTTCTATTGGCACAGTATCGATAGCGGCATTCCTCTCAGCGGTCGGTCGGATCGTCTCGGATTCCTCTCACCCCGGTTTGGCCTCTCCTATGACGTCTTCGGGAATGGCAAGACCCTGGTGCGCGGAGGCTGGGGCGCTTATCGCTATCAGGAGTCTGCTAACACGCCGCAATCCGCTCTGAACACTGCGCAGGGAGTCAAGACCTTCAATGCAGGCAATGTTCTCCCTCAAAACAGCACCTTCCTCGCGTCGCAGATCGGCCAACTTGCAGCTCTTGCACCGATTTGCGTGACGCAGTGCGCCAGTACCGGTCAATCTGGATATGATCCAAACGATCATTACATCCCGCTGACCTACTCCTACAACTTCACCATCGACCAGAGACTTCCCTGGAACATGCTGCTGGATCTGGGCTATGTGGGCAATCGCGCCCTGCACCTGGCCGATAACGGACAGGATGGAACCTCCACGGGTGGTTACGACAACCAGAACAAAGTCCCGCTGCACGGGTACGGCCAGCTGGTGAATGGTCAGTGGGTAGGCAACGTAGATCCGATTACCAAGAAGACGATCTGCAACCCTGAGAATCTGGGTGCCACTTGCTCCTCGGGTAGCAATGATGCTGACTTCCGGCCGTACGGCGCGCTGCCTACCTGCACGTCTTCCACGGCGCCAGGGTGCACGGTCTACGGCACGAACAGCGTCAACATGCTGCAGCACAATGATTACCAGAACTACAACGCGCTGCAGGTCCAGGTGGTCAAGCGCTCCGGCCCGGTTACGCTGAACGGCAGCTTTACCTGGTCGAAGTCTCTGGGTACTGTCGTAACGTGGGATCCTTTCCACATCTCACCCAACAATACGTACACCAACTTGAACCGTCCATTCATCTTCAACTCGTCGTACATCTACCGCGAGCCGAACTTCTTCCACGGTAACCGGCTGATCGGTGGCGCGGTGAACGGCTGGATGATAACCGGAATCACTTTGTGGCAAAAGGGCACCAACACGCTGCCGGGGATCAGCATCCAGTATGACCCTGCTTCGATCACTGCCTACAATGCCGCGCATCCTGGAAACCCTCTGTCGCTCAGCACCAACACCCGCGGCGTCGGCGGCAGCACCTTCTACGGTACGAACGCAGGTATCGTCACAGGTCGCCCGCAGCTGACTTGCGATCCGAAGCAGAACCTGGTTAAGTATCAGCTCTACCGGCCGTGCTTTACGGCTGCATCGTTCGGTTCGCCGGGTGGTCTCGGTCTCCCCTTCATTGCTGGTCAGGCCTTCATGGAGAATGACCTTGCGCTCTCCAAGACCTTCACCGTTCACGAGAAGAACAAGATCCAGTTCACCGCCTCGGCCTTCAACTGGCTCAATCACCCGCTTCCCCAGTTCGGCTCCGGGGAATCGACAACGGAGTTCTACTTCTACGACTACAACACTCACGCCCTCAAGGTGAACGACACCTGCGGCGGCGTGGCTCCAGGATCGTGCAACCCAGGTAGCCCGATTCTGGCGACCAGTACCTATGGGACGGCGAACGGTCATCCCGAAGACCTGTTTGGAACGCAGCACTTCAAGCAGGGATTCGTCAGCAGTAATAGCCAGCGCGTCATGGAACTGGAGCTGAAGTACAACTTCTAGTCCTGCTCCTTGTTCGCTCACTGCAGTAGTTCGACAAAAGCGGCCCGCTTGGTTCAAGCGGGCCGCTTTCTGCTCCAAAGCGCCGCGCTAGATCGCTGCGGAAAATTAGGAGATTCGCCATGAAATTACCCTTTTACGCCCTCACGCTCCTTATTGGAATCGTCCTCACTATTCACCTTGCAATGAACGGCAAGGTGGGCGCGGTCCTCAACAACCCGCGAGTGGCTAACGCGCTTTTCTGGTCGATCGGTGCGGCTGCTGCAATCCTCATTGGCCTCTCCGGCTGGCAGGCTGGTGCATTGGCCCCTCTCCGTACGATGAGTCCATTGCTGCTCGTCGCGGGTGCCATAGGAGCTTGCCTTGTCTTCGGGATCGCCTTCCTGATTCCACGCATCGGCGCCGGCAGATTGACGTTGATCATGCTGGGAGGGCAAATCGTTGGAGGGCTGTTCCTCTCCAATTACGGGCTGCTCGGATCTCCACGTGAGCCCGTGTCCTTGCGGAGCCTCCTCGGCACACTGGTGATGTTTGCGGGCATCGTGCTGGCGACCACCTAGGCCTGCTCCGGATGCAACAGAGTGCCAGGCTCTTGTGGCCCAGTGACGCTCCCTCGTGTGCGCGCAGGTTGCGGAAAGCTCCTTGCTCCAATGCAGGGCATCCTCTTGTGCTCTGGATGAACCCTCCGTGGTTCAGGAACTTACTCGTAACCCAAATTTGTCATTGACCCGCAGCCGGGAGATGGTTACTTTGTGGTCAATGTCCGATATGCAAACACTTCCATCGTCGCTTGAGAGCTTGGCACCCGCGCCTCAAATCGCCTCCAATATTGGCGCAACCATTCGCGCCTACCGCCAGCAGAAGGGGATGTCTCAGGGAGACATTGAGAAGCGGACTGGACTTTTGCGGTGCTACTTGTCGCGGGTCGAGAACGGGCACACCGTACCGTCTTTGGAGACTCTTCAGAAGATCGCGTACGCTCTGGACCTGCATCTGGCGCAGTTCTTCTCCGATGAGGTGGTGAGCCGGGAGATGTCCACGCTGCGGCTCAGCGAAGAGGAGATCCGCTTTCTCACCCAGATTCAGCGCTACTCCGCCCGTCTGTCGGAGAATGACCGCAAGCTATTGCTGGCGATGGTGAAGAAATTCGCGCAGACGACTCTGGTGTAGCCTCCCGCGTCACGCCAGATTGGCGATCCAGTAACCAAATAGGGCAAGTGCCAGACAGGCGGCCGCAAAGGTCGCCTTT
>Ga0207667_10003861_pt1 | contig 18434 bp, 13 predicted proteins | sample KBSCornC52_FD_184301 | JGI IMG/M metagenome (GOLD analysis project Ga0207667, IMG submission 184301) | Corn rhizosphere microbial communities from Kellogg Biological Station, Michigan, USA - KBS Corn C5-2 (SPAdes) (version 2) | ecosystem: Host-associated > Plants > Roots > Rhizosphere > Soil ...
CGAATGCCCGGGGCTCCGGCGCCTGTAACCAGTACCGTTATCTGCATCTGGCGTTCGGTCTCGATGCTCACCACCGGATTCTCATGACATCGAATGCCTCTGCAAACTCCGCCCGGACCTGCACGCCCCTCACGCGGGCAAGTCCCTCGATGAACTCACGCGTAAAGTACGCTCGCTCCAGAAAGAGCTGCGACCGATAGGCCTGGAGCGCCGCCCACTTCGATTCGACATGCCTTCGTTCGACCGCTACGAAGCCATTCGCTGCGAACTGGATGTTGTTCCAGGGAAGCTCGTATCCCCAAACGGTAATGTGCTTGAAAGCGCGGACGCCCTCCGCGTGCACCACCTCGTGGTCCTGGTGCAGATCGTGTCCGCAGGGGATGAACACGAGGTCCGGTTCTACCGCGCGCTTGAGCGCCACCACGTCTTCGAGCACTTCCTGGCGGTGGTAGGAGAGCCTCCGCACAGGGTATCCGAATACGTGGACGTTCTGCCGTGGAACGCCCAGGAGTCTGGTGGACTCGATAAACTCATCTCGCAGCGTGGTCGGAGGAAACCCCGGGGGCAGCGACTCCTCGGCTGTGGAGAACGCCGCAACGTGCACCTCGACGCCCTCTTCGAGCAGCCTGGCTATTGTCGCCCCGCATCCGAGCTCGGCATCGTCCGTATGCGGAGCGAGAACGAGCAGCCGCCGATAGGTCATAGAATCTCCACGGTCTCGTCGGATGTGCGCGGACTGACAGTAAGCGCCGTCCGCGCGGCTATTTGGCTCTCAGCTCGGCGGAACGGTTACTCATCCGACATGAACCTAGCGCTCGAGCGCCAGCTTCCATTCGATGTAATCGCGGTAATTGGTGAACCTGGGCTCCCCGTATCCGGTGTTTGAAAGAGGTGGATTGTCCCCATCCCAGAGGCGCTCGACCTCTTCCTCGACTGACGCAGCCATTCGCGGCGGTATCAGGTCGCTGTGACCTGTCTTCTGGGCGAGGACCAGGAAGCGAGTGGCAAAGTAGAGGTATTCCATCTTGCCGAGCAGGGTCGCGCCGGTCATGTCTAACGGCCCCTTCTCCGCAAACCTCGCGAAGTGATCCGCGAAGTCCTTCTGCATCTCCTTGTCCCCGTTCAGAAACGCGGCGTGGAGGGGCAGCATCAGCGTGAACTGCGCCGACTCGGCTGCCGAACCTCGCCAGATGGGCGACGAGAGCACGGAGCGCTCATGCTTAGACCAAAGTGCGTGGTCCTTTTCGTCGATCTTCTCCGACGGTGCGGGAGCGCCGCCATCCAGATTGAGCTTGCCCGCCAGGCGGCAGTCGAGCTCATATGAACCATTTGGGAAATAGGGCGCGGCCTTTGAGGGTCCGAGATAGGCGTCGGCCTCTTCCTGCGTGAACGGGAAGAGCGTGCTCTCTTTGCGGTACATTTCGCTGACTCGGTCGTCGTGCAGGAAGACCCACCAGCCACAAAGCAGCGAGCTGGACAACTCATAAGGGCCAAACCCTTTGGGAAGGCTGGCGGAGTATTTGTATCGATAAATTCCGTTGGTTCCGTCCATGTAGTTGGTGACACGATAGCCCCGGAACTCCGGACCGGGGGGCACGAGCACCTTTGTCAGGAATTGTTTGGTGAGGCCGGTGCGGTACTTGACGAATTCGGCTCCGCGCGGCGTGGAGGAACCCAGGGCTTCTACGTGGCTCGACAGGAACATCGGCCACCGCATGAAGTGCGAAGTGTCGTTGCCGATGCCCTTTACCCGTGCCGGAGCCATGTCGGGCGTGACCTCGGTCCTGCCGGCATATGTTGTGTCGGGATGATCTTCATAGATACCGGGTTCGAACAGCCAGCGGCCGTCGCGGTAGGTCTCGCCGCCCTTCTTGTAAACCTTGACTGCAGTGTCGTTCATCTCTCGCAGAGCTTTGGAAGACTTTTCGCCCGCCGCGGTACGATAGGCCTGCAGATCGGCGCCCATCGCGAGCACGTAACAGTCCGCATCGGTAAACCGCCCGAAATAGCTCTTCGCGCCAGGCGGAACGCGCTCCTGGTGCGAGCGGGTCCCTCCATGCGCAAACAGCTCGGCCGAACACGCCGCGCCAGCGACCAGCGCGGCGGAAAGCAGGCGCTTCCGAGTTATGGTCGATCTCATGGCTGACATCCTCCAGGACAGTTGTCATCTGCCCTTCGCCTAAGGAGCGGTGAATACTGCCTCAACGCCAGAGGCCATGCCGTCGTCCGCCCCCGGAAAGAGCCCTTCGTACACCTTTAGCAAGCTCGGCTCTTCGTACTGCCATCCGAACGTCGCGCGCACCGACAGCGCGGCCTCGCGTTTTGCCCTGATGGACGCCGGGGTGATGGTCATAACGGCTTCGCGGATGGACTGGGTCGCAGGTGCAGCTTTCCAGCCGCATCCGCACCGATCGATAAGCTCGCCCATGACGGGGAAGTCACTAACGAGCACGGGCACGCCGCTTGTAATATACTCGAACACCTTATTGGGCAGGCAGAGAAAATAGCTCAGACAGACGTTCTCGATCAGCGAGAGCCCCACGTCCGCGCCAGCCGCGATATCGCCGATCTCTTCGGGTTTGACCGAAGGGTGATAATGGATGTTCCGATATCGGGCGCTGTATTCCTCCACGAGGGGAACCATCTCGCCAAAGCCCATCATTACGAGGTGTCTGTCCAACCCGGCGGTGGAGAACGCGTCCAGCAGGGCTTTTGTGCCTCTTCCGTGCCAGAGCCCGCCAAGATAGAGGAAGATGATGTCCTCTTCTCCCATGCCATATAGATCCCGCAAGCGGCTCGACCTTGCAGGGGTAGGGCCGCTGTTGTATGGTACGTTCTTAACAACCCAGACGCGCTGGAGGTTGTAGTTCTTGCGGTACCAGTCCGCTATGGGCTCATTGACCACAATGATCTCGTCGGCCCGCCGGATGAGCAGGCGTTCAACGAGCTTCTGCAGCGCTTTTCGTACACCTGTTGAAGCGACGGTCTCTGTTTCCAACTCGTGGGTGTCGTAGACCAGTTTACTCCGCTTCCACCGGGCCAGAGCGGCACACAACGGAAGGACGGGCAAGCTATGGCAATTTACACACGCAACGGGCTCGCGCGCGAGCGCCCGGACCACCCGCCAGTACCATTCAACAGTCCGGATGGCCTTTCCGAACGTGTGCGAGCTTCGGCTGAAGAGCCTTCGTGGGAGGCCAACTATCTCTCTTCTGTCATCTAGCTCTTCGCGCTCGGCCGAGCGCCCGGTCGCCACGCCCACCAGGATTATCCGGTCGAACACCGCCGCCTCGGCAAGCGTGCGTGTGATCTTTTGCATCCGGCTTTGATGGCGTAAGGGCGCCGGGTAGATATGAACGTTAGTGCCGCGGACACGGGATGCACGGGATACTGGCGTCATACTGCGCCTGCCTCGCCGCGGTTCTGCCTGCCGTTCGCTTCAGTCAACGTGGGGAATATCATGAGGGTTCCCAGGAGCACCACCACTCCGTTGGACAGCAGAGAAGTGTGCAGGGCGCCGTTCGACCAGATCAGTCCGAGCATCATGCAGAACGCACACCCCGCCGCATATCGCCCCTGGAGCGCCATGCTATCCACAAGACGCAGTATCCATCCGGCGAGGACCGACGCAATCATCGCGCCTGCGTACCCGAAGTGCGCGAACCCGGCCAGCCAGATTCCCGCGTTGGCGTTGGTGTCCGGGCTGCCGAAGTATTCCAGCCCGATCATTCTTGCTGCCCCGAATGGGTAGGGTGAGCGGGAGAACACGCTGCCGAGGGCTCCGTCGCGCAGCATCACATGCGGGTTCTGCGAAAAGAACTCCCAGTAGAAATAGGATAGAAGGCCGGGCATGGCGGTTACTCGCCGCACGACGTAGATGGAGAGAGACGAATTGGATAGCACGAAGACCTGCCCGATAGCCAGCAGGAACAGACACGCGAATGCGCCGGTCATCCAGAAGAATCCGTTTCGGCGGGTTCTCGATGTCAGGATCGTGACAAGTGCCAGCATGATCGGGCCCAATAGCACGGCCTTCTGGCCATCGAACGAGAAGACTGCAAGTACCGAGAACGCGGCCGCCGCCAGCATGTGCGGTTTTCGCTTCGATATTCCCAGAACCGTCGCCGATGGGATCAGCACGCCGAGCAGAACAGCTTCACCGTACCGGAGAACGAGATTTGCGGCGCCGGAGTTGAGCGCTTCGCGAGCCTCTTCCCGCCGCACGTAAACGTCTTCAATGCCGAGATCGATTCGGAAGCCAACATGCGACCACAGAGCCAGACTCAGCCCGACCATGAGAATTGGCATTGCAATCATGAACATAGGAAGCGAGCCGGATACACGCGGTACGCGCACAGTGCGGCCACGCCGCGACCAGTCGAACAGCAGCTGAGCCAGCAGAACCATGAGCATGAGAGGAAGGACGTCCTCTGGATCGTCGGTCGAAGCGAGTAAGGGGATGAACATTACCGGCACCGTTACGCACGCGTAGAGAAACCATGAGGTGAAATCCGAGGGCCTCCGGAAGTCGGGCTGCATCCACAGAAGCGGCATGAGCGCCAGAACCAGGCTGGTAACCCAGCACCAGGCGGGAAGGTCCCTGTATGTAAACCCTTCGCTGAAATTGGTGGGGACGATCGTGAGCCCGTAGCAGGCGACCAGTGCGCCATAGAACAGCGCGCCAGCGAAGAGCATCCATGCCTTGCGGCTGAGCGCGGAGAGCCTGACCGTGATGACAAGCCCCTCCGTCAGGGACTTGCCGCGGGGTGCGTAACTTGAGATTGCCGCGTCCGCCATTCTCAGGGGGCCTCAACCGGAACCGCCGAGTGCGCTCCGGCCGCGTCGACAGGTGTACTGGCGAGTCGAGATCGCCACCATCCATTGAGATCGGCAAGCGAGCATCCCCACGCGCCACAGTCCGCGGCGATTCGGAGAAGCTCCGAGTACACGCGGAATCTGGGACTTGTTTGGTCGACGTCATTGTGCCAGAGGACTGTCAGCACGCCATTCACGTTCGCAACCTCCTCCATGAGCTCAATACAGTGTGCCAAAGCGAGGCTCTCGTCCATGTCGAGTTGGTTAAAGAGTGCGACATCCTGGATGACGAGCGGCGCTTCGAGGACGTCGAGAGGTCGGTCCGTGTAGAGGTCAAAGAGGAAGTACGGGAAACACGTTCCACAGCGAAATCCCGGGGCGATATTGGAGCCAATCGTCGAGTCGGCCTGGATACTCGCCATATGCTGATAGTGCGGCGTATAGCGGGTATCGAAAAAGAGATGATGCTGTCTGGTGCTAACGACTGGAGTGCCGGAGGCTCGCTCCACCAGCGCCTTCTCCGACGCCAGCAGCGCCGCGCTTTCCGACGAGCGCGAGGCACCGTGGAGGCCGACGTCCCACCCTCGGTTCGCGATTTCCGCCATTACGTCTCGCAGCCGGGCGCGGCGGCCCTCAAAGGTAACACGATCGTCGTAGCTGTAGAATGAGTCCTTCCAATGCGGCGCGGGAAGCGGGCTTGCAAGGAAGAAGAGGCTCGATCGAAACCCATGCTTTTCCTCCTCGGCGAGCCAGATGTCGAGTGGCGGATCGGGCGCTGGCTTCCACAGCATCGTTTTCAGCGCAAGCGTGCGCGCCGTGCTCAGCCCCACAATCAGTTTCTCGCGGCCTGGCGCCTCCCGGAAGGTGGGAAGGGATCGCAGGCGTTCCTTCGCAAGATTGCCCGAGACATGGTCCACATCGTGTGTGAGACAGAGCGCGAATCGTTTGCCTTTGGGCCACAGCGGACTCCGGGAAGGCAAAGGGCGGAGCAAGCCCTGACACGCCCAGTCCCGCAGCAGTACGTCAACGACGGGCGTCAACACGTTTCGCTGGCGCGATAGAGGCGCGTAACAGAGCTCCCAGTTTTGGCCCGTGTGTTTGTGAAGCGTGCCCAGTTCTTCGAGGCGCGAGAGCAACCCAAAGACGGTGCGGACCTGCTCATCGTTAAGTGACGTTCCCTCGAAACCCTGAGCGCGGACGAAATCGTCCACGTAATTGCGCCGGCTCGCGGTCAGTGCCTCGCCGACCGCCGACAATGTAAGACGTCTGCGCTCTTCATGGGCCGCAGAATGCGATGCGGATGAAAGTTCACGAGCCAATCGCAATCTCCTTACGCAGCAGGAGCGTGTAGACAATCGCCTCCATGAGCGGCCCAGAGCCCCACCGCAGCGACTGGATGTGGTAGCACCGACCTAGTACACGCGTGCACGCCACATCGCCAGTTCGCCGATCGACCATCTTTATCGCGTTGGCCATCATCGCGGACACCTTCTCGGCATATTGCCTGGTTCCGCACGCATCTCGAATAGCTCCGCAGCGAAACGCCCAATAGACAGCCGCGATGCCTTCGGTGTATCCCACAATGTGCGCCGGTCGGGACCTCGCGGTGGGGAAATAGGATCCGCGGCCGGATGAATCATAGAACCGGTCCAGATAGAATTGCAGCCCGCGCGCGATACTCGCCCGCACGTCCTCCGCGACATGCGCTTCCAGAGTCCCCGTTGCCGCGATCTTTCCCAGAGCCTGCAGTACCTGCGCCGTGTGGTGGTTGTCGATGAATTTACGATCGGATGTCCGTTCGTAATGACGGCTGGTGCAGTAGTACCAGCTTCCATCGCCCTGCTGCTCGGACAGGACCGTTCGAATTACGCCGTCAATGCGACGCTGCACATGCGGTTCACGAACGGCCTGAGGAATCAGCGAAAGCATCATGGCGGCGTCTGTTGCGGTGTTGATTGTCTCGTCACGCGTGAAGGGATAGTAGCTGACGGTCACAGAACCGTCGTCGTGCGTGGTCCAATTGTGATAGGTCATCAGGGCATTTGCGGCACTGATGCCGGCGTCTGTCCAGTCCTGCCGCCGCCGGGAAGCCCCCGCGCGCAGGAACAGCTCGCCCAGACGGGTCGTATGGTGCAGGCACGAGGAGGGCGACTCCGTTTCGTTGTTCTGTTTCCACGACGACGCATGAGCGCTGTAGGGATGATCCCAGCAGAGATGTGCCGCATCCAGCCGAGCCGCAAATGCCTCGGAGCACGCCTCCTCCAGCGGATCGCGGCCGACCGGCTTTTCTCCCGTCAGCCGCTCCCACAGTAGATGCGCCATGCCAACGTGGTAGAACGCCGTGGGAACGATCGTTTTCCTCACGCGCAGCAGACGGTGAACTACCGCGGGTGCCAGCAGATCAGTGCCTCGAACCACGTACCTCAACGTCCGACGTCCGAAGGTTGCGCCTTGCGGCAGCAGGAGTGCGTGGCTGTCCAGATCGCGCCAGTCGTATCGTTCCCACCCGAGTTGTTGGTTACGGAGGTCGAGAAGGTTAAACAACTCCAGCAAGCTTTCCTGCGACTGCACCACGTACCGAGCCTCCCCGCCCGGCCAGCCGGACCTTGCCGCAACGATCTCAGGGCCTTCCCTGCTTCGGTCGTTCCGCCATCGCGCGCGCCACGTCACGTGCGGCCATCAGTACCCGCATTCTTCTACTCATGTGATTGACAGCGATATACGGAGTCTGCACCGCCCCGAAGGAGCGGCAGAAACGCTCCACTCCCTCAATCATTGAACCTTCGAAATCGAACTTCGCGGCGACGGTCGCGGAGAACCGTATTGCTTCCCAGAGAGCGAGGCTCATAGCACCGCTGTTCCTAAGTGCAGGATCGCCTCCACCCATCAGGTAATAGGCCGAGTTTGAATCCCAGACGATGTATGCGGCAGCGTGAACACGACCCTGGCCATCTTCGGCAAAGAACATTCGGCGACAGTCACGTGACGAACAAGCGCTGTCGATTCGCCTGAGGAAGTCTATTGAATAAGGAGTTCGCATGGATTGCCGCTGGAAGGTCAGGCTATTGACCTGCATGAAGCGCGGCAGGTCTTCGTCGCTCCGGACGTGGAGTACTTTCTCCGCCTTCCGAATGTCCGTGCGGATGTTCTCGCGCATTCCTGCCCACAATTTCGACTCGTCGCTCAGGTTTTCGAGAATATAGGTGTACCCCGTGGATTGGGTAAACCCTTTCCAATAGAACGGAAGCCAGTTTGCAATCGAGGGGTGAAACCGTTGATGGAAGAGATCGTAGGGCGGGAGCTGCTCGATGAGAGCAGTGAGCAGCTCTTTCTCTTCCGAAAGGCGGTTCACGTATTTGCCCGGAAACGGCCGCAGCCACGGACCGAGATGCGGCGTAAGCTGCGGCATTGTGAGCAGCGTCAATCCGAGCCTTTTTCTTACGACGTATGGAAGGGCGGCATGGACCTGACCACCCTTCTCAACCGTTACTTCGCCCCACGCGTTTGGGGATACCGCGTCCAGCCACCACGACTGCATGAACATGCTGGCAGGTGACGCGGCAAGTTCAGTGCTGCCCATCGAGGAGAGGATGTCCTTCCGACGTGAACCACCAGGAGAAGAGCGGGTGACGGACACGGGGGAGACGGAGATAGAGGACCCGTAGCCGGCCCGCCTCCACAAATCCTGCTGCCCGGATCGCCCGGCGGGCAGGTAGATTCCCGGGCGCCGTGTCAATGTAAACATGCTGCGAACGCCCATGCGGCACCAACGCGTTGTCAACTATGAAGGCAAGCAACCGCTTATAAAGACCTCTGCCACGGCACTCTTCGCGTGTATGGCAGGTGTGTATCCAAAATCCAGCCCTGCGGACCAGTGAAACCGGCAGGTGAGAGGGTGCCGCTTTCGCACCGAACGATACCCATCCGTACGCCAGCCACTTCTCCTTGCTCCGTATTACGGCGCCGACCCCACCCGCTTTTGCGAGCCGCTCAAAGCGCGCTCGACAAGCGACATCTTCTCCGAACAGGGCTTGCATGCTTTCGAGAGTAACGATCTCCGGATACCACTCGGCGCCATCCTCCGCAGGTGGTTGGACCATGACATCGCCAGCCCCGCGCGAACAGGCTTTGCGGAAGACCAGCCAATCTCTGACGATGAACATTTAGGAGGCAGTCTGTGATGCAGTTGTGGCCGCCGCGAGGTTCCCGGCGTCGGTGCTCTCTCCGGCCCTTCCGGAAAACGTACGAATTGCACGCCAGGAGAGATACCAATAGATAATGTATCCCAGGGTTCCGGTGCCGCTCAGAAACATCATACCGACTTGCCAGCTTGTGTGAAGAATGTACATCAGCATCACACCCGCAATCATCAGCAGTGCACGGATGACATCACGAGCAAGGTGCATATCCTGCCGGCGGAGGACATCCAGGGTGCAGCCGAACGGACTCGCGACAACGCTGGCCAGCAGCAGAGGGGATAGGATGGCCCCGCAAACGGCGGCATTCTTCCATTTCTCACCGAAGACGAACGGCACTAATTGTACCACCGCCAGGACCACGACTACGGTCAACGCGGCGCCGACCATCGCCATCTGCTTGCACCGACGGAGGAATATACCCGGCAGCGCCTCCGGCCGCGATCGCTTTACTTCTGCAATCTCACCGAGGTAAACCTGTGAAACACTTGCAGTCAACAGTCCCGCGGGAACGAACAGGACACGTTGGACCAGAGTGAACCAGCCCGCAACTTGGATCCCGAAGAGATTTGCGATAAGGAGGATGGGCAGATTGGCGATCGCCGTGTCCAGAAACGCGGCCGGGAGCGAGAACTGAGGGAACTGCCTGTACTTCACAGCCGCGGCTCGCATTCCGTCGCGGTCGATCTCGGCTATGTGTGCGCGGTCGTTCTTCATGACCTGACGCGCCAGCATGCCGACGCCGCCGGCGCGGCCGATCATATGTCCAATCATCAGCCCAACGGCGCCGCCGCCGAAGCCTCCAAGCACGATCTGGGCCACCACCATGCCCGCCGACTGCGTGAGCTTTGTGTGAGCGAGCGAGCGATAATCCTGTTTGCGCACTGCCCAGAACGACAGGCACTGGTATACGGCAGATGCGAGCATCCCCAGGGGAAGAAGCCACGCCATCGCCGTGACGGACTCTGATGCGAATGACCGAAAGAGGCTGCGGCCGAGCAGCAATACCGCGACTCCGGACAATACGCTGGTGACAACCGCAAGCAGCATCGAGAGACCACAAACATTGGCCGCTTCACGGTTCGTTTCGCCCACCGGAATTGCAACCTCATAACGCAGCATGGCTGCAACGGAGGCAAGGGCCAGCGCGGACATGTAGACTCCGAGCACTCCGTATTCGGATGGCGAATAGAGTCGGGTGATGATCGGAGAAGCGAGGACCGCAATCGCCTGACCGACGATTGTCCCCCCGGACAGTACCGCGACGTTCTTCGCGAACCGCCTCTGACGAAGTGAACTAACGGCCTGTGATAGCAGCATATTCCCCAGATTCTATCGTGCATCAGGCGCTCATCAGCGCAGCTCACAGCCATCAACTCGCGTTGGAAGCTAACATCGACCGGTATCGGGTATGAAATGACGGCGCCGGGCGGCTCGCCTCGGTGGGCCGCTCGCGCCGCACCCTGCCGGTAGCCGCTTCTTGTCACTCGCCCCGCTCGTCCGCACCAGCCATCAGCGCTGCTTCGGCTGGCTCTCGCCATTCGTTGGACGGCTGGTCGACCAGGGCGGGTAGCCCGGATGGCTGGTACAGCGGGTCCATCGCGGGTCGTAACCCCACGCTTAAGAGGACGAGGTAAACGACGAGCACGGTGCAGGCGGCGAACGCGCTCATCAGCGACAATGCCAACAGTCCTGGCGACCCGGTCTTTGCTGGCCGCGCGGTGTCCACTACGGCCATCCGATTCTTTAGAGAGAGCGTCTGGAGCGATAGAATCGCCGCCTGCGAGGCGGTGGCGCGGAGGACCTCGAGGCGCAGCCACATTTCGTTCTTTCTAAGCTCGAACGCCTGTGAAAACGCTACGCCCTTGCGGGCCCGTTTCTCAGCGGCGCTGATGAGTTGGTTCACCTTGTCTTGCCGAGCGAGCATTGAGCGCAGTGCGACCGTGGCTTCGACATCGGCCGTGGTGCGCCTCCGCGCGACAGCCCTGGTTTGCCTTTCCAATTCCGCCTCGGCCAACCGCAGCCGCTCCTGGGCTTTGCGCACGTCAGGATGGTCCGGACCGAACTGCAGGGATAGCGAGCTCAGCATGGTTCGCGCCGTGCTGACATCGAGGCGTGCGTTTGTAAGCAGAGGGTCCTCGGCCGGGAGTGAGCCGAGGTGGTCCAGCTGTGACTGCCGGAGACTGCCGGAGGAACGGATGCCTTCCGTTTCGGCCTGAATCTCGCTTGCCAGCCTTCCGCGTTCGATGTAGAGCGTCTCCAGCTCGCGGGCGGACATTGACGGCGTGGATGGGCGAGGCGCGATCGAACCAGTCTGGCCCGTCATGCCGCCCTCGCCGGATGCACCGCCTGCCGTTGCAGTGTCCGGTTCAGGCTGATTAGGCGCCATGGCCACCCCGGAGTTTTGCAGGACAAAACGGCTCAGCCGGGTCGCGGCCGCGTCGTACTGCTGTTTTGCGTTCCGCAGCTGTTCGTCTGCGGCCCGAAGAAGCACTGTGTCCCTGTCTGTGTCAGAGTTGGCGATGTAGTCGCGGAGAATCTCGGTGTATGCGTTCGCCGTCTGGGCGACCGCCTGCTTCACGCGCTTGCGAATGGCCTCGACTCCGAACCCGAACCGAGGCGGCCCGGCAAGCGTCACGCTGACATATACCAGGCTGTCCTTGACATTATCTGTGACGCTCAAGCCTGTTTGGACCGCCTCGCGCGCTTCTTCGAATGACTTGAATCCGCAGAGCCTCTGAACGTCGCCCGACCTCGTCGCCTGTTCCGCGAAATGGCGGCTCTTCAGGACGCCGACGTACCTGCTGCCGGTGCTGCTCGTCCCTGCAAGCAGATTGAGCGCCGTCGGCTGGGCAGACTGCGGAAATGAGAGGGAGATCTGCGATGTATACGACTGAGGCACGCGAACACCGCAGATAGTAAGCACGATAACGAATGTGATCGCCCCAACTGCAAAGCATCTCGCCCGATTCTTCGCCGCCAACCTCAGCAGTCGGCCGACATCAATAGTTACGTCGGGGTCGCGGTATCCCCGTGGCAGCGGAGCTGCGGGTGGATTGTCAGACATGACGACTTTCTGTGGATGACGACCGCAGGAGCAGCTCGGACGGTGCTCTTCACGCCCACTTCGTGCGCGCTGCTTGAGAAAGGTCTCAGGGAATGGGAAACGGCAGGGATTTACAAATGAACTCTGAGGGGCTGCTTACAGACACGCATCTATCATACTTGACAGGAGACCGGCCGGACAGAACGATGCGGACAACTGAGCCGCCGCCTGGCGTGTACCCATCATATCCCCGAATTGATCCCACACGGACGTCAACTCGCCTGCCGAGAACGCTTTACGGCTTGTCTATCCCTGCTGGGCAGGCGGCGCGCAGCTGCCGGGCGGTGAAAATATATATCGGAGCAGTCCGGAGCCGCAAGTATCGTACCCGATCTTTTCTGTCTCGCCCCAAGACGTCGCCAGCGTTACCCACCTAATTCTTCGTTGCTGCGGCCGTCCGGGTGGACAACAGTGTGGCGCTCCGGCTGTTTACGCCCGCTCGCCAAGCCACGCAAGAACCGTCGCGTCGGAAAATGCCGTGTGGCGGCGAAGGAACTCCGCGTCCGAGAATGCGTCATCGATGTTCATTGCGCGGTCGGTCCATGTGCGGAACTTGTGCTGCCGCTCCTTCAGCACGCGCCGTATCTCGGCGCCCAGCCCTTTTGCGATCCAATCCGATTGCTGGACGTCGAAGCCTCTCTTGAATCGGGCCAGCCTGATCGCGTCTGGCACCGTCCCCTCCATCGCCTCGCGCAGAATCCACTTGCCATACCCCCGGTTGAGCTTTGCTGCCAGGGGCAGTGCCACGCCGAATTCGACCAGCCTGTGATCCATAAATGGGAGACGGCTCTCGATGCTGTGGTCCATCGAATTACGGTCCTCATATCTTAGCAGAGTCAGCAGGTCCCCATGTACGTCGGACAGCTGCAGGTCTTCGGGGGAGTTCGCCCTCGTCCATTCCGACTGGAGGTTCGTGGGTTCGGAGAGCCTTATTAAGGCATGGCTTGCCCTGGCCGTTCGGCGACCGAGCCGCCGCTTCGCCATATTTATCATTTCGCCTCTGCTCCACAAGAAAGGAAAACAGCGGACGGCCGACTGCATAGCCTCCATGTAATGTCCGCGCCTTATGCGGCCGAGAACGTCCACTATATGGTATCGCATGTATCCCATCAGCGCCTCATCGCCGCCCTGTCCGCCCAATAGCACGCGCACTCCATCAGACGCCACATCTCGGTAAACCAGATTCTGGGCGAGGATGCTGGCGGTGCGAAATGGCGCGTCCTGTGCGCGCAGCGCCGGAAGGAACGACTCGATTATGTCGCGGATTGGCGGGTGTACGAATCGAACCTCGGCTCCGGTCAACTTCCCGAATTCCTCGACAACAAGGCCCTCCGTGCACAGGTTGTCCGGGTGTCCGAAGCAATATCCGGTGATCTGGCCGTGGCCGCCACGTGCAGAAAGCGCGGCAATCGACGAGGAATCGATTCCGCCGCTGAGCGAGACTGCCACCGGCACGTCAGCGCGAAAGCGAATGTCGACCGCCTCGGCGAGCACACCATAAAGCTCATCCGTAAGCGCCTTGAAAGACTTGCCGGCCAATTCTATTGCTCGCTGGCTGGCCGCAGCTCGCAAATCGTAGTAACGTCGCTCTTCAATCTCCACGCTGCCGCCCTTGCGCGATTGTATCGAAAGGAGGCTGCCTGGTCGCAGCGATTTCAGGCCTGCGTAGAGTGAGCGATCCTCCGCATCGCAGCTGTTGCCGCCAATCCATCGGGCGAGGCACGGCTCATCTGGAGGCAGCCCAAAATGCCGGGCGATTAACGCACCGGTTGACGCGAAGACGACGCTGTCATGTGCAGCGTGATAGAACAGCGGCTTTACGCCAAAGCGATCCCTTGCCAGTAACAGCCTTTCACTCTGGCGATCAAACAGCGCAAAAGCAAACATCCCGCGAAATCGGCAGACCGCGTTATCGCCCCAAGCCTTGCAGGCTTCGACCAGAACCTCGGTATCGCTTCGTGTCGAGAACTCATGACCTCGCGCCGTCAGTTCGCATTTAAGCTCAACGAAATTATAGATTTCTCCGTTGAACACCACTCCGTATCGGCCGCTGCAATCCCAGAAGGGTTGGTTCGCAGCAGCGGAAAGATCCAGAATATTCAACCGGTCGTGGCCGAGTACAACGTGTGCCGTCGGACGCCTGATGGATTCGACGGCTTGGCAGTCCGGACCCCGGCTGCGCTGCGATTCCACGATATGCTCAACCAGCTCGACGTAATCTGGACCTCCAGCGACAGAGAAGGCCCCTGCAATTCCACACATGACTCGCCCCACGTTCGGAAAATCGACGGCAGCCGGCCTCCCGGCTGCTTCGTACAGATAATGACATCGCCCGTAACGCCCGATCGTGTCGGGTGCTGCCGGATGGCGCGACTCTCGTCGCTGCAAAGAAGCTGCGCCAATACGAGAACCCCGAGATGCAGCTTCATCGATACCAGGCTGTTGACGGTGAACGGTCATTCACCGTTTGCCAGGCGCTAACGTGATGGGTCTGTCCTGGAACCTTCATTGCTGCGGCAGCAACAGAACGTCTCGGCACCGCGTGCCATTCTGCTGGTCGTATGCGCACATATGAGGAGCAGGCCGGAAACAAGATATCAACACGTCGCGAGCGGCCGTCACAAGCCCCCGCTTTGCAGTCATGCACTTCTCATCGCTCCAGACTCGGCACGCCGCGTCTGCACGCTGGTACGGAATCTAATGCACACATGGAATACCACGAATGCGATCGCCATGCTGGCAGAAATATGATTTCGCCGGGAAAACCCATGGTTGCATCCAGCAACCGTATTCAGATCCGTCTAATCACTATCTTTGCACTTTCGTCGAACCTGAGTTCAGATTCGGCCGTTGAAAACCCATTCGCTGAACTCAAAGTGCAAAGATAGTGCGTCTAATGTTACCCAAAAGCGTTTGTATCTGGATCTCTATCCGTGCCAGGGGTGGGACCGGCGCTCGTCGCCGCCGACAGCGTTGTTGCGCTCCGCGGTAGTCATTTGATCACGGTCCCATTGCCGCAATTGCTGGAGGCCGCCGCCAGATAAGCCGAGTCCAGGACGGCCTGAACATAAGCCCCATGGGCGGCGTCCGACGCGAGGCATCCGCGTTGACCGATTGCGCCGATAAGATTCGCCACGGGACCCGGTACTGGTGGCAGATCCGCTTCCGCGAACGTCTCTACCTCTCCGCCATCCGGGCGGACAGTCGTCTGGAACTCGAACCCCTCCACCGTTATCAGACCCTTCGATCCGGCGAAAGTGTTATGCACACGTCTGCCGGCCGCGCTGCTGTCTGATACGCTCGATATGGTCGCTACCGCCCCGTTGGATAATATCAGCGAAAGCGCCGTGCGGCGGTCCGTCGGCACATCGTCCATCACGCAGGCGACACGCTTCACGCCGAGGCCTGTTACCCACAACAGCTCGCTCACCAGATGCGCTCCGCCGTCCATGAATGCGCCGCCGCCACACTGTGCCGGGTCCGAGCGGAAGAGGGTGGGCAGCACCGGCCCGGGCAGGTCGTCGGGCATGGGAGCGGTTCCGAACACGACATCGGAGTTTCCCGTCCAAAAGAGGCTGACGGACTCGATCTCCCCAATGTGCCCATGCTGGATCGCCCGGCGAATCGCGTGGCAATGCGCCCAGTAGGGCGGGTTGAGCGCGACCGCGAGATGCAATCCCTTTCGTTCGGCAAGCTCCTGCAACTGTTCGGCATCGCTTGCGCGCGTGGTCATCGGCTTTTCGAGTAGGACGTGCAGCCCCTTCTCCAGCGCCGCCGTCGCCTGCTCGTAGTGCAGGTTGTTGGGCGTTGCGATGACGACCGCGTCCAGGGGACACTCCTCCAGCATCCGTCGCCAGTCGGTATAGGTGCGCTCCGGCTGGAAATGGCCGGCCAGCCGCGCAAGCGTTTCCGTGTCGCGGCGGCACAACGCAGTCAGAGTCGCTTCTTCGTTCCGCACGATGTCCGGAATGTGCCGCCTCGACGCGAACGCGCCCGCCCCGATCACTCCAAACCTCACCGGTCCGCTCATCTCCGTTCCAATTCCGCTCCGCCGTGCAGCTCGAGCGGTTCGAGCAGGAATTCTGAATACCACTCCACAGTCCTGCGCAGCCCGCTCTCCAAATCGAATGCCGGCGACCAACCGAGGCGCTCGCGCGCTTTCGCGGCGCTCAGGTATTGCATCTTTATCTCGTGAGGCGCCTCGTTCAGTACGACAGGCTCGAGATTCGCGTTCATCACGCGCCCGATGCTCTCTACCAGATCGAGAACCGAAACCTGGGATTCATTCGAGAAGTTGAACGCCTCGCCCGCAAGCGATGGGTCGCTGGCCATCCGCTCAGCAAGCAGCATGTAGGCCGCCGCCCCGTCCTCCACATAGAAATAATCGCGAACGAAGCTCCCATCGGACCGGACAACCGGTCGCTCGCCGCGCAGCAGGGAGCGGATGGTTCCGGGGACGATGCGGTTCCAGTTCAGGTCGCCGCCGCCATAGAAATTCCCGCAGCGCGTGATGGTCACCGGCAGCCCGAACGTGACCGCATAGCTGTGCGCGATCAGATCCGAGCACGACTTGCTCACGTCGTAGGGATGCCGGCCCTGGAGCGGTGTCTCCTCGCTGTATGGCAGCACAGGCTGATCGCCATAAGCCTTGTCCGAGGAGGCGACGACAATCTGCTCGACCTTCGGGCTGCGGCGGCACGCTTCCAGAAGCGACCACGTGCCGCGTATGTTCGATTCGAAGGTCGAAACGGGGTTCCGATTGGCAATTCCGACGATGGTCTGCGCCGCGAGGTGGAAGACGGTGCGAATCTCATACTCGCCGAGAGCGCGCTCCAGCAGGTCCTGATTGCAGACATCGCCCGAAACCGTCTTCACGCGGTCCCACGCGCCGGAACGGATGAGCTCCGACTCCGGAACGTGGTCCCGCACAAGGCAGACGACATCCGCGCCCGCCTCGACCAGCCGCTTCACCAGCCAGCTCCCGACAAGGCCCGTCGCGCCTGTCACGAAAGTGGGGCGGTCCGGCCAAAAAGCACGTTCTCCGATGTCCAGGGGCTGCCCGTCCAAAACCACTCCTTGCTCACGCCGGCTTGCGGCCGTTCATCCGCCGACTTCATTCACCCAACAGCCCTGCAAATCCTCTCCCGCACCACTCGGAACGACCATCCGGGTTCGGCTCGCGGCCAGCCACTCATTTATCCCCGCAAAAGATAATCCGCCGATTGGCGGATGCTCTGATGGACGGCCGCGACATATAATGGGTCCAGTACCGGAAGCGCCGGCATTCCGCTCTACCAGACGCGGCAAGCAGCACACTTCTGCCGGGCGCCGGCCGCTCGAAAGGACGCACGCTCCATGAGCCGAGCTGAGCAATCCATGGTCACGATTGACGGCAACGAAGCAGCCGCCTACGTCGCCTACAAGACCAATGAAGTCATAGCCATCTACCCCATCACGCCCTCCACGCCGATGGGCGAGCTCTCCGATGCGTGGGCCGCCGCGGGCGAGCGCAATCTCTGGGACTGCGTGCCCATCGTCCAGGAGATGCAGAGCGAGGGAGGCGCGGCCGGCGCATGCCACGGCGCCCTCCAGACCGGCGCGCTCACCACCACTTTCACGGCCAGCCAGGGCCTGCTCCTCATGATCCCCAATATGTACAAGATCGCGGGGGAGCTGACCAGCGCCGTCTTCCACATCGCCGCCCGCTCGCTCGCTACTCAGGGGCTCTCCATCTTCGGAGACCACAGCGACGTGATGGCGGCCAGGGCGACCGGCTGGGGCATCCTTTTCTCGGCATCGGTCCAGGAATCGATGGACCTTGCCCTTGTGGCGCACGCTGCCACGCTGGAGGCGCGGCTTCCCTTCATGCACGCCTTCGACGGCTTCCGGACGTCGCATGAAGTAGCTAAGATCGAGAAGCTCAGCGACAAGCATATACGGGCCATGATCAAGGACGAGCTTGTGGAGGCGCATCGAAAGCGCGCCCTCACTCCCGAGAGCCCTGTCATTCGCGGCACGGCGCAGAACCCCGACGTCTACTTCCAGGGCCGCGAATCGGTCAATGACGTTTACGACCGCACCCCGGCGATCGTTCAGGCCGAGATGGACCACCTCGCCCAGCTTACCGGCCGATCGTACCACCTCTTCGACTATGCGGGCGCCCACGACGCCGATCGCGTCATCGTGGTCATGGGTTCCGGCGCGGAAACCGTGGGTGAGACCGTCGATGCCCTCACGGCGCAGGGCGAGAAAGTCGGCGTCGTTACGGTTCGGCTCTTCCGCCCGTTCTCCGTGGCGCACCTGGTGGCCGCGTTCCC
>Ga0207667_10003866_pt1 | contig 18426 bp, 18 predicted proteins | sample KBSCornC52_FD_184301 | JGI IMG/M metagenome (GOLD analysis project Ga0207667, IMG submission 184301) | Corn rhizosphere microbial communities from Kellogg Biological Station, Michigan, USA - KBS Corn C5-2 (SPAdes) (version 2) | ecosystem: Host-associated > Plants > Roots > Rhizosphere > Soil ...
CGGTGGATTCAGCGGGCCGGCCATGGGCGGATTCAACAACCTTCCGCTCGCGGACATGGCCCCTATCACGATCATGGGTCACAAAGCTTATGGAGTGTTCATCGAACCCGGGATGGGGCTGCGGATTGACGATCCGAGGGGCACGGCGGTGGACGACCAGGCCGAGGGGCAGTACTGGGTGATCAATGGGCTGCATTTCAATAACGGATGTTGCTTCGACTATGGCAACGCAGAGATCGACAGCCGGGACGATGACAACGGCACCATGGAGACCACCTACTATGGAAACGCTACAGCGTGGTATCACGGCAATGGTGCGGGCCCTTGGATAATGACCGACCAGGAGAACAACCTGGTGGGTTGCGTAAACGCTGACGCATCGAAATACTGCCCGGACCTGCCGACGACTACGTGGAGATTTGTGACGGGGATAGCCAAAGGCGAGCCGCACCATTGGACTTCAATGGGCGGCGATGCGCAGCGGGGCGCTCTTTCTGTGATGTATAACGGCCGGCGCATCAATTCTACGTATGACCCAATGCGCAAGCAGGGGGCGATCCTGCTGGGCAATGGCGGAGATAACAGCAATTCGTCGCAGGGCACGTTTTATGAAGGTGCGATGACGGCGGCGGGAACTTTTCCGACAGATGCGACGGACCAACTGGTGCAGCAGAACGTTGTCGCTGCGCATTATGATTTACCCGCACTGACCGTGGCGCCTGCTTCCATGGCTGGGAAGGCGCCGGGAGTGCAGACCTTCGCAGTAGGCTCGTCGCAGGATGTTGAAGTGGCATTCACGAATAGGAGCGGCTCGGCAGTGCAGGGCGTCAAGTTGAGTATTGCGGCGCCGAGAGGCTGCAAGGCCGCGTTCGAGGGCGGCAAAGCTTCGAAGACGTTTGATGAACCGGTAGCGCCGGGTGCGACCGTGAGTGCAACGTTCAAGTTGACGTCCGGCTCGCGAGCGTTCGAAGGAGATCTGACTGCGAAAGCCTCCTGGAAAAGTGCGAATGGGAAAGGACAGACCGAAACCGCGGTCGAGAAGTTGCGGAACGCGAGTCCGTTGAAGATCAACGAAGTCAGGATTGGATCGGGCTCGGGGAACCAGACAGACTCTTTCATCGAGTTGTTCAATGCGGGCGGAAGTGGCATAGATATCTCAAATTGGATTTTGACGGAGCGACCCACACAGGAGGCGGTGTTCTCGAGCGTGAAGATTCCGGCCGGGACGCGGGTCGCCTCTCACGGGTTCTATCTCATTGGTCTTTCCAACTCGGGGCTGGTTGCTGGTGCACATGCAGGTGACGCGGCCATCCATGTGAGGAGCACGGAAGGGATGTCGGTTGGAGATACGGTCAGCATCGATACCGGGGGGAATGCAGAGACGCGGAAGATCACAAATATCGGCTCTGCCGCCACTGACGCCACGACGGTGTGGCAACCGCTACCCGATGGTTTGATCACGATTCCCAAGGGCTCGACCAACGTGCCGGTGATCAGTGTGAAGGGTTTCAAAGTTGGGGAGAAGATCGCGCTGGGCTACGGCGCGTTCTACCCGGCAGTCGCGCAGGGAATAGAGAAATACGAGATTGCTACGGTTACAGCAGTGGGCAAGCGTGGAACGCAGGCTTATCTGGCGGAAGATGCAGCAGCAGGCGCGACGAATCTGAAGGTGACATCTACCGCTGATATTTCGGTTGGCGGCAAGATCAGGCTCGACATCGACAGCAAGGGGCACGGTATAGAGACGGTGACCGTGAAAAATGTGGGCACCGAGGCCAAACACACGAATCTGTCGGCGGGTGCGACGGCGGGTGCGACGAACATCAAGGTGCGGAGCGTGGGCAAGTTCGAGGCGGGCGAGAAGCTTTTCGTCGGGATGCCCTCGAACCACGAGACTGTCACAATCTCCGCAGTGGGTACGGGCGGGAGGAATGGAACCGGAATCGACTTTTCGCCCGCGCTGGCAAAGGAGCATGGAATTGACGAGTTGGTCCTCACTCCGGGGATGGGGATCGATCTCGAGGAGCCGCTGAAGTTCGCCCACGCGCAGAATCTTCCGTTCAGCGATCGCGGGACAGGAATCAGCTTCGAACCTGCGACGGCATTCGAGCACTTGAGCAATGAGCCGGTGCTGGCACTGGGCAGCGGAATCATGCTCGACAGTCCACTCGCGAAGGCGCACGAGGTGGATGCTGTGGTGCGTGATGCCGCGGTGAAGAATGCGGGATACCAGGGAACACCGGAGCCGAACCAGTGGTTCGGAGGACCGGAGCTGACCGCACATGTTCCGTTTTTCGACCGGATCGTTGCGCGGCGAGAGGGCAGCATTGTGCTGCGCGACGGCGGAGGGCTGGTTGTGGACAGCCTCAACTATGGCGGCATTGTGGATCCGAGGGACGCTGAGGGATACCAGGGTGTCTCCGGAACTGACAAGAGCGGATGTCATGCTCCTGCTCCAGGTGCGCTGATGAGCTTCGGCGCCAGCGAAGTTGGAAACGCAGTCAGCACAAGTGTGGGTCGGTTCCCCGATGGAGTGGACACCGACAGCAACTGCAATGACTTTTTGATTCAGGCTGCTGCGACGTTATCCGTAGGGGCGGCTACGGGAACGAACAACATCAAGGTTTCAAGTGTGGAGGGATTTGAGCCCGGCGAGACGGTGATGATTGGTTCGAGCGCTGAGCAGGAGAAGGCGACGATCGCGACAGTGGGCACTGCGGGTGCGGCGAGATTGGTTGCCGCAACGGCCGCGGGGGCAAATGTGCTTCCGGTGACGAACGCGAACGGATTCCGCGATGGGCAGAAGATCACGATTGACAGCGGGGAGAATGCGGAAACGGCGGAGGTGCTTTCCATCAGGCGTTTTGGTGCGACCTCGATCACTGTGTCGGCGCCACTTACGCGTGCACACGCTGTGGATGCGCAGGTGTCGGGTAGCGGGATTACACTGTCTGGTCCGCTGACGCGAGCACATGACCAGGGCGCACAGGTGAACGGCGATGTGCCGACACCGGGAGCGCCGAACCAGTATCACCGGACGAAGGCACGTTGATTCAGTTTTCAGTTTTCAGTCTTCAGTTGTCAGTTTTCAATTTTCAGGTCGGGAGTTGTGGTTTCCCAGGTCTCAGAAGCGAGACCTGGGGCACCCGGCCAGTGAGGACCTGGTTCCCACCCTAGCGACAAAAACAAAGGCGTCGCGAGGATGGGGCACCCGGTGATTGCGGGTCCGGCGCGACATTCTGCCTGCGCCTTCGGCTTCGGCGCGACAAGTCAGTGGGTGAGGGAGAAGCTGTAGAGCTTGGTGGCAGTGGGGATGTTGTCACCTAATGCGGCGTCGGAGGGAGGCAGGAATCCGTATTCGCCTCTTTCGAAGTCCTCGGTCATCTCGATGAGGTAGACGCGCGGAGCGATCTTTTTGGGCGTGTAGTCGAGGACGTCGCGAAGTGCTCCGCCGGCGTCGTGCACTATGCCACCGTTGGCGGCTCTGAATTCGCGGCTGTCGGCGTTGGCATGCAGGTGAACAAGCTGGTATTCGCCGGGTGCGCGGCCTTCAGGCACGTAGAGGATGAACTGCGCGGGGAGCTTGAGGGTGAGTGGGCCGCGGTTGCCGCCGACGAGGCCGGTCATCTCGCCCTTGAGGACACCGGCGCTGGCGTAGTGTTTGAGCGCGCCTTCCTTCTTGAAGTTGACGACTTCGGCAGGGACCTCCTGCCAGTGGTTGCCGGTTTTGTCGAGGTAGTAGACTCCGACGCTGTCGACACCGTTAGGGAGTGCGCCGGGGGCGAGCGAGATCGGCGCAGGGACGTCTGCCGTGCCTGCCATGGTCGCGGCCGGAGTAGCTGCTGCAGACGTGGCGCCGGAGGCCTTGAGGATGATGGCGGCAACGGTTTTGTCGCCGGCTCCTGCCTTTTTGAGAGCTATGAGCGCGCTAGCCGAGGTGTCGTATTTGCCGGGCGAGGAGTTGATGGTAGTGACGACGAGGTCTTCCGAGAGGCCGGCTTTGATCAGCTTGGCGACGGAGTCGTTGGTCATCATCTCTTGAGCCAAGAGGAGCGGGCAGAGGAGGAGGACAAGGCAAATCAGGACGGCATTACGCATAAACCACACCTCGGGAGATAACGACACGTGAACTCGGAAGATATGGAGATGATTTCGCGCGGAGCGGGTGCGGGGCAAGCGGATTCGGCGTAGGTAACGTGACGAGTGATAAGAGAGCAAACAAAACGGCGCAGCCGGAGCTGCGCCGTGGGAGCGATTGGATGATCGAGGGTTGCTATTCGAGCACGCTGACGGAATAGACCTTGCCGCCGCTAGCCATGTTTGCGCTGGAGTAGGACCCTGGAGGAATCAAGCCGTATTCGCCTTTGCCTGCGCTTGAATCCAGCGTGACCTGGTACAGGCGAGGCGCAAGTTTTTCGGACTGAAATTCGACGAGATCGCGTTTTGCGCCGCCGGACTCGTGGATAACTCCACCTGTTTTTGAGCGGAACTCACGCGAGTTGCTTTGCTGGCGGAGACGGACGAGCTGGTATTCAGTGATGGCCGTACCTTCAGAAACGTAGACGGCGAAAACGACTGGAAGCGTCACCTGGGTCTTTGCGGTTTTGCCTTCGATGTGACCGTTGATGTCGTTCTTTACGATGCCATTGGTCATGAATTTCTTCATGGCGCCCCCGCTTTTGAAATTCACGACTTCGGGCATGAGAGCGACCCAGTTGCCGGATTTGTCCTTGTAGTAGACGCCGACTTCGTCGATGCCTTTGGGTAGGGTGGAACCGGTCGATGCGGCGGCCACCGGTACAGCGGGTGCAGATACCCGGGTCACGATTGCCGTGACGATCTTGTCGCCGACGCCCGCGGATTTAAGTGCGACGAGCGCGTCCGCCGACGTGTCATATGTCCCCGGTGAGGAACTGACTGCTGCGGCGATGACGTCCTCAGAAAGTCCGGCTTTCACCATTTTGATGACACCTTCATTGTTCAGTGTCTGTTGCGCTGTGAGCAAAGAAGCAAAAACGAGAAACAACACTGCGAGAAGAGACTTCCGCATACACCTGTCCTTACCTTTCAAGGCAGAGCCCAATTGTTTTGGGGAAGCGGCAACATCATTTAACAAAGTTAGCCGCAAGGCAAGCGATAAATCGTTTTTGGAACCGATTTGGGCTACGCCTTTTGGGTCACCCAATCGAGGAATTTTGTCGTATCGGGGGTGCGAGATTGCCTGCAGAAGCTGCAACAAAAGCACGGCTTTGACAACGCCTGCTAGCAGATGGTTCTCGAGCGATCTTCCGGAATTTCGTATGCCGTGGAAAACTTGGATTTTCGACTGGCCCTTCTGCGCGTAAGTGGCTGCGATAGACTGGGTATGCGGCGGTTTGCTCCGCTGTTTCCGGTGTGCTAACCTTAGACACTGTGCCGTGTTATGCGCGGAGCCGGAGTGTGTCCGCGAATTTCCCGGTGATTTCCCGGCAATGTTTCGTAGTGGTCGGGCTGGCGTAGCTCAGCTGGTAGAGCATCTGATTTGTAATCAGAGGGTCGGGGGTTCAAATCCCTTCGCCAGCTCCACTTAGAGACAAGACGGGGCAACGGGCGGCAGGCAAGTTTTGGGGTTCGGCGGGAGAGTGGAAGCGCCGGGTCCGTCCTCTGCGGTGATCCCACTGAGGTGCATGCTCCGATAAGCCGGAGATTCTCCGGCAGTTTCGTATGCGCGGATGCGGGTGCGGTGTTTTGAAGTTGAGTTGCTGCCGGACTTTTTCATGTGTCCGGCACATGATGGGCACAGGTGGCCGAGCGGTTAATGGCAGCAGACTGTAAATCTGCCACTCATTCGAGTTACGGAGGTTCGAATCCTCCCCTGTGCACCATAAGAGCAGGGATTAGGGAATAGAAACCCGATTACCTGGGCGACTTTTGGAATGGAAGAATCTGGCACCACGTTGGAGAAGAAGTACCGGGTGGCGCTGGTGTTGTATGCGGGTTTGGCGATACTGAGTTGGTTTACCCTTGATGCACGGATTCCGGTCGGGGGCAGATTAGTGGAGATGAAGTTTATTCCGCTGATCATCATTGGTGGTTTGGCATTGCGCACGATGGTGGCGATGAGGGCGGAGAAGATCCGCAGTGAAAAGCACGAAGGGCATAAGTCCTGAAGTTTTCAGAGGGCTGATGTAGCTCAGTTGGTAGAGCACTCCCTTGGTAAGGGAGAGGTCACCAGTTCAATCCTGGTCATCAGCTCCAGAGGTGTAGAAACAGGGAACCGGGAACAGGGAACAGGGATCAGCAAGTGCATCGAGAAATCGGGCGCGATTCAAAATCGGGACTGATCCCTGACCACTGATCTCTGAGCCCTGCTGTTTCAGGCGGGAGTAACTCAGTGGTAGAGTCACAGCCTTCCAAGCTGTTGGTCGCCGGTTCGATCCCGGTCTCCCGCTCCAGAGATCAGGGGCAAGGATAGAAGCAGAGAATGTTTGAGCAAGCTGCAATTTCGGTTCAGGACGAGAAGACGTACGCGGCACTTCACTCACAGATTGACGCGAAGTTCGCGGCGAGCGATGTGGAGGTCTTCCTGGATAGCGTGGCGCGTTCGAAGCTCAGGGTTCGCGACTTTGAAGGTGTACTGAATCGAGGGCTGCTGGGCAAGGACGCGGTCGCGCTTTATAAGGCTCTGCCCGTATCGGACCAGGGATTGACGCGCGAACGGTATCTGCGGTTGGTGGAGAAGGTGCCGGTGGAATTGCGGCAGCGGTATTTGAAGGTGTACGCGTACTACTGAGACCAGCCCTTAGCTAATGGCTAATCGAGTGGTTGTTGAGATTTTTGCTCTTGCAGGAAAAGAGCTACCGGCTAATTGCTACTAGCCTGGGAAATACAAGGGAAGGAATCGAGCATGGCGAAGGAAAAGTTTGATCGTTCGAAGCCGCACGTGAACGTGGGAACGATTGGTCACATTGATCACGGCAAGACGACGTTGACGGCGGCGATCACGAAGGTATTGTCGAAGCACAACCCGAAGATCGCGTTTCGTTCGTTTGACTCGATCGACAACGCTCCGGAAGAGCGGGAGCGCGGTATCACAATCGCGACGGCGCACGTGGAGTACGAGACGCCGAATCGGCACTATGCGCACGTTGACTGCCCCGGTCACGCGGACTACATCAAGAACATGATCACGGGCGCGGCGCAGATGGATGGCGCGATCCTTGTGGTTGCCGCCACCGACGGTCCGATGCCCCAGACCAAGGAGCACGTTCTGCTGGCTCGCCAGGTGGGTGTGCCGTACATCTGCGTGTTTCTGAACAAGTGCGATGCGGTCGAAGACACCGAGCTGATCGATCTGGTGGAGATGGAAGTTCGCGAGCTTCTGTCGAAGTACCAGTTCCCCGGCGATGATGTTCCGGTGATTCGCGGATCGGCTCTGGGCGCGCTGAACGGCGAGCCGGAGTGGGAAGCCAAGATTGACGAGCTGATGGAGGCGGTCGACAAGAACGTTCCTCTGCCGGCGCGCATGATCGATCTGCCCTTCCTGATGCCGATTGAAGATATCTTCTCGATCTCGGGCCGCGGCACCGTGGTGACGGGCCGTATCGAGCGCGGCAAGGTGAAGGTAGGCGAGGACGTCGAGATTGTCGGCTTCCGCGAGACCCGCAAGTCGGTCTGCACGGGCGTTGAGATGTTCAAAAAGCAGCTCGATGAAGGCATGGCGGGCGATAACGCCGGCATCCTGCTGCGCGGCATCCCGAAGGAAGATGTCGAGCGCGGCATGGTTCTGGCCAAGCCGGGATCGATTACGCCGCACACCAAGTTCAAGGGCGAAGTTTACGTACTGAGCAAGGAAGAGGGCGGCCGTCATACGCCGTTCTTCAAGGGCTACCGTCCGCAGTTCTACTTCCGCACGACGGACGTGACGGGCGTGGCGGAGCTTCCTGCAGGCACGGAGATGGTGATGCCGGGCGACAATGTTCAGCTCGAAGTTGAGCTGATTACGCCGGTAGCCATGGAGAAGGGCCTCAGGTTTGCAATCCGCGAAGGCGGACGCACCGTAGGCGCGGGTACGATCAGCGAGATCATCAAGTAAGGGATCAGAGATCAGGGTTCAGGGGTCGAATCACGACTGAGCCCTCCTGACAGAAGGGTTTTGAAATGCGGGAAATTGTCACATTGCAGTGTACGGAGTGCAAGGAGCGGAATTACTCTACGACGAAGAACAAGAAGACGACCACGGGCCGTCTCGAGTTCAAGAAGTTTTGTAACCGCTGCCGCAAGCACCAGCCGCACAAGGAAACGAAGTAACGAGAGGTAGTTTTCAGTTCTTAGTTCGTAGTTCACAGTTGAGACTGAAGGTTTAGATCTCGGGCTGTGAACTAAGAACTTCGAACTACGAACTGTTTTTAGGGGCGTAAGCTCAACGGCTAAACTGTCGGTCTCCAAAACCGAACTTGGGGGTTCGAATCCCTCCGCCCCTGCCAGATTGAAGACAGCTTTTAGCTGCAGGCTATCGGCTGTCAGCATTTTTCCAAGCGAGCCGTGATTTGGGCTCTGCGAAGGAAGACGAGGCTGGAAGGCCAGCCTCAGAGACGCGGCGGAACAAACTTCGGCCGCGAAGGATTGGAAGTATGGCAACGGAATCAGCAATCAAGAAGGGCGACGACAGTTCGATGAAGCGGCAGCAGCCCGGAGCGCTCGCGAATATGTCAGAGAATGCCCTTGGTGTGTGGGGGAATTTCACCAGCTTTCTGAGCGATGTGCGGGCGGAGATGAAGAAGGTTGTCACGCCGACGCGGAAGGAAGTGCAGGCCACGACATCTGTCGTAATCGTCACCGTATTTATCTTTGGGTTCTTTTTCTGGGTGACGGACAGCGTGTTCAGCAGGGCCCTTCAGGCGGTACTCCATAAGCTGGGCGCGCAGTAAGAATGCAGGATCGAATCGAGACAGCAATGGCAGAAGAACTAGAAACTCCCTCCGAACAGCCGACGCCCGAGCGCAACCCGCTCTTCAAGTGGTACATCCTTCACGCGTACTCGGGATTTGAGCGCAAGGTGCGGGAGTCGATCGAGAGCCGGGTGCAGGCCTTTGGTCTGAAAGACAAGGTGGGACGTGTGATGATTCCCACCGAACCCGTGACCGAGATCATCAACGGCAAGAAACGTACGGTGGAGCGGGTTTTTCTGCCGGGATACGTGCTGGTGGAGATGGATCTCGACAATAACCTTTGGCATGTCTTGAAGGACACGCCGAAGGTGACCGGCTTCCTTGGGACTGGCGACAAACCGGTGGCGCTGAGCGAGGAAGAAGTGAGTTCGATTCTCTTCCGGAGCGAGACAGCGAAGGAAAAGCCGCGGCTGAAAATCAAATTTGAGAAGAACGAGTCGGTGAGAATTACAGACGGGCCTTTTGCCAACTTCAACGGTGTGGTGGATGAGATTAACGAAGATCGCGAGACGATGAAGGTCATGGTGACGATCTTCGGGCGCTCCACTCCCGTCGAACTGGAATTCAGCAAGGTCGAAAAGATTGAGTAGTTGCAGCTTCTTGCTACTAGCTACTAGCTTCTAGCCGGTCGGCCCCTAGCATCTTCCGGTTTAATAGCGAACGTAGAGGCGCAACACCAAAATTGAACGAGAACAGACCAGCTAGTAGCTAGAGGCTAGGAGCGAGTAGCTGGTTCCGAAGGAAATATCGATGGCACCTCCGAAAAAAGTAAGCGCGATGGTCAAGCTGCAGATTGAAGCCGCGAAGGCAACACCTGCACCGCCGGTTGGTCCGGCGTTGGGTCAGGCGCAGGTCAACATTATGGAGTTCTGCAAGCAGTTCAACGCACGCACGCAGAACAAGGAGATGGCCGGACTGATCATTCCGGTTGTCATCACGGTTTACGGGGATCGCTCGTTCACGTTTGTGACGAAGACTCCACCGGCGGCGATCCTGTTGAAGAAGGCTGCGGGCCTGCAGAAGGGTTCGGGCACTCCCAACAAGGACAAGGTAGGCAAGGTCACGGAGAAGCAGGTTCGTGAGATCGCCACGCAGAAGATGCCCGACCTGAACGCCGCCTCGATCGAGACGGCGATCAAGAGCATCAAGGGCACGGCCCGGTCCATGGGAATTGAAGTTGTAGGGTAAAGCTGCGCCCCCGGGCAGAGCAGTCCGGACTGGCTTACGCTTCGAAATGAAAGGCCCTCCCGGCTCGGGAGGGCCTTTTCGCGTTTCGACCGCAGATATCGATTTGGATCATCCGGGCGGATGCTTCCAACCCCGGGAGTGAGGAAAGGGGAAGACTTGCAGTGAGGCTCGAAAGAACAAACGCCCGCCGGTCCCAACGGCGGGCGTCGTCCACACTTGCAGGGCCCAGGAAACTCTATTTCCATCATCTACTTGTCCTGTTCAGAAGGGCAGATTACCCACATATTACCGAAGGACATGAGTCGGCCAAGACTTTAGTTCTTATTACTCCGCGGAAGTGGGGAACCGGACGGGCGAGGGTGGACAGCAGGAGGCGGTCTGATCTGTTTCATCCAGTTGGCGTTCCAGGATTTCGCGCAGTTTGTTCGCATACTCGTCATCGAGCCCTAGGTGCGAGTACTCTTCAAGGACGGCGAGGGCGTAGCGAATATCACTCACGTGATTGGAAGTGGGCTGACTGTGCATGACTGCTCCGGTGGCCTAGGGAAAACCACAGGTACTTGGATGCGAGGCAGGGTTGAAGAGAACCCCGCCATCCTCAGTGTGACGGGAGGAGAGCCTCATAGACGGGCACCACGGAGATCAGCGGACACTCCGACGGGGTCGAGTCAATGACGGTACTTGCCTAGTGGTGGTCGTGGTCGCGATCATGGTCGCGGTCGCGATCGTGATCGCGATGGTGCTTGCGCCATTGCCAATATTGACGCTGTTCCAGCTGGTTGCGGCGCTCGTATTCCATGTGCCGGTAGTGACGCTCCCGTTCCCATTGTGTGTAGTACGGCTCTTCGGGCGGACCGTAGGTCTGGACATACACACCGCCGCGTTCCGGGCATCCGACCAAGAGAGGAATCGCCAATACTGACCCGAGGAGAGAGCAAACGGTTTTCTTCATGTAAGGAACCTTTCTATCTAATTGCACGCCAATATTTGAGATGCGTGCGGAGGGGAAGGCGAGTTCAGCTTTCCCTCCGCTCCCTACTACGGAGAGACAAACTCTGATAATTGCCGACGAAGCATTGCTTTCGGACGAGAAGCGAATGCAAGAGTCTTTCGGCAAATGTTCTCGCCGTCAGATTCTGCCCCTCCTTCTGAGACGGGGAAAGAAGATGCGGTACTGCTAAAGACGCCGCTTGGCGACTGGATTCACTGCACTTCCCAAGTGAGGCTCTGATCGGGCTTCTTAAGGCCAAGTCTATCCGTTCTAAGCAGATGAATAAGGTTTATGACTAAAGGTAAATTGTTGATTCTATGGTGGGCGCTGTAGGATTCGAACCTACGACTTCCACCGTGTGAAGGTGACACTCTACCGCTGAGTTAAGCGCCCGGTGGGAGAGGCCAGAGGGGCCTCCCGTAGGGTAGAGTAACACCAGCGGCGTTGTGCGGCCAAACCGAAGCTCTGTTTGGACTGCGGCACGCGGAGAAACGCTCCAAGCTACTGATGCGCTGGCGAGTACGGCCAATCCGAGAGTCATGCGAGTCCGCTCCCGGGGAGATGGCCGGGCCGTTTTTCAGGCTGATTCAAGAGGTGCTTGGGACCAGGGCAGATGGGCTGAAATTCGCCCTGCCAGGAGCGGGCTTTGGGCCGGGCTCGTGTGAGGCACTCCCGGTAGGCATGGCGCGGCGGGGGGATGATGCCAAACCTGACCGAGGGGGGAGGGGGTCTGGTGCGGGTGAGCCGCGGGCTGGAAAGCCGGCTTACAGCGGAGAACCAGACCCGGAAAATGAAGAACTTGCGCAACCTTCCAGAGAGGACGGGGTTCCAGAAGATATGGCAACCCTGGTACTGGACAATCCGGGATTGGGGCCGGCATTGGGACAGGGCGCGGTCCTGAATACGCCCAGCACGCATCAGCCGATCAATCATGCTGTAGATGAGACGAGTGATGCGGCAGTAATGCTGCGGGTAGCGGCCGGCGATGAGGCCGGTTTCAACTACCTGGTGGGAAAGTATCACCGCGCGATGATTAATTTTCTTTATCGCATGGTTCACAACCAGGCAGTTGCTGAGGAATTAGCGCAGGAAGTATTTCTGCGGGTGTATCGTTCGCGTGAGAGTTATCGCGCAGAGGCGAAGTTCACGACGTGGCTTTATCGGATTGCAACGAATCTCGCCGTGAATCATGCGCGCGATACGAAGCACGAGCGGTCGGTGCAGAACGTCTATCTGGATGCGCCGGACGAGGAATCGGGTACAACGCCGGATGTGGCGGATGATACTCCGACGATCGAGCAGACGCTGGTGCGCGATGAGCGCATGGCGGCAATCCGGGCTCACGTGATGGCTTTGCCGGAGCGGCAGCGGATGGCAGTGTTGATGCACAAGTATCAAGGGATGGATTATCGGCAGATCGGGGACGTGCTGAGATTGAGCGAGTCGGCTACGAAGTCGCTGCTGTTCAGGGCATACCAGACACTGCGGGAAAAGCTGAAGGATTTTGTATAGAGAAACTGTTGGGACTTGGTTGTGGGATCAAAGCCGGGGGCACGGCAGGGAATTGGGGTGGTAACGATGAAAACGATGAACAAATGCACCGCGATGGGTGAGAAGCTGGCCGATCTGCTGCTCGATCCTGAGGCGGCGTCTGCCAAGGTGAAGACTCATGTTGTGGAGTGTGCGTCGTGCAGCCAGGAGTTAGAAGAGCTGCGCGCGACGATGGGCTTGATGGATTCGTGGAAGGCACCGGAGCCCAGCCCATACTTCATGACGCGGATGAACGCACGGATGCGCGAGGAGCGCGAGGCTCCACGGCTGGGCTGGTTCCAGCGTGTCCGTGATCGATTCATGTTTGGGCCGCAGTTGCATGCTGGTCCGCTTGCGGCGACTGCATTGACGGTTATGCTGCTGATCGGGGGCGGAGCATACCTGGGTGTGACCAACATTGAGCAGCCGTCGACGCCCACAGCTCCCACGGCGGCAGTGGTGCACGACTTGCAGACGCTCGACAGCAATGCGCAGGTTCTGGATCAGCTGGAGGCGATTTCTGATAATCCGAATGATGCGATTACGGATGATCCGAACTCGGATGATCCGACAGCGCAGTAAGTAGCAGTAAGTACTGGAAGCGAATAAGAACGAGTTTTTTGGAACGCAGGGGCCGAAGATGAATGGGGCAAGGAACAAAGGCGGACGAGGTGCGACGCGCCATGCGGTTGTAGCCGCGGCGGCAGCGCTGGCCTTGTGCCTGACCTCATTTGGGCAGCGGCAGGAGCGTTCGCGTCCTGCACAGACGCCGCATTACTCGGATCACCGCTCCAATTCTGGCTCGGCTTCCAGGCAGCAGACACATCCGGAATCACCTCGGCGTAGTGAAGGGCGTTCGGCGCCGCAATACCAGGCACCGCAGTACCAGGGACGTCCCGCGCCGCAGTACCAGCCTCGGACACAGCAATATCCGAATCGGGGCGCACAGCAGCAGTATCAGCCGCGGACGCAGCAATATCAGAATCAATTGCAGAATCGCGAATCGCAGCCGCAGTATCAGCCTTATCGGCCTCCGGTTGCGGGACGGCCGCAGTTCCAGCGTCCGCCGCAGAATCCATATGCTCCTCCAGCAGCTACTCCCCGATACAATGCGCCGGGCTACGGACGGCCGCCGTCTCCAGGGACTGCGCAGCAGCTCTATGCGCCTCCAGGGCATTTAGGGTCCTGGCTAAATAATCACAAGAACACGCCGGTGCCGCAGCAGGAGCAGATGCTTCGTAGTGATCCAAGCTTTCGCGGATTGCCGCAAGGCGAGCAGCAACGGGTGATGAATCAGCTGAACCAGGTAAATCGCATGCCGGAAACGCAGCGCGAACGTCGGCTGGCGCGGGCTGAGAACCTGGAGCGCCTTTCTCCGGAGGAGCGTGCCCGGGTGGCTCAGTCGTCGCGCCAGTGGAGGTCGTTACCGCAGGACCGGCAGTCGATGATGCGCAATGCGTTTCGCGATCTGAAGTCGGTTCCACCGGATCAGCGCGGGATCGTGCTGAACTCGAGCCGGTACCAGGGGCAGTTCAGTCCGGAGGAGCGCGGGATTCTGTCGGATATGCTGCGGGTTGAGCCGTACGCGCCACAGCGATAAAGCAGGGGACGAGGTGACAAGGTCACGAGCGGACTATAGGCCGGGAAAATTGGGAAGAGGGAATAAAGAACGCTCGGATTCATTCCTGACATGAGGAGCTGATCTTGGGAGCGTCAACGCTTAGTGGATGCGTTGGCGCTCTTTTACTTTTGTGGCGGGAGAGCCGGCGTAGATACCCCATGGTTCCAGATTGCGGGTGGCTACTGAGGCGAGGCCGAGGACTGCGCCTTCGCCGACTTTAACGCCGGGGGCGACACAGGCGCGGGCGCATATCCATGCATAGGGACCGATTTCCATCGTGTAGGCAAGAAGCGGAAAGGCGGGATCGTCGAAGTCGTGGGTAGCTCCGCAAAGGTAGGAGTTCTGGGAGAGGATGGCGTGCGAGCCGAGACGAATGGGTGCAGGGTTGTAGATTTCTGCGCCATCTCCTGCCGTCACTTGATCGGCACAGACAAGATTCCATGGCGCCCAGATGCGGGAGGTGGGATAGAAGTGGCAGTTGGGTCCCAAGGTCGCACCGAAGAGGCGGAGCAGCATCGAGCGCCACGCGTGGAAGGGGCGGGGCGAAAGTCGATAGAAGATGGACCAGCAGATTCCCCAGAGGACACGTCCGACGCGATTACGGAGTGAGAATGCGGGGCGCAGGTAGGGATCTTCGGCGGTTGCGGCGGAGATGTGCTCCGCCGCGTTGTAGTGAATCTCGCGGGGCATCTGCCCTTGAGTTTATCAGCGGCCGATTTGGACGGGAGCCTTCAAGCGGATGTCACGCGATGATGCGCCGACCTGGATCTCGAAGGTGCCGGGATCGAGGGTCCACTGCTTTGTGGTTGGACTCCAGTATTGGAAGGCGGAATTATCAAGCTGGAGTTCGATGGTCTTCGACTCGCCGGGGTTGAGTTCGACGCGGCTGAAGCCCTTCAGTTCGTGTGCGGGGCGATCGATTTTGGAATGGCCGTCGTGAACGTAGAGTTGCACGACATCTGCTCCGGAGCGCTGGCCGGTGTTGCGCACGTTGATTGTGAAATTCCAAATGGGATTTTTGCCGGCGAAAGTGATCCGCGCCAGTTTCAAGTCGCTGTACTCAAATGTCGTGTAGCTGAGCCCGAAGCCGAAGGGGAACTGGGGCTCGACGTTCTTTGTGTCGTAATAACGGTATCCGACGTAGATGCCTTCGGCGTAGTCGGTGTGGAGGTTCTGGCCAGGGTAGGTTTTAGCGCCGGGTGAGTCTTCGAACTTTCTCGGGAGAGAGACGGGGAGTTTGCCGGAGGGGTTGGCGTCGCCGAAGAGAATTGCGGCGATGGCGTTGCCGCCTTCCTGTCCGCCATACCACATGTCGAGCAGTGCGGGAGTCGTGTCGAGCCACTTGGACATCGTGACCGGGTCGCCAGTGTTGAGGACGACGACGGTGTGGGGGTTGGCTTTTTCGACGGCCTGGATCAGTTCGTCCTGACCTGCGGGGAGATCCATCGTCTTGACGTCGAAGCCTTCGGACTCGTTTTTGTTGTAGCGGCCGACGACTATGATGGCGACGTCTGCCTTTGAGGCAATATCAGTTGCTTGTTTCAGATCAGCTGCGCGGGCTTCGGGAGTGTCGTGCGTAGCGTCTTCGCCTTCCATGCCGACGCCGGGTGCGGATGTGACCTGGATGGCGGAGCCGACGCGCTTCTGGATGCCTTCAAGCGGAGAGATGGCGTGGTCAGGGCGGACGAGCGAACTGCCGCCACCGCCGGTGCGGGCGACGAGTGCGTCGGGGCCGATAACGGCGATGGAATGAATCTTTACGGGATCTAGGGGCAGAAGCGAGTTCTGATTTTTGAGGAGGACGATGCCTTCGGTTGCGCCTTCGAGGGCAATCTTCCGCTGTTCGGGTGTGTCGACTTCGCCTCCGGGCGAGTGCGGGTGCTCCATGAGGCCGCTCAGAATGAGGACGCGGAGAATGCGGCCCACGTTATCGTCGATGGTGGCTTCAGTGATGTGGCCGGCTTTGATTTCGGCGAGAACTTTGTCGGCTTCGAGCCATCCGCCGCTGTTGCCGGACATGATGGTTTGCGGCCGCTTCAGCATCGCGTGAAGCGGCGGACCACCGGGCATTTCGAGATCCATGCCGGCGTTGACGGTAGGCGCGGTGGAGTAGGTGCTGGCCCAGTCAGATATGACGAAGCCTTTAAAACCGAATTCATTTTTGAGGATGTCGGTGAGGAGGTAGTCGTTTTCGGCGCAGTATTTGCCGTTGACCTTTTCGTAGGCGGACATTACGGTCCACACGTCGGCTTGCTGCACGGCGGCCTTGAAGGCGGGGAGATAGATCTCGTGGAGAGCGCGTTCATCTATTTTTTCGTCGAGGCGGTGGCGCTCGAACTCTTCGTTGTTGGCGGCGAAGTGTTTGACAGACGGGATTACGCCTTCACCCTGGACGCCTTTGATGTAGGCCACGCCGAGTTGCGCGGCGAGGTACGGGTCTTCGCCGTAGCCCTCGAAGTTGCGGCCCCAGAGCGGGATTCGATTGATGTTGACGGTAGGGCCGAGAATCATGTCTCGTCCAAGGGCTTTTGTTTCTTGCGCAATGGCCTGGCCTTCGCGCTGGACGAGGTCGGTGTTCCATGTGGCGGCCATGGCTACGCCGGATGGGAAGGAGGTGGAGGTGATCTTCGGTGCATTGGCGGCGTTGGTAATGGCAGAACTGCCCATCCAGGAGCGAACGCCGAGGGGGCCGTCAGCCATTTTGATGGCGGGAATGCCTAGACGCGGAATAGGCGCGGACTCCATCCAGCCGGAGCCGGCGAGCATGGTGGCCTTCTCTTCGAGCGTCATGCGCTTCAGCAGATCGGAGACGCGCTGATCGACGGGAAGAGACGCGTCCTTGTACGGGAGATTGTCTGTTGCGGTCTGGGTGGTTTGCGATGGAAGCTGAAGGGCGAGAGCAAACAAGAGCGATAGGAAGGTGATTGGGACGCGCAAGTTGTGATGTGTCATCGTTCTCTCCGGCGGAGCAATGGTAGCGGATCAGAGCGCCAGGGACAAAATGCTCAGATTCGCTTCGTTCCATCGAGTGGCGAGAGATATGATGGCGAAGAATTCCCCGTGCTGGAGGTCTGAAAGTATGAGTCCAGTCTCCTCTCAATTGTCCTCACAACGGCGCTTGGGCCGCAGCGTTCTTGCAGTGACTGCAGGCATGGCTGTCGGTATGCGATCACGCTGGTGACGGATATTGTCCTGCGTAAAGTTGGGGCGTTGCCGCCGCTGGGGGTGCGCGTGCCAGACCGTGTGCTCGCGTGTGTGACTGCGTATCGCGTTATCTATGGAGTCGCAGCGAGCTACCTGACTGCTTATCTTGCGCCGTATCGGCCGATTGCACACGCTATGGTTGGGGGCGCGTTCGGGTTCGTTGCCACTCTGGCTGGAGCAATTGCGACGTGGAATGCGGGGCCTGCGTATGAGCCGCACTGGTATCCCGTGGCCTTGATCATTCTGGCGCTGCCGCAGTCATGGCTAGGGGGATGGTTAAGGGCGCGGCAGGTGGGATGAGGCTCCACCCTGCCTGCGAAGGCGTTTAGACTCGACAGTGCCAATATGAACCCTCATTATTTGTGGCAGACCGAAGGACTGGGACTCCTGAGTTTCCTGATTTTCGGACCGGTGCTTGCGATTGTCATCGCGTATCGAACCTGGCGAAAGAAGGAATCCGTCTCCGTCGCGAAGCGCTATGGCATACGATGCGTGGCGTTCGCGGCACTGTTTGTCTTGCTATTCGTGCTCGCGAAGTGGATCAACGCCGATGTGAGGACTCCTCAGTATTTCCTGCAATTGACTTGTGTGCTGCTGAGCTTTCTATCATTTGGCTTGGCACAGGGATACTTCTTCTCCGTGTTGCTGGATTTGTGGCGCTGGCACAACAGCACACGACTGAAGTAGTCCGAGGATCGAGAGCGTTGACGTCACAGGGTCGACGCCACAGTAAGGTGAGTAGTGATTGCAAAGGCAGTGGTAGAGAAAGGCAACCGCGGGTGTTTCGACTTCCACCGCCGAAGGCGACCTGCGCTCAACATGACAGTCTGATCCGTCCAACACGACAGTATGGTTTTGCCGATTGAGTTCTGCCCAATTGACTGCAAAAACTGCTTTACATGGGCGTTTTTTGCGGCGTAGGATTCGGCTCTCCCCAGGGCCCCGTCATCTTTGGAGGTCTA
>Ga0207667_10003869_pt1 | contig 18424 bp, 16 predicted proteins | sample KBSCornC52_FD_184301 | JGI IMG/M metagenome (GOLD analysis project Ga0207667, IMG submission 184301) | Corn rhizosphere microbial communities from Kellogg Biological Station, Michigan, USA - KBS Corn C5-2 (SPAdes) (version 2) | ecosystem: Host-associated > Plants > Roots > Rhizosphere > Soil ...
GAGAACTTCGAGATGGGCACGTAGGGATTGTCGCGAATCTCCGAGCCTGCGATGTAGGGCACATGAGGGTCGAGCAACGTGGTTAGCGCGCGCAGGATGCGGGACTTCGCCTGCCCTCGGAGACCGAGCAGGATGAAGTTATGGCGGGAGAGGACGGCGTTGACGACCTGGGGAACGACGGTATCGTCGTAGCCAACGATGCCCGGAAAGAGCGACGACGCATTGCCCGAGGGAGCGGAAGCGGCACGCAACCGGGCAATCAGGTTTTCCCGCAGCTCGTCCTTAACCGAGCGGTTCACACGGGCAGGAGTGAATTCACTGGCGCGCAGCGCGCCGAGAGTGGTGGGCAGAGCAGTGGCCATACTCAAGTATAGACGCGCGAACCCGGGCCCGCCGGTGCGTGGACAGCGGCCCTCACCGGCGGAATGTAGGCATGGAAGCAAACCCGAGCAACGCGACATTAGCAGCTACCGGTACGGGAGTCGGGCAAAACGCGAGCGCTGCGGCTCGCGCACGGAGGCGAAAGCACTTATTCTGTTTCCATATGCCCAAGTTATCGATCCGAGACCTAGAACTCGCGCACAAACGTGTGCTCATCCGCGTTGACTTCAATGTTCCGCTGAAGGATGGCGTGATCACAGACGACACGCGAATCCGCGAGACGCTGCCGACGATTGAGTACGCGCTGCGCCACAAAGCAAAGGTGATCCTGTGCTCGCACCTGGGGCGGCCGAAGGGCAAGCCGGTCGAGTCGATGAGCCTGCGGCCACTGGTCGCGAGGCTGCGGGTTCTGCTGGAACACGTTCTGACGGATGCAGAGAACGTGGCGTTCTCGCCGAACTGCGTGGGTGAAATTGCCGAAGAGCTGTCGCGGCAGCTAGAGTCCGGCCAGACGCTCCTGCTGGAGAATCTGCGGTTCCATCCTGAGGAGGAGGCGAACGATCCGAAGTTCGCTCAAAAGCTTGCGGCCTTGTGCGATATCTATGTGAATGACGCGTTCGGCAGCGCGCACCGGGCGCACGCATCGACCGAGGGCATTACTCATTTCGTGAAGCAATCGGCCGCAGGATTCCTCATGGAGAAGGAGTTGAACTTTCTGGGCAAGGTGCTGACAGAGCCTGACCGGCCGTTTGTGGCGATCATCGGGGGCTCGAAGATTTCGGGCAAGATCGACGTGGTGGACAACCTGCTGGACAAGGCGGATACGCTGCTGATCGGCGGCGGCATGGCCTACACCTTTTTGAATGCACTGGGACAGCAGACAGGCAAGTCGCTGGTAGAGACGGACAAGCTGGAAGTCGCGACGGCCGCGTTGAACAAGGCGAAGGCGAAGGGCGTGAAGCTGCTGTTGCCGGTGGATCATGTGCTGGCGGACAAATTCAGCGCAGATGCGAAGACGCAGATCTTCGAGGGCGACGGAGCTTTCCCGGCTGAGCTGATGGCGCTGGATATTGGACCGGCGACGATCGACCTGTTCGGAAAAGAGATTGCCGAGGCGCGCACGATCCTGTGGAACGGACCCATGGGTGTGTTTGAGCTGGCGCCGTTTGCGCACGGCACAGACGCGATTGCCGAGTTGGTCGCTGCCAATGATGAGGCGACGAGCATCGTGGGAGGAGGGGATTCCGTGGCGGCGGTGCAACAGGCCGGCGTGGCGGATCGGATCACCCATATCTCAACCGGCGGAGGAGCGTCGCTGGAGTTTCTGGAAGGCAAGACGCTTCCGGGTGTGGCGGCATTGACCGACAAGTAATCCGGCCCGTGTCGATGACCTGCTGAAACGTTTGAACTGGCAGATGAGATCTGCACCACTACCTACGGAAGGTTGGATAAGCATGCGCAAGAAGCTGATTGCAGCGAACTGGAAAATGTATAAAACGCCCGACGAGGCCAAGACCTTTGTGAAGGAATTTATTCCTCTGGTATCGGGCCAGAAGCACGCCGATATTGTGCTGTGCGCCTCGCCAACGTTGCTGCCTGCGGTAGTGGATGCCGCGCGGAATAACCCCATACGGGTCTCTGCGCAGGATATGCACTGGATGGACCAGGGCGCCTACACGGGCGAGACCTCGCCGCTGATGTTGAAGGCGCTGGGCGTGACACACGTGCTGATCGGGCATAGCGAGCGGAGACAGTACTTCAATGAGACGGACGAGTCCGTGAACTTGAAGCTGAAGTCGGCGCTGGCGCATGGGTTAACCCCGATTGTGTGCGTGGGCGAGTTGCTGGCGGAGCGCGAATCGAACCAGACCGAGGAGGTGCTGGTGCGGCAGACCTCGATCGGGCTGAGCGGGATTGACGCCTCGGCCGCAGCGCCGATTGTGATCGCGTATGAGCCGGTGTGGGCGATCGGAACTGGACGGACGGCTACGCCGGAGATCGCGCAAGACGCTCACCGGATTATCCGGGAGCAGGTCGCGAAGATCCTGGGCGGGGAGGTCGCGGCAGCAATGCGCATCCTCTACGGCGGATCGGTGAAGCCCGACAACACAGGCTCGCTCTGTGCGTGTGCCGACATCGACGGCGCGTTGGTGGGCGGGGCGAGCCTGGATCCCAAGTCGTTTGCCGCCATTGTGGCGGGATCAGCGGTATAGTGCGCTCTGCAGTGACGGCAAAGCCCGGGGCAGGTGCTCCGGGATTGCCTGCGTCTGCAGTCGAATCTAGTGGACGACGCCGACCTGTTCCATGGGCCAGTACACGAATACGGCCTTACCGTAGATGAGATCACGATCCACAGGGCCGAACTCACGACTGTCGGAAGAGATGGAGCGGTGGTCGCCCATAAGGAAATACTGGTGGGGCGCGAGGACCATCTCGGGCTCGGAGCGGTCATCCTCATAACGCGCGGGAACATAGGGTTCTTTGAGACGCACTCCGTTGACAATCACCGTGCCGTGGTCGATGCGGATGCGATCTCCGGGCAGCGCGATAACGCGCTTGATGTAGCTCTTGGTGTGGTCGCGCGGATACTCGAAGACTACGACGTCTCCGGGATGAATTTCGCCGACGCGGTAGGCGATCTTGTTGATGAAGAGCCGATCCTGGTCCTCCAGCACGGGCAGCATGCTGGTCCCCTCTACCCGAACGGGCTGATAGAGGAAGACGATGATAAAAGCTGCAATTAGGATGGAGATGACGAGATCGCGAAGCCATGGATGCAATCCTGCCGGACGGTCTCCGGGAGGAACCGATATCGGCGGCCCCGCTTCCGGCTCCGCCCCCGGATGCTGGACCTGTTCTTCGGGTGTCTCTCCGTTCAACGCTTCTCCATGCACGTTATTTAGACGGAACAGCCGTTGAATTCGATTGTAATGGGCGAAGGCCCAGGCCGGGAACCAGTGTCTTGCCATCGATGCCAGCGGGGGACCATGCCTCGACGATCTCCCGGGCAAGCCTTGCGATGTTCAGCTCGCCTTCGTTATCGGCGGTCCAGCCGGTATCGGCGTTCTCATAAGTGAAGATGGAGAGGACGATTGGGCCGCTCTTGCCCGCCACGATGGCAACATCGTTGCGTATCGCAATCAGGCTGCCGGTTTTGCTGGCGATGCCGGAACCGGACTCGGTGGAGTCGAGCTTCTCAAGATAGCGCGGGATGGTATCGCGGTAGAACTGGTTGCGCAGCATGTTCAGAGCGACAGAGCAGATGGCGGCATCCGAGGCGGAGATGGGTGTTGTGCGGTCTGCCTTCTGGTCCAGCTCGCACAGGCCGATCCGCTCCATCACGCGGGCCATCTCGCGCGGAGTGGTCTTGCCCAAGCCGAACTTTGGCTGATCGGCGGGCATGGGCTCAGTGGCGGGCTTTCCGATCCTTTTGTAGAGATGGGTGTCCTTCAGCCCCATCCAGGCGATCCGGTCGTTGATGTTCCGCAGACCGAGCGTTTGAATTGCGAGGTTGGTTGCGGTGTTATCGCTCATGATCACCATGAGCGTAAGGATGTCCTTGAGGGTGAAGCTCCGCGGCGCGTCGAAAAACAGCAGAACGCCGGAACCACTGACGCCGTCACCGGGCTGGAGGGTGACCGTCTGGTCCCAGCGGGCTTTGCCGGCCCGGACCTGCTGCATGGCCTCATACAGCACCGTCAGCTTGATGACGGAAGCAGTCTGGACGACCGCGTCCGCATCCAGTGACGCCGTATGAGGCATCCCCAACTGCTCGGCATACAAAGCAACCTTGCCGTGGTGGCTCTGCGCAATTTCCGTCAGCTGGCGCAGGAGCGTTGCGTCGGGACTTTGGCCGGTCTGCCCGTGCGCGGTAGCGGTCCAGAGCAATGCGATTAAGGGAACGACAGACACAATGGCCCGGCGTGTTCCAGAGTCCGTCGGGCAAGTCGGCTTAGAGCGTGACCTAAACATAGGGTTTTATCGTATAAAGGGCCGGCCGACCCGCCTTCTGAGACTTTTTCGGTCGTCATGCGTCGATCTTAGAGCGGGCTGATTTCTGTTTCGTTTGCGCAAAGCCGAGTGTATGCTCGTACTTACCGGGAGTCTAAGCGGTACTGTCGCAAGGGATGTCAGCAACCTGAAGAGTTGGTCCCGCGTCAGATAAAGATAAGCCTTAAAACACAATTATATGGCGGCGAACTACCATGGCCACAGTGACGATGCTCGAACAGCCGGTCGCGTTTCGACCTGCAATGAATAATGCTGAACCTCCCAGGGAAATCGCGACCGAGAACTCCAATCCCACCTCTGTAGGGTTCGATACAAAATCTGCCCTGGAAATTGCTCGAATTATCAATCACGAGGACGCAAAGATCTCTGGAGCTGTGAAAAAGGCGCTTCCGGAGATTGCCATTGTGATCGACATCGTTGCTCGATCGCTGCGCGATGGAGGACGCCTGATTTACGTGGGCGCTGGCTCCTCGGGGCGCATTGCGGCACTCGACGCTTCGGAGTGTCCGCCGAGCTACTCGACGCTCCCCTCGCAGATCCAGTACATCATGGCGGGGGGGCCCAAGGCGCTTGCCTCGGCTTCCGACGTGAACGAGGACAGCCCGGAGCTGGGGCAGCGGGACATCGCGCGCCGCCGACCCACACGCAAGGACATTGTCATCGGCCTCTCGGCCTCCGGCAGCACCCCCTATGTGGTGGGTGCGGTAGAGTACGCGCGGGCACGCGGAGCCATGACGGCGGCGATCACCTGCAACCAGAACACTCCGCTCTCGCAGGTGGCCGACACCACCGTAGTGGTCGAAGTTGGACCCGAGGTGGTCTCCGGATCGACGCGCATGAAGGCTGGCACCGCGCAGAAGATGGTGACCAACATGATCACCACGGGTGCCATGACTCGCCTCGGCTATGTGTACGACAACCTGATGGTGAACGTACACATGAAGAATGCCAAGCTGGTTGAGCGCGGCATCCGCGTGCTGATGAAGGTCTGCGGCATTGATCGCGATACCGCAATCCGTACCATCAAATCCGCCGGCAAGTCGATTCCCATTGCGGTGGTGATGCTAAAAGCAGGCGTGGACAAAATGGAGGCGGTGCGCCGGCTCTCCAAGTCCGACGGCAACGTTAGGCTGGCCATCGAAGACTCGAGGCTGGAGATATAGTCTGCAGCATGCGATTGAATCAGAGCCCACGCCCAGTGCGTGGGCTTTCAGCTTTTGCGTGTACCGTAAAATTCCGCCATGCCAGAAAACATGCGATGGCGTGCGACCGACCGCCTGGTTGCGGCTGCACTGTTGCTGGCCACCGCAGGCATCACCTTATGGCAGAACACGCGCGTTGCCGTGTTGTGGGACCTGAGTTATTTGCTGGACAGCGCCTGGAGATTTTCCCTGGGGCAGGTTCCCTACCGCGAGATTCCCTTTGCACATGCACCCCTCACTTTCCTACTGCATGCCGGGCTGATCCGCATCTTCGGGCGAGTGTACATGCCGCACGTCTGGTGCGCGGCGCTCGAGGCTGGAATTGCGACGGTGCTGACCTGGCGCATTCTTGGCGGCCTTGCCGCCGCCCAACCAGGTGTAAGCCGGCCGAGCCGGCTCTGGAGTCTGCTGCTGGCGCTGCCCCTGGTGTTTGTTGGGATCTACGGGATCTATCCCCACCCCATTTATGACAGCGATGCCGCTCTTGCCGTCTTGCTGGGGCTGTACCTGCTCCAGAAGGCCGAGGCAGGCGATTCGGGACCAACAGCGTTCGCGGCGGGAGCGGTCTGCGTGCTGCCGCTGTTCTTCAAGCAGAACATCGGCCTCGCGTTTCTTGCGCCGGTACTTGCGTATGGGGCAGTGGGGGTAATCCGGGCAGCAAAGCAAAAACAGGACTCGGCACAGTGGAGATGGCTGCTGACCGGGGTGGTGGCTGGCTTGCTCATTGCGCTGGCCTTGCTGCAGTCCTGGGCTGGGCTGCGAAACTATTTCTACTGGACAGTCACCTTTGCAGCGCAGCGAAGATTGCCGGGCGTAGCTCTGCTGATGGGCACCTACTGGCAGCACTCGCTTCTATGGACGATACCGGCGGCGCTGGCTGGTGCGGCGCTCCTGCGTTGGAACCGGCTGCGCAGGCGAGACCTGGATGTCGCCGCCGCGCTGATGCTGGCAGCTCCGTTCCTGTGGGTGCTGCTCTCGCTGCCGTTTACAACCGATGCTGATGAACGCGCGGACCAGCTTCTGGGATTATGGCCTCACCTGCTCCTGCTGAGTGCCCTGCTGGCGATCACGAATCTTAGGCCGCGTGTGCTTGCCCGAGGCCGGCTGTTCCCTGCCCTGGTGCCCTGGATTCTGCTGGCGACGATCCATGGCGCCTTTCTTTCGCAGCAGTTGTGGGGCTCCACATACGCGATGTGGCCGCTGCTGATGCTGCTGCTCTGGGGCCTCCTGCAACCGGTGCGCCGAATGGTGGGGCCGTTGGCGATCGTGATCTCTGCAACACTCGTGGTCTGCGGAGCGGCATATTCGATGAGCCTGGAGCGGCTGGACTACATCCATCGTGACGGGCCTGTGATGCGCGCCAGCCAGCCAGCCCTGCGAGGAATGGCAACGCCCGGTGCGGCGCTTCCTCAACTCGAGGGACTGGTGGCAAGAACCAACGCGGAGATTCCACGGGACGATGGAGTCCTCCTCATCCCGGGGGAGGTACCCTTCTTCTTCGCTACGGGACGGGTGCCCCGGTTTCCCATTCTTCTGTTCGACCCGGCGACTGACCCTTACTCGCCACAGCAGACGCTGGTTCAGGCACGCAGCCACGACATTCGCTGGCTGATTGTGAGCCGAAATCCGCAGCTTGCGCAGCCTGCACTGTCGAATCTGGACGCGATCGTGAGCCTGCTCGAAACGGATTTTGAGCTGCAGCGCTCAATCAATGGGTACGATATCTATCGGCGAAAGGACCGGGATGCAGCGACCCAATGAGCTACGTAACTCAATTATGCGAGGTAGCGCTCGCGGAACAGGGCGAAGTGGTGGTCAGCGTGGCCGGCGCACACGTAGGCGAGCGCACGCACGGTGATCGGGTTCCCGCTCACGATGCCGCGGCGAGACCAAGCCTGCTCCGGCATGTGCTCAAAGAGCGACAGCGTTGCCAGCCTCACCCGGCGGAACTCCTCGGCGTGAGCAGCCCAGGGAAGCCGGTCTGCCTGGGCTGCCGCGGCAGCCTCGTCCTCGGGCAAGCCCTCAAGCGGTGTAGTAAAGCCGCGTCCGAACCATAGCGCGCGATAGCAGAGCGCGCGCTCGGTGTCCGTGATATGGCTGAGCGCCTCGCGCATGCTCCACTTGCCGGGCGCATAGCGATGCAGCGATTTCTCTTCGGAGACTTGGGCGAGCAGCGACTCGGCTTCAGTCACCTGCCGCCCAAGTGAGGCGATGGGATCGTCGCCTTGGACTCGACGGATGTACCGCCAGAAATGCTCGACTGCTTCGTCCTGCGCGGGTCGCCCAATCATCTGGATACTGTATCCGAAGAAAATCCGCGACGCACGTTCTCCCTTCCCGTAGACTGGGATTTCCTTTGATCCTTTGTCTCCTATGCGCGTCCTTGCCATCGTTCTGAGCACTCCGTTCATCGAGCTTGCCGCGGTGTTGCTGGCGATCATCTGGATGGTTCGCGACATCACAGACAAGGTTCGCCCCCTGCTGGTGATCGCGCTGACGGTCAACCTGTTCTACGGGATCCTGCTGAGCACTTTCATGGGCGCGGAGGGAAGCCTGCTCCCGTGGAAATATGACGCCATCCTCTGGCGGCTGGATGCGGTGCTGGGATTGCCTACGCAAGCGATGGCGCGGGCCCTGCAGGGTCACTGGCACGCACCCCTGGAAACGACGTATCAGCTGATGGTGCCGCTGATGGTCGCCTGGTTCCTGGTGGTCCGTAGAGCGGGCCGCGGCGGTGCTCTGGTCCTCGCATACGTCGCGGAATTGCTGACCGGCCCGCTGCTGTACGCCATCGTGCCCGCTTGCGGTCCGGTCTATGCCTTCAACGCAGACTGGCTGCACGTCACCCCGAAATTAGAGCTGATGCGACTGCCCGAGATACCGAATGCATTTCCTTCCCTGCACATCGGCACCGCTTTCGTGCTGCTACTGTTCGCGCCGGGACGATGGTCGCGTGCGGTAGCTACTGTCCTTTTTGCATTAACTGCCATGGCGACCATCGCGAGCGGGGAGCACTACCTGATCGACCTTCTGCCCGGCGTCGCATTTGGTTGCTTTGCCGCCGAGGCCGGGCTGCGACGATGGCGTCCGGCGCTGGCGATGCTGGGGCTCGCGCTGGCATGGTCGCTGCTGGTGCGCTTTGAGTACGTCCGCCTGATCGCTCACCCTGCCGCGCTGCAGGCTTTGGCTGGTGCGACCGTCATCGCGGCTGCCATTACTGTCTCCCGCTTCTGGCGCCTCCCGGCAACGGAGGGAGCAAACCGCGGCGCCAAGCTGGCCGATGCACCAGCGCAGACACCTCCAGTCCACATGGGCGAGACCGTAAACTGAGTTCATGGACAAGTTTGTTGTACGCGGCAGGAATCCGCTGCTGGGCACCATCAAAGTTTCGGGGGCCAAGAACTCCGCCCTCCCCTGCATGGCAGCGGCCATCCTGACGGAAGACGAGATTGTGCTCGAAAATATTCCGCAGGTCCGCGACATCGAGACCGAGCGGCGGCTACTGACATCCATGGGTGCGGAGGTGGAACTTGGCTACGGCCGTGCACAACACCGCACTCGAATCAAGTGCGGCATTCTCTCTGACCCGGTGGCGAAGTACGAGATCGTGAAGACCATGCGGGCGAGCTCACTCGTGCTCGGACCGCTGATCGCCCGGACGGGCCTTGCTCGCGTCGCCATGCCGGGGGGCTGCGCCATTGGCGGCCGCCCGATCGACATGCACATCAAGGGACTGGAGGCGATGGGGGCGACTATCACCCAGGACCACGGCTATCTCGAGGCACGCGTCGACCGGCTGAAGGGCGCGCACATCGTCTTCGACAAGATTACGGTAACGGGGACCGAAGACCTGCTGATGGCGGCGACGCTGGCCGATGGCGAAACCGTGTTCGAAAACTGCGCGCGCGAGCCCGAGGTAACCGATCTGGCCGCGCTGCTGAATGCCATGGGCGCGAAGATTGAAGGGGCCGGAACATCCACCATCAAAGTGAAGGGTGTGGCCAAGTTGCATGGCGCTAAACACCGCATCAATCCCGACCGCATCGAGGCGGGAACATTCCTGATCGCAGGAGCCATTACGGGCGGCGACCTGAATGTGGACTGCTGCAATCCGGCGCACCTGGGCGCGGTGATCTCGAAGCTGGAGGCCTGCGGGGCTCGGCTGGACGTGGGCAAGGACCAGATCAGGGTGCGCTCCGAAGGCGACGGTCTGAGGGCCTCCGACATCTCGACCGAGGAGTACCCGGGCTTCCCCACCGACATGCAGGCGCAGTACATGGCGCTCGCAACCCAGGCAGAAGGCCCGACGGTCGTCACCGAGAACATCTTCGAGAACCGCTTCATGCACGTGCAGGAGCTGAACCGGATGGGCGCAAACATCACCGTGCAGGGACGTACGGCAACGGTTCGGGGTAAGACGCAGCTGGAGTCCGCCGCGGTCATGTGCTCGGACCTGCGGGCCTCCGCGTCGCTGGTGTTAGCTGCGCTTGTGGCCGATGGGGAGACCATCCTCGACCGTGTGTACCATCTGGACCGCGGCTACGAGCACTTCGAGGAGAAGCTGCGCGGCGTCGGCGCGCAGATCCGTCGCATGGGCGATGTGTTCGGGAAGAAGTAGTGGGCGGCAGGACGGAACCATCAATTCGCCGATGGATGGTCGACATGGTCGATCACGATCACATCGTCCAATGCTTTTACCGCTTCGATGCGCAGCCCTAACTGCTGCTGCGCAGCATCATTCAGGGCCGGCGGAGCATTGGGATCATTCTTGGGCGTGGGCAATCTACTTGTCGAGCGGAACTGAGCGAACTGTGAGTCATCCGGCGTCCATTTCAGGGTAAAGTCGTATCGATCTTTCAAGCCGGTCTGGTCCACCATGGGCCTGTCCGTTACAGTGGCCTGCATCCAATTGGCGAAATCGGCGATCGTCATGTTATGGACCGACAGATCGCCAATGTTACGAAAAGCGAAACCTGACTGGTCATCCTGAGCCGCAGGACTAACCTGTAGCTTCGGTCCACCCTTCGCCAGCGTAATCGCAAAGACCGAGAGCTGACGTTGTTCGTGGTGGATGGTGAGTCCGAAGCGCTGCGCAAGCAAGTCCTGCATTAGACTGCCCATCTGCCTTGCGTTGGGCACCCCGGGAATATCAGGAATACCTTCTATATCAAATAGCTCGGAGTTGAACCACCCCGGCGCACCAACAACCTGCTTTGTGTGCACCCCATAACCGAGCATAATCATGTCGTCCACATTGAAGTCACGCGCGACGAGCTCTCGTCCCCTGAATTCGAGTCCTTTTCCGGGCGAGTCCAGGGGGCTTCGCTTGACGGTCACTACATCGAACTTCGGTTTCGCGTCTCTTCGCATCGGCCGTGGCGCTTCAGGAACAGAGGAAGCAGCCGCACCGGTTACACGGGTCAAATTCAGCGGATGCGTTTCGCCGTTTTCTGTAACAGCACCTGCGATTGTGTCCCCGCCAGGTTTCAATGTGCCGGTATACGCCAGCCCAATCCCAGTGATCGCAAATGTCACCGTATCACCGTGCACGTCAAACGTATTCGCCGTCATCTGCCAGCCCTGATCGATTGAAAACAGAACCGCCTTGTATTTCGCGTCAGCCCTGGAGATCTTGAGCAAACGGGTCTGCCCGGTACTCGAGCTCTCTCCTTGCCAAGTGCCGGTCAGGTCGCGAGCAGCAGCATTTGCCGAATTTGGTGACTGAGCCTCCTGCTGTGTCAGCGCCAACGGGCATCCCATAAGCGTTACTGCAAGAATTAGCAGTGGAAATCGAGCGGCCATACAAAACACCTTGGCGCACATGGTACGCCGAAAGATGTCTTCTGTTCCGGGTGGTCCCTCAGAGGGTGGCGCGGCGAGCCCTAGCGCCAGCTGACGGCGAGGTGCCAGCGATGGCCGGCGGCATTCGCTTTCTCAAGGACGCGAGAGTACTCCTGCAGTTCGGAGAGAACCTGCGGACCCTCAGTCCCGAGCTGCTGAGGATCGTCTTCGAGCGCTGTGAGCAGAGCGCGGACGGTGGCAAGCCCGTCGACAGGCGAGTACCACTGCGGCGGTGGCAGGCGTCGAATCAGCTCAGGGTTGCCCGCGCCTTCCTCAATCAGTAGTGACATGGAATTCTCGTCGGCGGAGAAGAACTCGATCAGCGGCTTGACGCCAAGCCGGAGTGCAAGTCGCTCGAGAGCGTCCTCATAGCGGGCCAGCGCGCGGCCATTGACGAAGATGTCGTACCCAGGATCTTCGCCTTCGACCACGATATACATGGAAGCTGCCATCTGCCCTCAGTATAACTTCAGGAAATTGTGAGCCCCAGTGACAGAGGCTGTTCCCCCGCGGGCGTTGTCCGGAGGGCAACTATCACCGCTGTGCATGAGATGACGAATGCCGCATCCATGCGCCATTGCGCCAGGCCAAAAAAGAAAAAGCCGGACAGCAAAGTGGCCGCGTAGCTGGCCAGCATCCGCATGCTGAAGGCGGCGAGCGAGAGCCTTCGGAGCAGCCAGAACCAGAGCACCCAGCCGACCGCGAGCTTGGCGATCTCGGGCAGCAGCGTAGCCCAGGCCAGACCCAATTCTGCGACGTGCAGCCTATCGTGCTGGTACAGCAAGGCGTAGAGGATGTATCCGACCGAGCTGAGGCCGAGGTAAGCTGCTGCGGCAGAGACAGCCGGGCAGCCGGCGAGCCGCGGTCGCGCATAGACCCAGCTGGCGACGACGGCTACTCCAAGCAGCGCATTCAGAACAAGTGCAGAGGCATCACCCCAGCCGATCGCGGTGACATCGACCGGCAGCGAAAGACAGACGGCCCCTATACCGACAATCGACGCAGCGATGACGGCACGAGGCACCTCGATCCCGGCGGCTCCGGAGGCGCTGAGCAGGCCCAGCCAGAGCGGCGCCGCCAGGCTGAGCAGAAGCTGAGTTCCCCAGCCGAGGTGCAGAACAGGCACCGAAGTGTTACCTGCACCGATAAGGAACAACTGGGGCAGAGCGAGAACCAGCAGCGCGATCCACTCCGAGTGGTTCGGCGCGCGGTGCCGGCAGACCGCTGCAGTTACGGCCAGCGCGAGGGCCGCGAAGCAGCTGGCGAAGCCCAGGGCGGCCGATTGCGCGGCGCCGGCGAGGAATGCGGAGCTGACGAACTGATCGATCGGACCAGCGACCAGGGCCAGAACCACGAAGGCGACGTAGAGCTGGAGCGACGGAAGCGAACGGCGGACCTTACAAAAATATTTTCCCGGGCTGTTCGCGGCTTCTGACTGCGAGTTGCGCGAGGTGGTAAGCAGCGAAGCCAAGGCCGGAAACGGACGCATTCCTGAGACCCCCCACCCCCCTATACCTAAGTACCCAAAGTATTCCGGAATAAGAAGTTAGGTCCGGAATACTTGAGTCTCTGAAGGGCTTCGCCAACAGAAAAGCCCGGCTCAGTTGCCGGGCTTCCCTCTAGTTTCATTTTACTAGCAGTGTCAAGAGGCGACGAGGTGCTAGCGGTTGCCGCCGGCTGGATTTCCGCCGCCACCTGCTCCGGGTCTGCGTCCGCGGCGACGACGTCCTCCGCGGCGATTGCCGCCGCCACCCTCGCGTCCTGCGCCACCGGGAGCACGGCCACCCGCAACCGGAGCCGGTACGGAGTCGCCTCCGTTGAGGTTCGGCTCTTCCTCGGTATCGAGGTCTTCCTCGTCGTCGAAGTCCGGTCCGCCTTCGATGAGAACTTCCTCGTCGGCATCTTCTTCCTCAGCATCGAGGGCTGGAGCGACGTGAGCCGGGGGAGCGTTGCGGCTGCCCCGATCGCCACGGTCAGAACCACGATCCCGGTCGCTGCGCTCACGGCCACCGCCCTGCTGCGGCTGTGGCTCGGGATCAGGCAGGCCGAGCTTGGCTCGCTGCTCCTTGAGGACGGCCTTGCGGGAGAGCTTGATGCGGTTGCCCTCAAGCGAGAGGACCTTGACCAAGATCTGGTCGCCCTCGCGGAGCTCGTCCTGGACGCGGGCGACGCGATGCTCTGCGATTTCGGAGACGTGGAGCAGGCCATCGGTCCCAGGGAAGATTTCGACAAATGCGCCGAACTCCGCCAGGCGAACGACCTTGCCCAGGTAGGTCTTGCCGATCTCAGGCACTGCGGTGATGTCGGAGATCATCTGGATGGCGCGGCTGAGGCCGTCGGCATCGGAGGATGCCACGTTCACTCGGCCAGTGTCATCGACGTCGATCTTGACGCCGGTGGCCTCGATGATGCCGCGGATCACCTTGCCGCCTGGCCCGATGAGGTCACGGATCTTATCCGTCGGAATCTGCAGGGTGTGGATGCGCGGAGCGAACTGCGACTTCTCCTTGCTGGGAGCGGAGATCGCGGAGTCCATGATGTCCAGCAGATGGAATCGACCTCGCCGGGCTTGTTCGAGAGCCTCGCGCATGATCTGGGCAGTGATGCCCATGATCTTGATATCCATTTGCAGGGCGGTGATTCCCTTGCGGGTACCGGCCACTTTGAAGTCCATATCGCCGTAGTGGTCCTCGGCGCCTGCGATGTCGGAGAGGACGGCGTACTTGTCGCCTTCCTTCACCAGGCCCATGGCGACACCAGCGACTGAGCCGGAGATGCCGATGCCGGCCTGCATGAGCGCCAGCGACGCGCCGCAGACGCTGGCCATGGAGGAAGAGCCGTTCGACTCCAGAATGTCGGAGACGACGCGGAGCGTGTAGGGCGACTCGGCCTCGGGTGGAAGCACCGCCTCAATGGCGCGATAGGCCAGGGCTCCATGGCCGATCTCGCGGCGGCCCACACCCGTCATGCGGCCGACTTCGCCGACGGAGAACGGCGGGAAGTTGTAGTGGAGCATGAAGCGGCGCTTCTGCTCGCCCTCGTAGCTCTCCAGGCGCTGCGCGTCATCGGTGGTGCCCAGGGTGGCGGTGACCAGCGCCTGGGTTTCGCCGCGGGTAAACAGCGCGGAGCCGTGCACGCGGGGGAGCACGCCGATCTCGACCGTAACCGGGCGGATCTCGTCGAAGGCGCGCCGGTCGGGGCGGACTCGATCGTTGAGCACCTGATCGCGGAAGATGCGCTCGCGCAGCAGCTCGTAGTACTTGGAAAGCTTTTTGGCAGCGTCGGCATCGCCCTCGGGCAATTCCTTCTTCAGCTGGTCCTTGATCTCCTTGACCAGCGCATAGCTCTCCGCCTTGGGGTGCTTCTTGGTATCGAGGGCGTCGGTTAGCTTGGCGCCAATCTTGCTGCGGAGCTGGTCGATGTAGGCCTCGTCGATCTCAAGCGCCGCGGGCTGCTTCTTCGGCTTGCCGGCGCGAGAGACGAGGTCGTCGATGGCCGAACAGATCTTCTTGATCTCAGTGTGGGCGAACTCGATGGCGTTGACGACGTCGTCTTCGCTGCACTCGCGGGCGCCGGACTCAACCATCACGATGCCATCGCGCGTACCGACGACCATGATGTTGAGCGTGGACTTGGCGCGCTCCGTATAGGTGGGATTGACGATGAACTGGCCTTCGACGATGCCGATGCGCACCGCGCCGACTGGGCCATGGAAAGGAATGTCCGAGAGCGCCAGAGCAGCCGAGGCGCCGTTGATGCCGAGGACGTCGGGGTCGTTCTCCTTATCCGCGGAGTAAACGAACGCGACCACCTGGGTCTCGTTGCGAAAAGTCTCGGGGAAGAGCGGCCGGATGGGGCGGTCGATCTGGCGGCTGGTGAGCACCTCTTTTTCCGAGGGGCGGCCTTCGCGCTTGATAAATCCGCCGGGGATGCGGCCGCCGGCGTAGGTGAACTCGCGGTATTCGACGGTGAGGGGGAAGAAGTCGATTCCTTCGCGGGGGTCGGAGGAGGTTGCCGTGGCTAGAACGACGTTGTCGCCGCTGGAAACCAGCGCCGCTCCGGGGGCCTGTTTGGCCATCCGCCCGGTTTCAAATTTGATTTGCTTGCCACCGGCAAGCTCTACTGTGACATCTTGCTTCATGTTGCGCCTCTTTTGTTTTTCTTCTGTCTATTTGGGAACTTGTGAATGCGCGGCGGCTTCAGGCGCGCGCGGATGCAGCGAAGCCCGCACACTGGCGGGCTCGGTGCGACCGGTTCGAATTTCGGTTGGAGCGGCGTGCCCAGTGACGCGGGCTGCCGGTCTGAACACACGGGACGTGCCAGTCACTACAGACCCCGGCAGGAGATGCGATCCTGCAAAGCAGCGTGAGGACTGCGAGCCCCGATTGGGGCCAATTCCCGGGAATGTGGTGTGCGCCCAGGCTCCATCGTGAGTCGGTGTCCTGTCTACTTGCGGATGCCAAGCTTGCCGATGACCTCGCGGTAGCGCTCGGAGTCCGACTTTTTCAGGTAGTCGAGCAGGCGGCGGCGCTTGCTGACGAGCATGAGGAGGCCGCGACGGGAGCCATGGTCCTTCTTGTGAGTCTTGAAGTGTTCGGTCAGCTCGCCAATGCGTTCGCTGAGCAGTGCGATCTGGACCTCGGGGCTTCCGGTGTCGCTGTCGTGCGTGCGAAATTTCTGAATCAGTTCAGTCTTCTTTGCGGTTTCCAGCACAGCAGTTGTTGCTCCTGATCTTTCTTCCAAATGTCGTAATTAGCTCCATTGAGGATAGCATTTATGCGGCAAAAGCGGAACACGCAGGGTCCCCGACTCAGGCTGCGAGCAGCCCGGACCTTGGGTACGTGCAGCGGCTGCGGAATCAGGCCAGGTGCTTCCGGAAGAATGCAAGGGTGCGCTCATTGGCCAGGCGCGCTGCGGGCTCGTTATAGCTGGGGCGGTCCGGATTGGCGAAGGCATGGCCTACGCCGTCGTACACGTTAATTTGGACGTCGGGGTGCGCCTTTTCAACGGCTTCCCGCTGGTCGGCCCCGATATGGTCATCCGCGGCGCCAAAGTGGATCATCACCGGGGAGGCGGGCTCCTCGTTGGCGACCTTGCCGATGCCTCCGGGGTAATAGCAGACACAGCCATCGGGTTGCATCCGGTGGACTTCGCCACGGGTCGCGCACAGCCACGTCGCCAAGCCCCCATAGCAGAAGCCAACGATGCCGGTTGGTTTTCCGGCGCGCTTGGCGTAGTGGAAGGCGGCGGCTATATCAACCACGGAAACATTGGGGTCAAGCTTGGGGTAGAAGTCCTGGAATGCACGCTTGAGATCTTCCGGGCCGTAGCCGAGCTCGATATTCGGACCGAAGCGGTCAAACAGCGCTGGCGCGATGCCGATGAAGCCCTGGCTCGCGTACCAGTCGGCGACGTTGCGGATGGACTGGTTCACTCCGAAAATTTCCTGCACGACTACGACTGCGCCCACGGCCTCCTCAGCCGGCGTGGCAACGTATGCGTCGAGCTGATGTCCGTCGTCTGCCTTCAGTGTGACCCAGTTCCCCATGCTTCGGCCGTCCTCTCGTCAACGTGAATGTGTTGTTGTCCCTATGGTTGGAGACCGGAGGAGGCACTTGCGTTGTGTGCCGGACGAAAGTTCGTTTCGCTGTCCTTCACGAATCCTGTGGATGAGATTCGGCGTAGCCGCGCATCTCTGTCAACCAGCGGCCGAAGCGAAGGATCTGCCGGCGCTCGGAGACGAGGAAAGCCCAGAAATCGCGCGCGCCGACTTCCCCGGCGTGCTTTCCGGTGAAAGTTTCCAGACGCCAGCGCAGATAGGGGCTTCGCCAGGGACGCAGGCGGGAGCCGCGGGTGGCGTTCCAAAGGAATCGGATAGCGGAGATCACGGCTGAGTCGTCCTCACCATGGCGGGTCGATTATAGGCGCGGAACCCGCCGATGGTTGGCCGCCGCGCTACTTGACCACTGACTGGAAGAGCGGAGACGTCAGCAGACTGGCGAACTGGCTGTCGGAGGAGGAGTAGTCGATGAGCAGAGTGCCGGAGTTGGAGTCGATACGCGTTTGGTCGAGCGCGTCTTTCTCCAATGGCGAGCCCTGCTGCTTACGCAGGATGGCGACACCCTTCAGCAGGGTCGAAACTGTGGCCGCGGTGATGGTGTCGGACAGATTGACAGCCATATCGAAGCGCACGCCGTTCTGGAAGTCCATGGTGTAATGCGAGCTCTTCATGCGGTTCTTGACGGTATCGTAGTCGGCGATCTGGGCGGCTTCGCCGAGTACGCTCCTCATCATGGTCTGAGTGCCCTTGGCGTCGAGCAGACTCCAGACGGCGTGATTGTCGACGGCGTTCATCTCGGAGTTCATATCCGCGTTGGAGAGGATGTTGGAGCCGAAACCGTCGCGGGCATCCAGCGCGGCCCAGATGGAATCGCGGTCACCGAAGAGCATTGTGCCCTGATTCAGGAACACGATGTACAGCCCGGTCGAGCCCATGGGATAGATGTTGTTGCTGCGACGGGCCTCAGGCTTGGTCTTCGTCTTGGCGAAGTTGGTCAGGATCTCATGGGTGTGGAATTGCCCCTGGGCGATTCCGACAATGCGCTGCTGCTCGGGCGACTTGCCATCGGGACTCGGAAGGCGGAAGGCAGCGAAGGCGAGCGAGTCGGTGTCCTGGTCGACATTCAGGCCGGACTTCATCAGGGCAGCCTCAAGCCGCTTGAGCTCGGGAGGCAGCACGCGCTCTTTGAGACTCATGGCCGCCGGAGAGTTCTGCATCGCGCGGTAGTCCACTACGATGAGCTGCTGGACGTCATGCGGGATGGCGGCCTTGGCATCGCCAGAGAGACCCGCAGCGTGCGCGGCTACTGCTGAGAACGCAAGCCCCATGCTGACGACAGCAGCCATGGAGCGGCGCAACAACTCTGAACGAAAACCGGATGCGGACATGAGACTTTCCAACTTGAACTCCCTACTTGAGACGACGTGGG
>Ga0207667_10003871_pt1 | contig 18419 bp, 40 predicted proteins | sample KBSCornC52_FD_184301 | JGI IMG/M metagenome (GOLD analysis project Ga0207667, IMG submission 184301) | Corn rhizosphere microbial communities from Kellogg Biological Station, Michigan, USA - KBS Corn C5-2 (SPAdes) (version 2) | ecosystem: Host-associated > Plants > Roots > Rhizosphere > Soil ...
GTCGTTCCCGGCTTCGTCCAGGACTGGTTCGTATTGATCACTGGTCGCCGAACCCGCGAGCATCGCCTGAATGTCGTCGGACTCCGGCATGGGCGGCACTACGGGAGGCGGGGATTGCAGGGCGGCGTTACAGGCCGTCACGATAAACGCGGCGCGGGCAACATCGGTCGGGATCGGCGCGTCACCATCATCATATCCGTTGATTGGCACCATTTCGCCGCCGGGGATCACGACATAAGCCGGGTCGTGTTCGCCCTCTTCGTCGTGATACAAGAAGCGCCCGCCCATCGGATACTTGCAAGCCTCGATCAGCGCGACCGTGTCCAATTCCTCAAGCTTCCGCAGTCGCTCCTTGGCGGCATCCGACAGGCGCGGACCCATCGCGAGCGGCAGTTCCACGCGCCCCGCAGTGCTCCAATTCTCGCCGATCGTTGGAAACCCGCTGCTCTCCCCCACCACCGGTTTGGCCTGGAAGGCTTCTAGTCTGTCTGGCATGCCGCCGAGCAGCAAAAGGAACGCTGATCGCAGCGCAGAAGCACTACATGGCGATGGCGCATAATGCTGGAAATGCTCGTAAGCCAAGCGAATGTCCCGCTCGGTGATCAGATCGATCATCCGCTCGATCAGGTCCGCAAGCGCTCGATCATCTGTGTTCATGGTCGAACTCGCTCGCCCATCGGGCCGTTATATTCGCTGACCTTGAGGGCGCTCCTGATTTGCTCTTTGATCGCCAAACCGGCTGGGCTCACGACGTTCATGTCGAGCGCGCGTAAGAGGCCAGTGTGAGCGACAGTCAGGTTGCCGGTGATGCGATCGATCTCGACTTCCGCATCAATCACGGGGTCGGGATGGTGGCCAAAGCGGCCAAGAATTTCTGCGGTGCTCATGGCGGTTCCTTCACTTTGGGCTGCTGTGTTCATGGCTGGGGGCTTTCGAGAGAGGGGGAGAGGGCGCGATAGGTTGTGCCCGTCATGATCCCGTTGATTTGGGCGATGGCGGTGTTGAGGTTTCTGATTGTCTCGATACCGGGCGTGTCGGCTTCCCAACTATCTACGCGGATGGCGCTTTGGAGCGTTTCGAGATCACGCTCCCATCGCCGCTGCATTGCCTGAAGTTGGCGGACGGTCAGCACGCGCAGAATTGTTTCGCCACGTTCCTCGCTCACTTGCTCGCTTCCTTCTCTAGGTGGGTGCGGACGGTCATGGTTTGGCGATGCCCGTTGGGCCCGCGCTGTCGTGAACGGAGCCGGACAAGCCGTCTCCGCCCTTCGGGCGAGTACCGCATGACGCGACGCAGAAGCACTTCGCCCCATTGCGAAGGATTTGCTTATCGCCACAGACGATGCAGTGCGCTGGGCGCGGGATGGGCGCTGCCTTCATGCAGCTACCCTCTGCATTTGGAGAAGCGCAATAAGCTGGTGTCCGATGCATTCGGTGAACGCCGGAGGAATTGCTTCGCGCAGCTCGTCTCTTGACATCCAACTTATGCCCATCGCTTTGCGGGCGTATTCGACACCAGAGAAATTGCCGACGACATGAACAAATTGTCCGTCGCGAGGCGGCCGGCCCATCTTAGCCTGATTGGGATGGTGCTTTCCGCAACAGTCCATAAATGGAGGAACAAAGCGCCAATTCGTCTCAAACTGACGATGCCGGTAAACGCGAAGTTCGGGGAACGACGATCCGCACAGCGTGACTGGATCAATCAGCGGCGCGCCCGGGACATTCTCGATAACATACGGAAGCCCGCTTTCAATGAGCATCGCGCGCGTGCCATCTATCAGGTCGGGATGCTCGCGCCCGCGAAGACGTTGCGCCTTGCTATATCGCTGACAAGGGGGTGACGCATGGATGGCGTCGAATTCTCGCAGGAATGACCGGTCGAGCTTGGTGACATCCTTCTGCATGAAGGCAAATGGATACCGAGGCTGTCGATCTATATCGATGCCGACCACCTCGAAGCCGGCGCGGCGGTATCCCATGCCCGCACCGCCAGCGCAGCAGAATAAATCCAGGATCCGAAACCGCCCTCGTCGGTCGCTATAGTTTTCCACTGGAAGCCCGTTCCTCTCGGTGGGAAGCGCGCCGGTTTTCCGATCCAAGCGATCAGATTCCGCCGTTTCCTGCCAATTCGGGCTAACGTCTCTTTTACCCGGTGTCAAGGCTTTCCGCTCCCTTTCTTGGGTGGTTTTCCACGGTTTGAACGTTCATGAGTCGTTCCCTGCCATTTAAGAACGGCGCTATCGGCCATCAGGGATTGGTCCCGCTCTTTAGCGTAGTGCTCCACGACCCGGAGAGACTGGCCGGAAATAGCCGCCGCTTCAGGAGAGCTACACCCGGCCTCAAGAAGGGCAATGACGGCGTTTTTGCGCAAGCCATGGGGCACGCGCTTGACGCCGTGTTCGGCGCAGAATGCCTTGAGCAGGTCGCGGGCAGTGTCTTCATCGTAGCGCCGTCCGCGATCGGTTACCGCGATAAGCAGCCCTTTGCGCGGAGTCTTCGCCAGTTCGGCCGCTAGATCCTCATGCAGCGGGATCGACAGCAGCTTATCGGTCTTGTCCTGGCGCACGATCAGCCGGCCATCCTCGATATCGCTCCAGCGCATCGATAGCGTGTCGTTGAGCCGCTGGGCGGTGTAATAGAGCAAGTGAACTAGCAGGCGGACCTTAGCGTCATCTGACGCCAGCGCGGCTTTCAGTATCGGCTTCGGCCACGGCACATGCTCGCCAAGCTTGAACGGAACGATGCCTACCACGGGGTTGCTCGCGACATAGCCGCGAGGCTTGGCCCATTTGAACAGCGCGCCACAGACGCCTAGGAAGGAATTGGCGGCGCCGGGTGTCTCGCCCATGCCATCGAACAGCCGTTGCATATCGACTGTGGTGATCGCGGCGACTGGCGCGGTCGGCAGCAAGCGCTCTAGCTTGGCCAGTGCGATATCGTAGACCTTGCGCGAGCCCGGCTTCAGGTCGCGATACATCGGGCTCTTTTGGTATAGGTCGATCAGCTTGGGCACCTTGACGATTTCGGTGACTCCGCGCCTCCGGTGCCCATCACATGCCGCCAGCGCGCCGCCAAACTTCGGGTCGCGTAGATCAGGCAGACGAGTGTAGACGCGCTTACCGTCAGCCTTCTTACCGGTGTCGTAATAGTAATAGTCGTGGCCCTTCGACCGGACCAGCTTTACATGCTTGGGGAGTTTATGCGGCAAGGCCCGGCTGCTCCCTTCGCCAATCGCCGATCCCGCCGGCTAGCTCGTCAAGATACTTGTCTAGCTGCGTGCGGTCCCAATGGTCCTCTCCCCCAAGCTCGACAGGCATAGGCAAGCGCCCTGCGTAGACTTCCGCCAAGAACTTCGGCGGTGTCAAATCGCAGTACGCCGCCGCCTTGGCGCGCTTCATCGATCGAGGCCAGTAGGGCGCTGTCATCCCTGAATGTCCTTGGGGGGAGGGGCCATCGCCATCTCCAAATTGATAGCGATATCGGACGCTAGGCTGCATATCATGCAAAGCGCGTCGTTATCGGAGGACGACCCGGCGATGTTGCCAGCGATGGCGAGGATATTGCGCGCCTGTTCATGGCACCACGCCAGTGTGCTAAAATGATTTGCCGAAGTCGTCACAACCCCGCCCTCCGCTTGATCTTCTCGAACCAAGATGCTTTCGGATTGCGGTAGGTATCCATGAATGCTTGTCGGCGCGCATTATCGCGGGCGACCATCACACGGATACGCTCGTCTGGAGGAAGGTAGGATACTGCTACCGGGGCGTTGATACGGGGGTCGGTCATCATCTCGACGGGAGGACTTATTAGGCCCTCCCGCTCCCTGGTGGAAACGGTCATGCTGCCACCTTTGCGCGGTAGCGGTGTTGAAAACTGGCGAACGCGGGGTCAGGGTCGGTTAACCGTAGCCCTTGCTCCAGGCACTCGCGCTGTACGGCGTCGAGAAAGCGGACCATCTGGCGCACCGTCATGGCGCTGGTCACGTCCACGATCCGCATTGCTTCCAGCTTTTGTTCGTAGCCGAGCGGCTTGATCATGCGATCGTAGGTATCGCGGAATTGAACGCTTTCCTCGCGAAGGATTGGCACGCCGTGGCGCAGCTTCCAGTCGCGCTGCAATTCGTCCGCCGCGCGGTCGCCAAGCTGGTTGGCCGCTTCGGTTGCCCAAAGCCATTGCAGCGCATTCTGATCGCGGGTCCGGTCGCGGCCCTGCACCCATTCTACCGTAAACGGCAGCTTGAGGTTGCCCAGGAACACGATGAACTCGTCGCGGTCGCGGTCGGTGTCGATAATGCGGTGAGCCATTATGGGCGCTCCGTTTCGAGATAGCGGACCAAGGTGTGCAGCGCGGCAATCTCCAGATCCACGCCATGCTCATCGTAGAATCCGCCATGGCTAAGTCGCTCGACCGACAGCTTGCCGTTCGCGTGCTGATGAAGCTCTTTGATGAGCGGAACTACGATCCAGTGTGACCGCGAGAACCTTCCCCCATCGCGCCCGGCGGTGACGTGGTGCTTGTCCACGCCATATCGTCCGGTCACGACGCACGGCTGATCTTTCACCCATGCATGGTAGCGCTTTTGTGCCGCCGTGGGCTCGACTGATCGCCGATAGGGGAAGGTTTCGTAGCGCATTATGCCCCCGGCCTCCATTGCGGAGACAGGTAGCGACGCGCGGTGCGGTCTGACACGCCGGCCCGATCAGCGGCCTTGTAGCGCGGCACGCCGGATTCGATGGCGGCAATCAGCACGGCCCGGCGTCGGATTGCCTTAGCAACGCGGACATGGGTTGCCGGTACCCAAGGGCAGGGCTTGTTGTTCCTCATGCTGCCTTCCGGTACTCAGCAGTCAGGCGAGCGACCTTGTCGTCAAGCTCAGCCAGGAACGCGGACACAGCCTCCTCGATCTCGGCAATCAGCGCATCGTCACGCTCGACGCGGCGGACATGCAATTGCATCTCGACGCCAAGCCGGGGATCGTAGGATGCGAAGTCGCACCACTGGCGACCGCAGCACGCCATCTGGAATTGCATTTGCTTGACGTACTTGTCGTCGATCGCTGCGCCTAGCAGCGTGTCGATATGCGTCGCGGTGTTCGGACACTTGATCTCGACCAGCCCGTCATCGCCAACCAGCCCATCGGGGGACGCGCCGGCCATGTCGATCGCCGGGTGTGGCACAAAGCCTTCCTCGACCACCGGCAGCCCGCGATGGAACGAATAGCACTCGCGCGCCTCCGGTTCCTTCTCCGTGCCCCACTGCATCGCCGCATTGGTGAAGCCGGATTCCGTGGTTCCGGTCAGCCGCTCGGCGACAAGCTGTGCCATGTAGTTCGCCCGGCCAGCGCCATAGCCGGTCTTGGTCTTCGCCATCACGTCGGCGATACGGCTGGCTGTCACCTTGCCGCAGCGGGAGGCGAACCATTCATCGGTGCGCTGCTCGATCATGCCGCTTCCTTCCGGGTCAGCGCGGCCTTGGCATGCGCGTATTTCGACGCAGGCAGTTCGGGCAAGGCGTTGATCTTGTAGAAGGTGCAGAAGGCTTTCATGTCGGTGTTCTTGCCGGCGGCTAGCGCCATAAGCTCGACCCGCTGCGCTTCGGTGATGCGGTCTTCCGGCTTGGCGTCGTTGCGGGCTGCGCCGCGGCTGGCGGCGTTTCCGTCGTCATCCTCCGGGCACACACCAACCACGGCAGCCAGGGCATAGCGGCGGGCATAGGTGACAGCCGAGCCATATCCTTGCGCGTCCGCCTTGGTGAGCGGGATCGACAGCGTGCAGCGCATCCATTCGCCGCTTTCGTGCGAAAGCTGGGTGGTGAGCGTCATGCGGTTGTCGATCATCTCGCCGGGGAATTGCACGACGGAAAGCCCGTTCATCACCAGCGGCTCGCGGCAGGCCTCCCATACGCTGGTCAGATCGGCGTACTTCGACTTGAAGGCCGGATTGACCTTGCCCTTGACGGCACCCTCTACGCTGCCCTGTACCTGGGTCAGTGCTTTCGAAAGCGCGGCGATGCTTTCACTCTGCTCGATCACAGATTGTCTCCTTGATTGCGATATGCGGTACTCACCGAATGGCCAAGACCCGCAGGGGCTTGGGGCGAAGCCTGAGTGACGCGGTGACGCGAAGCGGCGATCGCCAAACCTCCTGTCGGCTCACTCGCCATTGTTGTTCTCCCCACTACTAAGGGCGGCGACCTTGATCACCTTGGTTGTCATGAGGGGTTCTCCGATGGGGTGGTTTGGGCGTCTGGCTGCGCCACCGCGCCACTCGTGAATGGAGCCAGCAAGCTGTCTCCACCCTCCGGGCGAGTGTCGACTGACGCGGGCTCGCCGATGATCTGAGAGCGGATCACGTCGAAGTCGCCGAAACCATCTTGCTCATCGGCTAACTTGTCTGCCGCGATCTCGATGGCTTCTTCTTCGGAATACGCTTCGACCTGAACGGCTTGCCGGTCGCGGATCGTGTATTCGTACTCGATCTCGACCTTGAAGCGCTGCAACCCCTTCTCGGACACGGGCTTGCCCCACGCCGGATTGTAATGCTGTCGCATCGCATTGAGGGACGCCGGGAAGGGCATCGCAGCGATGTCATGTAGCGTTGGACGAGCCATCACGCCGCCTCCCCGCGAAAGTCGATTGAAGCCCGGAGGGGCGAAACACGCGAAGCGGGGTTCGATGCCGAAGGCACGAAAGCGCGGTGCGAAGCATTCGCCAAGTATTCGTTCACTTCACACCTCCATAAAGAAACTTCTCCGCTTCCTCGCGACGCTCATCGGATGACCAAACAGACGGGTAAGCCTGCATCTGAACTTCAATCATCCTATTCAGGCACACCCCCAAGCTTTCCAGAACAGGAATGGTCTTGTCGGTTACCTTGATCTCGGGGAGGGGGATCATTATCCGCGCTCCTCAAACCAAGCATTGATTTCCTCGATCAGCCCTTCGCGAGTGCGCGCAGAGACACGATGGCCGTTGTCGATCCAACCATCCTCAGGCCCTTCGTATGAAGCATCGTAATCGGGACCGGTGCCGGTGAAGTAGCCGTAGTCCCAGGTGATATCCCAGCCGCGATAGCTGTCCTTGGGGGCGACAGCTTTTGTCACCCTCGCATGGCTATCGAGAACTTGGGCGAAAATCGGGTGCAAGCCCATCAAAGCCTCCCATATCCACGGTTGAGCGCCCGATCGGACGCAAAGAAGGGGATGAGACTGGCCATCAGAAGCCTCCGACCTTGATGCGCTTGCCATCGCGATAGAGTTCGCTAGGACGAACGCCGCCGATGAACGCAAAGGCGTTGCGCCACACGTCTTCGGCATTTTCAGCCTCCGCCCGCACGGCTTTCAATTGCCGCTCAAGGCGTTCGATCTCCGCTCGGTCGGGATTGGGAATGTGATCCCAGCCACACCCGGTCGATTGGTTCTCGGCCGCCCCCTCAATGGCATGCGCAAGCGCCGTGACCTGATCATCTGTCAGTGTGATGCCCAATTCACAGGGCACTTCCTCGGCGAAGATGCGCCAGTAGGGGTGAACGTCGCGGCTCATCTCGTGAAATCCCAAACGATGACGCGCGGAGCCAATTCCTCGGCCTCCATTGCGCGAGCATCAGAAGCCCATGCTTCCTCTGTTTCCTGCCAGAGGGTCAGGTCGATGATGCTATCGCAGCCCGCGCACAGTCCCTGTGAATCTGCAGGGACCATCGCTTCACAGCTTGGGCACCAGAAAATCGCGGTGTGCGGGCTCAGGGTGGCGGGGGCGTTCATTCGGACACCACGCGGTAGGCAACGATATCCCACGCTCCGCCATCGTGGCTCCACATGTACGAGCCAGCTTCACACCGGTCGGGATCGTAGCATTGCGGCGTTTCGTGGCGCATCTGCGTTTCGATGACCGTGCGCGGGTCCACAGGACATTCCCCTCCAGACCATTCGATCCAGCCACCGGCTTCTTCTATAGGGTGGGAGCGAGCGGTCATGCCGAAGCCTGCTCAGCGGCGTACAGTTCGCGAGGATCGCTTTTGCGGACGAAGATCATCCGATCAGGCACCTGCTTGCGAGCGTTATCCCAGCCGTGGCGCGTGAGATTGACGGCCATGTTCTTGGCTGCACCAGCTTGCGCGCCAGACAGGCCGCCTAGGGCGTAGCTGCCGTCCTCCTGCTTGGCATCGAGCGCCATGATGCGCTCGTCCAGCATGCGAGAAAATTCAGGCGGGAACTGATCGTGCTCGCCGACCTTGGCGTTGATCGCGACCAGCGCCGGATCGTCACGAAGGGCACGCATGAGTTCAAACGCAACGCGCTGTATGGCCATTTCGTAGCCATCGCCCATGCCGCCCATTTCGATGGTTTCGACTTCGTGGCCGGCGTCCCATGCGGCCAAAGCCTCATCGACACTGTCGGGCCTAACGCGCTGTCCATCCTGAACCATATTCCGCCTCCAACACTCTAAGACCTGAAACCTCATCCTCGGGGCGGACGCATAGGGGAGTGCGCCCGCCCTCTGGGGAGGTCAGGCGGGGTCAGCATCCTTGGGCTTGGAGTCGGCGAGCGCTTCGGCTTCGCGTTCGGCGATCAGCTCGTTGACGGCGTTTTCCAGACGCCATGCAACATCGACGCCGTAGCCGTTATCGCCGCGTACTTCGGACTGACGGGCGAGGATGGCGATCGTATCGTAAGCGTGGGCCTTGGGCTCCATCGCGGCAATCCGGCGGCGCAGGGTCACGATCTCGTCGTGGCCCATCCGGAGCAGGCTAATAGTTTCGGGGCGATCCATCTTCGTTCCTCCAACACTCTGATCGTGTTGAAGGGGGTGTTAGCATCATTGCTACATGATGCAAACTCTTTTTTGCATTCTTGCTAAAAAAGTTGTCGCGTCACATGCGCCGCCCGACCCAGACAAGCTTGCCGATAACATACACGTCCTCGGGGTCTGCCAACTGGGGAGGAACCACAGGGTTGTCGGATAGCAGTAGCAACTTATCGACGCCGCCCTCTCGAACCTTGCGGACACGCTTCACCATGCCACCGCCCGCATAGACCAACGCCCAAATTAGTTCGGACTGCTTTATCTCGCGCTGGCTACGGTCGATCATCAATAGATCACTTCTGAGCAAGGTTCCTTCCATGCTCTCGCCATGGCCAGTGGCAATGAACAGGTTTTCGGTATTTGTGTGGGTGAGCGCCTTGATGAACCCGACATTGAACGGGATTAGGTCAACTGAAGGGTACTCCTCCAGATTCGCCGGCTCTCCCATGGCGTAGCTTATATCGACCTGGCGCACGTAAACGACATCATCGGGGCGCTCGTTAGGGTCAGGGCGGTCGCCGTGCATGTTTGTCTGGTCGGGAAACTGGCGCTTCCATCCGGGGTACGTCGGATATTTAGCCTCAAGTTTCTCAAACGTCGGCTGACTAAGCCGCGTCGTGGCGGTGCCGTTAAATGGCCGCAACAATGTGGTGGGCGTCAACCCCGCCGCCTTCGCAAGGGCGCTAGGCGCCTTCTTCGCCCATCGACAGATATCCTTGACGAAAGCCGTGTCCGATTCGAGCCCGTTCATATCCTGCCAGATAGCAGGAATGCTAATGCGGGAGACGTTGCAAGATTGCAAATTGGCACTTTGCATTAAATAGCAATCATGCTAACGCTGTTGCCCATGCAAACGCAGACAGCCCCAAAACACCCTATACGGCCCACCGACCTGGCGAGCGCAATGGGATGGAGCGTCCCATACGCCAGCCAAGTTCTTACCTCGGCCCGGCCGCCCACGCTTTCGACTGCCCTTAAGGTTTTCGACAAGACAGGCGTTAAGATCGGTCCGGTCGAACAGGCCTCGGATGATGAGATCGCGCTGCTGCGCAAATTCGCGGAGGCAGCATGAGCATCACCTACGTGTTCCAGATGGACGGGCCTGATGCATTGGTCAAATTCGGCCGCACCAAAAACGTCAAATCCCGCTTCGCCACACTGCGCACTGGCCTGCCTTGGCCGCTTCGCATCGTCGCGTTGATTGGGTCTGATGTCGAATACGAAATCAAGCAGAGGTTCGCCGCTGACAAGGTGCAGGGGGAGTGGTTTCGCCCAACGGAAGCACTTGCTGATTATCTGCGCGGTGAAGCGGACGCCGGCAGGCTTGTGAAGCAAGTCGCCGTCGATCAAGCTTACATCAATGCAGTCATCAAGCCGCGCATCCGTGAATATCTGAACGGGCGAGAACCCGCCAATAACACGGCTGGTGACTTGGTTCGCTGCATTTTCGGGGACCTTTTGCCTTCTCTTGCGGGGCGAGAGAAGGAACTTGGCGCTGCCACGAAAGGCCACGTCACCGACGCGATGATGCGCGGCTACGGTCCGACAACTGAGCAACCTCATCTGATTGTTCCTGTCGCTGCCGCCCTGGCTGCAATCGCATGACCCATAACGGCAGCCCGGCAGCACCGGCGGAAACTCCCGGCGGGGTGTGCCCACCCCCTTTCCAACACCCCGCTGGTCTTTGTCTCACTCAACATGACGGAGAAGCCTGATGGCTGACTTCTGGAGCATCGTGATCGGCATCGTCGGCACTGCCGTCGTGCTCGGCGGCACATACGGCCTGATCGAGTTTGCCGATGCCCGCCAGCACGCGCGCTACCGCCGTGCTCAGCGGGACAGGGTCAAGGGCAGGGGGTTCATCGATCATTACGGGAGCGCCTCTAAATGACGCCCCGTGGAGAAACAGCGGACTTTGAGCCGATCATTTCCCGCAACGTCGCTGGCCGTCAGATTGGCGACGCCTTGCGCAAGTTCGTCGGTCGCGGTCGCGACTGGTCTGTCAAGCAGTTAGCGAACCGTTCGGGCGTAGCTGACCGGTTGATTGAGGCCGCCATGGCCGATCCCGAGAAAACGACCGAATGGCGCGCCCTGAAGGCGGAACACATTTTCAGCATCATGGCGGTTCTCGGCGCGGACTTCACCGGTGCCGTGATCGAACTGATGAGCCAGGGCGCTTTCGATATCCCCGAAGATGACGGTACGCCGCCGGCAGAGATCGCTGCAGACAATGCGGAGGACAATGCAACGCTGACCCGCGCGGCCCTCAATAACAAGATCGACGGCGACGAGAAGCCGCAAATTCGGGTCGTCAGTTCGCGCATGATCACTCGCGCGATCAAGCTGCGGAGGATGGCGGCATGAGCGAGTTCAGGGTGTTTTCAATCGGCTTTATGGTCGGTCTGTTTGCTTTGATGTTGGTGCGTCGCCTTGTCGGGGACCATTCCACAATGACCTTGGACGAACTGGCGCGCGTGGCCTTTCTGGTCGTGATCATTGGCTTTGCGGCGGTCGCTATCTTTGGGCGGAAATCGGCATGATCTCCCATCTCATAGCCTCCTATCGCCAGCGCAAAGCCATGAAGCGCTTGGACGAGTTGGTGGAGCAAACCCTCTCCAGCTACGAGCACAAGCGCTACCTGGAACGTCGCGCCGCCGCATTGAAGGGAAGGGCGCGAGCATGAGACGCCGCCAACTTAAATACGCAGTCATGGCGCTGCACGAAAAGAATCCTACGTGGACTGCCCGTCAGCTTTCGATCGCGCTCGACTGCTCGCAAGAGTATATCCGACGCACGGCCTATCGCAACGATTTGTCCCTGCGGTCCCATTCTCCTTCCAAGCAGGCTTGGAATGTGAAGAGCGTCCTACCGCTCAAGCTGCTTCCTGTTCCTATCCCCGCATTGCCGGAATGGAACGAAAGGATCCCGGCGCGGTGAGCAAATACGGCGCCCGCAAGACGCCCTGTAACCAGGGCCATATCCACGACAGCAAGCGCGAGGCTAAGCGCTGCGACGAATTGCATCTGCTGCAAAGGGCCGGCGAGATATTCAACCTCCGCACCCAGCATCAGTTCTATTTCGTGATCAGCGGTAGGCCAGTGAAACACCCGAACGGCCGGCGCGCGGGCTTCAAGGCTGACTTCTTCTACACCGTCACAAAGACGCTGGCTGATATCGCAGAGGATTCCAAGGGCTTCACCGTCCGCGACTATCCCCTGCGTGCTGCGATCTTCCGCGCGCTCTTTCCCGATGTCGAATTGAGGGAAGTATGACGGAGCCTCGTTTCGCTGGCGACATTGTGCGCGATGCCGCAGACATGTGGAACATCATGCCCGAGCGCATTTTCGGCCCGCGCCGCGACAGCCGGACGTGTGCCGCTCGCTGGGCTGTGATGGCCGCCCTAGACGATCTTGGTTGGACCAGCCCCCGCATTGGTCAGTACCTCAACCGGCATCACACGACCGTCCTGCACGGGCTAGGGAGGCTAAATAAGTGAGCGCCAGCCTGCTCGCACGTTTGATTGAAGCGGGCACGCCTGCCGCCTTGGTTGCGGAGGTGGCGATGGAGCTTGGGAAAGCTGAGGCGGAGCGCGCCGTCCTAGCGGAACGCCGTAAAAATGAACGAGAGCGTAAGGCTCGGTCACGTGACATCACGGGACAGGACGTGACGGAACGTGACGAACGTGACCGTCTCCCCTCCCTTGATAAAAGCCCCCAGACCCCAAAAATTAATCCCACCCCGCTCGTACACACACGCGAGACGCGCACGCGAGGCGCTGCTTGGCCGTGCCCGGAAGGGGTTAATCCCGACCACTGGCGGGACTTCATGGGCAACCGACGCCGCAAGAAGCTGGCGAACACTGGCACCGCCCATGCCGGGGTTCTCCGCGATCTCGAAAACCTGACCGATGCCGACTGGCCACCTGGCCGCTTGGTCGAACTCGCTGCGGCGAAGGGATGGGGCTCAATCAATAAACCGGACGGATACGCAAATGGACGAACCAACAGCATGGCAGGAACTCGGGGGGCTAGTGCCAGCGGGCACGGAACAACAGTTGACGCAGCGCAACGATTCCTTGCCCGCCACACGCCGCAATTTGCCGGCTGATCTCCAGCCAGCATCCGTACCAGAGTTCATCCAGGCGGTTACGCCGTGCCTCCATCTGTGCGCGCCGGTCGGAATGAGCTTGGAGGATCGTGATACGTGGTTCGATGCCGCCTACATGGCGATCGGCCATCTGCCGCCGGACATTCTGCGAGACGCAGCCCGCGATGCAATGCGCAAGGCTGATCATCCCGCGAAAATCGTGCCCACCATCATGGCCGAAGCGGAAGAGCGCATGGAAATGCGCCGGCAAGCCAATCGCTATACCGCGCTGCCTTCACCAACCGCTCATGACCAGCGTGATTTCGAGGACTGGATTGAGGCGCTCCCCACCGCCAGCGAGATAGGCAATGTTCCGCAGAGGTGGATCGACATTGCGATTACGCGCAACTTCATCCGCCGGATGCCCGATAAGTCATTGGTAATTCGCCGGAAGCAGCCCGCATGACCCATCCCTACACCCTGGCATATCGAGATACTGCACGGCGCTGGATTTATCGCCTGATCCTACGTCCGCTCATCAAGCGCAATTACGCGATGAGAGAGCGTGGAACGGCTCCCGACGTATTCTATTGGGCCGACAGCCTCGCTGTTTCGTGGGGCTATTTCACCCCCATTCGAGAGAGGATCTAAACGATGGGCTGGATTCTCATTGGCGTGATTGCGTTGCTGGTGATCACTGGCGCCCGCGTCATCGCAGACAAGTTCAATTCTGGCGGCAAATACTGATCGGAGGATTTATCATGGGGGGGCAAGAAGGTTGGTGCATTCTGCGCACGCGCGGCGCTAGCACGATGCGCCTTGCGTCGTCGCTCAGGGACAGCGGTATTTCCGCATGGACGCCGATCGGCAGCGTGACGAAGCGGAAGGGCAGGGCGCGCGATCGTGTCGATAGCCCAACGCCGATCATGCCGACGTTCGTGTTTGCCAGGTCAAGCCACATCGGCGAGCTGCAACGCCTGCGGACGTTGATACTCAGCCCGCACCCTGCGTTCTCGATATTTCGTCACCTCAACCGCGTCCCGATCATCTCCGATCACGACATTTGCAGCTTAAGAGACGCCGAGGAACGATCAGCGATCCAGGTCCGCAAGCGCCAGCGCAACGTCGTGCCCATCGGCTCAAGCGTCCACGTATCGGAAGGCGCGTTTGCCGGCATGTCCGGGATTGTTGAAGAGAGCGATGGTAAGACCGCAGTAGTTGCGTTCGGTGGTAATTTCCGGGTGACAATTGCCGCTTGGCTTTTGCCCGAAAATCTGCTAACCGCAGCCTAGCTTCACAGGATGGAGCGGCGGGTTGCCTATCGGCATCTGGGGCAAGTACTGGGGCAATGCTCAAGTGGAACGCCCGTCTCCGCGTGGATTTTGCTGGTCCAGGCCAGCGGATTTTTCTAGAGTTATGCCTGTATGGAAATGAACGGCGAAGGCAAAGTCCTTCCGGTTTCCTATCTCGACGGCTTCAATCGGAGCGGCGTCTATTTCCTATATCGGGATGGCGTCGTTGTGTATGTCGGCCAAGCGGTCGATGTACGGCGACGGATTGGGGTGCATATCGGAGAAGGCGTAAAAGTTTTTGACTCCGTATCTTTTGTTCCATGCGCGCAGTCGGGCCTATTGGCGTTGGAAAAGCAATACATCGAGCGCTTGCAACCTGAGTACAACAAGGCAGGCAACCCTGCCGCCTTCACGGGAGAGGGGTTCGGCAGCGACACGCCAATACCCTTTACCAAAGCGCATTATAACTTAGATGAAGCCGCTGATTATCTTGGTCTTGAAAAGCCAGAAGTGATCAGTCTCACGCAGCAAGGTGTTTTGTTCACCAAGCGAGTCTCCAAAAGCCGAGACAGGCGGTATCGAGCGATTGATTTGCACGAATATCGCTCCAAGCGCTCGGCATAGTTCCACCTATTCGGCGTAGGTCGCCCCCTTTCGACTGATCGCCGATCCCGCCGCCAATCATTCCGACGCAAGCATTAGAACCATCGTGGTCAATCGCGGTCGGCGCTGTTTGAGCGGCGGGTAACATTCACGGCTGTTGGGAGGAGGTGATCCTTTCCTCGCGCGCCGGAAGCGAGGGCTTATGGCCGATACGGCTCTAGTAGCAAAACGTAGCAATAGAGGAAGCAAGCCAGGCGAACGTCGTGGAGGTAGGCAGAAGGGCGTGCCGAACAAGGCGACGGCTTCGATCAAGGAAGCGGCAAGAGAGTACACAGAGAAGGCGCTAGGAACCTTTGTTGCGTGTATTGATGATGTTCAATCACCTTGGGCCGCAAAGGTCGCGGCAGCTTCGGCTATTCTCGACAGAGGTTACGGCAAGCCGAGCACGGTCATAAGCGGCGATGAAGATGGCGGTCCGGTCGCGCTCGTCTCCACTATCGAGTTGATCGGCGTTCGCCCCGGTGAAGGTTAGGATCAAGATACCGGACAAGCTAGTATCGGTATTCGAAGGAGAGGCAGACGTAAGAGGGGCCAGAGGCGGTCGCGGATCGGCAAAAAGCCGCACGTTCGCGAAGATGACTGCCGTTCGTGCCCACATGTGGGACCGCGAGGGTCGCGAAGGCATCATCCTCTGTGGTCGGCAGTTTCAGAACAGCCTGACCGAATCTTCGATGGAAGAGGTCAAGGCGGCAATCCGGTCAGAACCTTGGCTGGCTGCGCATTTCGATATTGGCGAGACGTACATACGAACCAAGTCGGGTCGCGTCTCTTATGTGTTCGTCGGGCTCTCGCGCAACATCGACAGCATCAAGTCGATGTCGCGCATTCTGCTGGCGTGGATCGAAGAGGCAGAGAACGTCACCGAAGAAGCATGGGTGAAGCTGGAGCCTACGCTACGCGAGGAAGACAGTGAGCTTTGGGTGACATGGAATCCGGAGCGCGAGAAGTCGGCAACGAACAAGCGCTTCGCCAACAGCACTGATCCTAGAACCAAGATCGTCGTGATGAATTACCGCGACAACCCGTGGTTCCCCGCCATTCTTGAGCGCAAACGCCAGAAGGACAAAAGCGAGCGTCCGCACCTCTACGGTCATATCTGGGAGGGCGAATACATGACCCTCATGGAAGGCGCGTATTTCGCCGAGCATCTGATCGACGCGCAGGACAGCGGTCGCGTCGGGTTCGTTCCCGAAGATCCGCATCTGGTTATCAGGCTGTTCGCGGACATCGGCGGGACGGGAGCGAAGGCGGACAATTTCGTGTTCTGGGCGGCGCAATGGGTCGGGCTCGAAATACGCTGGGTCAACCATTACGAGCAGCAGGGCCAGCCGATTGCAGCGCATCTCAACTGGCTGCGCACGCAAGGCTACACGCCTGACAAGACGGTGATCTACCTGCCGCACGACGGCGACACGAACGATCGCGTGTTCGACGTCAGTTACCGGACGGCATTCGAGGGCGCAGGCTATACCGTTCACGTTATCCCCAATCAGGGGAAGGGTGCGGCAATGAACCGCGTCGAGCGCGCCAGAGAGTTGTTCCCGCGTATGCGGTTCGATGAGACGAAGTGCGATCCGGGCCTCAAGGCGCTCGGTTGGTATCACGAAAAGAAGGACGAGAAGCGGGACATCGGGCTCGGCCCTGAACATGATTGGGCAAGCCATAGCGCGGATGCATTCGGCGCTGGCTGTGTGGCCTATGAGGAACCCCGTCCCGTCGTCGCCTCTCCAACGCCTCCGCAGATGAACTCAGGATCACAGGGATGGATGGCCGCATGACCGATACCCGTCTCGACGTCCTGCGTCGCAAGCTCGACGCGCGCACCGATCACGAAGGCAAGGCAAAGCCGGGGTTCGGTGAGAACGTTGAGGCCATCAAGGCTGAGATCGCACGCTTAGAGGGGGTGCCCAAGAATGGCTAGCGCTCCCCTGATGTCGAACGATCCAGGCGCTCCACGCGACTGGTCGTTGCAGGAAAAGGAAAAGAGCCCGACGTCTCCCGCTGATTCCGGCGGAAAGATGACGGATGAGGAAACGCAAGAGTTCCTCGATCATGCAAGGACAGAGTTCCAGGCGGATACTGATTACGATCGCCCGAACCGTGAAGCGGCGCTGGACGATCTGGTATTCGTGTTCAAGGACCCGTGGGACCCCGTAGTTCGTCGCTCGCGTGAAGCGCAAGGGCGTCCATGCATTTCGATCAACACGCTGCCTCAGACGATTGGCCAGGTGATAGGCGATCGTCGTCTGAACGAAACATCCATCCGGGTTCTGCCGAAAGAGGATGGCGACAAGGACGTCGCGGAGGTCCGCGCCGACTTGATCCGCAATATCGAGGCGCAATCGAAGGCGAAGCGCGTATACGATCGCGCGCTGGAAAATCAGGTTGCTTGCGGGATCGGCAACTTCAAGGTCGTGCTGGACTATGCCGATGACGACGTGTTCACGCAGGACATTTTCATCAGGACGATCGCTAATCCGCTGGCAGTGATCTGGGATCGCATGTCCGTCGATCCGACCGGCCGCGATGCGCGTCATTGTTTCGTGCAGGACACGATGCCTCGCAAGGTGTTCGAGCGCCGTTGGCCCGACCATACGCCGGACGATCTCGGCATGGAGCTATCCACGCGTTTGCGTCAGAACGGCTGGTTCACGAACGACGTCGTTCGCATCGTTGAATATTGGCGGATGGTCTATCGCGACCGCACCATCGCCCTGATGAAGGATGGATCGGTCCTTGACGTGACCGATAAGGACGAAGCTGAATACGCCGAAAACCTGTATCTCGATGACCAAGGCAAGCCACGTAAGCGCGTAGCTCCGCGCTGTGTTGCGCAAATGTACCTGATCACGGGTCATGCCATTCTCGACGGCCCATACGAGCTTCCGATCAACCGCTTGCCCGTGTTCCGCGTCAACGGGCGTGAGGGGATGGTCGGCGACGATCGTGTCCGGTTCGGCTTGACGCGGTTTGGCAAGGACGCGGCGCGCCTCAAGAACTACTGGCGCTCGACATCGGCTGAATTGCTGGCGATGGCGCCCAAGGCTCAATGGGCGGGGCCAGCGGATGCCTTTGAGGGCTATGAGGAATCGATTAGAAATTCGCATCGCTCTGGAGATCCGATCATCAAGTGGGCGAAGAATGCCAGCGCTCAACCAATTCGCATGGACCCCCCGCCGCTTCCGGCCGCCGTACTCAACGAAGCCGCGATGAATGCGCAGGACGTCAAGGACACGACAGGCATTCAGGACGCGTCGCTTGGCATCCGGTCGAATGAGACAAGCGGTAAAGCGATCATGGCCCGCCAGCGTGAAGGCGACGTGGCCACGATCATGTACCACGACGAGCTTAACAGCGCGATTGAGGAATGCGGCGACGTCATCAACCAGTTGATCCCGATCGTCTACGATACGGCCAGAACCATTCGAGTAATCGGCAAGGACGGTGAGGCTCGACTGGTTCGGATCAATGACCCGATGCATCCGGACTCAATCGATCTGGCAAAGGGCAAGTATGACGTCGCGATCACGACTGGCCCGTCGTTCACCACGCGCAGGGTAGAGGCGGCTGAAGGCA
>Ga0207667_10003872_pt1 | contig 18418 bp, 22 predicted proteins | sample KBSCornC52_FD_184301 | JGI IMG/M metagenome (GOLD analysis project Ga0207667, IMG submission 184301) | Corn rhizosphere microbial communities from Kellogg Biological Station, Michigan, USA - KBS Corn C5-2 (SPAdes) (version 2) | ecosystem: Host-associated > Plants > Roots > Rhizosphere > Soil ...
CATGAAGGCCTCGAACAACCCGACGAGCACGATCGTCACCGGCCGCGAGTTCGAGGCCTTCATGGCGAAAGTGCCCGAGACGGTGCTGGTGGTCCTCGACGAGGCGTATCACGAGTTCGTCACCGACCCGCACGCGGTCGACGGGTTCCCCCTGCTCGAGCGCTACCCGAACCTCGTGGTGCTCCGCACCTTCTCGAAGGCGTACGGGCTGGCGGGACTCCGCATCGGCTACGCGGTGGGGCCGTCGTACGTGCTCGAGGCCGCCCGGGCCACGATGATCGCCCTCTCGGTGACCGAGCCGGCGCAGCGCGCCGCCATCGCGGCCCTCGAACCCGCCGCCGAGGCGCAGCTGCTGAGCCAGGTGGCCGAACTCGTGGCACGGCGCACCGCCGTGCGCGACGGGCTGGTCGCCCAGGGCTGGCACCTGCCGGAGCCCCAGGGCAACTTCGTCTGGCTCGTCACCGGCGAGGCGACCGCGGCCGCGGCCGAGGTGCTCGAGGCCCACGGGATCGTGGCGCGCGTGTTCGCGCCGGACGGCATCCGGATCTCGATCGGCGAGGCCGAATCTGTCGACAAGGTCCTAGCGGCCGCCGCGGAGGTTGTGGCAACCCTCCGCGAAGACGTCGGAGCGGCCGGGCTAGGGTAGTCACCATGTCCTCGGACGTTGCACTGCAATTGCTGACGCCCGACGGAACGCTCGTGCGGAATGATCGGACATCCGAGTATCTGCCGCTGATCGAGGCCCTCGACGAGAAGCGGCTCGGCGACTTCTACCGGCAGATGGCCGTCATCCGCCGATTCGACATCGAGGCAGGCAACCTGCAGCGCCAGGGCCAGCTCGCCCTGTGGATCCCCAGCATCGGCCAGGAGGCGGCCCAGGTCGGATCTGGCTACGCCGCCCTGCCGCAGGACCACATCTTCCCGGCGTACCGCGAGCACGTGGTTGGCCGGATCCGCGGCCTCGACCCGATGCGGATCATCGAGATGCTCCGCGGCCTGAGCCACGGCGGGTGGGTGCCGAGCGAGACCGGCAACTTCCACCTGTACACGCTGGTGATCGGCTCGCAGTCGCTGCACGCCACCGGCTACGCCATGGGGATCGCGCTCGACCGGAGCAACGGCAACGCGAGCGGCGCCGTCGATCCGAAGCAGGATGCCGCGGTGCTGGTCTACTTCGGCGACGGCGCCTCGAGCCAGGGCGACGTGAGCGAGGCGTTCACCTTCGCCGCGAGCTACCAGACGCCGCAGGTGTTCTTCCTGCAGAACAACCACTGGGCCATCTCGGTGCCGGTCGAGCGGCAGTCGCGCACGCCGCTGTACCTGCGGGGCGAGGGCTTCGGGATTCCGAGCATCCAGATCGACGGCAACGATGTGCTGGCCAGCTACGCGGTGACCTCTGCGAACCTGACGGCGGCCCGCGGTGGCCAAGGCCCGCGACTCATCGAGGCACTCACCTACCGGATGGGGGCGCACACCTCGAGCGACGACCCGACCAAGTACCGCGAGAACGAGCAGGTGGCGTACTGGGCGGCGCGCGATCCGATCGCGAGGTACGAGTCGTACCTGCGCGGCCTCGGAGTCGGCGACGACTTCTTCGCCGAGGTGGCGACCGAGGCCGAAGACCTGGCATCCGACGTGCGCACGCGCACCCTCGCGCTGCAGGATCCGCCGAGCACCAAGATCTTCGCGCACGTCTACAGCGAGCCGCATCCTCTGATGGATGCCGAAGCGGCCTGGCTGGCCGCCTACGAGCAGTCCCTCGACGAGCCGGTGGTCGCGGAATGATCGAGCAGCTCACGATGGCGAAGGCCATCAACCTCGGCCTGCAGAAGGCGCTCGCCGACGATCCGCGGGTGCTCCTCATGGGCGAGGACATCGGCACGCTGGGGGGCGTCTTCCGGGTGACGGAGGGGCTGAAGGCCGAGTTCGGCGACGACCGGGTGCTCGACACGCCGCTGGCGGAGTCCGCCATCGTCGGCACGGCGATCGGTCTCGCGATGCGCGGGTACCGGCCGGTCTGCGAGATCCAATTCGACGGATTCATCTACCCGGGCTTCGATCAGATCACCTCGCAGCTGGCGAAGCTGACCTACCGGCACGAGGGTGCGCAGGCGTTCCCGGTCGTGATCCGCGTTCCCTACGGCGGGCACATCGGGGCGGTCGAGCACCACCAGGAGAGCCCCGAGGCGTACTTCGCCCACACGCCCGGGTTGCGCGTGGTCAGCCCGGCGACCCCGCAGGACGGGTACTGGATGATCCAGCAGGCGATCGCCAGCAACGACCCGGTGATGTTCTTCGAACCCAAGAGCCGGTACTGGCAGAAGGGCGAGGTCGACCGCGATGGCACGGCCGGCGAGTTCCAGGCCAGCCGCGTGGTCCGCCCCGGCACCGACGTCACCCTGGTCGGGCACGGGGCGATGGTCTCGGCCCTGCTGCAGGCCGCCGACATCGCGGCCGACGAGGGGACCAGCGCCGAGGTGATCGACCTGAGGTCGCTGTCGCCGATCGACTACGGCCCGATCGTGGCCTCGGTGCAGAAGACCGGCCGCATCGTGGTCGCGCAGGAGGCCCCCGGCTCGGTGAGTGTCGGCTCCGAGATCGCGGCGACGGTGGCCGAGCGCGCGTTCTACTCCCTCGAAGCCCCCGTGCTGCGGGTCAGCGGATTCGACACCCCGTTCCCCCCGGCCAAGCTCGAGGCCGTCTACCTGCCGGATGCGGACCGCATCCTCGAAGCCGTCGACCGCGCGCTGGCCTACTGAGCCCGCATCCAGAGGAGTTGACCATGGCGCAATCCGAGTTCCCGCTGCCCGACGTGGGTGAGGGCCTGACCGAGGCCGAGATCGTCGCGTGGAAGGTCAAGCCGGGCGACACCGTGACCGTGAACCAGGTGCTGGTCGAGATCGAGACCGCGAAGTCGCTGGTCGAGCTGCCCTCGCCGTTCGCCGGCACGGTGACCGAGCTGCTGGCGGCCGAGGGCGACACGGTCGAGGTCGGGTCGCCGATCATCCGGGTCGACTCGGCGGGTGGAGCGCTCGAGCTGCAGGCGCCCGGATCGGGCGACACGGTCGGGGAGGTGGCCGACACCGCCGCGTCGATCGCGCCGGCCGAGGGGCCGGCCGACGGCGCCGCCGAGGCGTCAGGAGCGGTGCTGGTCGGATACGGCTCCAAGGGCGGCCACGCGGCCACGCGCCGCCGCCGACCGGGGGCGGCCGTCTCCACGCCGGCCGCGACGGATCCCGGGGCGGTTGCCGCAGTGTCGCCCGCAGTGTCGCCCGCCGTGGCGCTCGCGGGGGCAGGCCCGTCGCCGGCAATTGCCGCACGGCGCACGGCCTCGCTGCCGGCGGCATCCGCCGGACCGGTGATCGCGAAGCCGCCGATCCGCAAGCTCGCCAAGGATCTCGACGTCGACCTGTCCGCCGTGACGGCGACCGGCCCGATCGGCGATGTCACGCGCGACGATGTGATCCGGCAGGCGCAGCAGGTCAGCGTGTTCCGCAACCTGCAGACCCCGGAGTGGCCGGAGGATCGCGAGGAGCGCATCCCGGTGAAGGGCGTGCGCAAGGCGATCGCGAGCGCGATGGTTCAGAGCGCGTTCACCGCGCCCCATGTGAGCGTCTTCAGCGACATCAACGCCACGCGCACCATGGAGTTCGTCAAGCGCCTGAAGGTCTCGCCCGACTTCGCCGGGGTGCGCATCAGCCCACTGCTGGTCATGGCCAAAGCGGTGATCTGGGCGGTGCGGCGCAATCCGACGGTGAACTCGAGTTGGACGGACAAAGAGATCGTCGTCCACCACTACGTGAACCTCGGCATCGCTGCCGCGACGCCGCGCGGGCTCATCGTGCCGAACATCAAGGATGCCCAGAACCTCAGCCTGCTCGAGCTGGCCCAGGCCCTCGAGCAGTTGACCATCACGGCGCGCGACGGCAAGACCCAGCCCGCCGAGATGGCCAAGGGCACGGTCACGATCACGAACCTCGGCTCGTACGGGATGGACACCGGCACCCCGATCCTGAACCCGGGCGAGGTGGGCATCGTCGCCCTCGGCGCGATCAAGCTGAAGCCGTGGGTGGTGGATGGCGAGGTGCGCCCCGCGTACGTCACGACCGTGGGGGCCAGCTTCGATCACCGGGTGGTCGACGGCGATGTGGCCAGCCGGTTCACCGCCGATATCGCCAGCGTGCTGGAGGAGCCGGCCCTGCTGCTCGATTGATTTTGACAATCATTCTCGATAAGGGCTAGGGTCGCAGCATGCCCGGACGACCCGACCCCCGACCCGCGCGGACGACGGTGCTGCGGACCACGGTGCTGCGGATCACCGCGGCACTCACGGCGGCCCTCGCGATCGGGGCGGCCCTCTCGGCATGCACCGGGTCGTCCCAGGATCCGGCGGCCGGCATCCGGGTCGTCGCCTCGACCGATGTCTACGGGTCGCTCGCCGAGACGATCGGCGGGGCGCAGGTCACGGTGACGTCGATCATCGACGATCCGGCCAAGGATCCCCACGAGTATCAGGCCGACGCCCGCACGCAGCTGGCCGTCTCGCGCGCGCAGCTCGTGATCGAGAACGGCGGCGGGTACGACGACTTCGTCGACACCATGCTGTCCGCATCGGGCAATGCAGACGTCTCAGTGATCAACGCCGTGAAGCTGTCGGGCTACGACAGCTCGATCCCGGATTTCAACGAGCACGTCTTCTACGACATCGCGACCGTGCGCAAGGTGGTCGACGCGATCGTGGCCGACTACCGCACGACTGATCCGAGCCACGCGGCGCTGTTCGCCGATCGCGGCGCCGCTCTGCAGCGCAAGCTGGCCGTGCTGCAGCAGTCCGAACTCAACCTGTCCGGCGCGACCACCGGCGTGGGCGTCGCCATCACCGAACCGGTGCCGAACTACCTGCTCGCCGCCCTCGGGATGAAGATCGTCACCCCGATCGCGTTCAGCGAGGCGATCGACCAGGGCACCGACGTGTCGGCGGTCGTGCTTCAGCAGACGCTCGCGACCCTGAGCTCCGGCCAGGCGAAGTTGCTGGTCTACAACGTGCAGACCGGCGGGCCCCAGACGGATGCGGTGCTCGCCGCCGCCAAGAAGGCGGGCATCCCCGCGGTGCCGGTCTCTGAGACGCTGCCGCCCGGGCTCGACTACGTCACCTGGCAGAAGGGCGTTCTCGCCACGATCGCGCAGGCGCTGGGCTGAGCCGATGTCATCCATTTCCCCTGTGCTGTCGCTGCGCGGCGCCGAACTGACTCTCGGCGGCCGCGTGCTGTGGAGCGGTCTCGACCTCGACGTCGCGCCCGGCGAGTTCGTCGCGGTGCTGGGCGCCAACGGTTCGGGCAAGACCAGTCTGCTTAAGACGGTGCTGGGCCAGCACAGGCTGAGCGCGGGCACCGCCACCCTGCTCGGCGAACCGGTGCGGCACGGGGACCGCAGGATCGGCTACGTGCCGCAGCAGCGGCTGGCCGACGAGGGCACGCCCCTGCGCGGCCGCGACCTGGTCGCGCTCGGCTTGGACGGTCACCGCTGGGGCGTGGCGCTGCCGACCCGAGCCCGGCGCGCGCACATCGACAGCCTGCTCGACGCGGTCGGGGCGCGGCACTACGCCAACGCGCCGATCTCGAGCCTGAGCGGCGGGGAGCAGCAGCGGCTGCGGGTCGGGCAGGCGCTCGCCGGCGATCCGGCCCTGCTGCTGTGCGACGAGCCGCTGCTGTCACTCGATCTGCGCGCCCAGGGCGTCGTCAGCCGACTGATCGACGACAACCTCCGCTCCCGCGGTTTCGGCGTGTTGTTCGTCACACACGACATCAATCCGGTGCTCGATGTCGTCGATCGGGTGCTGTATCTGGCCGGCCGCCGGTTCCGGATCGGAACCCCCGACGAGGTGCTGCGCTCCGAGGTGCTCAGCGAGCTGTACCAGTCGCCGGTCGACGTCATCCGCGCACGCGGACGCGTCGTGATCGTCGGGGCACCCGACCAGTCGCACGCGCACGGACACGAGCACGATCACGCGGAGGACCTGCCGTGACCGACTGGTGGAACCAGCTCTTCGACTTCCGGGATTACGGCGCCCTGCTCGCGCTGCTGCAGAACTCGATCCTGGCCGGCGCGGTGCTGGGAATCGTGGGCGGGCTGATCGGCGTCTTCGTGATGTCGCGCGATCTGGCGTTCGCCGTGCACGGGATCAGCGAACTGAGCTTCGCCGGGGCGGCCGCCGGGCTGCTGCTCGGCGCCGGGGTGGTCGAGGGATCCGTGGTCGGCTCGATCATCGCGGCCGCGGTGATCGGTCTGCTGGGCGCCCGGGCGCGTGATCGCAACTCGATCACCGCGGTGCTGATGCCGTTCGGGCTCGGCCTGGGCATCCTGTGCCTGGCGCTCTATCCCGGGCGCACCGCGAACAAGTTCGGCCTGCTGACCGGGCAGATCGTCGCGGTCGACGATCCGAAGCTCGGTTCGCTCGCCCTCATCTCGCTGATCGTCGTGGTCGGGCTGTTCATCGTCTGGCGCCCGCTGACCTTCGCGAGCGTGGATGCCGATGTCGCCGCCGCGCGCGGTGTGCCGGTTCGCGCGCTGTCGCTGGTCTTCATGCTGCTGCTCGGCCTCGCCGTCGCCGTGAGCGTGCAGGTGGTCGGGGCCCTTCTCGTGCTCTCGGTGCTGGTGACTCCGGCGGCCGCCGCTCTGCGCATCTCGGCGTCGCCGTTCTGGGTGCCGGTGCTCAGCACGGTGTTCGCCGTGGTGTCGCTGGTGGGCGGCATCCTGCTCGCGCTCGGATCGAGCGTGCCGATCAGCCCCTACGTGACCACGATCTCGTTCCTGATCTACCTGGTCTGCCGGCTGGGCTCGGCCCGGCGGTCTCGCCGCGGACGCAGTCGCCGCCGACTGGTGGGAGCGTCATCGTGAAGCGCAACACCTGGCAGCGCGAGGCCGTGCGCGAGGCTCTGGGCACGACGGAGGGTTTCGTGAGCGCGCAGACGCTGCACGCCCGGATGCGCGTGGCCGGCTCCGCGGTCGGCCTGGCCACCGTGTACCGCGCCCTCGCCGACCTGGCATCGGACGGCGACGCCGACTCGCTGCAGCAAGAAGGCGAGAGCCTCTACCGCGCCTGCACGCCGGGCTCGCACCACCATCACCTGATCTGCCGGCGGTGCGGCACGACCGTCGAGATCGCCGCCGAGCCGGTGGAGCGCTGGGCGCGCGAGGTCGCCGCCCAGCACGGATTCACGCAGCCCCATCACGTGGTCGATGTCTTCGGCTACTGCGCGGACTGCTCGCGGCTCGTCGCCGAGTGATCCCGGAATCACGCCCGAGGCGCGTCCCGGCCGGCCCGCTCGGGTGGCACCCGGTCGGGCCGCACCCTGACCGGGGGGTGGACCGGGCTGTGCGCCGGGCCTAGCCTCGGGGGCGCAAGAGACCGCCGGGTGGGGGCGTCAGCTCGCAACCCGACGGCATGAGGCGACATTAGGGGGAGCCATCATGTACGCGCACGCCGAGACTGAGACCGAGACTCACACCGCAACACCCGAACGCAGGCGACGCCGCTCGCGGATGATCAGGGCGATCCTCGCCGGAGGGCTCGTGCTCGGTGTCGGAGCCGCCGTCACGCTCGCCGCCTGGAACGATTCGGAGTTCGCGACCGGCACGTTCAGCGCCGGCACGTTCAACATGCAGGGATCGACCACCGACGGCGTCACCTTCACCGACCACCCGGTCGGTGCACCCGGAACGCTCACCTTCACGGTGGCGCCCCTGCTGCTGTCGCCCGGCGACACGGTGTACGCGCCGTTCGCGCTGCGTCTTGCCGCGAACACCACCAACGATGCGAACGTCGTGATCACCGCACCGAGCACCACGACCGGAGTCGTCACCAACCTCAGCTACGAGGTGGTGCGGACCACCGCGTTCACCTGCGGCGCCGGCACGGTCGACTCGACCGGGACCTCGCTGATCACCGCGGGCACCGCGATGACCGCCGTGGCCGGGCCGAACACCTTCGTGCTCAACAAAGGCACCCCGGTGAGCTCGGCGGGAGCGACGCAGTTCCTCTGCTTCAAGGTGACGGCAGGTGCCGGACTCGTCCAAGGGCAGTCCGGAACGGTCACCTGGCAGTTCACCGCCACGTCCGTCTGAGTCACGGTCATGACGGCCTCCGCTGATCGGAGAGTCCCGCGCACATCCGTCCGGGTGCGCGCGGGACTCGCCGCGGGACTGGTGCTCGGCCTCACCGCCGGGCTCACCGTCGCGAGCTGGACGGATGCGGAGCTGTCGCGCGCGACGTTCACGGCGTCGTCGTTCGGCATCCAGACCAACCTCGCGGGTGGGGGCTACACGGCCGCCACGACGGTGTCGGGGACCGTCAACGGGATCTATCCGGGGGGCGCCGCCTCGTACGTCGCCCTGCGGGTCAAGACGACCGCCTCCTCGGTCGCCGGGACGGTGCGGCTCAGCAGCGCCGCAAACACGACCGACCTGCTCGCCCCGGCCTTGCGGTACCGGATCGTGCAATCGTCGGCGAGCTGCACCTCGACGGTCTTCACGGGGTCCCCGATCTTCGTCGTCGGCGATGCGACCACCTATCAACTGGTGAGCGCCGCGCTCGCACCGACCGCTCCGATCTCGGTGGCCGCGGCCGGCGGGACGGAGGCCGCGTACTGCATCGAGCTCTCGGTCATCCCGGGCTCGGCTCAAGCGAGCTATCAGGGGAAGTCGGCGACGGTCAGCTGGACCGTCACCGGCGCCTCGAGTTAGAGGCCGACCCATGACCATCGCCGAACGCAGACGCCGCACTCCCGCCGGGGTGTTTGGCGACGGGATGCTGTGGGTCGCGTCGATCGCCGGCGCCGTCTGCATCGTCGTCGTGATCCTCGCGTTCGGATTCCACATCTCGCTGATCATGTTCAAGACCGGGTCGATGTCGCCGACCATCCCGACCGGCTCGCTGGCCGTCGTGCACCAGATCCCGGCCACCGACATCCACGTGGGCGACGTCGTCACCGTGGATCGCCCCGGGCAGTTGCCGGTCACCCACCGGGTGACCTCGGTCGCCGGGTCCGGGTCGACGCGCACCATCACCTTGCGCGGCGACGCGAACCCGACGGACGACATCGCGCCGTACGTCGTCTCGTCGGTCAAGATCGTCTGGTGGTCGATCCCGGGGTGGGCGCGCATCGTGGTCTGGTTCTCCGATCCGTTCGTGCTCGGCGGCCTGACGGTCGGCGCCACCGCGCTCGTCACCTGGGCGTTCTGGCCACGCGACCCCGACCGCGGCCGTCGGCGGGCTCCGTGCCGCCGGCCCGGCCGCAAGGGCGCGACCGTCGTCACCGGCGTCTCGGTGCTGGCGATCGCCCTGGCCCTCACCGCGGCCGTGCCGCCGACATCGGCGCGGGCCGCCGAGGTCGAGACCGTGACCTCGAGCGCCGACCTCACGCTCACCTCGATCGGCGACCCGGTGCTCATGAGCAGCATGACCGCGTTCTCAGCGGTCCCGTGGCAGGTCGGCGTGCAGGCGCACCCGCCGCAGGCCGGGGTGGTGCACATCGGCGTGGCCGCGAACGGCACGCCCCCCACCGCCGGCGAGTTCACCCTCGAGGTGCGGGCCTGCCCGACCAGGTGGGTCGCCGGGGCGTGCGCAACGGCCCCCGACGAGTGGATGCCGGCCACCGATCTGGCCACCGCCGCCGTGCCGACCGACCCGATCGGCGCCCACGATCTGGGATCGATGGGTTCGGACGATCAACGCTGGCTGCTGCTGCTCGTCACCATGACCGCTCCGGGCGCTGCGGTGTTCGCGCAGCTGCGGCTCTGGGCCTGGGGTGCAGACACCGCGCTGTCGACGACGCCCGGCTCGCTGGCGGTGACCGGCACGTCGGGCTGGTTCTCGCCCGCGATCCTGGCGTTCGGGGCGGTCGCCTGCGGGCTGCTCCTGGCGGCGATCTCCCGCCGCCGGTATGCGAAGGCCGATGACCATGGCTAAGGGATCGCGCTGGCTGGCGACCGCGCTCGTCGCCGGGTTGGCGGCCACCGCGGCGTTCGCCGTCGTGAACGCGCCCCAAGCGACATCCGCGAGCTGGACGTCGACCAAGACGGCGAACGTCGTGGTGACGGCGGTGACGCCGGCCGCGGTGCCCACCGTCGCGTGCGGAGCCTCCGGGGGTGTGCTCGCCACCTCCATACCGATCACGTGGACGGCACCACCCGGAACGACGCCGACGAGCTACCGCCTCCATTGGACCGGTTCGGCCGGATCGGGTGATGCCGAATTCGCGACGTCGCCGGGGAGCATCACCGGCGGTGCGCTCAGTATCATCGGCAGTTCGACCGTGACGGTCTTCCCGGAATACGGCACCTGGGTGACGTCGCCAGTCTCATTGCAGTCGCGGACGGTGACCACCATCGGCGCGCTCGGCGTTGTCGTCAGTTGGACGTGCGCCTGACAGTCGAGTAGTCTCAACAGGTTGCGCGGAAATCGCGCTTCTTGTGCGCCGCCGTGGGAACACCACGGTCTCGGCGTGCCGACAAGTGACCTTGGGTGGAGCAATCGCTCCACGGTAGCCAGAAAAGGAATGAAACCATGGCAGCTGTGTGCCAGGTGACCGGAGCCGTCCCCGGCTTCGGACACAACATCTCGCACTCGCACCGCCGGACGAAGCGCCGCTTCGACCCGAACGTGCAGAAGAAGACCTACTACGTGCCGTCGCTGCGTCGCAGTGTCACCCTGAACGTGTCCGCCAAGGGCATCAAGGTGATCGATGTCCGCGGCATCGAGTCCGTGGTCAAAGACATCCTGGCGCGCGGGGAGAAGATCTGATGGCCAAGAAGGCACAGGACGTCCGTCCGATCATCAAGCTCCGCTCCACGGCCGGCACCGGGTACACCTACGTGACCCGCAAGAACCGCCGCAATGACCCCGACCGCATCGTGCTCATGAAGTACGACCCGGTCGTCCGCAAGCACGTCGAATTCCGCGAGGAGCGCTAACCATGGCGAAGAAGAGCAAGATCGCGCGCAACAACCAGCGCGCCGTGATCGTGGAGCGCTACGCCGCCAAGCGCCGCGAGCTGAAGAAGGCCCTCGTCGATCCGGCGGGCACCGACGAGTCGCGTGAAGCGGCTCGCGTCGGCCTGCAGAAGCTGCCTCGCAACGCCTCGCCGGTGCGCCTGCGCAGCCGCGACGCCATCGACGGCCGCCCGCGCGGTGTGCTGACGAAGTTCGGCATCTCGCGCGTGCGCTTCCGCGACATGGCTCACCGCGGCGAGCTGCCGGGCATCACCAAGTCCAGCTGGTAACCACTCAGCGGGTGTGAAGAGAGGCGTCGGAGCGATCCGGCGCCTCTCTTCCGCGTCCGCCCCGAAATCTGCGAGTTTTCCCGGGATCGGGCGCACCGATGCCACTTGGCCGAAAAAGCCGGTGTTTGCTGCTAGTTTCAGGGGCGGTTCAGGGCGAGAAGCTCGGGAGCCGCACATGCCACAAGCAACGAAACTAGGTCCGAGGAGGACACTCATGGCTGACAAGACATTGAACAAGAACGATCTCGTGGCCGCGGTCGCCGCCGACTCGGGCCAGAGCCAGGCCACCGTCTCGGGTGTCGTCGACGCGCTGTTCGCCGTGCTGGCGAAGTCGGTCGGCGAGGGCACCAAGGTCAGCATCCCGGGATGGCTGAGCGTCGAGCGCACGCACCGCGCCGCACGTGAGGGCCGCAACCCGGCGACCGGCGCGACCATTCAGATCGCCGCAGGCTACGGCGTCAAGGTCTCGGCCGGCAGCAAGCTGAAGGCCGCCGCCAAGTAACCACGCGTCACCTGCGCAAGGGCATCGACCAGGACGGTCGGTGCCCTTCGTGCGTGTGGGCAAAGCTCCAGCGCGCTCGCCTACGCTCGAAGGGTGCAACGCATCGCGAGAATCAGCGGACCGGCGGTTCTGCTGCTGGTCGCATTCTGCGCACTGCTCGCCGCTCTGGCGTTCGGGGGAGGCGCGAATGCGGGAATCGCGATCGACCCGGGCGCTGTCGTGCGCTACGGGGTCCCGATCGCCAAGCTCGTCGTCGACCTGTCGATCGCCCTCGCCCTCGGAGCCCTGGCGCTCGGCATCTTCGCGCTCAGCTCGCGCGAGGCCGAGTTCGGCACCGCCATCGACCTCGCGGCTGCCGGCGCCGGGGTGTGGACGGTCGCATCGGCCGCGTCGTCGATCCTCGTGTTCTGCAGCACGGCAGGAACGCCGCCGAGTCTGAGCCAGGCGTTCGGGCAATCCCTCGGCGACTTCCTCACCACCATCCCGCTCGGCCGCGCGTGGCTCACCACCACCCTGATCGGTGCCGCGATCACCGTGCTGTGCTTCGCGGTGCGCAACGTCACCGTGCTGGGGTTCGTGACCGTGCTCGCGGTCATCGGCCTCATCCCCCTGTCTCAGCAGGGCCATGCGGGCGACAGCTCGACCCACAACGCCACGATCACCGCGATCTGGCTGCACGTGCTGTTCGCGAGCTTCTGGCTGGGCGGTCTGCTGACGCTCGTGGTGCTGCGGCGCACGCTCACGGCCGACCGGATGGCCGCGGTGCTGCCGCGCTACTCGACGATCGCGCTCGTCGCCTTCCTGGTCGTCGCGGCGTCGGGCACGGTGAATGCCGTGATCCGGGTCGGAACGTGGCCGAATCTGCTGACGCCCTACGGCGTGCTCGTGCTCGTCAAGGTGACGGCTCTCGGAGCCCTCGGCCTGTTCGGCCTGTTCTACCGGCGCGCGATCATCTCCCGGCTCACCCGCGAGAACGCCCGCAGGCTGTTCTGGATTCTCGCCACCGCCGAGCTGGCGTTCATGGGCATCGCCGAGGGCGTGGCTTCGGCACTCGCGGTGTCTGCGCCTCCCGTGGTGACCCAAGAGACCTCTGCGCTGGCGAATCCCACGCCGGCCGAGATCCTCACGAACACGCCCCTGCCCCCCGAGCTCACCCCCCTGCGCTTCTTCACCTCGTGGAACCTCGACCTGCTGTGGGCGATCATCTGCTGCTTCGGGATCTTCTTCTATGCAGCGGGCGCGCTGCGGCTGCGGCGCCGCGGAGACCGGTGGCCGTGGTACCGCACCGCGCTGTGGATGTCGGGCATGGCCGTGCTGCTCTGGACCACCAACGGCTCGCTCAACGTGTACGAGCAGTTCCTGTTCAGCGAGCACATGCTGCAGCACATGCTGCTGACGATGGCCATCCCGGTGCTGCTCGTGCTCGGCGCGCCGGTCACCCTCGCGCTGCGCACCATCCAGAAGCGCGACGACGGCAGCCGTGGGGCGCGGGAGTGGATCCTGCTGCTCGTGCACTCGAGAGTGGCGACGGTCCTCACCCACCCGATCACGGCAGCCGTGCTGTTCGCGGCCTCGCTCTGGGTCTTCTACTACTCGCCGCTGTTCCGGTGGGCGACGTTCGACCACATCGGTCACGAGTGGATGATCTTCCACTTCTTGATCGTCGGCTACCTGTTCGTGCAGACCCTGATCGGCATCGACCCGGTCGGCAATCAGGCGCCGTACCCGCTTCGCCTGGTGCTGCTGCTGGCCACCATGGCCCTGCATGCCTTCTTCGGGTTGGCGATCATCTCGAACACCGGGCTGTTCCTCTCGGACTGGTACGGGGCGATGGGCCGCACCTGGGGCGCGACGCCGCTGGCCGACCAGCAGGCCGCCGGCGGGATCGCCTGGAGCGTCGGCGAGATCCCGACGGTGAGCCTCGCGATCATCGTCGCGATCCTGTGGAGCCGCAGCGACACCCGCGAGGCGAAGCGCCGCGACCGGGCGGCAGACCGCGACGGCGACGCGGAGCTCGAGGCCTACAACGCGATGCTGAGCGGGCGAGCGGGACGCCCGTAGGCGGCCGTAGGCTCGCGGACGCATCGGCGCGATCGGTGGCCGCTAGTGCTGCGTGACCGTGATCGCGTCGTCGGCGCCGAGGGTGATGGTCGCCCGCAGCTGGAATGGAACATCCTGGTCGAACGACGACACCGACCCGTCGAGCAACGACGTCACTGCGACCTTGAGGTGAGCTGTTCCGGGCGTCCCGGGGACCGCCCAGGTGCCGAACGTTGAACCGGCGACAATCGTAATCCTCGGGTAGCTCACGATCGACCAGGCCGGCGTGCCCGAGACGCGATTGCGAATGGACTGACCGAACGAGCATCCGGTCGGGAACAGCACGGTCTGGGTCGCGCACGCGTCGAGCTGCCTGCGCACCTGCGCTGTGACCGCCGTGACGAACGCCTCGTCGGCCTCCGGCTGCACGAGCGCCGTCAGGTTCTCGCCGACCGTGTCGACGACCACCGGATCGGGAACCGCGGTCAGCAGCGCCGTGCGGTGCCCGAAGCTGTAGCTGCCGGGCACGAGCACCGCGTAGTCGACGGCCTTGTCCGACGCCCGTGCGGCCACCTCCTGCACGCCGTTGAGCGTGAAGCGCGTGTCGTTCAGGACGCTGAGCGAGATGGTGGCCAGGGGGCTGACCACGAACCCCCACTCGGGGAAGAGGCCGAACCGCGTGCCGATGCGCCGCACCTCGAAGGTGGTGGTGCCCGAGCCGTTCGGGCTCGTCCACCCCACGGTGACCCAGTGCGCGCCGTCGCGCTCGTCATCGCTGATCTGATGGATGCCGCTGAGACCCGCCGCCGTCCCGTCCTGCAGCAGAAGCGTGTTCGCCCCCCGGGTGTCGACCCCGGGAAGCGACAACGCGTCGGAGACGTCGCCGCGGGCCAGCGCATCCAGGTACACGCGCACGAAGCCGCCCGCCCCGAACACGGTCGCGTTCAGCACGACGACGGAGGCCGCGCCGGCCAGCACGGCGATCACGAAGGCGGCAATCCAAGAGAGCACCGCGCGTCGCATGAGGTGAATCCTAGGGACAGTTGCCGAGCGCTTTCCGCGTCGCGGTTAGGGTGAACAGCGTGTCCCGTCCCGAGTTGTCGCCAGAGCAGGCGGCCGTGTTCGGGGCGATCGAGAACAGTTCCTCGCACATCTTCGTCACCGGCCGCGCAGGCACCGGCAAGTCGACGCTGCTCGAGCACCTGTCGTGGAACACCTCGAAGAACGTCGTCATCGCGGCCCCGACCGGCGTCGCGGCCCTGAACGTCGGCGGTCAGACCATCCACTCACTGTTCCGGCTGCCGATCGGCGTCATCGCCGACCATGACATCGACCAAGGCCCCGAGGTCCGCAAGCTGCTCAACGCGATCGACACCCTGGTGATCGACGAGGTGTCGATGGTCAACGCCGACCTGATGGATGCCATCGACCGCTCCCTGCGCCAGGCCCGGCAGCGCAAGCACGAGGCCTTCGGTGGCGTGCAGGTGGTGCTGTTCGGCGACCCGTTCCAGCTGGCCCCGGTGCCCGGGGACCCCGAGGAGCGCGCGTACTTCGCCGATCGCTACCGCTCGATGTGGTTCTTCGACGCGCGCGTGTGGGACGAGGCCGACCTGATCATCTACGAGCTCGCGACCATCCACCGCCAGCACGAGCTGGAGTTCAAGAAGCTGCTGACCGCCGTGCGGCACGGCGTCGTCACGGCCGAGCAGGCCCGCAGGCTCAACGAGGTGGGGGCGCGGCCGGCACCCGCAGACGGAGCCATCACCCTGGCCACCACGAACTCCACGGTGACCCGCATCAACGCGGCGGCCCTGGCCAAGCTGCCCGGGCGAGGGCTCTCGGCCGTCGCCGAGGTGAGCGGCGAGTTCGGCGGTCGCGCGTATCCGGCCGACGAGCGGCTCGAGTTGAAGGTCGGCGCCCAGGTGATGTTCCTGCGCAACGACACCGGGGGCGAGGGGCGCTGGGTCAATGGGACGATCGGCGAGGTCGTGAAGATCAGCGACACCGTGATGGTGGATGTCGACGGCGAGCGGCACGAGGTGCGCCCGGCGACCTGGGAGCGGTACCGCTACAGCTACTCGGCCGTGACGAAGACGCTGAACAAGGATGTGGTGGCCGAGTTCACGCAGTTCCCCCTGCGGCTGGCCTGGGCGGTCACCATCCACAAGTCGCAGGGCAAGAGCTACGACCGCGCCATCGTGGATCTCGGCGAGCGCAGTTTCGCTCCCGGCCAGACCTACGTGGCGCTGAGCAGGATCACCGCCCTCGACGGGTTGTTCCTGACGCGTCCGCTGCGGCCGAGCGACATCATCGTCGACGAGAACGTGACCAGGTTCATGAGCAAGGCCGCGGCGCTTCCGGGGATCGCGGCAGCGGCGCCGGTCAGCTGACCCTGGCCGGTTAGATCACATTTCGATGACGCTCGGTGGACACCGCACGACGACGGTTGATCTTCGTCGGAGGTGTTCGCTACGGTGAAGACTCGCCGATTCGAAAGGAGGCCGATTCACATGATGATCCTCATCACGCCGAAGACCGCACAGCGCATTCGCACTGCACGCGGATTCGCACGCACGGCCTGCTTCGTCGGCGCCGTCGCATAACGGCCACCTCTTCCGTGGCCAGCGGCGCTGGCGAAGCAGTCCCGGATCTCCGGTCGACGCTCGCGCCCCTCGGTTGATCCACGTCCGTCCGACAGACGACACGCGCTTCAGGCTCGGTGTCGTCGACTGAGCCCATCCGGCTCGGCCGCCCCTCCCGGATGCCGCCCATCACTCGTGAGCGCGCGTCCGCCCGCGCCGGCCACCGTGTCCACCAGCACGGGCCGGCACGAACGAAGGAATCACCATGCATACCCATCTCCTCGAGGCTCCTTCGAGCCCCGTGCGATCCTCCCAGCACGTCGCGACCCATCCGTCGTCGGCGAGCCTGAGCGTGTCGAGCAGTACCGTTGCCGACCGCCTGGCGCTCCGCCTCGGCATGGCTCTCGTGATCTGGGGCCGCAGGAACGTCGACCGCGTCGACGCCCGCAGCCGAGCGGTTGCCCGCGCCCGTCACGAGCAGAGCCGCATCGGCCGCGAGCGCGCGGCACGGCGCGATCTGCTGCTGTCGGTCCCGCGGCGATGACCGCGCGATCGCTCGGATCGAGCATGCATCACGAACGACCCGCTGTCTCCGGACCGCGGGTCGTTCCGCGTTCCGGGCCGCTCTGCTCCATTGGGCCGCTTGCCTGCACTGCGCCGCCCGCCTGCACTGCGCCGCTCACCTGCACTGCTCAGTGGTCGTGGCCGGGCGTGCCGACGAACGAGGTGCCGGGGGTGCCGGCCAGCTTCGCGGCTTCGGTCGCCGCCAGAGCGGGAGCGGTGATCGCCGCGACCACCAGGGCCCCGACGATCACGGCCACGAGCCGGCGGCCGGGATGGGCGGTGTCGGCCGGGGCGGCCTCGGCCTCGGCTGCGGATGTCGGGGGCGTGCGTCTGAGCATCGCCGTGAGTCCACCCGCCACCAGCAGGTCGAACAGGCTCGCCACCAGCATCGGCAGCAGCTGGGTCGAACTGGTCAGCGGGCCGAGGGAATCCGCGCCCGCCACCACGAGCAGCAAGGCCCAGCCGATGACCGGGGCGATCGCGATCGCGCGGGCGAGCTGGGGCACCGGCGGCGTCGGGCGCGCGATGGCGAGCGTTCCCCAGCCGAATTCGGCGACGCCGACCAGCACCAGGGTGGCGGCCACTGGCGCGGGGGATCCGACGGCGAGCGCAACGTGCACGAGGCCGGCACCGATGGCGAGAAATCCCAGCCAGCTGCGCAGCACGGAGTGAAGCACATGATCGGCGCCGGTGACAGCCATCGCTCAGTCGGCGAGGTGGGTCTCGAGGAACACGACGGTGCGGGCGAAAGCGAGCGCGGCGGCGCGTGCGTCGAGGAACGCCGGAACGCTCTCGTTGGCGAAGCCGTGCTCGGTGCCTGCGTAGCCGTGCTGGGTGACGGGCGTGCCGTTCTCGCGCAGCCGGCTGACGAACTGCTCCGGGCTGCCGGTCTCGGGCCAGTCGTCCTGTTCGGCGAAGTGCAGCATCACCGGGCACGGGATGATGCCGGGCTGACTCGCCTGCAGCGTCGCGTAGTAGGCGACCGCGGCATCCACCTCGCCTGCTTGGGCGACCTGCAGGGCGAGGCCGCCGCCCATCGAGAAGCCGACGACGCCCGCCCGCGTTGAGCCTTCGGCGCGAGCCGCGCCGATCTCGCGGATGATGGCAACCCGGGCATCCGTGCCCGAGAGCTGGTCGAGCAGGACGTCGGCCTCGTGCTCGTCATCGGTGGCGACGCCGTCGTAGAGATCGGGAACGATGACGCGGAATCCGCCTCGGCTCGCCAGCGCCTCGGCGTATGGCGTCAACCACGGCAGGCGCCCGTACCAGTCGTGCACCACCACGACAGCGGGAGAGCCCGGCTCGCCGAAGACGAGCGGCACACCTGGCGAGGGGATCGGGATGAGTTCGGCCACCCAGCCCTCCGTTCCGAACTCCTCGGGATGGAGCGGATGACGGGAATCGAACCCGCGCTATCAGCTTGGGAAGCTGAAGTTCTGCCATTGAACTAC
>Ga0207667_10003878_pt1 | contig 18391 bp, 17 predicted proteins | sample KBSCornC52_FD_184301 | JGI IMG/M metagenome (GOLD analysis project Ga0207667, IMG submission 184301) | Corn rhizosphere microbial communities from Kellogg Biological Station, Michigan, USA - KBS Corn C5-2 (SPAdes) (version 2) | ecosystem: Host-associated > Plants > Roots > Rhizosphere > Soil ...
GATCCAACATGATATGTGCTACGCTGATCTGACCAGGGCAAAAAAGAGTTTGCAGCCCAAGACTGACAGTAAGAAAGAGGGGTTTATTCATGGAGAAGGAGCGATTGCAGATGTTAAAAATTAGGGTGCCTAAAGGTAAAAAAATACCGGCAGCCAGTCAATCCCGTTTGGAAATAGTTTCGTCCATTTTGAAAATATTTTGCTTACTAACTTGTATAAGCAATCAACCTCATCCTATAAATTAGATCATATGGACTATGAAGTTCTTTCTATCCCCACCCATCAGCCGGATCGGAGCGTCCACAAGCGGAATCTGGCAGTCGTTCCGCTTTATTTCATTTGTTTAGGTCTTATTGGATTCGTTTTTGCTATAGGCTGTTTTATCCTTTTTATCGCTGGTCTCGTCCTTGATCTACTGTCATTCCTGAGTCTGCTTGGCGTAGCATTAGGCTCACTGACCTGGGTAAAGATAAAAAGGTCCGAGAATCGTCTGGCTAGCAGGATCTCAGAATATTTCAGAAATCCCGTTTGGAAATAGATTCGTCCGGAACGAAAATATCTCTCTTTTTAACTTGCACTACTGATTCAATCTACAATAAACCTTGTCGTCTGTATGGGAAAGATATCCGACATAGTGGGCACTGGAATTGCCGGATCGGTAAGTAACCTGGAATTTCGGCAACAGCACTCCAAAAAAGGGACCCCTCAATCTCCAGTTGCAATTACTTTTCCTGATAAAGGAAACCGCTTCTTCTCCTTTGTACTTAATAAAACACTCAATCGAAAATATCTCCTCATCGCTCTTGTCGGCACGATTCTACAGTTCGTTGTTTTTAAGATACTTTACCCCTTCCCTGATTTTATATCCGATTCTTATAGCTATATAGCCACGAATATATATCACATGGATGTAAATCTATGGCCGATTGGCTATTCTATATTTCTGTCGGGGGTTCATATGATCAGTCACTCAGATACCTTTTTGGTAGGGTTGCAGTACTTCCTGCTCGAGGGATCGTTGGCTTATCTCTTTTTCTCCGTCTTATATTTATATCGCCCCGCAAAGAGTATTGCTATGACCCTTTACATCTTCCTATTCTTTAATCCCATGTTCTTATATTTAAGCAATGCTGTATTGAGTGATTCAATTTTTGCGGCGTTGACAATCGTTTTCTTAACTCAATTTTTATGGATGTTCCATCGGTCGACAATTACACAAATAATTGTTCAAGGAGTGATCATCGGACTCTGTTTTCCCATCCGATATACAGCAATATATTATCCATTGGTCGCTTTGGTGGGTCTACTTCTATCCAAGCATAAATTTCCGGTCAAGGTTTTCGGCTTTCTCATTGGTATAGTCCCAATGGTTTCATTTTACTTCTATACTAAACAAAAAACAAAAGAAATAACAGGAACTTCGGAGTTCTCTGTCTTTGGTGGCTGGCAGATTGCAAATAATGCATTGTATATGTATGGGCACATAAATGTAGATAGCAACAATCTTCCGCCTGAAACCCATTCACTGGACGAGGCATCCAAACAATTCTTTGAAAGATTTCATCCTAGCCCTCAAGAGTTGGCAGCATTGCCTGGAACATATTTTATGAAAGTCCCATATGCTATATTAAAGCCTTATATGGCCGCCCGGTACTCTTACGACAATCCGCGCGAGCAGTTTAAAGTATGGGGGTTGGTTTCACCTATATACAAAAAATATGGCACTTGGCTAATTACTAATTACCCCATTCAGTTTGCCCAATATTATTTATGGTTAAATACAAAGAACTATTTTTTACCGCATTTAGAAAAATTTGAAATTTATAACCTGGGGATTAAAACCGTTCCTTCACACGTTCAGGATTGGTTTGGCTATATAACTCCTTATGTCAGGTCCATCTCAGCGAATATCCAGGGAAAGCTATTCTATATCTATCCAATATTATTCATGGTTTTGAATTTCTATTTTATGATTCGCATGTGCTGGCTCTTTTTATCAAAAGGAATTAATAAGCTTACGCCTTTCTTTAAAACAACATTAATTTTTATTTCTTTCTTCTTATTTGCAAATTTCTGTTTTAGTGTATTTGCAACACCTGTAGTTTTACGTTATCAACTTATTCCGCTCATTTTTCTGTTTATTTTTTCAATGTTTTTGCTGGAGTTACCTGGAAAAGCAAAAAAGGAGTCGTCAAAACAAATCAGCTCACTATGAAGATATATCCATTTTATATACTTGTCATACTCATATTATCATGCCATTCGGCAACTGATCACACCAAACGAATTTCAAAAATTCCCCCTTTTAAAATGCTATCCATTGATAGCAACACTTGCGTTAATATGCAAGATATACCCGCCGGGCATCCGATTATATTCATGTATTTTAGCCCGGATTGTGAACATTGCCAGTGGGAGACTCAAAACATTGTTAAACATCTCGATGAGTTAGGAAATACTCATATATACTTAATAACAAACGACACATCTGAGGATCTAAAGAAATTTTATTTATACTACCATCTTGACACAGTGAAAAATATATTTGTTGGAAGTGATTATGAGTACACATTTTATAAATATTATCTGCCGCCTGCAACACCCTTTTTTGCGATCTATAATGGCAAAAAAGATCTTGTAAAAATATATCAAGGGGAGACTGATATTAATTCCATTATAAATACGGTCAGTGAATAACTTACCGAATTGATTCAAGCCATGACTTACGAGCCTAATTATAGTATTACTAACAAAGAAATTAGTCAGTCGACAACTGAAACAATCGAAAATTATTCTGAAATTCTTGAAGGTTTCGGTCTGAAATATAATCGGGTGGGGCATTACCTGCTGGTAGGCAAGATAAGTTTGACACAAGGGTGGATTTTACATATTTCTATAGTTCGATGGCAGATCTCAGGTTTTTTAAAAATAGTTGTCCCCTTTTTAGATTCCTATAAAGTTCCCTTTAAGATTGTACAGGATAAAGAAACAGCAAGAAGTGTTCTGGATGGTAATTTAGGTCACTCGCAGGTAGGAAAAGTAATTAGCATTTATCCGGAAAATCCTGAGTTAACTGTTTTATTGGCAAAACAATTAATAGAATTGACTCGCCCCTTTAAGGGACCAAAAATTTTAACCGATGCCCATTTGGGAGGAAATGTGTATACACGATATGGCTCTTTTAATCCAACCCTGATTTCCAATTCAGAAGGTAAATTGGAAAATCATATTTATGATTATACAGGTCAACTAATTAAAGATATCTATTTTATTCCTTTTGAAATGCGCAGGGGAATTGATTGGCCATTTTCTGAAATTGCCATAGTAGAAACTCCATTGCACAAAAAGACTCTAAAAAATATCTATCGTCCCATTTCCACTTTGAAGTCCGACCCCAGGGGAGACGTAATAAAAGCTCTATATTTAAACAAATATTTCTGGATATCCTGGTGTGTAATAAAACAAGGAAAAAAGAATATGTGGTCAGACGAGGCAGATCGAGATATTCCAGACCGCTTATTGTGGCAACGGCAGCTACATGAAAAACTTTCCAGTGTAGTTCGCCTGCCCAAGATTCTTGACCTGTTTGTAGAGGACGATAATACATATCTTGTAATGGAGTATATAAAGGGCCATTCATTGAATGATCGAATGCTGGCCATCAATAAAAATTGCAATCACTGGACTCAATTACCCTCGAAAGACCAGTTAAAAATATTACATTATATCAAAAATGTTATCGAAATTATCACTAGGCTTCATAGGAATGGGTATGTTCATAGAGATATCACTCCTGTAAATTTTTTGGTAGATAGTAAAGATCGTCTTTGCCTCATAGATAATGAACTGACCTATTCGATTTATCTCCAAAAACCGACTCCTCCCTTTGAAGCTGGAACATATGGCTTCATGTCACCCGAACAGCTGCAAGTTAAAATTCCGACCTTAAAAGAAGACATATATGGATTGGGCGCAACAATACTTTCAATCCTGACGGGGCTATCTCCGATAGTGTTTAGTCATGCAAACATGTACGAAAATCTATATTTTTTTATTCAAAATAAGGCGATCACTGAAGTAATTGTAGCTTCCCTGCATCTTGACCCTAGTGCCAGGCCGACGCTTGAAAAGGTTCATGCTATAATAGATAATTATTTTAAAGGTATTTCAAAAGGAACAAATAAACATTTTAGAGTCGATGAAATAAAAATAGACCCTTCTTTGTTAGAAGACGTAATCCATGGAGGAATAAGAGGACTTGTAAATAGCCCTACTGTAATATCAGATAACTTATGGTATTCAAAGTCATCTAAAGAGCTCGTTTCCGGAAGGCAAACTACAGAATACTCTAAAACTGGAGGGTTGTCTGAAGGGGTGTCAGGAGTTCTTTACTTCCTAAGTATTGCAAGACTCGCAGGTTTCAATATAGAACCTTGCCTAAAAAGTTATTATAAAGGGTGGCGCTATCTAAATAAAAAGTATCTTGAACTATTGCCCGATATTGCCCCTGGATTGTATGGTGGGGCAGCGGGTATCGCCTTAGCGATCGCATCTGGAATTAAATCAAATTTACTCGAGGAAAATTCCGAAAATGTATCCCTAATACAAAAGCTTCTTGAAATCACTCCCACCAATAGTCTAGACATAGCTACAGGCATTGCAGGGCACGGAACTGCAACATTACAATGCATTACTTTTCTGGAAGAGAAAAAGTCAGATGCATTATTAAAAAAGGACATTAATATTATCATAGAGGCGCAACAAAAAAATGGATATTGGATAGAATTTCAAGTAGGCCGCCACAAACGGGCCCCTGCTATAGGGTTTACACAAGGGAATAGTGGAATTATCTGGCTTCTATTGGCTTATTCAATTAAGTATAGTGACAATGACGTAAAAACAATTGCTTTAAATTCATTGAATTTACTGCTTGAACAGGTTAATCCTCTTAAAAAGGCAATAAAGATTAAAGGGCTTCGCAACATTACTTCGGACATTGGCACCTGGGACAGCCTTCCTGGACTTATCCTATCCTTTATTAAAGGGTACGAAATAACCCAAAATTCGCTTTATAAACACGCTGCAGAAGATCTCCTTTACTGCTATCCGGCCCGTATTGTTAATGACAATTTTACTCAACATGCTGGCTTATCCAGCATAGGAGAGCTATATCTTGAAGCCGATAAAGTATTTAAAAATAGTGAATGGCAACATCGTGCGGACTGGATCGTTCAAGTGTTGCTACATACATCTATCCATGAGCAAGATTGTTATTATTGGTTAAGTAATAACATTCTCTTCCCCACAGCAGATCTGCTAATGGGCAATAGCGGGATTATCCATTTTCTTATAAGATATTTAGTTCCAAATAAAATTGGTTACCCAGTATTACAATGATCAGTCAAAAACCTACTAAACACTATGCGATTAGAAAAATGTATATAATTACAGGATCAATACTTTTGCCACTGGCAAATTTATTTGTGAAAAGCACAGCCGCCGGATCATTCGCTTACGTGAGTGCGCTTTATTATACGAACGACCTAGGCGGTGCTTGTACAAAAATTCAAACCGATGGTCTATTAAATGGGCATTTAACGACAGGAGGCGCTGGTAGTCAAATGTCGGTATTAACATCAAACGGTACAGACCTAGTCAATATATATTCAACGTCAAATTGCTCTTTTTCCAGAGCCGTGCATTTTCATCCCTAAAATGCTCGGTTTCTTTAGGCGATTTGAGATTGAAAATAATAAATATTTTGTTGCAACAAAAAACCGTCCATACAGTAGGAACCATAAATGGACAGCGAAATCCCATCATCGCAATAACTGATGGGGAAGGGAATGCCGAAAACCTTTAAAAGAGTAGGTGTTATTAACTATTTTTAAAACCATTTTTTATGAACAAGAAATTTTTAGTAGGAGCTGGCACTCTGGCTCTCGCAGTTGCTGCAGTATTCGTTGGCAGGGCCAGTGCAAAATTTGCAAAGGCAACTAACGTTTATTACACAGTAAACGGCTCCACTTGCACGACTCTTCTTACCAGTAACCCAGCTGCTCAGTTCACCACCGGCGGTACACATACACAAGCCACAATTGGTACTGCTAACGGTAGTGGAATTGCCAATCTATATTCTACATCTAACTGTGGTAGCACGAAAAAGGTTTATTTCAAACCTTAATGTTAAGTAAGGTGTGCATCGTTCTGCTCATCTTACCTAGATCATTGTATGTATATTGAGGCTACTTATTAAATATAAGTAGCCTCTCATTTATTCTGTCAATAATTATTTATCTGAAATGTACTGATTAGCGTGCTGGCAGCAGGGTCTTCTAACCCACAAATTACAAGTGTATTATTTTTAAACAAAGTTAGATTCCACGTAACTGTTGTTAGCAAATCTCCAGTAGCCTGATCTCTCACTTCAAATGTATAGTTATAAATGCCGTTTGTTGCAGGGTAGGTTTTAAAACCACTCGCCTTACCATATTCCAGGTTGCTAAATTGCATTTGATCAGGTGCGTCGCCTTGAAGATTAATACTCATGGGCTGGCTTAAAGGGGACAAATTAATAAACCTAAGACCTGATGTGCTATCTGAATGCAGAGGAATTGTGTCCTGAACAAATAATACTGATACCTTAGGCAATTGTCCGATAAGATACAATGAATATATGCCACCAGGGCTTAGATTAAGATTTCCTGAATATAAGTTATTCATCGTATCAGCAGAAGAAACAATTGTAATTGCGCTGTCTCCCGACGAAATTCCCCATTCAAAATTTGATCCATAATAAACAGGCTGCTGATATAAATAAAATGGAATAGGATTATTTGTAAAATTGACATTTACAGAAGGAACATCTATTGCGGCATTGATCACATTAAGGGATGCGATAGTTGTTGGCCCGTTATTGTTATCTTTTTTGCAGGAAAGACTTATAACAGTTCCTGTCAGAAAAAGTAAATATAGTTTTATTATTTTCATAACGATTAATTTTTAATTACCCGATTGTAAGTCCAAAAACAGGATTGTAGCTTTAGTAAGTAAACCCGGACATCGCAGTCCGAGATTCTGTTAGAACCGTGCGTAACAGTTTCCCGTTACACGGCTCCGGTTATCAAATCGTTGGTTTCGATCCTAAGGGCGCCCAATGGGCAAATAGATTCGGCTGTCGTACGGTCACGCCGTGCAACCACCTTATCGCTTTCATTTCGCTGGCTCTTAAGTTCTTGTATTTTCGTCTTGCCCAGCTCGCAAGCTTCACATTGATGATGTGCATAAACTTCTTGAGTTTTGTTTTGTAAAATTTCCCGTAGTAATTAATCCAGCCTCTAAGTACAGGGTTGATCGCTTCCGCAATGTCCTGTATCTTGTTATCCGTTCTGTTTAATACTTCCCACTTCCGCATCTTTTCGTTCATCGATCGCATGGATCGGTGGCTTACCGCCGGCAGCCAGTTGGTGAACCATTCACCCCGCTGGCTGTTTTCCGCCAGCCTCGGCCTGAAGGTATAGCCTAGAAAGTCAAATGACGTCTTCAAGACCCCTTTCGCCGTGCGGTTACTGTCTTTACAGTAAACGATGTTCGTCTTTTCCGGATGCAGCCGCAGTCCGCATTCTTCCATTCTCCTTTCCAATGCCGCCTTGAGCTTCAGGGCTTCGTTCATACGCTCGCAGTGGATGATCGCATCGTCGGCATAGCGCTCGAACCGACACTTCGGGAACTCCCGCTCCAGCCAGATATCCATGCAATAATGCAGGTATAAATTAGCCAGTACAGGTCCGATGATCGATCCTTGTCGAACCCCTTTCCTCCGGGCTACTATTGTACCATCTGCCTTTTGCAGCGGAGCTTTGAGCCACCGTTCGATGTACAACAGCATCCATTTGTTCCCGCAATGCTTTCTGACCGCCTTCATCAACAGGTCATGCGGAATGTTGTCAAAGTACCCCTTGATGTCCACGTCCACCACCCAGTTCAGCTTCCAGCACCGCTCCCGAGCCTTCCCTAAGGCCATCGCCGCTGACTTGCGGGGCCGGTAGCCATAGGAGTCCTCGTGAAAGATCAGCTCTAATCCCGGCTCCAATAATCCCCTTACTACGGTCTGGGCAATCCGGTCGGCTATAGTGGGTATGCCCAGAGGTCTTAGTCCACCTACTTTCTTCGGGATCTCTACCAATTTCACCGGTGGCGGCATATAGCTCCCTGAACTCATCCGGTTCTACAGCCTGTACAGGTGATTCCTGTAATCATCGTGGAACTTATCCAGGCTCACTTCGTCCACTCCTCCAGCTCCCCTGTTCGAGCTTACCTTTTGATAGGCCAAACTCACCAGTCGCCGACTAATACTAAACGCTTTTGTTTCGCTCATTTTCGTACCTCCTGAAATTGTCTTCAGTTTTCGGCCATGAATAGAAACCTGATAACAGCCCCCCTTCGCTCCATCCCCATTACAGGAACTTCATCACTACTACGAAGGCTTCTGTCCCTGTGCCGGGCATCGATACTTTCTATCTTACTGTCCTTGCAGCTTGATATTTTCTCTTAGCATCCCCACGACAGGTTCTCCTGTTCCCAGTAAACGCCTGTATTAAGCTCACGCCGTCTATACGCCGGATGCCGCAGCAATAGTATTCAGGTATCCTTGCTACTTGTCCAGGAGACGGTATTGCACCCCGGTTTTGACATCATCTGACACTTTCGACGCCTCTGGCAACGGTTCACTTCGTTCGTCTTCTTAATTCATACCTGACAGGTAATCCTGCCTTTTCCTTTCATGCTCACTACCGCAACTCTTTATTGCAGCAGCTAAAGGCGGTTTGAGGGCCGCTCCTGAAAGCCGCCCCCGATGGGCCCGCCATCATCGTTTGCCGGGCATTGAACTGCTCATTCAAAGAACTATTTCGAACTCGCTGTCCATTCAGGACACTCAATAACCTGAATTTTGACTTAGGCGCGGATCATTCACTAACTCACTTTGAGGAATAGGATACAATTGTTGATAAGCTGCCCAACCAGGTTTGATCTGTTTTAAAGTAGCATCAGCCTGCCCCGTCCTCTTCAAATCCAACCAGCGATGTCCCCACTCAGCAAAAAGTTCAATTTTCCGTTCTTGGGCTACAGCAGCTAATACGCTGTCCGCGTCGTCAGGTGCAGTCGTATTTGATAGTCCAGCCCTCAATCTAATTGAGTCAATGTCTGCTCTTGCATCAGAAAATCTATTTAAATGAGCCCTTGCCTCTGCCCTTATAAGGTATTGTTCGGCCAACCTTAATATCATATAGTATTCGGTAGGGTCCGCATTAGCAGATTTTTGGGTTGGTCCAATTTTATATTTATATGGATAATAATATGTTTTCCCGGCAAATTTGGTGCTTTTCATCCATGCAGCCTTTCTCTGATCTCCTGTTTCGAATGCATTCAATAATTGCGGGCTGAGATAACAGTACGGCGCCGAGTTTGCATTCCGGGTAATAAGGTTCACTCCTTCTGTAGTGGCGTTATATGGGTCATACGCCGTATTTAATTGCCATTGCAGAATTGTCTCCGAACTGTTTAGTTGAAAAATTTGATTAAGGTCCATTGTCAGGTTAAAAGTATTTGAGTTGCCTATAATTTTACTAGCCTGCGTTTCAGCATCAGACCATTGTTTCTGGTACAAATATACCCTTGCGAGCAAGGCTGTAGCAGCCATCGCATTGGCCCTCGTTCTTGCTCCTCCAGAGTACGAGTAATCTGCCGGAAGTGAATTTTGAGCATCCTTTAGATCATTAATAATTGCCTGATAAATCTGGCTTTGTGGAGTTCGCGTAGCACCAGAAGTGTGGTTAAAATCAGTCGACGTTATATAAGGAACATCGCCAAAAAGATTAGTCAAATAAAAATATAGAAAGGCTCTGATAAACTTTGCTTCGCCAATAAATTGGTCTTTGGTATTTTGATTGATTCCTTTAGAAGCACTTAATCCCTCTATACAGGCATTTGCCTGATAAATACATGAATATGCAGGAATCCAAAAATAGGCATTGATGAAGGTATTATTACTGTTTAATGTATTAGTATAAAATTGTGTGATATCAGATGAAGATGCGAAATTAATTAATTCATCAGATGATAACCCGCAATATACAGTAGCCCCTCCGTTTGCTATGTATAACAGTTTGCGAGTATTCACTAGCTTACTGTAAACCCCCATAATTGCCGAGGCTGCATCAATGCTGTCATTGAAAGTTTCATTTGTTGTTATTGTATTTGTAGGATCGCTAATTTGCACTAATTTTTTGCACCCCACTTGAGAGAAAAGGATTATTATTAGAGTCAACCAAATATAATTGACGGACCACTTTCTCTCAGAGTCCTTTGGAAAATGAAATAGAAACATTGAATAATTCGTTTAGCTGTCTAAAAATTAAATTGCAAACCTCCAGTAAATATCTTTGACGGTGGCATTGTTCCTAATCCTTGCGCTTCGGGATCAATTCCATTATACTTTGTTATTAAGAACACATTTTCACCCCTGAAATAAATTTGACAAGACTGCATTCCTGCTCGTTTTGTCCAATTCACTGGCAGATCATATGATATGGATAGATTTCTCAAACGCAAATAAGACCCGTCCGAATACACTCCATCCGAATTGTTATAATAATTTTGATCTGTAGCATCCCCTAACGTAGTGTATCGTGCAAATCGTTTCGCGTAGTCGCCAGGATTCTGCCAGTGATTCAGCACTTGTATGGATTGATTAACAGGACTGCCAGGATATCCATTATAGATGGAACTTTTAATTTCTCTTTTTCGAAAAGTAAAAAATAAATTCACGCTCCAGTTCTTGTACCGTATGTCTGTGCCAAAACCGCCGTCCAGTCTTACACTTAAGTCCCTATCAAATCGATCATCTGTATTATTTAAGCTATTGTTTATTATACCATCTTTGTTCTTGTCAAGAAAAGTATATAAGCCAGTCTGAGGATCCACCCCTAAATAATGAAATACCTTTACAATGTTTAGCGGCTTCCCGATAGTAAATCGTGAAGCATATGGAGACATAGCAAGGTTAGGATAAGCTACAAGCTTATTCCTGTTACTTCCGGCATTTAGGTCAAAAGACAAGGCAAAATCTTTTTTCTCAATTAATTTCAGCCTCAGATTCGCTTCCCATCCAGCATTTTGGACGGTGGCAGGTAAATTTGCAGTAACCTGAGCAAAACCTGTTATTGTAGGCAAGGGATATTGCACTAATTGATTGCCAATCCTATTGCGATATACAACGAGGTCTATGTTCAATCTATCTTTTAACAGTCCAAAATTTATAGCTCCTTCCAATTTTTTATTTACCTGCCATTCTAAATTTGGATTCGCATGCTGAAGAGGAACATATGACGCAGATCCTTGATATGGAATGATCCCAGCAGAAGACCATCTAGTCAAAAACTTGTAATCCCCTATTTGATCGCTGCCGGTCAATCCATAGCTGGCGCGCAGTTTGCCAAAACTTAAAAAAGTCAGATGGTCCTTGATCCATTGTTCTTCGGTAAATATCCAGGCAACGCCTATTGATCCAAAATTACCATATTGCTTACCAGATCCAAACCTGGAAGAGCCATCACGTCTTGCCGATAAGTTAAGGATGTATTTATTCTTCCAGCTATAATTAATACGCCCAAATACAGCAGCATATTTATACTGACCCGCTACATCTGAGGCATCTTTAGTCGGCGCATTGGCGATGGACTTCAGCAGGTTGTCATTGACATAACCGCTCCCGTAAATAGTATTTCCATCTACAGACACGGATTGCAGCGTGCCGCCTGCTAATACCGTAAGCGTACCCCCTGAAATCACACGCTTATATTCCAGCTGAGGTTCTACTATAGAATTGGCGATGTTATTGTTTCCAAAATTACTGCTTCCCAAAGGAGATAATACAGGGCTTTGCGAGGCAATCGGAAATATCTGTATTTGTGAATTGTGAATGGTAGAATATCCAAGGCTAGTTGAAAAATTTAACCCTTTTAATATCTCATACTGCAAAGACAACTTACTATTGAGAAAACCTGTTCTTGCGGTATAAGGTTGAAGGATATTGCCAAAAGGATACTGATCAGATATGGGGTCCCAGCCTCCAAAATTCAGATGACCTTCTGCATCAAATATAGCAGGGGCATTCGGGGCAAGGGTAACTTGATTACTTAGGCTAATTAAATCGGATTGCGTATAAGAGTAAAAGCTAGTGAAAGACACATTAAGTCGTTGATTCAAGCTTTTATGCATTAGATTAAATTGAACTGCTGCACGTTGATCAGCACCACTATAACTAAGTATGCTTGTTTCACGATGATAGTCTCCCGAAACTCTGAAAGTTGTTAATTTGTCGCCACCCGAAAAACCTACTTTTACGTCTACAGTCTTGCCTGTTCCTCCCCATAAAAATTTCTGCCAATCTGTGTATCTGGTAGTGTCCCATACTAACAGATCATAAGCATTTCCGGCATCAGGGGCAATTCCATAGATCGCATCATTCTTAAAGGCTTCTCTACGCATGGCTAAATATTGTTGCGTATTTAAAAGGTCAAACCTATTTGTTACTTTACTGACCCCAGAGTATGCGTTTAATTCTAGTTTGGTTTTCCCAGGCTTCCCCTTTTTCGTATTAATTATGATAACACCGTCTGCGCCCCGTGAGCCATAAATAGCCGTTGCATCAGCATCTTTTAAAACAGTAATGCTCTCAATGTCCGTGGGATTAATACTAAAAAAGGGGCTTTGCCCACCTGCTGGGCCGCTAAAACCATTTTGAGTAAGCCCCTGTGAACCCGAGTTGTAATTGTCGCCCGCCAAATTCAATACTGTCAATGGTACACCGTCTATAATATAGAGAGGTTCTGCAATAAGATTAGGGTTAATTGTACTTCTTCCTCTTAATTCAACTCGAATAGGCGCACTTGCATATCCACTATTTTGAGTAACAACTAACCCCGGAACCTGTCCTTGAAGGGCAGCTATTGGATTCATAGATGGATGTTTCTCAATATCTTCAGCCGTAACTGTCGCAATGTTCCCGGTCGAAAGCCTTTGGGTAGTTGTTCCATATGCCTGGACAACAACCTTATCTAATTCATTCTTCGCTAAATTTAAATATACCACCATTTCCTTGCCTTCATTTACCTTCACTACTTGCGGCGCATATCCAATAAAGCTTATCACCAGCGGGCTCTCTTCGGGTACCGCCGGTAGCTCGAACCCCCCCTTGGCATTTGTGATCGTCCCCTTCCCCGTGGCTTTAATAGTCACATTGGCCCCTGACAACGGCTGACCGGCTTCATTATAGACGACTCCCACAGCCTTTATCGTTCTTGATGGCCCCGGTCCGACTGCAGCCATCACTCTCTTCATAATCGTAATCGTCTTCCCCGTGATACTAAAATCCAACCCCTGCCCCCACAACGCCGCCTTCAGCACCTCCTGCACGTCCGCATCCCTAAAATTCAATGAAACAGGCCTGGCATTCTGTAGAACATCATACCCGTAAAAACACACATAATCCGTCTGCTTCTTGATCACATTAAACACTTTTTCCAACGGCAGATCCTTCCCCGAAATAGTGACAGTCCCTTTCTGCCCATACCCAGCCGCACTTACATGCAGACAGACCACAATCAGAAAAAATATCATTAGTTTCATCGCCTTCAGCAGTTGTTTCGGCACCCTTTCTGAACTCCTGAAAATAGGACGCCTACATATAGTAGAAAATAGCATACCTTTGTTTTAGAATTACGGGATCCGCCGTTACAGGCGGGTTTCAAATCCTGCACAAACAGGATTTTTTCAAAGAGCCGGAGTGCTGGTAACACTCCGGTTTCTCTTTTATTGATTACACATGAGAAAACATTGCGGTGTAACCTTATACAGGGTGTAGGGGAAATAAGTCTTTTTCGTTTAACATGTTCACTAATTTTAGAGCCTTTAAATAATATACTTAACCAATGCCTGCGAACACCCATTGCTCCTACAGCTGCATGAGTGATCAAGAATTAAGAAAGGTTTAATCGGTTAATGGAAACAGGTTCAACCTAATTAATAGGCTAATGAATTTAAAGTTGTCTTAATCGACAATGTTAGAATGGCAAGAAAATACGTAGCATTGTATTTAGCAAAGGAAAGGAATAATGGTAAGGAACCGATCGTCTCTTTATGGTCTCACAGTCAGCTTTCTTCCGTCCAGGTCAAAATGCACCTGGTTCTTCTGTAATATCTCCAGCACTTGTGAAAGGTTTAAATCCCTTTCGATGTATCCTCCAAATTCGTGACTAGTCACAGGCCCTTCATACTGCACATCCAGGTCGTACCACCGGGCCAGCACCCGCATCACTGCTCGTATGTCGGCTTTCTCAAAATGGAACAGCCCGCTCTTCCAGGCAACTTCCGCATCCACATCCACATCCTTCAGGACACTCAGCTTGCCCGCATCATTCAACTGCACCTGTTCATTGGGTTTTAGCAACGTCCCTACTTCGCCCTTTGACACCCGGACGGCGCCGGTGAGCAAAGTGGTCTTTATCGTACTCTCATCCGCATAAGCAGATATATTAAAACTCGTTCCCAGCACATCTACCAGCATATCATCCGACTTGACCTTAAAAGGCTGGCGGCTGTTGGGAGCTATTTCAAAATAAGCCTCCCCTTTTAGCTCCACCTCCCGGTCCTTCCCGGTGAAAGCCACGGGATAGCGAAGGGATGAGGCGTTGTTCAACCAGACTTTGCTCCCATCCGGCAGCAATATCTCGAACTGACCAGCGGCCGGCGTTGTAAGGGTATTGTACGCGAGCTCCGTTGGTTTTTCAGTTAATATATTATAGGCTAATTTGCCATCATCCACCTTCATGACCCGTGCAGCGCCCTGGTTGGCAATAGCACCTTTTTTCGCCTTATCCAACACCACCGACGAGCCATCCGACAAAGTGAGCACCGCTTTATTCCCACCCGGCGCCACATCATTCTTAAGATGCGATGCAACGGGCGCTGAGGCAACAGCACCAATCCCCGCATCTTGTCTGCTCCTCACATATAACCAGGTTCCAACAACCGCCGCACCTACCAGACCGGCAGCTACGAGATATCGCTTCCAGCTCATTCTTCTTACCGGCACACCCTGCCATTCCGAGTCCTCCGCAGGCAACATGGAATCTAGCCTGTCCCAACCAGTCGCCTTTAACGCCTTCATGTTCGGTAGCTCCTTGATGTTATCCCTAACATATTTCGGATCCGATAACTTGTCAAACAACGCCTGGTTGGCTGAAGATTGTGCACACCACACTTTTAGTTCAAGGGCTTCTTCTTCACTAAGGGTACCGTGGATATGAGCCGTAATCAGCGCAGCTACTCTCTCTATGTACTTTATATCTTCTGACATGTAAATTCCAGGTTTAAATACAAGCTCTATGGTTCAGATAATATTCGGGGCTGCATTCCTCACGGAATCTATATGTAATACGTAGGAGTGCCTGGTCGTAACCAAAGGCCATCAAAAAAAATATTTCCACATAGTTTGTTTGCAATTTGATCTCAAATAATTTACTCATGGGGGGCATTCCTCACATAAATATTAATTATCACGCTTGAGGAAGGTCGAGTGCTTTTAGCAGGTTTAACGCTGTTGCTTTGGATAACCAATAAAAGGACACAAATTATTTCGAGCCCACTAAGTTTCCTCATCTTTTTGAGACTTTTAATAATAGGGTTCATCGTTTTTAATGTTTGCATTGATTGGAATAACATCTTTATTTTTTGAAATAGCAGTGCCAGGTCCTTGTTCAACAAGGTTCAATCACGCACGAGTACATCAACATCCTTGCTGATCCTTCAAGGAGCTACCCGTACACACTATAGAAAGGTTTGCAGGACTAATGGGGGACTGAGATATCCCGGTTAATAGGCAGAATGAATTTATTGTCTGACCAGACAACGAAGGTTGGCATAGCAATACGCAGAGTTGATTGAGGATAGGTATAATAGTTCAAACTGCCAATCCGCGTCCAATTTAAAACGCTTCGCCATTGGCAGGTCGACTACACACGCTACAGCTTTAGCTCAAGAGACTCCTTATTCACTTCGAGTCGCGCAAATATGAGCATAATTAGCTCAGTTGGTCGTTCGATTACTATATATTCTCTGAAATGCAAATTCTGTTTTAGACAAATTCTATGATTCAGATAACATTTAAGAACTGCATCTCTTCTGGAACTTGTATATAATACGCACAAACAAGCGATCCTAACCAAAGACCTGAAAAAAAAATATTTCCCCACACTTACAACCAGGCAGCTATTCTGTTCCAACCTTCCGCTCTCAGGGCTTCCATATCCGGCAGATCATTGATGGTACGCTCGACATACCCTGGATCCGATAGCTTGTCAAACAGCGCCTGGTTGGCAACAGACTGCATACACCATGCCCTTAGCTCAAAAGTTTCTTCTTCACTAAGGTCCTCACATATATGAGCCGTGATGAGCGCAGCTATTCTCTCGATGTACTTTGTATCTTCAGCCATTTAACCTCCCGTTTTTTAGATGGTCTCTATAATCCGGATAATGTCCAGGCACCTACTCGCCTCATCGAATTCATTTGCAATACGTGGAAATGCGCCCTTTCAACCAAAGGTGTTCAAAAAAATCTTTCCATAAATTTTTCAGGGAAGTAAAAAAAATGTCAGCAGGCACAGCTCAGACAGCAGCATCACCTTCAGCTTCCGTACGGCAATAGCTTTCTGGTTCCTCACCGTCTGGCTGCTGATACCCAGCTTCTCCGCTATCTGAGCGGTGTCCAGGTTCTCTACCAGCATCATCTTGATGATCCTGCGGCAGTTGGAAGGCAGACTCTCGATCCGCTGGTAAAGTTCGCTAATGACCTCCGCCTTGATGATCTCATGACCTACCTGAGGATCCAGCAGATAATTTACCTCTTTTTGTATGGAACGCTGCCGTTGGAGCTTGCGGAAATGATCCAGGCAGGCATTGCGGGATGTGACGTATAAAAAAGCTTTGATATTCGTAAGGCTCTCCAGGTTGGCGCGCAGCTGCCACAGCTTGGCAAAAGTTTCGATGGTGATGTCCTGCGCCTCCTGTTCACTCCTCACCAGGTTGTATACAAACCGGAAAATAGGCTCATAATACAGCTCATACACGCATTTGAACTGATGCCGGTCGCCCGTGCGAAACAGCTCGATAGAGAAATTATGTGTCGAATTCCCGCTCATAGCGCTAACTAATCGCCCAAAAGGCCCTTTTAACCAAATAAGATTTGTTCTTGATCCAACAACAGGCAGATCACCCGTGTCGCCATTCCGGTCGGAACAGCATGAATAGCATAAGGTTTACGGCTTGGAAGCCAGATCCGGATCAGGCTTTTTCAAGATATTGGAAAATATATCTATTTGTAATTCAGATATCTATGTTGATTGGTGGTTGGAGGTGAAATCCCGGCAATTATAGCATATTGACACAGATCGTCCTAGTTTTGGTTTCGCTTTCCAGGCTACATAATAACATCTACTTAGAAATAAATGCGTCTCCGTACGTGTTTCCTTTAGTAAATATACTACATTCAGCAGGAAGTCCAAAACAAAAGTAGAGTAATTACTTTATCGGCTCCGATCACCAACATTACCTTTTTGCTATCTTCTGAACGCCAATTACTCTCCCACCATCAACCACCCAGCCTCCAACAGCTCCTCAAAATGCTTGAACCGCAAAAGAAGATCCGCCCTTTCCTCCGGCTCACTAAACCCATCATTCTCCGTCGTCAGACAAACCTCCACCATCCCCCATAATATATGACGCAACTCATGAAGACGATAGTCACTGAAAAATCGCCTGAATACCCGCAATGGCTCCTGCCTGTCTTCCTCATCTAAACAGATCACCTTGTCAAACAGCTCCCGCCGCTCAAGAAACTTCGACATACAAAAGATTTAAATAAGGTTAATGGATAAGTCCGCAATGTCCGTCCGTCACCTCTCAGATAACGAACTCCAGGTTCGTGGACCCTTTACCTATCCACAGGCAGGAAGAATCTCAACAAATATACAAATTTAAATAGGCAAAATCAAATTATTTGGCCTATTTAACCATTTTCATTGGTTAAAATAAATGTAATATCAATTTATCTGTTAAATATCACTGCTTCCTCATCTTCTCCATTCCCCCTTCTTGTGATCACATTCTTATCAAAATTCACTCTTATCAAAATTCACCGTCTTCACTTCCCTCGCCGCCCATGTCGCAGGCAGTTTCAATGCCTCCAACTTCCCTTTTTCCACACTCCGGATAGCATCCTTTGACAAGATCGTCATCAAAGTAACTTTTCACCCCCTCCCGTCAACACCCGA
>Ga0207667_10003880_pt1 | contig 18387 bp, 10 predicted proteins | sample KBSCornC52_FD_184301 | JGI IMG/M metagenome (GOLD analysis project Ga0207667, IMG submission 184301) | Corn rhizosphere microbial communities from Kellogg Biological Station, Michigan, USA - KBS Corn C5-2 (SPAdes) (version 2) | ecosystem: Host-associated > Plants > Roots > Rhizosphere > Soil ...
CCACATCGAGCAACTCAGTGGCGACGACGCTGGACACTGGATCGCCTACGCAAAGAGCGAGTTGCGTAGGTGGTCCGAGTTCAACGAGCAAAACGCGACGTGGAGCCGCACGCTAACGCCCACTGACGGAGTAACAATCCGGCTCCGGCAGTGTGGCCAGTTCCAGTACATTGCCATCAACGCGGAGCCGGGCACGTACATCGAGTTCGAGACGTCCGGAGTTCCGGTCGTCACGCAGTCGATCATCTCTGGTGGGTTCGAGATCGACAACGCTTACAAGCCTGCGGTGGTGAGCGTCAGCTTCGACGGCATCACCGCGAAGTCGACGATCCTCACTGGCAAGCGACAGACGAACGCCTCGCTCGCTTCGCGCTTGAAAAAGCCGTACCAGGTCAACCTTGCCAACGAGCAGGGTATGCCAGTCACTTCGGGTTCCAGGCGCACGGACGATCCCAGCGTCAAGCATTTCTCGACGCTGTTGTACGAAAGCTGCGCGCCATGGCATCCGTACTCTGGCGTCTATCTGCGAGCCTGCAACGACGCTGGTGTCGGCGCCGCGCACTATGCCCGCGGCTCGATCGACGGCCAGTTGTCGCGCGACGTCGGGTTCGACATTCCGTGGGGCGACACCACGGCAGTCAAACCAATCCGCCTGGCGGTGCTGAACCAACCCAGCATCGACTGGCCGCGCGCGAGCGGGCGCATGACGGTGACGGACGCAACGTTCGGGACGCGGGTGTTTGCCATCTACGTCGATGCGTTCGACCAGTTTTTCGCGTTCCCTTTGTCGCAGATCACCGCGCTCAGTTCCGCCGACGCGACGCTTCAGAACGTTGATCCAGCATTCGTCAAGCAAGCCATGATCACATGGCCTGCGTGGATGTACCGCAAGAGCGAATTGATGCGCGACTACATCGTTGCGCACGCGAGCGAGTCACCGTTTTACCTGACACCAGGACTGACGCATTTCCCTGAGTACGATTGGAAGGTTCACCCGGACGGCACGAAAGCATGCGCAGTGGTGTTCGAACGCGTCGCCGCAGATTACGACACGACGTACTTCGGCGCGTCTGGATCGCACCCAACCGCGTTCCCGACGACACAAGCCGCGTTCGATACTTTCATGGGCCGCACCGGTATCGGAAATCGCCACGGCGAAACGGATGGGGCAGGCGGCTCTACCTACCCGGAAGATACCGACCTTACCAACAACCCGCAGCGCTATTGCATAGGCACGGGTCTGGTTGAAGTCGCGCTGTCGATCACGCTGACCGGCAACAACCCGCAAGACTTCACGTTTTCGGCAACGGTAAATGAGGTCCGCGCGCCGAGCACGACGAACCTGTGCACGTTCATTGCCGGCTACACGCATTACGACATCGCGCAGGATTCCTCTATCGCGTTCGCCGATCGCGTGTACACCACTGACCGCGGCGATCTGTGCGTGCTCGACATCGAGCGCTACTACAAACAGGCCGATGGAAGCGTCGCGAGTTTCTTCTCGGTCAAGAATCTGACGAAGGCGACCGAAGTCAGTACGTGGTGGGGCGGCAACACGGACGGCAAATTGTCGCTGTGTCAGTTGCTCGCCTACGACATGGCGTCGCTGTCGTTCGTGTTCAACATGCAGCTGGTCGAGACGCGCGCGGTGACGCTCACCGGCAGCGCGACGTATACAGCACTGCATCCATCGGCAGCAATCGTGACGTTCAACAAGCTGCGCACGATTCTGTACCCGGACACGATGCAGGACGACAAGAAAACGGCGATCGCTGCGGCAGTGGCACAGCCTGGGCGAAGCGCGCTGGACTCCGGCGGCTGGACTTATCTTGGCATGAACGATTACGCCGACTGGTCTTATTCATTTCTCACCGGTGTGCGCGATCACTACGCGGCTGGCATCGGTACGATCAGTGCGGCGCAAACGTACTGGTACGAAAACGCGATGACCGCGTACGGTCGGTTGCCGGTGTCGCTGCTCTACATCACGCAGCCGAAATTCGGCTGGTACGTGTACGCCGACGAGATCATGAACCGTCTATCTGTAACGCCGCGCTCGACGTTCTTTGTGCATCCGAACGGATCGTGGGCGTTCTGGGATCAGCATCGCATCTACAACCCGTACGGACTTCCGTTGGCCGGGTACGCCGGGAATGCAGTTCCCGACTTCATCGCGAATGCAACACTGGAACACGTCATTTACGACGCGGTGCATTTGGAGAATTCCAAAGGCGCGCTCGATACCAGTTTCGTCGCGCTCTACAACGACGCAGTGACGCGAGGCACGGGCGCGGGCTCGCTCACCGACACATTCACGACGACGACCAAGGATGCGCTAAAGGCCGTTATCACGCCGCAGACGATCGTGGACTCCGGCAAAGACATGCTGGAGCTGAAAGCCACATTCGGTGGGGGCGAATGGTTCTATCCGGAACCCGCGCTATTCGGTACGAGCGTTCTCATCAGCACTGTCGGCGGCGGAGCGATCGACCTGACATTCGGCGATGTCTTCAACACCGGCTCAAATTTCACCGGGACCATAAGTTATCCGACCGCTCCCGGCACACCAGTCACTTTCTCATCTATGGTCATGATCACGTGAGGGCGCTATGGGCTGGGTGAGTAAATTCGATAACACGTTCTGGGAAGTGCCGCCTGGCGGAACATCGATATGGACTGGCAGCGAATGGTCGTTTCCAAACCCCAATATCAACCTGTACATCCAAGTCAAAGGCGGCAGTACATGGGCGGCTGGATATCGCCCGACGCAGATTCGAATCACTGCGTACATGTCTTCTGGCGGCACTCAGTCGATCGACTTGGATACCTTTGACACTGGCGGCATCGACCAACTTGCCGGGGCCGTTGAGTCGATCACTGCAGCGCCGACGGCATTCACCTACACGTTGGATTTCACACCAGGGCTGGACATTGATCAGATCCAGCCATTTCAGGCGGGCATGACGTCGTGGGATATGCGCATCACCGACATCGAGTTTCTAGAAGGCGCAGGGCCAACGGAGTTTTGGACCGACAAGGTGAAATGTTCGGAGTCGGATTCCTGACGTGGGAAACATTCTTGCCAAAGACATCCTCGTGACTGTTCTTGATCCGGGGAAACCAGCGACGCCTGGGTCGCCGGGATCTCCTGGCTCGCCGGCGTGGGACGAGGTTGTCGATTACACCACAATCGGTATTCTCTACTGGCAGATAGTTTGGAAGGACGCCAGCAACAACGAGCACATCTCGAACGTTCCGCCGGAGTCGATGCCGCCGGCAGACGCGACGATTATTTCTGAGACGCCGGTATTCGGCCCGATCCACGTCCACGAGGTCATCCATCACGACGCGGTGCCACCAACGCCGCCTACGCCAGGCACGCCGGGCACGCCGCCGGTGCTTTCGCAGAACTACCAGCTCGGTTGGAATTGCTCGGCCGACAGCATTGATCCCATCCCCGCGAACGGGATGTACCAGTTCTCGGTGCCGGTCAATGTCGCCGGCGTGTTCACGGGTCTTGCGCATGACGGCACCGCGGTAGGGACGCACTACGAGCGCATCACCTACGCGTTGTATTTCAACGCCGGTTCCGTGCAGGTCTACGAGGCAAACACGCCAGCCACGGCGCCGGTGTCGTACGTGGCGTCGGACGTGTTCACGATACGACGCGTCGGCGCGGAGATCGCCTACTACCAGAACTCGACTCTGCTACGCGTCAGCACTACGCCGAGCAGCGGCCAGCTGCGCACGTACGCCGCGCTGTACGAGGGCGGTGATGAGATTGTCGACGCCGTCATCAGCCAGACGGTCGACGTCGGTTTCTATGCTGAGACGAGCGGCCAGCTGAGCACGGTGTCTGGCCAGCCGTTCGTGCTGTTCTCAGAAACCGATGGGCTGCTGCGGACCATTTACGGCGCCGGCGCTGTTTACTTCGACCAGGGAGCCACGCTCTCTGTTACCGGTCCCGAACCGCTGGTGCGATTCATGGGGCCGGACGTTGGCATCCTGTCGGTCGAAGGTCCGGGCTACGTCATCAATCTCGGGGAAAACGTCGGGCTGGTTCCGAACTACGGCCTGTTCGGCACGGTGTCGTTGGAGCCGCAGGTTTTCATGTACGGCGGCCCGGTGCCGTCGTGGATCGTACACGGTCCGACGCCAGGAACATTCTTCGCCGGCAGCGACGGCGCATGGGTCGTACGCGGTCCGGCACCGGAAATCCTACTCGGCGAGCCCGGCAATACGATCTTTGCCACGGCGCCGCGGCCGCGCGCGTTTATCGTTGGCGACATCCTGCCGGAGTATTACAGCCTCGGCATTCATGCGAAGGCGCCGCACCCAACCGCGCTCTTGTATGGCGGGGCGACCATATCGGCGAAAGCGCCGCGCCCGACCGCGAGCCTGACCGGCGACAACTCGTACGGCATCATCAAAGCCAAGGCACCGCGGCCGGTGGCGTACATCACGGCGCTGGTTGGCGATATCGGCATTGTCGTCGCTACCGCACCGAAGCCAACAGCGCAGATATACGGCGGCGTCACGATCGCTGCGACCGCGCCGGCGCCGACTGCAACCATCACCGCCACTCTTGGCATCGTCGGCACCATCACCGCGACGGCGCCATCGCCGCGCGCCGCTGTGACTGCAGTAGTCGGTATTGCCGTTGCAATCAATGCTACCGCGCCACGCCCGCAGGCATTGGCATGGAATCTCATCACGGCCACGGCGCCGCGGCCGCGGTTCTACATCGACGCCTCCAACGAGGCCGCGTACACAGTCACCGACGCCTACGTCGTCACGCTCAACAACCCGGCCAAGCCGGTCACCCGCTACACGAACTATCCGTTCCAGAGCATCGTGCGGTTCGGCAACGATTACCTCATGTTCGGGCCGAGCGGCGTCTTCAAACTCGGCGGCGCAGACGACGCCGGCACGCCGATCGCGTGGAGCTTCAAGTTCGGGCAAACCACCGAAACGCCTGGCGACGAGTTCGGTCAGGGCTACAAGAAAACCAACCTCGGCGTTTACTTCGACGGCCGCTTCACTGGCACTGCGCAACTGTCCGTCTCGGTAGACGACGGCACGGTCTACACCTACAGCAAACTCATGCCCGACAACAAGCGCGACACGCTGCGCTTCGTGCCGGGCAAGGGACTGCGCGGTTTCGCTTGGCAGTTCGGCCTGTCCGGCGCCGGCCCGCTCGACGTCTACCGAGCCGAATTCCTACAACACGCACTGGCGCGCAAGGTGAAACATGGCTGATACCGATATCCCGCTGGAGATTGAAAACCAGCGATTGCTCGCCGAAGGTTTGGCGAACGGTGCTGCGAATGCGCTTGGGGCGTTGGTCGGTCAAACCAGCAGCTACGACCCGAAGTTTTTGCAGGACCAGGCATCGGTTGCCGTTGTCCCGCCCGACACGACACTGACGGATATTCCCGACTATCAGGAAATTCCGTCGCCGTTTGCGTCGGATGTTCCGCCGACACCCGGAGTGCTCGCGAATGCGGTGCTCGAGGATTTCCCGCCGGAGCCTGCCAACACCGTCGGCACACAGCCGGCATTCGTTCTGCCGCCCGTGCCGAGCGCAATGGGGTCGTTTCAAGGCGGAGCGGCGCCCACGATAGACACCACGACACCCACGCTCACCGCGCCCGATATCGACGCGCTGCTGGCGAGAATTCAAGACGTGCAGCTTATCCCGCTGAATATCCCGACACGGCCGACGGTGACGTTGCCGGAATACGTCGATTCAGATCCCGGTGCCGCGCCAGTCGCGCCGACCGGGCTGGACGACGAACTCAACGAGGCGTATCAGTCGGCGCTCAACGTCGCCAACAATTCCATTACTGCCAATTGCGACGCGTGGTTTACCCGGTTCTTTCCGAATCACGCCAACCAGGTCGCCGCGCTCGAAGCGCGACTGGATGCGTACCTTGCCGGCGGCACCGCAGTCAGCACCGACGCGGCTTCGGCAATCTACGAGATCGAGCGTGGCAAGACCGATGCCGAATACCGCAGGGTCGAGCGCTCCGCGCTGCTCGATGCCGGCAAGCGCGGGTTTGTGTTGCCCGATGGCGTCCTGCATTCCGCACAGATCAATGCACGCAGCGCGGCAGCCGATGCCAATGCGCAGGCCGCCGCAGACGTTCGCAAGATGCTGTTCGACATGGAGCAGAAGAACGTCCAGTTCGCCGTCACCGAATCGCGCGCGTGGCGCTCTGTTGCGATCCAGTCCTATCAGGGCATGTTCAACGGGTTCGCGACGATCAACGGTCAGGCGATCGAGTACGCCAATGACGTCGTGCGCTCGCTGGTGGACATATTCAACGCGCAGGTGAGCGCGTACAACGTGCGTCAGGAAGGTCGCCGCATCAACGCGTTCGTCTACGGCGAGAAGGTGAAGGCAGCACTTTCGGTACTGGATGTATACAAATCCGAACTGGAAGGCGAGCGCCTGAAGATGGACATGAACGAGGCGTCGTTGCGCTATCTGCAAACGCGCATCAACATCATCGAAGCCTACGTCAACGTGTTCCGCGCTCAGGTCGAGATGGCGCGCCTGAAGAACGAAATCGAGCGCCTTAAGCTCGATCTGTACAAAGCCAAGGTCGAAGCGTATGCCGCCGAAGTCGGGGCCAAAGAAGCCGAGTCGCGCGTCTTTACCGCGCAAGTTGAGGGTCAGAAAGCTCTGCAGGCGGCATGGGCCGAGCAATTGCGCGCGCGACATGCCGAACTACTCGGGTGGAAAACCGAAATTCAGGCGATCACCGCAAAGCTGAAAAGCACACTGGGATACAACGAAAGCATCACGCGCCAGTTCGAAGCCGCCACTCGGGCCTACGAGGTCAAGGTGCGTGCGGACACCGCGATCGTCGACGCGCACGTTGCGCAGTACCGGGCCAAGATCGAAGGCATCGTCGCCGGCAATCGTGACATCGCAAGCATTGCCGAACTCGACCTGAAAAAGTGGGAAGTCAGCAAGGAACTGGTGCTCAAGCAGTCTGACCTGAATTTGAACCGGGCCAAGCTCGAAGCCGAGGTCAAGATTCAGAACCTTCGCCTGCAGTTCGACGTCGCCCATGGCATCTCCGAACAGTTCTCGCGCATCGCGCAAGCTGCGCTGTCCGGCATCAACACGCTACTCGCGCAGACGTCTACACAGTCATCCTAACGAGAGATTATCGGTATGGCATACAACTACGGTGGCGCGGTCAACGGTGTCGATGATGACTCGCAGGCTTTGTATCGGCGCAAAGCGCAGACTGCTGCATTGGCCACAAGCAGCAATCCCGGCGATCCCGGTATCGGAACATTTAACGCGGTCACGAAATTGCGGACGGGACGCAACCCTGGCGATGCAACGGATGATCCGGCGCAGAACGACGAAGACAGTCAGCGTCGTCTCGCGGGCGCGGTGTCGATAGCCGGACCACTGAGCCGACCGGCGCAGGCAAATACCGACGCCGCTGCGGTTGGACCTTCCCCGCTGGTAGGCGCACTCGGCAACCTCAATTCAGCCCAGCGCGCGGCGCAGGCGTACAACGCGCCGGCGGGCAGCACGGCCGAACGTGCCGGGCAACTGGTGCGCACCGGCTACAACATAGCGCAGATTCCCGGCGAGATCGGCGCGCGTGCGATCGGCGCCGGAGTGAGCGCAGTCGGCAACACGGTAGGCAACTTCGCCAAAGGCATCGCAGGCGGTATCAGTCTGCCGTCGCCGATCAGCTCGGCCTCGGCCGCAGAACCGGCAGCACCGCCACTGCGGCGCCCGGGCGGTCTGACCACACTACCGACGATGACAGTGAATGCGCCGGCGGCAGCACCGCAAGCTGGCGGCACAGTGCCGCTCGGCCGCACATTCGGCACGCGTGCACCGGATGGTTCAATCGCCTTCAGCAACATTCCCGGGCAGGTCGGTTACGACCCTGGCTACGATCGCGCCGGCGACAACATCCAGGTCGCGCCGGCGGCGGCGCCGAACGCTACGGCGGGAATTGCTACGCTCCCCGGCGCGCTGACGCGCCCCGCCAATAACAGCGGCGACCAAACCTACGATGCCAACAAACAGGCCGCCAGCAGCCTCACGTCGATCCTCAACCGAGACCCGCGCTCCGCACTCGGCATCGCCGCGCGCAACGCGCAGGTCGATGCGCAGTCTGGATTCGGCAGCCAGCGCCAGCGCACGGCGGCATACCAGCAGCAGCTCGGCGGACTCGTCGGCCAGGTAGCCGAGAGCCAGCGCGGAGCACTGCAAAGCGCCGAAGAAGCCCAGCGCGGCCAGAACAATCTGGACGCCGAGACGCTGCGTGGGCAGAACGAATTGGCCAACACGAACGCGCGCTCGATCGCCGAACTCAGCCGGCCGCAGTATGAAACCGACGCTACCGGCAATCTCGTGCGCGTTACCGGCACATCGGCAGCGCCGGTGGTTGGAGCCGACAAGAATCCGCTCGCGGTGCAGACGAAGCTCAACGGGCCGGCCGACGCGACGTATCACAACGTTTTCACAAAGGCGTACGCGACACACCTCGGGCTCAGTGAAGACCCGGATACTGCCGCACAAAACGCAACCAAAGCTGCGCAAGCGGCAGTCGCTGGCATGAGAAGCGGCACGCAACCAGCCAGTGTTGGCCCACAATTGGCAAAGGCAAAGGATGGCACGCCGTTGCATTTATCGGCAGACGGGAAAAGTTGGGTAACACCAGACGGCAAGCCATACGCCGGTGACAAGAATGGATGAGTCCTCGTCTCTCCCGCCGTTGCCGGAAGGCGCGACGTTAAACACCGACTCGCTGCCGAAACTCCCGGAGGGCGCGAAACTAACCACTTCGCCGGAACTGACGCGCCCGAACGGCGGCATCGGCTCCTACCTCGGCGGCCAGTTTTTCCGCGGTGGCGGCGAAACGCTCAAAGGTCTGGGCGACCTTACGGGCTCGAAAACTCTCAGTGACATTGGCCAGGGCGACATCAACCGCGCCGCCGAATTCGAAGCGAATCTTCCGCAAGACTACAAGCCGAACGTGCTCACGCGCGGGCTCGGCACGATCGCCAACATGGCCGCACCGGTGGCCGGTACTGCGGTGGCGAGTTTGGCCAATCCGGTTGCTGGCATTGCGGCCGGCTCGACGCTGTTCGGCTCTCAAGGCTACGAGGGGTCGAAGGAAGGCGAGCAGCAGCGCATCGCTGCCATGCAGCAGGATGAGCTCGCCAAGGCGCCGCGGTACAACGAATTGCTGAAGTCCGGTTTGACACCGGAGCAGGCGAAGGCGCAATTCAGCCAGGAAGCCTCCGAGCACGCCGGCAAAGTCGGTGGCACGGTCGGCGCCGTGCTCGGCTTGGCCGGCGAGATTCCCGGCGTTGGCGCACTGAGCAGGGCGGCAGGATCCGCGCTCGTCAGACCAGCGGCGCGTGTGCTGGGCGGCGACCTCGCGCGCCCGGCGGCGCGAATCGCTGGCGAGGCGGTCGGCGGCGCCGCCGGTTTCAGCGGTCTCAACGCCGCCGGCCAGATCGCGCAGAACGTCACCGACTACGTCCCGACCGACACGTTCCAAGGCGTGCCCGAGGCGGCTGGTGAAGGATTGCTCCCCGGCGCGATCCTTCACGGAACGAACCGTGCAACAGCGGAAGCGGGCGCGCGCGCGCAGAATGCGCAGCGTTTGATGCACCCTGATGCGGTTCCCGGTTCGCTTTCGGATGCCGCCAATGAACTCGTCCGCGGTGTCGATCAGCGCCTAGCCACGCCAGCGCTAGCGCCGCCGGTGGAGCGCCCGGACTTCGTCGTCAATTCGCGCGGCCAAGCCGTGCCGCCCGATCAGGCCGCAGCCTCCGCACAAGGCGGTCCTGGCTTCGAGCAGCAGACTCAGCCACCGCCCGTCGCACCCAATCCACCCACACCCGCACCGCTCGCGCTCGAGCACCAACCCGATGTCATCGTCGACGCGCGCGGCCGCGCCGTGGTCAACAAGGGCGATCGCAGCCTCGGCCAGCCATTCGGCGGTCCCGGATTCGACGAACAAGCGCCGGTCCCAGTGGAACCAGCGCCGCCCGCCGGTCCGCTCAGCCGCGCCGCCGCCGCCATCCCGCAACCCGAGGTCGCCAATGAACGAGAACAACTGGCAAACGTTGGCGTGGAATCTGGCGGGGCAACTGGCGGACCTGCGCCTGAAGCTGATAATGGCGCAGGTGCGGGTAGCAATGCGAACCTACGGCAGCAGTACGCCGAACGTCAGGACCGAATTGACGCGCTCAACGCCAAGCGCAAAACCGAAGGTCTGAGCGAGCAAGAGAACGGTGCGCTGCACGATTTGAACGAGCAGCAGGCGCAAACCAATCCGATGACCGGACTGCCGAACAAGACGGCATTCCAGCAGGCCGAGCAAGATCCGCAGTACACGCACACCGTCGCCATGGATGCGCGTGGATTCAAGTCGATCAACGACGCGCACGGCCACAATGCCGGCGACGAGGTGTTGCAGGTTATCGGCCAGCACTTGGCCGAACATTTCGCCGATGATCCGACCGTACGCATTTTCCATACCAGCGGCGACGAGTTTCCAGCACGCACGATCGGCGACCAGACGGCCAAGATTCAAGCCGCTACGTCAGCACTGGAAAAGAAGCCGTTCTCTTTGCAGGTCCGCGAAAAAGATGGTAGCGTGCATACCGTTGAATTTCCCGGTATCAAGCTTGATTTTGGCGTAGGGAAGAATCTCGATGAAGCCGATGCAAATGCCGTCGCCGCAAAAGAATCCGCCGCAGCCAGCGGCGAATACACCCGTCGAACGAGTGACCAAGTACAGCGAACCGTTCGACCCGAGGAAGCACAAGTTGCCGCCGGGGCAGATCGTGTCGGTGACGCTGGACGGCAAGACAACGCCGATCGGCCCGCAGAGCCAGCAGCCGAACCCGTAGCGCAACCCGAACAGAAGACACAACAGACCCCGCCCGAAGGCGGGGTTTCTGCTTCTGATGCCGACCTCGCGACGGCGCTTGCCAAAACTGACCGCGCAACCGGCACTGACGGCGCGAAGTACATCGTCGCGAAGAACGCCGAAGGCGACGGGTTCCATTTCACACGCACTGAACACGGCGAAGCCAGTCAGCACGAGGCCGCAGGCGATCAGTCATGGACGCGCGAGCAAGCCGTCAATGCAGCGTCTGAAATGGCTGCAGCACGCATGCAGTCAGAACCAACTCACGAACCTGCGCTCACAACCAAGACCGCGCCGGAAGATGCGGCAAGCCAGCCGGCGGCTGGTGCGTCTGATGTACAGATTCGTGCGCAGGCGCGCGTCGCTGAGCTCGAAGCGAAGAAGCGCCGCAGCTACAACGAAGCCAGTGAACTGCATGACCTGAAGGCTGCGGTCAAAGGTGGCGATGCCGCCGAGATGGAACGCGCGCTCGGCTCACGGGCGACAACCTCGGCAGCGAACTTCGTTCGTTCCAGCGCTGCCCCAGGCTGGGACAAAATTGAGGCTGGCGGTGCGAGCTCTGGCAGAAAACCTATGTCGCGCGATGCGCTCGCCGCGTCCATCGCAAAGACTGTGCGCGGTTGGCAGGGCGACGCGCCGCGCGTGCAGGTGTTGCAGTCGCACACGGATGCACCGCCGGCACTGCGCAATGCTCGCGGCTTCGGAGGCGATGTCGAGGGCGCGTATCACAATGGCACGGTATATATGTTCGCCGACGCCTTGCGCTCGCCGAAGCGCGCCTTGCAGGTGCTCGCGCATGAAGCCATCGGCCACTTTGGCATGGAACGCGCGTTCGGTGACGTCTGGCCGAAGCTCGTCAAGGACATCGGCGCGCTGCGCGAGAAAGCTCCAGCCTACATGCGCAAAGTGTTCGAGCAGGTCGATCGCCGTTACCCCGGCGCTGATGCCGAAACGCACGCATCCGAAACGCTCGCGGTCATGGCCGAGAAGGGTATCCACAACGCGCTCATGGATCGCGTGCTCGCGACGATGCGCAAGTTCCTGCGCTCGCTCGGCTTCGATCTGAAATTCAGCGATGCCGAGTTGCGGCAGATGCTCGTTGCGGCGAAGCGGCGCGTCGAGGGCGAGAAGGACACTGGATCGGAACGGCAGGCACAGCCGGCGTTCTCCAAAGCCGAAAAAACCGATTCACCCGAATTCAAGCGCTGGTTCGGCGACAGCAAGGTCGAAACCGGCGACAAGCCCACCGTCGTCTACCACGGCACCGGCGAAGACTTCAACGTGTTCGAGCAGAACAAACTCGGCGAGTCCACGCAGCACGCCACGGCTCCGCTCGGGTTCCATTTCACGACCGACCGCGTGCGCGCGGAGCACTACGCTGAGAATGCCAGCGAAAACCGCCCAGCGAACGAGCGTGTGATCTCGGCCTACCTCAAGGTCGAGAATCCGTACCGCATGAAGTTGTCGGAAGCGCAGGCGATCGAGACGCCGGCCGAAGCCAAAGCGCTGCGCACGAAACTCGAAGCCGCTGGCCACGACGGCATCCAGATTCCGGAAGCCAAGACCTGGATCGCGTTCAAACCGGAGCAGGTGAAGTCGGTCGACAACCGCGGCTCGTTCGATGCGAGCAACCCAGATATTCGATTCTCGAAGGCTGACAAGGAAGATGAAGCGGCCAAGCCGACCCTCGCCGAACGCGCTAGGGCCGCGGTGCCAGAGAGCATCAAGGAGCCGCTCGGCAACATCGTCGACGACTTGCTGCACAAGGCGGCACCGATGGCGACGGGCTCAGACGAAGCGCGCGCAACCTCAAAGGACTTCGCGAATGCATTGCGCCTCGCGCGCCATGAGGGCAGTGTTGCAGACGAATTTTTGAAGCGTAATTTCGCACGCGAACAGAGAAATAAAATGTGGCGCGCGGCCGACGAACAGTCGGTTCTAATGCAGCGCGGCGAAGACACTAAGGGCAAAGGTCTTGACGCACTCAATCCAAAGGAACGCGCGGCAGTAGAGGATGCGCAGAAGGACGCCAACACGACCTTCCAAGAGTCCAAGGAACTAGGCATGGTTGAAGGCGAAGGACTGCCGAGTTACGCGCCGCGCATGGTCGTGGAAATGGCAGCTAAGGGTGCGCAACGCGTCGGCAAAGGCCAGCCGTCGAGCGGAGCCGGTGGCGCTGGTGCGAACGTGAAGACCGGCTCGCCGAACCTCAACAAACGCATGCACGAAACCACGGCCGATACAATCAGAGCTGCGCAGGCCAAGTTCGGCGAGAACGCGACGGTGGTTGAGGATATTCGCACACTGCCGCTGGCGACAGCGCGTCTCAAAGAAGCCAATGCCGGGCGCAGGCTGATCAACCAGATTCGCGACATTGGCAAAGCTGCCGGCGCCGATACCGTGCGCGAAGGCAGCGCACCAGCGAATGAGCCGGGCAAGTGGTTCACCATTCCAGACCATCCAGCATTCCAGACGTGGCGCGGGTCGAAAGATGCTGAAGGCAACACCACGTTCGAGAAAGTTCCGCTGTTCATTCGCAGCGACTTCAAGGGACCGTTGAACGCCGTCATGTCGCCCGCCAAGCCAGGCGCGATCTACTCCGGATTGATGCGGCTCAAGGCCGGCGCGACCAGCGTGATCATGTACAGTCCTATCATCCACAATGCCGTGGAGTGGGGGCGCGCGCTGCCGGCGATGCCTGGGAAGGTGCTAACGTTCCGCGTGTATTTCGACGGCAACAAGGCAAAGAACGACCCGGCGACGATGCGCGAGGCGATCAAGGCAGGACTATCACCGATCGGAGGACACGGCGCGTATCAGGACATCACCGGCATTGCGAACGAACCGCAGATTCAAGCCGGCCGCTCGCTGTTCGCCAAGACCGTAGGCGCGCTGCTCGATCACACGACCGGCGGCGGCGAGAAAGCCCGCGACCTGATCGACAAGGCCGGCGACTTCTGGCACAACACGCTGCTGTGGGATCGCGTCGGTGACCTGCAGATGGGTCTGTACACGAACCTGCGCGACTCCTTCATGAAGAAGGGCATGGACGCAACCTCGGCCCAGCGCGTCGCCGCGCACATGGCGAACCGCTACGCCGGCTCGCTGCCCGCCGAAGCAATGTCGAACTCGGCGCGCAAGATCGCGAACCTCATGCTGTTCTCGCGCAGCTTCACGCTCGGCAACCTCGGCGCGATGAAGGACGCCGTCACGGGCCTGCCGAAAGACGTGCAGAGCCAGATCCTGCGCGACAGTGGCGAGATGATGCGCAAAGCCGCAGTGAGCGTCGCGCGGCGCAAGGCCATCGCCACGGTGATGCTCGACGTTGGACTGATGTACATCGGCAACAGCTTGCTACAGTCGGCGTTGGCGGTCATGTCCGGGCGTAGCGATTTGGACAAGGAAGAACAAGGGTATGCGCGCCGATTCAACAACGAGATGCAGGCGATCAAGGAAAATCCGCTCAAGATTTTGACGTTCGCAAAAGACATATCGGCCACGGCCGACAACGAGCCTGGTCGCGATGACCGCGTGCTCGTCGGGCACTCGCCAGATGGCACCGCTATCTACATGCGAAATCCGACCGGCAAGATCGGCGAAGAATTCACGGGCTGGTTAACAAGCCCGCTCGATATGTTGAAGAAGAAGCAAGGCACCATCGCGCGCCCGCTCTACGAGACCATTACGAACGACAAAGGGTTTGGCCGCAAGCTCTACAACCCATATGCCGACACGCCGAAAGAGTGGATGAAAAACCTCGGTCGCATTGCCGAGAACTTCATTGGTGACCAGTTGCCGACGCAATCGATCGCCGCCGCGAAAGACTACTTTACCGGCCACGGCGATGCTCAGGTCAATCTTGCGCAGGCCGTTGGCCCGCTGGCCGGCATTACCTTCAGCAAGGGCGCGCCTGGTGGCGAAGCTGTCGGCGAGATGTACGCTGCGAAAGATCGACACGAATACCAGATACAGCAGGCGTTGCCGGACATTCGTCGGCAGATTCAGGAAGGCGACATCGCTGGCGCGCGCGCGGCAATGAAAGAAGTGGAAATTCCGGTCGGGTATCAGAACTGGATCATCAAGACGACGAAGAACCCGCGTCTACGGCTTTCGCCATCGCAGATGAAACAGTTTGGCCTATACGCCACGCCGGAACAGAAAGAGCGGATGAAACAGGCGCAAGGAGGTCACTGAGCGCCTAAGCGTTCCTCCGGTGGCGCCCTGTCGTCTGGTCCACCTGAGTGCTCAGCTGCGGCGCGTTCTTCAGCCTTTGTCAGTGGCGCGACGGGTGACACTGGTTGTGGCTTATTGGTCGCAGTGGCGATCCAGTACAGAAATCCTAGCACGAGCGACCATATCGTGACCGGCACCAGCCACCATCCGCGCGGAGAATGCTTTTTCTGCTGGCCTTGAGAATTCACACGCGCATCCTACATCTAACCGAATGAACGTCAAAATCTGCACAGCCGAAGGATGCGCCAAGGCGTCTGTAGCTCGTGGCCTCTGCGACAATCACTGGCACATCTGGCGCCGGCGGCAAACCGACTTCAAACCAAAGACTCGCTCGGTTCCGTCCGACAGATTGCCGTTCTACGCCGCTGATGAAAACTGCTGGCTCGTACCGCTGTCCAGAGGGAAATTTGCGCGTATCGACGAGCAGGATGTCGCGCTAGTCAGTGCCTACACCTGGTGCACATCACTCAGCAAGATAACGGCCTATGCCGTCACGAAGATCGGCGGCAGGAAGAACCTCGTAACGATATTGCTGCATCGTCTCATTACCGGAGCTGCCGCCGACATGGCGGTAGATCACATCAATCACGACGGGCTGGATAATCGCCGGGCGAATCTGCGCGTTGTATCCCTGCAAGAGAACAACACCAATACGACGTTGATGCGAACGAATCAATCTGGATACAAGGGCGTGTCGCGCCACGTCTGCGGGAAATATCGTGCCTCCCTGCAGATCAAAAGGAAACACATCCATCTTGGCCTATTCGACACGGCCGAGTCCGCAGCTCGGGCTTACGACGCCGAGATCGCGCGCACCGGCATCATCACACAAACAAACGCTTCCCTCGGTCTACTGTAAAACTGGCGCGCTCCCACCACAGTCGGTCAACGACTCGCCGCCAGCGTGGAATAATCGGGACGTGCGACAAACTCCCATCGATGACTTTGAAGCGGCGGTCCATGCCGGAAGTGTACTACTCGTTCACGCGCGTTTCGCAAGCTCCGCGTAGAGCACGTCTTTCGGCAGGCCGTCGATGATTTTCGAGACGCTAGCATCAGATGTGTCGGCGCCGAGCTTGAATAACTCCGATACGATTTCGACTCGTAGCCTGTACTCAGCCACCGCAATACGCGATTCCAGCATAGGCGCGCCGAGCTTCAGAACTTCTTCGAGTCCTGTCGATTGCTCAATAATGCCAACCATCTATCGCTCCTTGGCCGTGTCGGCTTTGTCCACCCTGGCGGCTCTGGGTAAGTTACTCGCATCCAGTGTGTACAGGTAAATCCGCCACAATCTGTACAGAATCCTTTGCGATCACCGTTGATGTAGAACTCGGCAACGAAAATATAGCCTGGGTCTGCTGCTTCCTAAAAGCTGGTGCAGTTTCGGTGCATTCTGCTGCTCGTCATGGGGGTCCAGTGATAGCCTATAGTTAATGGAGTCGCGGGGTAGCTGGCGTGCAATAGCTTTCACACAACAGAGTTCAAGGCTTATTAATCAATAAGTTAGAACTGTCTGGTGCAATCGCAGTGTAGATGGACGGTTAGCTCAGCGGTAGAGCATCGCTTTCACACGGCGAGGGTCGCAGGTTCGATCCCTGCACCGTCCACCACTATCCGAACGTCTTTTCCAGTCCCTCCCGCATCCGATCGATCTGCAAATGGGCATAGTGCTTCGCCGTGACGGCGATCGATGAGTGCCCGAGTACCTTGCTGACGACGTACAGATCCACGCCGGCCTGGACCATTAGCGTGCCGCACGAGCGGCGCAGATCATGAAAGGTGACGTGCGCTAATCTGGCCGCCTCTCTGGCCCGCCTGAACCCCGTCTTCAACCCCTCGAAATTCATCCCCAGCGGCACGTAGACGAGCCACGGACGCACTGCTGCCACGATAGGCACACGGCGCGGCTTGAGAGTCTTGGTGTTCCCTGCGCGCACGGTAATGGCATCGTCGCCGATGTCCTCTGGCTTGAGCGCCAATATCTCACCCCTGCGCATCCCCGTGTAAAGCGCGATCCAGATCGCAGCCCGCACCGCTTCACTGGCTTGGTCAGCGATCTTCTTTGCCTGAGCAACTGAGACGGTCACGTCCCGAGCGGCACCAACTGGAACGCGCTTGATCCGTAACCCGTAGTTCTCGCGCGTAATCCCGCGCTCCCATGCCAGCGCCAGCGCCTTTTTCACAGTCCCGATCGTGCGATTGATCGTCGTTGCCTGGTACTTGCCGGCCATGTCCTGAGTCATCGCGGCCATCGCTTGCTGCGCCTGGCTAGCCCTGAAACCTTCCACCCATGGCCCGCACCGGAGTGCGTGAAACTTCGCCGTTTGCGGGCTACGCAATGTGTCGGCGTGCTTGAGAAACAAGTCCATGATCTGCGTCAGCATAGGATCACTGGGAATCGTTACGCCGCGTCGTCCAAGTGACTCTCTGAGGGCGGCTTCGATTTGCTTGGCACTGCTCGCAGATGCACCTTGCGCGAGAGTTCGGTGAACGCGGCGTCCATCAACTTGAACGGCAACGTGTCGCCGTCCTCTTTTGTCTGTCCAGATTGACACTGACGACCCCTAAGCCACGCCTTGCACTCGGCAAGATCATAGCGCTTGCTGCGTCCGACCGGTGTATACGGCAGACCGGCCAGTTCCAGACGGCGCACGGTGGACTCGCTCACGGCGAGTTCTGCGCAGAGTTGTTGACGATTCAGTTCGCTCACTTCACCCTCACAAACCAATTCCGATACAGCCACCCGAGCGCGGTATTCGGCGCACCGAACCACCGATCACGCGGCAATGGCGGATCAGGCCAGTAGTAGCCGACACTGTCGCAGCAGCGCAGGTAGGCGCCTGACGGAAGCTGCTGCATGGGTTGGCGGCAGTGCAGGCAGGTCATTTGCTGGCCTTCGTGCGCAGCTTCCACAACGATTCGAGCACCGATAGCATGGACTGCGCGCAGTGTTCCGGTTCCTCATCCAGCATCGGGTAAGGCTTGCCGCGCGCGAGCGTGTCGGCGATGTTGTGCAGATGCCTGGACGCGCCACAGGTATTCGCTGGGAAGTTCCGCGCACGCTGGACGCGCCGCAGCATGTTGGCCGTTTCGCGTTTCACGCCTTGCGCTCCCTCGCTATATCGCGCGCACGCGCCAGCAATTCATCGAAGCCGGATACCATCACGACCGACACGCAGGCTTCCTGCGTCGAGCACCGATCATCCCAAGCCTCGCGGAA
>Ga0207667_10003887_pt1 | contig 18373 bp, 5 predicted proteins | sample KBSCornC52_FD_184301 | JGI IMG/M metagenome (GOLD analysis project Ga0207667, IMG submission 184301) | Corn rhizosphere microbial communities from Kellogg Biological Station, Michigan, USA - KBS Corn C5-2 (SPAdes) (version 2) | ecosystem: Host-associated > Plants > Roots > Rhizosphere > Soil ...
CGCTTGCACCGCGGAGGAAGCGCCGCTACAGGGCGCCCTCCCCGTGGGCGTGTAGCTCAGTGGTAGAGCACTGTGTTGACATCGCAGGGGTCGCAAGTTCAATCCTTGCCACGCCCACCATCGAAAGCCTCGGGAAACTCCGGTTTCCCGAGGCTTTTGTGTATCGCCTCCACGGGGTTCGATTGGTTCAATTGAACCAAAGGCACAGAGCCAGTCCTGGCTGAGCCTACCAGTCCAACGCCGCGGCAGCGTCTTTCATAAAGCTGGGACTGTAGCGAGCGTATGTCCTCTCGGTGACCCGTGTTGAGGTATGCCCCAGGAACTGCGCGATCTTCTGTATAGGCACGTCAGCCTGCGCCATCCAAACGCCTGCCGTGTGACGAAAAACGTGTGGGGAGCAAGCCACGCCAGAGCGCTTCGACGCTTCGCGGATAGCCGGTATCGTAAACGAGGCGTCAGACGTGGCGGATGGCTGATTTCCCTGGAGCCTGAATTGGCGCCGGGGGGCATGTGGCGCCAAACTGAACCGCCAAGGTCGGTGTAACCTGAGCCGATACGGTCAATGAAGAACCTCGCTCTCGGGGAAATACCCGATCGATTTAGGCGACCAACGCTCCAGGAAGCGCTTGTGGGATTCGAGTTCGCTCGAACCGGCCGCGCCAATTTCGTCGGCATATTCCTTCCAGCGGCGATGCACGCACAACTGCAGCATCTCCTCGGATACCTCCCATGGGCTGGCCTCATGAAGAAGGAAATCAACTACGTCGTTGATGAGCTCGTAGGTACGACAATGTGCTGCGAATTGATTGTTTGAATAGAGCTCCGAAGCGCCGACGCAGATTTCATCCAGTGAGTAGCAGATCAGTTCAAGCCCGAACAAATAGTCGTAAAATTAGTCCATGGAGTCTGACAATTCTTGGTATATATTAACGCGACTTGGCGGTATTGGTTCAATTTATTACTCCTGTTTCGGGAAATGTCCCGTGGCCGGCGAATGCACATCTGCACCGAAATCGGGAAGATCGGCCGAACCGCGTAGCCTAGTTACGTTTTCGCTTCTCGGTGCGCGTCGGCCTGAGCGGGCAGAGGACGTGCCGAGCGAGCCAGACTTCCTCTAGGCGTGGGGCACCTATTTCTTTGCGCGCTGCCGCCCGGGTACTCGCCTCCTCCGTTGCAGCAGTTTTCGATCCGAATTGGATGTATCCGTCGAATTTCGGAATATGTGTCTTGCTAGCGTAACCTATTGCTTCTTATGATGTTGTTGCGCGGCTGTCGCATAGGCGACCCGCCAAGGGGGCATAGGACGCGTTGAGTCCGGGTAGCGAACAATGGGCCGCTGATGTCGGCGACAATAGCGGGCTGATCGCGCTTGCGACGGTGCTGGCGATGCACCGCATCGCGGTCGATCCCGACCAGTTGCGGCATGGGCTCGGTCATTTCGACGCTTGCTCGCCGGACGACTTGCTGCGCGTGGCGAAGCGGCAGGATGGCGTGCGTGCCAAGGTCGTAACCGCCGCCTTCGATCGTCTCGTGCGCCTTCCGCTCCCGGCGCTTGCCCACGGACCCGATGGCTGGTTCGTCATCGGGCGCGTGGCCGATGATCGCGTGCTGATCCAGCGGCCGGCACGCTCGCCCGAGCAACTCGACCGGCTGGCGCTTGACGCTCTCTGGTCAGGCGAACTCATCCTGATCACGACGCGCGAAGGCGTGGCCGGTGCGGCGGGCCGCTTCGATATCGGTTGGTTCATTCCGCAGGTGGTGCGCTATCGCAAGCTGATCGGCGAGGTGCTGCTGATCACCTTGTGCCTCAACCTGCTCGGTCTCGCCGCGCCGCTATTCTTCCAGAACGTCATCGACAAGGTGTTGGTCCACAACACGCTGGCGACCTTGCAGGTCCTGTCGATCGGTTTCGTCGCGGTGTCGCTGTGGGAAGTGGTGTTCGGCTGGCTCCGCACCCGGCTTTATTCGGAAACCAGCCAGAAGCTCGATGTCGAGCTCGGCGCCAAGCTGTTCCGACACCTGCTCGGCCTGCCGCTTTCCTATTTCGAGGCGCGCCGCGTCGGAGACACGGTCACGCGCGTCCGCCAGCTGGAATCGATCCGCGAGTTCCTGACCAACGCCTCTTTGTCGGTGCTGGTCGATCCGGCCTTCACCATCGTGTTCCTGGTCGCGATGTGGATCTACTCGCCGGCCCTGTTCTGGATCGTCGCGCTGACCATCCCGGCATATGCGTGCGTCTCGCTGTTCGTGACCAAACCGCTGCGCCGCAGGCTCAACGAAAAGTATGAGCGCAGCGCAGCCAACAACGCGTTGTTGGTCGAAAGCGTGTCGGGCATGCAGACGGTCAAGGCGGCCGCGGTCGAGCCGCAATGGCAGGAGCGATGGGAGCGCCAGCTCGCCGGCTACAGCGCCGCCAACCAGCGCGTGATCAACCTGGGCAATTCGGGCAGCCAGGCAGTCCAGCTGATCTCCAAATTGAGCCTGGCGGCCATCCTGTACTTCGGCGCAGGGCAAGTGATCGCCGGCGCAATGACCGTGGGCGGGCTGGTTGCGTTCAACATGTTCGCGCAGCGCGTTTCGGGGCCGGTGATCCGGATGGCGCAGCTCTGGCAAGACTTCCAGCAGGTGCGGCTGTCGATCGAGCGGCTCGGTGACGTCCTCAATGCCCCGGTCGAGCCGGGAATGGGCTCGCGTGTTGCGCTGCCGGCTCTCAAAGGTGCGATCAGCTTCGATGTCGTGAAGTTCCGCTACGCGCTCGATGGCCCCTGGACCCTCGATGACATCAGCATCGACATCCCGCCCGGCGGCACGCTCGGCATTGCCGGGTCGTCGGGATCGGGCAAGTCGACGCTGACCAAGCTGCTCCAGCGGCTCTACACGCCGGCGGCCGGTCGGGTGCTGATCGATGGCGTCGACATCGCCCAGATCGATCCGGCCTGGCTCAGGCGCCAGATCGGCGTCGTGCTGCAGGAGAATCTGCTGTTCAACCGCACGATCCGCGAGAATATCGCGCTCGCCAATCCCGCAATGCCGCTCGAGAACGTGATGGCCGCCGCCCAATTGTCGGGCGCGCACGACTTCATCCTGCAATTGCCGCAAGGCTATGACACGATGATCGAGGAGCGCGGCGTCAACCTCTCGGGCGGCCAGCGCCAGCGCATCGCGATCGCCCGAGCGCTCGTCACCCAGCCGCGCATCCTGATCCTCGACGAGGCGACCAGCGCGCTCGATGCCGAGAGCGAGGAGATCATCCAGACCAATTTGAAGGCGATGGCGCGTGGGCGCACCGTGCTGATCATCGCCCACCGCCTGTCGGCGATCCGGCAATGCGACCGCATCGTGACGCTCGAAAAGGGCAGGGTGGTCGAGATCGGCACGCACGATGAATTGCTGCGCGCGGGCGGCCGTTATGCGGGGTTGCACCGCCGCCAGATGGGCATCCACGAAGGGGCGGCGGCATGAACGCCTTCAGCCGCAACTGGCAGGTCGTCCGTGACTCGCTCGCCGATGAAAAGGCGCGCAAGCTCTCGGTGTTCCGCACGGACCAGACTGATTTCCTGCCCGCCGCGCTTGAGATCATCGAGACGCCGGTGTCACCGACCGGGCGGATCACCGCCTGGGTGCTGATGATCGGGCTGGTCGCAACGATCGCCTGGCTGACCTTCGGCAAGGTCGACGTGGTTGCCTCGGCCCCGGGCAAGCTGATCCCGGTCGATAACGTGAAATTGATCCAACCCGCCGATGCGGGAGTGGTTCGACGCATCCTGGTGCATGATGGCCAACGCGTTCGAGCCGGACAGGCCCTGGTCCAGCTCGACCCGACCATCTCCACCGCGGACGCGGCTCAAGCGCGCAAGGCGCTGGAGAGTTCCGAACTCGACGCGGCCCGCGCACGCGCGGTGCTTGCGGCACTTGACGGACGCGGGCTAAACTTTGTGGCACCGACCGGTACGCGACCGGAGATTATCGGAACGCAGGTTGCACTCGCGCGGGCCGAGTTGGCCGATATCACGAGCACGACCGAGACCAACGCCGCGCGGCGCGATGCCGCGAATGCCACCGGGCGCGAGGCAAGGATACAGGCCGCGAAGCTGACCGAGACGCTGCCGCTGCTGGACGAACAGATCGCGGCTAACGAGCAATTGCTGGCCAAGGGATATGTCTCGAAGCTCAAGGTGATCGAGATGCGTCGCCAGCGTTTGTCGACGGCGCGGGATCGTGATGCTGCCATCGAGACGGTGGGCAAAGCCGCTGCCGAAATGGCGGCGGCCGAAGGAGCAATCGGGCAAGGGCAGTCCGAAGCGCGGACCAAGGTGTTGGGGGATCTCGCCAAGGCGGAGTCCGATGCGCGGCTACGCCGCGAGGAACTTGCCAAGGCCACGCAGAAATCGAGTTTGCAGACGCTGGTCAGCCCGGTTGACGGTACCATCACGCAGCTCGCGATTCACACTGTCGGCGGAGTCGTAGAGGCGACCAAGCCGATCATGATTGTGGTGCCGGCCGGAGGTACGTTGGTGGCCGAGGTGAAGATCCCCAATCGCGATATTGGTTTCATCCGCGCGGGCCAGGAGGTTGCGATCAAACTCGAGGCCTTTCCGTTCACGCGCTACGGGACGCTCAAAGGCCGCGTCGAGAGCATCGGATCGGACGCGGTCGAGGACGAGAAATTGGGCCTGCTCTATCCCGCTCGGATTAGCATGGACGCGGTTCAACCAGCATTGCGCGCCGGCGGCATTCGGGCCGCCGTTGGCATGCAGGTGACGGCGGACGTCAGAACTGGCCGGCGGAGCATTCTGTCATACCTCTTGAGTCCGATAGACGAAGCAACGCGAGAGGCGGCTCGGGAACGTTGACATGGGGTAAATCTGCCCCTCCACAAGTTCATCCGAAATGGATGCAATTATTTGAATATTAACGCTAAATGCAATCCTGACGACTTGTGGCATCTAAATTTGAAGAGCAGGATGGCAGGGCTGCATACCCAGCAAAAGGCTGCGCGTAGGAGAGCACCAATTGAACTTGCTTCTGTTGAGAAAGGTCCTGCGATCCCCTCGGCTGCGATCCGGGACTGTCGGTGTTGCAGATATGGTCGTCAGCCACTTGGGCGGACGCGTTCGCCGAACCGCTGAGTCGCTAATGGGTCTATTGCCGCGATTGGCGACCCCGAGGCGACCCCTTTTTCTCGCAATTGGGCCCCTGATATTGCTGTCCAGCGCGTGCGCCAGCAGCCCTTCGGAATCGCCTGATTATTCTAAAGGATCGAAGTTCGATTCTATGAATCTGAATGATGCGAGAAGCTTCAAGAGAAAAGTGTATCAGTCTATTCCAATTGGGGCATCCAGCGCGTTTATTCACTCGATACTTCCGTCGCGTTATATTCATTTATCTTTCAAGGAAAACCGCCCCGAGGGATTTGTAGAGGTCTATCGAGAATATGGAACCGGTCGATTAAAGAATATTGTCCTACTTGGCTATGATACAAGGCAGATTACTATAATCTATAGGAACGATCTTGTGATTAAGAGAGAGGCACTTTAAAATGGCCGAGATTCGTATTGAAGGAAAGCCAATTTCTCGCCCGACTGGTAATCTCGCTGGGCACGCTTACTTGGTATTCGTTGATGACGATGGAACAGAATACGTAATTCGCGGGGGGCCGGATCAGGAGCATCCGGTGGGGCCGGACGGTCTGTTCGGAAATATCACGATGACCGTCAATACTCTGTTGAGTACATCGCTAGACGCTCGAGAAGTTTCGACGCGAGCGGAGCATGGCAGCACGGTGCTCGATCTGCATGGCCGAGATCCGCATGAGGTCTGGCAGCAGATGATCGAGCATGCGCAGCAAATTGCGGACGCCGGGCTCCCCTATAACCTCGTTTTGGGAGAGGTCGAAAACGGATACGAGCAAAATAGCAATTCCGTTGTTGCTTCGGTTCTTTATAGTGTGGGAATCGACTTTGACGATTACGCTCCAAATCTTCCCCAATATACCTATCCCGGTAACGACAATCTTCTAACATTCGATGAAGTTGTCCACGTCACAAATACCATTCCGGGAGTTATAGGGCGGGGTAGTGGTTTTGATGGCAATGACATCGTTGTGGGAGGTGACACGGACGATGTTATTGTCGGCGGTCGTGGTAACAATACTCTGGTTGGCGGCGCTGGAGACGACATCATTATAGGCAGCGGTTTTGCGTCGGTCGAACATCCGAGTATCGTGAATCCGTTCGGTTTCAATACCGTTCTTTATCAATCTACGAATGGCCAATACGCTGTTTCGCCGAATCACGGCGTCTCGCTCAAGATTGGCGACTTTTCCTCTAGATATAACAATTTGGAACTCGATGGTCGTGTCCAGGTTGAAACGATCGACGACGGTTTTGGAGGTAAGGATACAATAGTTGGCGCTGATTTAATCAGACTGACTAACTTTTCCGATAGCCTGAAGATAAATGATATTGGTGATCCAACAAATGCCACTTCTACGCCGTTGCAAGATCTAAAAATTGATTTTGGATCTGCTGACGCAAGTCACCCTGGGCAATATGCTAAAAGTGATGACAGGATAGATTTTTCAAGTGCTGGAAAAACGGTGACCACGACGTGGGTTTTTGGGAGTGTATCGGTCAATTACGGTGTCCGGGTTGATCTTAGCAAAGCCTCGTACCAGACCGTCAGCTACCTACCGAACAGTTCTACCATATTTCAATGGCCTAATACTAAGACAATATTTTCGATGGCTAATGTCAACAGCGTTGTGGGGACAGTAAACAACGACATCTTGGTTGGGAACGGCGGAAAGAAGGGCGACGGGGAAGGCTATTCGGCGCTCTACGGTGGCGGCGGTGACGACACTCTGATCGCTGCGGGCTGGGAGACGCATTTCGATGGCGGCGCAGGGCGCGACAAGTTCCAACTCGGCAATGGTGCGTGGATCGACGATGGCGAAGCCGGTGATCGTGCCTCATATGGCGGGATCGATCTTTATGGCGGCGTGCAGCAATGGTGGATGGAGGCAGGAACCGCTTATGCCGCCCAAATTTCGACGCTGCTGACCGTCTTCCCGGTCATTGGTTCGGAACTGCTCTATACGGCGTCATTCTTCATCGATCAGAATTGGATGAAGTTCGCTAGCTACAAGCTCGCCCAAGACGGAACGCTTCTGCTGAATCTTGGCTGGGGCCAAGCTGGCAGCGCAGCCGTCAAGGATTATAGTCTCAATCTTGATACCGGTGCCGGGTCGGCGGGGTTGGCGGTGTTTGCGGCATCTCGCGCGGCCGGGGGGCTGGCCGGGACGGCGGCCAACGGGCTCACCCACTTCATCAATCTCGCACTGAAGGCGGGTTTCGGCCATGGCATGCCCGGCTTCGACCCATTGGTCCTAGATCTTGGCGGTGATGGTTTCAACCTCACAACCGAAGCGAATAGCAACGTCTTCTTCGAGTTCGATTCCGACGGTTTCGGCGAACATACGGGCTGGGTGCAGGCGACCGACGGGTTCCTCGTTCGTGATGCCAACGCAAACGGCACGATCGACGATGTCAGTGAAATGTTCGGCAACGCCACGACGGGCGGGTTCGAAATGCTGGCGGGCTACGATTCTAATCTCGATGGCGCGATCACCGCAGCAGATAGCGTCTATGCTTCACTCCAAGTTTGGCAGGACCTAAATCAGAACGGTGTGACTGATGCCGGCGAACTCAAGTCGCTGGCCGATCTCGGGATCGTCTCGATCTCGCTCAGTCACGCGCCGCCTGCGGAAGCAACAGCGGTCGGGGGCAATACGATAGCGCAGGTCGGCAGCTTCACGCGGGCCGACGGCAGCACGGGTCATGTTGCCGACGTCGATCTCACTATCAACAATGCTCATAGCAAATGGCTGGGCGATACGACGGTTGACGCAACCGCCGCGACGCTGCCCGAATTGGCTGGAGCCGGCGAGATGCGCGACTTACGCGTTGCAATGTCTGCTGACACCACTCTTGAGGCTCAGGTCGCGGCGTTTGCGGCGAGCACGTCAACCGACCTTGCGGTACTCAAGAGCGAAGCAGAAAACCTACTCTACCGCTGGGCGGGCGTCGATGGTGTCGCCGCCGACGCCGTCGGCGGCAACGGGTTCGACGCCCGTAAGCTTGCCTTCCTGGAAAAATACTCGGGTTACGCGCTGATGCCACGCGATAGTGGCGGCGCCCTCGAACTTGACAATCTCGAAGAGGTCGAAGGGCTGTGGAATGATCAGCTGACGCGACTGACCTTGCGCCTGGTGGTCCAGGGGCCGCTTGCAACGACGTTCGCCGGCCTGACCTACCGCGATGATCTCGACTTACTTGTGGCGGACGGGCCAAACTCACTCGGCGACGTACTGCATCGAATAATCGCGGGACTATCCGCGGATGCCACTGCGGCGGCGGCCAGCTGGACAGACTGGGCGCCTCTTCTTGGCGCTGTGTCGCAGGGGATGGTGCGCGCGGACGCCAATGTCGTGCGCAGCGACTTCCTGTTCGAACAACTGATGCGCGCCGCTGACGGCGTGGCGCAACCTTTGTCGCTCCAAGCGCTCGCTGACGCCCTGAGCATCTCCGACACGCGGATTGGCACGAGCGGTAACGACACGCTGGCGCGCGGGACGGCTGGCGAAACAGCGATTTATTTTGGTGAGGGCGGTGACGACACGTTCAACGGGGGTACGGGTCAAGACGTTTATGTCTTCGGGCGTGAGATCGGCCACGCGATCATCAATGATGTCGAGCCTAACCCGGCGGGCGACCGCATTCGCTTCGCCTTTCTCTCGCAGAACGAGGTCAAGCTGTCGCGCGACGGCAATGATCTGCTGATCACCGTTATCGCCACCGATGAGACAGTGCGCGTCACGGGGCAGTTCGCGCCGGTAGTGCCGTTGGGGTCGGACGTGCTGCTGAGCAGCGACAAGGGGATCGAAGACATCCAGTTCGCCGACGGGTCGATCATGGAAATTCCTGAGATTATGGCCGCGGTTGGCAAGGGCAGCGACGGTGATGACCATATGGTCGGCACGATGCATTCCGACGTGTTGACCGGAGGGAAGGGTGACGATCTGCTCGAGGGCGGCGACGATGCCGACCTTTATGTGTTCAATCGCGGCGACGGCAACGACGTCATCCATGATCAGCAGAGCACGCCATTGTTACGTGCTGCCGACATGCTGGTGTTTGGCGACGATATCGCGCCCGGGGATCTCACTTGGTCGCGGGGCGGTGCAAACGGCGACGATCTGGTGGTCACGGTCGCCGATGGGGGCGGCAGCATGACCATCTCCGGCCAGTTCGCTTATACCTCGCTCGGCTACAACGCCGCGCTCGCGCCTAATTCACGCATAGAGGCATTTGCGTTCCGCAATTACGGCGACGCCTTCTCTAACCGCGACTTGCAGCAGCAGTTGATCGCGCAGGACACGACCGACGGCAACGACGTCACCCGCGGGTTCGGCGATGACGACACATTCGTCGCCTCGACTGGTGACGACGTTCTGATCGGGATGGATGGCGCGGATACCTATGATTGGGGTGCGGGCGCGGGTAACGATACCATCCGCGAACAGGCGCAATATATCGACGTCAATGTCGGGCTGGGCGGGATCAGCCTTACCGTGCGCGCCGACGTGGTCCAGTTCGACCCGTCCATCAGTCCCTCGTCGCTGATCTTCTCGCGCAACTACGATACCGACGACCTCGTCATCACCAACACCAATACCGGCGAGACGCTGACCGTCGACGGCCAGTTCAACAGCTTCCAGACCGGCGTGCTCGGCCCGCAATGGTTCGATCGCGTGGAGTGGTTCGCCTTCGCCGACAACTCGGCTTATTCCTGGCAGGATGTCGAGGCGATGGTCACGACAGGTTCGTCGGGCAACGACCGGCTGCGCGGCGACATTCTGGCCGATCGCATGGTCGGCGGCAGGGGCGACGATCTGCTGTCGGGCGGCGGTGGCGGCGACACCTATGTGTTCAACGCCGGAGATGGCCACGACACGGTGTTCGACGACAACAAGACCCTGATCGGCGACGGTTTCCTGACTGCCGACCAGACGATCGATACCGTTCAGCTCGGCGAGGGGATCGACCCCGAGGACGTCATCTTCAGCCGCAACGGATCGTCGATCACGCTGACCTTCGGAAACTCGGGTGACGCGATCACCCTGCAGGGCCAGGACGATTATATCCAGACTGGCGTGTTCGGGGCGATCCCGACCAGCCGGATCGAACAGGTCAAGTTCCAGGACGGCACGGTCTGGACCTGGCAGGACATCAACCAGAAGATGATCGCGGCCCAGACCACTGCGGGCAACGACGTGACAGAGGGCTTCACGCTTGCCGACCGCTTCGAGAAGAGCGCCGGCGATGACATCCTGCGGGGCGGCGAGAGCGGGGACACTTATGTGTTCGGGGTCGGCGCGGGGCACGACCGGATCGAGGAGAGCGTCAGCAACGTCCTTTATGGCGATGATGACAGCGTCGAGTTCGATAACACCGTTGCGGTCGCCGACATCTCGGTCGCGCGCGATGGCAATGACCTGATCCTGTCGCTCACCTCGGGCGACAGCTTACGTGTCGCCGGCGAGTTCGAGCTCCAGACACTCTATACCTGGAGGGACGTCGAGAATTTTCGCTTCGCCGATGGCACCGTTTGGAGCAAGGCCGACATTCAGCGGCAACTGCTGCAGTCCACCTCCGGCGACGACCATCTGGTTGGCTTCTACAGCGGCGACGATCTCGACGGCGGCGCGGGCAACGACATCCTCGAGGGCGGAGACGGCAGCGACACCTACCATTTCGATCGCGGCTACGGGAATGACGAGATTCGCGAAAGCGTCACCGAGGTGAATGTCGGCGACTTCGATCAGGTGGTGTTCGGGCCGACCCTGCTGCCCGAGGACCTCAACGTCACGCGCGACGGTAATGACCTCTTGCTGACCGTGGCCGACACCGGCGAGACGCTGCGCGTTACCGGGCAGTTCAATTTCGGCAGTTGGTTCGCGTGGAACGACGTCGAATTGTTCAAGTTCGCCAACGGCACGCAGTGGACCGATATCGACATCGCCGCGCGCTTGACCGGAGGAACGTCGGGCGACGATCATCTGATCGGAACGTTCCGCTCCGACACGCTCGACGGCAAGGAAGGCAACGACCTTCTGGAGGGCGGAGACGGCAGCGACATCTATTTGTTCGGCCGTGGCTATGGCCATGACGAGATCCGTGAGTCACTGACCGACGCCAATCTCGGCGAGGATGACGAAGTGCGGTTTGGCGCCGGGATCACCTTGGCCGATCTCGGCTTCACGCGTGACGGCAATAATCTGGTCATTTCGATCGCCGGCACCGACGACATGCTGACCCTGACCGGTGAGTTCACCTACTCGTTCCCTTACACCTGGAACGACGTCGAGCGCTTCACCTTTGCCGACGGGAGTTTCATCACCAAGGCCGACATCAGTCAGATGGTCCTTGCCGGCACGCCCGGCAATGATCATATCATAGGCTTTGGCTCGAACGACACGCTCGATGGCGGCGCTGGCGACGACGTGCTCGAGGGCCTGGATGGCTCCGATACCTATCGGTTCGGCGTGGGCGACGGCCACGATACTGTCATGGAAATCCTGACCGACGGGCGATCGAGCGAGAACGACACGTTGGCGTTCAAGGACGGCGTCCTGCCGGCCGACGTGACGGTCAAGCGCGAGGGCCAGGATGCGATCTTCACACTCTCGTCGGGCGACTCGATTCGCGTCGTCGGCCAGTTCAACTACGGTTATAACGAGTTCCTGAGCTTTAACGATATCGAGCAGGCGACGTTCGCCGATGGCACGGTGTGGTCGAAGGCCGACATCCTGCTCAAGGTCCTTCAGGGCACGCCGGGGGACGATATCCTAATCGGCGGCTCAGGGAGCGACGTGCTCGACGGCGGCGCGGGCAACGACCGGCTCGAAGGTAGCGAAGGGTCGGACACCTATGTCTGGGGTACCGGTTACGGCAACGACACTATCCACGAGACCTTCGATCTCATCCTTCGCCCCGAGGATGACCGGCTCAACATCAAGGGCGTCGATCCGGACGACCTCACAATTGCGCGCAGCGGCAACGACATCATCCTGACCATTCCGTCGGGCGAGACGCTGACGATCGAGGGTCAGTTGTTCGATGGGCGCCACGACATCGACGAATTCGCGTTCGACGACGGGACCGTATGGGATCTGGGCACGATCAATGCACAGATCCTGCTCCAGCAGGCGACGCCGGGCAATGACTCGATCGACGGCTTCGGCGGGGACGACTATCTGTTCGGTGGTGCGGGTAACGACGACCTCAACGGCAATGAAGGGAACGACGTGCTCGACGGCGGTGCCGGCGACGACCTGCTGAGGGGCGATATCGGCAACGACACCTATCGCTTCGGGATCGGTGGCGGACACGACACGATCGACGACCATCGCAACGGCTGGGCCATGGGCGACGATACGATCGAGTTCGGGGCCGGCATCGCCAAGAGCGACGTCGCGGTTACCCGCGACGGCAGCGATTTGCTGCTGACCATCACCGCGACGGGCGACAGCATCCGGATCTCGGGGGGAGCGGTGGAAATCGGCGCCGTCTCGCGCGAGATCGAACATGTCCATTTCGCCGACGGATCGAGCTGGACCTCTGCTGAGCTTCGCGCCTTTGCGCTCGGCGCAACAACCGGCGACGATTCAATCCTTGGCAGCGACGCCGCCGAGCCGATCGACGGCCTGGCCGGCAACGATCTCATCGAAGCGCGCGGCGGCAACGACATCGTGATCGGTGGGGCCGGCGACGATACGCTCGCAGGCGAGGATGGAGATGACACCTACCGCTACGCGTTGGGCGACGGTAATGACGTAATCAACGACAATATCCATGGTTGGGGCGGCTATCATGGTTTCGATACCGTCGACTTCGCGACCGGAATCGATCCGGCAGACGTCCGGATATCGGTCCAGAATGGTGACTTCCTCGTCAGTTTCGCTGGAGCGCCCGGATCGTTGCGGCTCGCCGGCAGCGCCTCCCAGAACAGTTCGGCGATCGAGCGAATTACATTCGCGGATGGCACGATCTGGAGCTATGCCGACATGGTGCTGCGCAGCCTGGTCGCGAGTGCAAGTGCCGATACGCTCTACGGCGGCAGTGGCGCCGACGTGATCTCCGGGTTGGCCGGAGACGACTATATCGACGGCCGCGGCGGCAATGACGATATCACCGGTGGCGCCGGCGACGACGTGCTGGCCGGACAGGGCGGCGACGACACCTATCGCTATGCGCCGGGGGATGGCGATGACCGCATCGACGACAACATCGAGGGCAATAACGGCGAGCAGGGCTTCGACACTTTGGTGCTCGGTGCCGGTATCACGGTCGCCAATACGGAAGTCACGGTCACGGGCAACGGCCGCGATTTCAAGCTGAGCTTCAACGGCGGCGCCGGCTCGGTCACGCTGTTGGGGACGGCCGTTCAGTCGAGCGGGGATGTGGAGCAGGTCGTCTTCGCCGATGGGACCACCTGGACGCTCGCCGATCTCCAGAACCATGTCGTCGCCAATCCCGCGTTGTTCGTCGGGACCAATGGAAACGACAATATCTATGGCGATTCCAATCCGCAGGCATTCCGCGGCAAGACCGGCGACGATCATCTCGAAGGAAAGGGCGGCAGCGACGAATATCGCTATGCGTCAGGCGACGGGAATGACGAAATCTACGAGAATGGTGCCCTTGGCGACGTCGATGTTCTGAAGCTCACTGACCTCAACGCGTCCGATGTCGCGCTGAGCCGGGTCGGTATAGACCTATTCATTACCGACGGCGCGACGGGCCAGAAGGTCAAGATCGACAACCAATTCTGGAGCGACGAGCGATATGCGATCGAACAGATCGCGTTCGCCGACGGCACGATTTGGGATCGCGCACGGATTCAGCAGGAGGCCTGGATTAGGGGCGATGCCAGCGCAAATACCCTTGTCGGCACGAACCTCGGAGAGACGATCGTCGGTGGCCAGGGCGATGACCGCCTTGAAGGTCATGGCGGGGGCGATACCTATCGCTACGCGTCCGGCGACGGTAACGACACGATAGTCGAGGATGGCGTGGCCGGTGACGTCGATACGCTCCTGCTCGCCGATCTCAATCCAGGCGACGTTTCGCTTCAGCAGGTGGGTCTCCAGCTTTCGGTCATCGACACCGCGACCGGCCAGCAGGTCGCGATCCAGGGCCAGTTCCAGAACGGGCAGCAATATGCGATCGAGCAAATCGTCTTCGCGGACGGCACGATCTGGTCGTCGGCCGACATCACGGCGCACTTGCCGGCGGGAGCAATCGGCCTCATCCAGGGTTCGATCGGCAATGATCACATTGTCGGAACGTTTGACGTCGACACCATCAAGGGCGATGCGGGCGACGATTGGATCAACGGGCGCGGCGGCAACGACATCATCGTTGGCGGCACCGGCAACGACACCGTTGGCGGCGGCTCGGGTGATGATACCTACCGGTTCAATCGTGGCGATGGGCAGGACACGATCCTCGACGGCATCGATTATTGGAACGGCGGCAATGGCGGGTTCGACACGATCGAGCTCGGCGCCGGCATCCTGACCAGCGACGTGACGGCCACCCAGCAGAATAACGGGCACGATTTTCTGCTCGATCTGGGACAGGGCGACAGCATCCACATCGGCAACAACCCGATTACCGATGGCGGCAACGTCATCGAGCAGGTGAAGTTCGCCGACGGCACGGTGTGGACCGCCGCCGACCTTTTCAACAAGTCTATTGCGCCAACGAGCGGCGTCGATCACTTCGCTGGAACCTACGGAGACGACACGATCTCCGGCGGTGCAGGAAATGACTGGATCAATGGGCGCGGCGGCAACGACATCATCGTTGGCGGCACTGGCAACGACACCTTAGGCGGCGGGGCGGGGGACGATACCTATCGCTTCGCCCGCGGCGACGGGCAAGACACGATCCTCGACGGCATCGATTATTGGGATGGCGGCAATGGCGGGTTCGACACGATCGAGCTCGGCGCCGGCATCCTCGCCAGCGATGTCACGGTGACCCAGCAGAACAACAGCCACGATTTCCTGCTCGACCTTGGGCAAGGGGACAGCATCCACATCGGCAACAACCCGATCACCGATGGCGGCAACGCCATCGAGCAGGTGAAATTCGCCGATGGCACGGTGTGGACCGCCGCCGACCTGTTTGCGAAGTCGATGCTGGCTAATAGCGGCAACGATCATTTCGCCGGAACCTACGGCAACGACACGATCTCCGGCGGCGCTGGTACCGATTGGATCAACGGGCGCGGCGGCAATGACATCATCGTTGGTGGCCTCGGCAACGACACGGTAGGCGGCGGGTCGGGGGACGATACCTATCGCTTCGCCCGTGGCGATGGCCAGGACACGATCCTCGATGGCATCGATTATTGGGACGGCGGCGATGGCGGGTTCGACACGATCGAGCTAGGTGCCGGGATCACGCCGGATGACGTGCTCGTCAGTCGCCAGGGCAACGATTTTCAGCTCGACCTTGGGCAAGGGGACAGCATCCACATCGGAAACTCTCCGATCACCAACGGTGGCAACGCCATCGAGCAGGTGAAGTTCGCCGATGGCACTATCTGGACGCAGGCTCAGCTACTGCTGCTGAGTTCGGCCACCGACAATGCCGACACGCTCAACGGCACCGACGCTGCCGATTGGATTCGAGGAAGGAATGGCGACGATCACATCGATGGCGCGGGTGGTGACGACCACCTCCTCGGGCAGGCCGGAAACGATCAAATCAACGGCGCTGACGGTAACGACGTCCTAGTAGGGGGAGCGCAGAGCGATACTTTGACTGGAGGCGCGGGCAACGACCTGCTGATCGGAGACAATGAATCCGGATCGTTCGATGGGGCCGTCAGCTATATTCCGACCGGTCCCAACTTGGTGGTTAACGGCAGCTTCGAGGATTTTGGGAACACAGCTACCTATTACAATTGGGGCGCTAATATCGCGACGATGCCGGGTTGGACAAAATCCACGCTGGCGCAATACGAAGCCGCGCACAGCGTGGCTACCGACGGAAGTTGGGGCATCGATCTGGAGGCCTATTACGAGAATATGGACATCTCGCAATCGGTCACGGGATTGGCCGGAGGGGCTATCTATCAGTTGCAGTTCGACAGCGTTAACACCGGAAGTGGCGATAACGGATTCCAGCTCTATTGGAATGGCCAATTGGTAGACGCCGTGGCCAGGGTACCGTCAACTATGACGACCTATTCATATTCGCTGGTCGCAAACGGCACCTCGGATACGCTGCGCTTCATATCTACCGGTCCCGTCGACAATGACGGCGCCTCGCTCGATAATGTCCGGCTTCGCGCTACCGTGGATGGGGGGCCAGAGGGTTGGAATGACGTTCTCGCCGGCGGTGCGGGCGATGACATTCTCGTGGGCGGAACAGGGAACGACATTCTGGACGGTGGCGATGGCATGGACACGGCAGTGTTCCGCGGTGCGCTGGCGGACTATCAGCTCGCCACATCCGGCGGCACGGTGACCATCACCGATCTCCAACCGGCCATCAGCGGTGATGACGGGACCGACCAGTTGACCGGCGTCGAAACCGCGCAATTCTCGGACCAGAGCGTGTCGCTTGCGGTACCGGTAATCCTCGATCTCGACGGCAACGGCGTGACCCTAGTCGACCGGGCGCATTCCCCCACCAGCTTCGATTGGAACGGCGACGGTGTCGCCGACCGCACTGGTTGGACGACCCGAGGAGACGGCTTCCTCGCACTCGATCGCAACCATGACGGCCGCATCGATTCGGCCGCCGAGCTTTCGTTTGCGAACGACAAGCCGGGTGCGAAGTCCGATCTCGACGGGCTCTCGGCGTTCGACAGCAACGGTGACGGCAAGCTCTCCGCCGACGACAGCGCGTTTGGCGATTTCCGTGTCTGGCAGGATGCCAACGCCAACGGGGTGAGCGATGCGGGCGAAGTGAAGCGCCTTGCAGACATTGGCATTGGCGCAATCGATCTGGCCGGGGCGCCGGTCAATCAATCCTGGGGCTGGGATGCCAATATCACGATCAACACGGGCACCTTCGAGCGTAGCGATGGCAGTGTCGGCCAGTTGGCGGATGCGGCGCTCAATTACGATCCCTCCGGTCTGCAATCTTCCGCCGACATTGAAGCCGAACTCAAGCAGCCCGCACGCCGGCAGCGGCCATATGAGCTGGCGAAGCTCTTCGATCCTCCGCGGCTGCGGATGCCGATCTCGGCGTTGCGCGATCATGTGCCGACGAACAGAAACCTCGACCACTTCCGCGCGGCGTCCGCTTTCTCGGAGCAGCTTGCCGCGTTCGTCCCGGAATCCGGGCCCGACTGGGCCGGACGACAGCAGGGCGAGAAGGCCGATGACATCTGGTTCGCGAGCCATCGTCGCGCCGATGGTAGCAACTTAATCCAATCGGGCGGATCGATAGTCTAGCTGAGCTGATCAATGCATGCCTCGCCACGGTGACGCCGGAAACTGACGCCATGATCGACATCTTCATTCGACGGTGCGTGGCGATCCTCTTGCTGTCCTGGATGGCGTTTGGCGCCGCCGCGGCCTGGGCGCAGGTGACCGTTCAGGATTTTCTCCTGCGCGCGCACGCCGAGGAATATGGCCAGCTTTCGGCTGCGGGCAAAAGACAGGTGCGATCCTTCGCGGCCGACATCTGGGTCCCCTTGCAGAACATCTATGCCGAACAGCGCGCGCGGCGAGGATGTTTGCCTGAAAAGGAGATGGATGCGCAAGATCAGCGGCTGAAGGACGCTGCTGCGGCGCTCAATACTCAATATCCGCGCCGGCGCCGCCAGCTCGAGGCTTCCTTGTCCGAACAGGACAGGAGTTTGTCGAACCGGATTTTTATCCCGCCGGCGCCTCCTGCCCCGATTTGCCCACCGGGGAGGCGATGACGTTTCTGGTGCCGTCGGAGATTGGGCTCGAACTGCTGGTCGCAGTGTGCCTGCGGGTCGATCCCGGCCAATCACCGGACATCCTTTCCTAGTGGAGCTGCATAAAAGGCCGACGAAACAAGCCGTTTTCGTCCACGGGGTTCGCCTGGTTCATTCTGAACCGCGAGCCAGGACGGAGCGAGGACCAAACGGCAACAAACGCATCCTCGCCCACGCCAGATACCGCAAAAAACGGCGGATTTCCGTGGCTACCTCGTGTTGACATCGCAGGGGTCGCAAGTTCAATCCTTGCCACGCCCACCATCGAAAGGCTCGGAAGACCTCGGTCTCCCGAGCCTTTTGTGTATCTGGTCCACATCGG
>Ga0207667_10003888_pt1 | contig 18371 bp, 14 predicted proteins | sample KBSCornC52_FD_184301 | JGI IMG/M metagenome (GOLD analysis project Ga0207667, IMG submission 184301) | Corn rhizosphere microbial communities from Kellogg Biological Station, Michigan, USA - KBS Corn C5-2 (SPAdes) (version 2) | ecosystem: Host-associated > Plants > Roots > Rhizosphere > Soil ...
CCTCGCGCTTCGCGCGCTCGGTCGTTGGCAAAGTACGTCGAGGCTCTCGGCCGCGAAACCGAGCGCGCGAAGCGCGAGGAGAAGGAAGGGGAGGCCTTCGAGAAGGATCCGCTCCACCATAAGCTGCCGAAGAACTACATCGAGAAGTCGCTCCGAAAGGCATTTGAGGAGACCCGCGAGTGCGCAATGGAGACAGCGAAAGCGGCAGGCGTTGACCGGCAGAGGCTCCTGAAGGATCTCTGGGTGATGGCCGGCGCGCTCCGCGCGACCTGGCTGCGGGTCCTTCCACCCAACATGACGGCCTTCGAAGCGATGGCGAGGCAGCGCGAAATCCTTCATCCGCCGGTCGGGCTGGGCCGCAACGGGGTCGCGGTCGATCTCGCGTCACCGGCCGATCCCGACAACAGCGACCCCATGCTTCCATCGAGCTACTGGTCGAAGCCTGGCGATATCGCCCGCCGCGACCTCTACTACGGCTTCGGCCGCGCCGCGCTGCCCGATCTCGACGACGTGCTCTGCACATACGACCGATCGAAGCAGTCCCGAGGCGTCCACGGCGGATACGAGGTGAAGTGCGGGAAGCACGAAAAGGTGAAGCTGAAGTTCGGCGAGCAGTATTCGCAGCCATTCGCGCAGCGCATCTTTTGGACTCTCGGATTCAACACCCCGCCGGCCGACTGCGCGCGAACCGTGAAGGTGAAGTGGGACCCGCGGATCTTTACGGAGTACAACACCCGTCAGGACGAGACGGTGACCGTCAGCCTCTTCGGGTTCATTCCGATAGCGCGCAGCCACCTCCAGCGCGATCTCGATCCGCTCGATCCCGTCGCGGAGATCGTGATGCTGGGCGAAGATGGCAAAGAAACGACGATTCGCCCTAATCCGACGTGGGATGCGTTCAAACGGAAGCTCTACAGGGACCCGTCCGGCAAACCGTACATGCGCCCCGACAACTTCAACGAACCGTTCGCGAAGCGGATTCAGTACCTCGTCTACCACAACGTAAACGTCCGCATGAAGCCGGACGAGGATGACGGCGGGACGTACCTCGGCAACTGGGACCTGAATGGCGAAGGCAACGGCGCGCTTCGGGAGAACCGGGGCTACGCGTTCGCCTGCGCGTGGATCAGCCAGTTCGACACGCCCGCCGACAACAATAAGCTCTACATGATTCGGAAGGACGGCCGCAGGCTCTTCAAGCACTGCTTCGTCGATCTCGGAGGGTGCCTCGGACCCGCGCGGGATTCCCGCAAGATGTATGAGCAGGCGCCCAGCGACTTCCCCTGGAGCTTCACCCGGCCGGCAAAGAAGGGCGAAACCGCGATTCCGCTCGACGGAAGCTATCACACCACCCTGAAGTGCGCGCCCTTCGTCGATGCCGACATTCATGACGCCCGCTGGATGTGCCGCTATATCGCGCAGCTCACAGGGGACCAGATCCTCCAGGCGCTCGTCGCGACCAGGATGCCTTCGGCCGAGGTCCGCCTCTACTTCGACAAGCTGGTGAAACGGCGCAACAACGCCGTCGCAGACCTCGGCCTCGCGGCTCCGCCGCTCAAGCCGATGGACGAGAGCGAGACCTTCGACTACGACCCCGCAAAGGACGGCCCCATCTCCATCGTCACGAGCCGTGGCGAAAGGGTGACCGCGCCGGACGACAACATGGTGGTATTGAAGGGGCGGCTATACACGCGTGAGCAGGAAGCATCCGGCTTTGTGGCGAGGGACTCCGACAAAGCGACCAGGAGCCACAGGTAGTGAATTGACCGCGAATCCTGCCGACGCACCGCCAAAAGGAGTGATGAATGGAACACGACCGGCCGAACATCCGTCGCACAATGCCCCCAGCCGTCTTTGTGGTACTGGCAGTTGCCCTTGTTGCTCTGCACGGCGCGCCGGCGCGGGCCTCGTCAGGAGACAAGACGGCCACCACCATTGGCAGGTACGCCGCGCAGCTCTTCCTCGGCGTCAGCGGATACTGGTTCACACACGGAAGCGCCCTGCGCGGACTCGGCAGCCCGAAGTTCGGCGGGTCGACCACGCTCTACGTGAAGGAGGCGCACCGGGGACGCGCGCGAATCACGGGAGGGATTGAGCTGGCCGGCGCGACCGACCACTGGCTTCCATTCACGGGCAGCCACAGCTCCTTCAGCCTCACGGGCGTGAGCGGCCGCGTAAGCACGGAGCGGAAGCTCTATCGGCTCGCTCCCTTCGTTTCGGCGGGCGTGTTCAACGGTCACGTCCACTCGGAGAAGCTCGGCCTCTCGAAGGACCAGATCGTTCCGAGCGCAGCGATCGGCGTCCATTTCAAGGTTCACCGATACGTCTCGCTCTCGGCCAGATACCGATTCACCCCGGCAATCGCCAGCGTCAACACGAGCGGATTCGGCCTGGGCCTCTCGTTCTTCTAACGCGCGAATCGAATATATCAAATCTTCAGGAGATCACAGTTGAGAGCTGCTGCTATATGGACAGTGGTATCCGCGGCAATCGCAATCGCGCCGGGCCGGACGCAACAAGCGGCCGCGCCGGCGAATCTGCCGCCCGGCAAGCCGATGATCTGGGAGGACCGGGGGTCCCTCACGCCAACCCGCGTCTACTTCGCGCAGGCGAGCGAAACGTCGGACCCTCTCTCGCGCCTGCCCCTCGGCCCCTTCTCCCATTTCGAAAAGGACCTGGCCGGCAGCCGCACGAACCCCAAGGCGAAGCTGACGGACAGCCGCGGCATCCGCTGGACCGTCAAATGGGCGTCGGAATCGCGGTCGGATATCGCGGCGCCGCGACTCGCCTGGGCGCTCGGATTTGGCTCGGTCGAGTGCTATTCGGTGCCGGGCGGCCACGTAGAGGGAATCACGAGCAAGACTGACCTCGGGCGCGCGGGAAGCTGGGTGCATCGGGACGGAACCCTCATCGGCCCGGGACGATTCAAGCGTCACGACAAGGAAGCCGACGAAATACACGATTCCGAGGGAAAGGACATCAACTGGGACGAGGCGCACAATCCGGGTGTGCCGCCCGAACAGCTCTCCGGTCTGATTCTCTTCGATGTGCTCGTAGTCAACTGGGATTCCCAGCCCAAGAACTCGAAGGTGCTGCACGTCACAGGGAAGGACGGCCCCGAAAACTGGTTCATCGAGAGCGACCTCGGGGCAACTTTCGCGGACCGCTGGTGGAACAAGTTCGACCTGCCCCGCTACAGGAAGGCTCCGCCGATGGTGAAGGCTGTCATCGGCGATACGGTCGAGCTGAACTACGTGGACCAGTCGAAGGCCGAGGAACTCCTCCACCGGCAGGTATCGCTGGCGCACGCCCGCTGGTTCCGGGGACAATTGATGAAGCTGACGGACGAGAACATCCGGGCGGCATTCGACGCGGCGTTTGCAACCGACGGCTTGAATCGCGCCTATGCCACGGGCGACTCGGCGCAAATTCGAGCGTCCCGCGAAACGGAGCTTTCCACCGAGTCGAGAGCCGTAATCGATGGCTTCGTCGCCGCTGTCCGGGCCCGCATCGATGCCTTCAAAGCAGCCATTCACCCCCAATGAGCATGTCCCCTGCCTCGCCCGACGGACGTGCCTTTCGTCCGGCAGAACGATTGACCAACGGCCCGCGAGCGAGGTCAACTCATTGCCTCGCTCCGCCAGTTCACACTTGCAAATGGGTGCGGCCTCTGATACAATATAGGTAGCAATAGCTTTCGGGAGCGACCAGCGGACAGGCATAATTGTCAACTGCGCGCAAGCGGGGACTTATGCGCCACGAGCGTCCCCGCCGCCCCCGTCAGCCCCTCCGGTCCTCTGCGTCTCGACGTAAGGAGTTTGTCAGTATGAAGAAGTCCCTCGCCATCGCCGGTATCACTCTGCTCGCCCTCGCGCCCATCGCCCGGATTGCGCTCTGCGACGACAATGCCTCCAAAACCGCCGCATCGACAACCGCGACCGTAACCAAAGGTGGCTGGCCCGTTTCGACCGCCCCTATCCATCACGCGAAAGCAGGCGGCGTTCCGAATTTCGGCAAGCTCAACGACGATGTGTGGCGCTCCGGCCAGCCGACGCGCGACGGATATAAGGCGCTCGCCGCGCAGGGACTGAAGACCGTGGTGAATCTGCGCGAGGAGTTCCCGCAGGACAAGGAGCTTCTCCCGCCCGGCATCAAATACGTCTACATCCCGGTGAAGGACGAGCATGCGCCGACGGACGAGCAGGCCCGACTGTTCATCGAAACGGTTTCAAACCCGGCGAACTGGCCGGTGCTGGTCCACTGCAAGGGCGGCGAGGGCCGCGCGGGAACGATGGCCGCGCTCGTGCGCCACTCGTTCGATGGCTGGGACAACGATCGAATCATGAAAGAGGTCGGCAACTTCCGCGTGAAGCATCTCGGCTTCATCACGACGGCGATGCCGTCCTGTCAGCGCGACTTCATCAAGCATTGGGAAGAGACGCCCGCCGTCGCCGTGCAGGATGCCGCGAAAGCAGCTGCCGTTCCGGCCGCCGCGCAATCGACGGAGACTCCGGCCAGGCCATAATTGCAACGCCCAGATGGCAGTGATGCCGAGGGCCGCCCGATCACCGGGCGGCCCTCGTCCGTGATAATGCAACGGATAACCCGCCGTCATTCACATGCTCTTCAGAAAGACGTTCTGCGAGCGGGCGTCCAGAGCGTGAAGGTCCGCGATTTCGAAGCGGTTGCCATCCACGTCGGTGACCAGCAGTCTGCCGCCTGGCAGCTCCACCACGTTGTCGCGAATCGACCGGATAACGTATCGTTTCCGCCCCCTGTCCGTCTCCGCATCGACGATCGTCGCGCCGTAATCCTCCCGGATGTCCGTGATTCGCTGCACCACCGGCACAAAATAGCGCTGCTCCAGCTCCGTCTCCGCCGCGCGCCGGCTCTCCTCGTCCAGCAGCGCGGGATCGACAACGATCCCCAGCTCGCGGCCGGCGCCATCGGTCAGGCCATAGTAGTGGGCTGGATCGGTGAGCGGGAAAGCGCGGTAGACGCGGGCGGCCCGCCACGACCGATCCGGCTGGGCCAGCCGGAGAATCCCGCCGTGATAGAAGAGCCTGACGGAGGCCGGATCGAGAACCTGAAGATCGTGCGTGTTTACCATCTACCCGGCCGCTCCAGCCGCCATGCCAACCGATTCGCCCGACCGCTCGGCAAACCACTTTCGCAGAATCGCGCTCGCCGCATCCTTGTCCCCCTCCACCAGCGTCCCGTCCAGAATCTGATTCACGAGATACTCCTTCGCGTCCCTCAGCACGGGCCCCGGCGCAACCCCCAGAATCTCCATAATCTCCACGCCGTCCAGCGGGCTCTTTGCGCTCGCCGCGTTCATCTCGGCGTTGAGCCTGTCCATCCTCGCGCGGAGGGAGACGAGGTCCGGATGCGGCACGTCGCGGCGCATGGCGGCCATGTCGCACGCCGTTATCTGGAAGAGCGCGCCCGTGTACGGGTGAATCGCGCGAATCATCCTCCTGATCGCCGCGTCCGTCCACTCCGGGCGAGATTCGCCGAGCCGCATGTGGAGTCCGACGAGCGCGCAGACATCGCGGATCTGGTCGTTCGTGAAGCGGAGGCGATTCAGCGCCTCGCGCGCCATCTCGGCCCCGACGAACTGGTGCTCGTAGAAGTGGACCCCCTTCTCGTCCTCCGTGCGCGTGCGCGGCTTCCCGACATCGTGGAACAGGATGGCGGCGCGGACCTCCAGCGATGCGTCGGGAGGAGCGTGGGAGAGGGCGATGAGCGTGTGATCCCATACGTCGTACAGGTGCCACGCGGTCTGCGTTACGCCCACCATCTCCAGCAGCTCCGGCAGGAAAGCCTTCAGAAGTCCCGCCCGCCGCATCAGCTCCAGACCGGCTGCCGCGCCCTTCACCATGGTCCACTGGGATCGATGCACCTGGTCGAGCGCGGGACCGCTCGCGCCCAGCGCCTTCACGATCTCATCCCGAATTCGCTCCGCGCTCACCACGGGCGGCTCCGGTCCGAGCAGATTCAGCCGGCCCGCCATCTCGATTATCGCGCTCCACGTCCGATCCTCGATCGTGAACCCGTACCGGCAGGCGAACCGGACGGCCCGGAGCATCCTCAGCGGGTCGTCGAAGAAGGTTACATGCGGGTCCAGCGGCGTGCGAATTACGCCCGCCCGCAGGTCTTCCCACGCGCGCCCGGTCAGGTCCAGCACCTCGCCGGTGTGGATGTTCTCCATCAGCGTGTTGATCGTGAAATCGCGGCGGAACGCGTCGTCCCTCAGCGTCGCGGCGACCACGCTCGGCTTCCGGCTGTCCGATTCATAGCTCTCCGCGCGGGCAGCAACCAGCTCGACGTCATGGCCCCGAACCGCCAACTTCGCCGTGCCGAACCGCGGGTAGAGCACCGGATGATGGTCCGAGATTCCCTTCCTGAAGAGAAACTCCGCCAGCGCAACCGCATCCCCCTCCAGCACAAAATCAACATCCTCGGAGCCGGGCAAACCGAGCGCGCGATCACGCAGCACGCCCCCGACAAGGTAGAGCTTCCCCTCGTACGGCGTGCCCCTCAGCCCCTCCCGAATAACATCGAGCGCCTCACTCATACGCCCATGATACCGCAAGCGACCTGGGATGAGGTGATGAGGTGATGAGGTGATGAGGTGATGAGGTGATGAGACTCCGGCCTGAAGGCACGGGCTATTCGGCGAAACGCCGTTAACGCTGCCTGGTCTTCCAGCGGCCTCTTCTGCTCTCCTTGTCTCCTTGTCTCCTTGTCTCCCCCTCTCCCCCTCTCTCTGTCTGCCGCTTGCAGGACTCGCACGGCGCGCTGTCGCATGAAGAACCGAGGGGGGAAGAGGATGCCGGGAGCGGTTCAGCACGTTGCCGCGACGCTGATTGAGAAGGCTGCCGCCGATCTCGCTGCCGAGTCGCGGGCCATGCCGGAGGAGAATGCGCGCTGGATTCCGGCGCCGGACGCCCGCCCGGCGCTCGAGCAGATTGTCGAGTGCGCGCTGGCGAACGTGATGTGGTCGAACATCCTGCGGACGCACGTTCACGCGCTGCTGCCGGAAGGCGTAGCCGAGCGCGCGTACGAGACGCTCGATACGGTCGAGAAGGCCACGGAGCGGCTTCTTGCGAGCGCGCGTACGCTCGCCGAAGTGATCCGGGCGCTCGACCCAAAGGAGCTGGGCGTCGTCGTCCCGTTCCCTTGGAATCCGGACGCGGGCCGGCCGCTGGCGGAGTGCTGCTTCCACCCCTACTGGAACATGGTATACCACCAGGGCCAGATCGCCTACATCCAGACGCTCTATGGCGGCAGAGAGGTCCACTCCGACGCCGGCCCGTTCGGAGAGTCGCCCGTTCCCGAAAGAACCTCCTCGCCCTCCTAATACACTCGCCGCGACATTGACTCGGCGGAGAATGCCCGTCTATAATGACTCGTTAGTCGCGCAGCCGGTGCACGGACGGATCCCTGTCCGCGAGCGGCGCGCCCGACGGCAACGACCTTTCGCACCGTTGAGGAAGGGTCGTTTTGTTTGCCAGCCCATCACCTGACGCGAATGATCACCGACTTACCTCATAGTTACGGCGAGCCTGAGCTGCTTCCTGGGGCCCGAAAATGTTTCGGAGAATCCGGCGGCGATTTGCCGACAGCCGAATACTGGCTTTCCTCGCCGTCCTCGGGCCGGGAATCATCTCCGCCAGCGCGGGCAACGACGCCGGCGGCGTAGCAACCTACTCCCAGGCGGGCGCCCAGTACGGCTACAGCCTGCTCTGGGTGATGTTCCTCCTCACCTTCAGCCTCGGAATCGCCCAGGAGATGGGCGCGCGGATGGCCGCCGTAACTGGCAAGGGCCTCGCGGACCTCATCCGCGAAGAGTTCGGCGTGAAGACCACGATCTTCGCCATGGGCTCGCTCCTCATCGCCAACATCGCCACCACTGTCGCGGAATTTGCGGGAATCACCGCTGTCGTCGAGATGTTCGCGCCCTCGTCGTGGCGCTTCGTGGTCGTGCCGCTCGTCGCGCTCGTCGTCTGGCTGCTGGTCGCCCAGGGCACCTACAAGCGGGTCGAGCGCATCTTCCTCGTCATGTGCCTGGTCTACCTCGCCTACGTCGCGGCCGCGTTCGCCGTCCGCCCAAGCCCGCCGTGGGCGTCGGTTCTGCTTCAGACCATCCTTCCCGACTTCCGCACGGTAAAGCCGGACGCCGCCTACGTGCAGATGGTCATCGCGCTCGTCGGAACCACCATCGCCCCGTGGATGCAGTTCTACGTGCAGTCCTCGGTGCGCGACAAGGGCCTCACGACGAAAGAGTATCCGCTGGAGCGGGTGGACGTGCTGACAGGCTCGGTGCTCAGCAACCTCATCTCCTTCTTCATCATCGTGACCTGCGCGGCGACCCTCTTCGCGCGCCACTTCGCCGTGTCCGACACCTTCACGGCGGCCATCGCGGCCTCGGCGCTGGAGCCGATAGCGGGACGCGGCGCGAAATACCTCTTTGCCATCGGCCTCTTCAACGCGGCGATGGTGGGCGCCGTGGCGGTTCCGCTCTCCACCGCCTATGCGGTAACCGAATCCCTCGGCTCCGAATCGGGCCTGGGCCGCCGCGTCCGTGAAGCGCCGCTCTTCATCGGCGTCTTCACCGTGGTGATCATCGTGGCCGCGCTCATCATCCTGCTCGTTTCGCAGGGCGCGCTTCTGAACGTCATCCTCATCGCGCAGGTGATCAACGGCTTCCTGCTGCCGGTGGTCCTGGTTCTCATGCTCCGGCTGGTCAACAAGAAGCGGCTCATGGGCGAGTTCACGAACGGGAGGGCGTACAACGCGGTTGCCTGGGCCACGGTGGGAGTAGTCAGCGTGCTCTCGGTGGTATATCTCGGTCAGACGATTATGCAGATGGTCCGGCCTGCCTCCGCGTCGGCATCGACGAATCGTGTGGTGAAGGTCGCGTCCGCCCGGCCCTTTGACTCGACCCGACTCCGTTCGCTACAATGATAGCGCAATGACGGCCCCCCTCCCCACCGATACTCCCATCATCCAGATGGCGAACATCACGAAGAGCTTTCCCGGCGTGGTCGCCAACGACGACGTCTCCCTCGCGGTCCTGCCCGCCACGATTCACGCAATCATCGGCGAAAACGGCGCGGGCAAATCGACCCTGATGGGCATCCTCTACGGCCGGTACCAGCCCGACAAGGGCCGAATCCGAGTCAGCGGCGAGGACGTGCGAATCGACAGCCCCGCGCGCGCAATCCGGCTCGGAATCGGCATGGTCACGCAGCACACGACGATGGTGCCCGCCCTCACCGTTCTCGAGAACATCATCCTGGGCGCGGAGCCGTCGCGCGCGGGATTCATCGACAGCCGCCGGGCGTCCGAACGCGTGTCCGAGCTTGCAGGCAGCCTCGGTGTCGAGCTGGACCTCCGCGCTTCCGCCGGCACGCTCTCCGTCGCCGCGCTCCAGAAGGCCGAAATCCTGAAAGCGCTCTTTCGGGGAGCGCGAATCCTCGTCCTGGACGAGCCGACCGCGACCCTCGCGCCGCAGGAAGCCGATTCGCTCTTCCGTCTCCTCCACTCACTGCGGGATTCCGGCACGACCATCCTCTTCATTACCCACAAGCTGCGCGAGGTGATGGCCCACGCCTCGCGCGTGACCGTCCTGCGCGGAGGAAAGTGCGTCGGTGACCGTCTGACCGCCGAAACCACGCCCGACGACCTCCTCGCGCTGATGATCGGCCAGCGCAGCGTAGCGGCTTCCATCCTGACCGAGCTCGGCGCGTCCCCACTGGATTCCGAGCCGACGCCTGCGTATCTGGTGGGGAGGGAGCCGCTGGTCCCCGCTGCCGCCATGCCGACGCTGGAATTGCGGGACGTGAGCGTGGTCAACCGGCGCGGCGCGGTCGCGGTACGGTCCATCTCGCTCGACGTGATGCCCGGCGAGGTTCTGGGGGTTGCCGGCGTGGATGGAAGCGGCCAGCGCGAGCTTGCGGAAGCCATCGTCGGGCTGCGGCCGCTGCAATCCGGGTCGATTCGCCTCGACGGGAAGGACATTACCGGCCGGTCCGTTGGCGACCGGCTCCGCGCGGGAATCACCTTCATTCCCGAGGATCGCCATCGCGAAGGCCTGGTCCTCGACTTCTCGCTGGCGGAGAACCTGCTGCTCGGCCGCGAGCGGGACCGGCGATTCGGAGGCGGCGCGCTGCTCGACCTGCGCTGCATCGAAGAGACGGGCGAGGAGACGGTGAGGGCGAGCCGCGTGAAGGTGCCGAGCGCGGAGGTCGCGGCGCGAAACCTCTCCGGCGGCAACCAGCAGAAGGTCGTCGTGGCGCGCGCCCTGATGGGTGACCCACGCCTGCTTGTCGCGATGCAGCCGACCCGCGGGCTCGACGTAGAGGCGGCCCGATTCGTCTACGAGCAGTTCCAGACGGCGCAACAGAAGGGCCTCGGAATCATCCTCTTCTCGCTCGATCTCGACGAGATTTTCGCCATCTCGGACCGCATTGCGGTGATGTTCGACGGCCGTCTCATGGGAGTCGTGCCACGCGCCGAGGCGACCGTGGACCGCGTCGGCCAGATGATGGTTGGCCGGCCCGCGAGCGAGGCGGGGTCCACATGAGCGCTGCCGTCCGGATTCGGTCGCTCGCCCAGCCGGTGGCGGCGCTCCTTGTCGCCTTCGCCATCGCGGCGGTCCTCATCGCCACCACCTCCGGAGAGCCCTTCCCGAAGTCCCTCAGCGTCGTCGCGGAATCGTTCACCGCCCTATTCCGCGGCGCGTTCGGCGACGTGAACGGCCTTCTCCGCTCGCTCGCCAAGGCCACTCCACTCCTCTTCAGCGGGCTCGCGGTCGCGGTCGCCCTCCGGGCGGGCCTCTTCAACATCGGCGCGGAGGGCCAGCTTCTGGTCGGAGGACTCGCGGCCGCGTGGGCGGGTTATGCCATCAAAGGCCTGCCACTCATCATCCACCTTCCGCTGGCAATGCTGGCCGGTGCCGCGGCGGGAGCGCTCTGGGCCGCCGTTCCCGGTGTCCTCAAGGCGTGGCGTGGCGCCCACGAAGTCATCGTCACCATCATGATGAACTACGTGGCGATCTACCTGACGCACTACCTGGTGAACGGGCCCCTCCGCGACCCGGCGACGCGCCAGACCGCAACGCCGACCGTCCTCCCAACCGCGCAGCTCTGGTCGCTCCCTGGGAGCGCCACCAACTTCTCCGCCGGCTTCTTTCTGGCACTCCTCGCCGCGGCCGCGGTAGCCTTCCTCCTTCGCCGCACGGCCCTCGGCTTCGAGATTCGGGCGGTGGGACTGGGGCCGGATGCGGCGCGCGCAGCGGGCATCTCCGTGCCGCGAACCATCGTGACCACGATGTGCCTCTCCGGCGCCCTGGCGGGTCTCGCGGGCGCGGTCGAGGTCCTCGCCGTCCACCACCGCTATCTCGATCAGTTCTCCCCCGGGTATGGATTCGATTCGATTGCCGTCGCGCTCCTCGGCGGCCTTAACGCGCCGGGCGTGACCCTCGCCGCGCTGCTCTTCGGCGGCCTCAAGAGCGGCGCCAACGAGATGTACACGCAAACTCAGACACCCATCATGATCGTCGGCGTTATTCAGGCGGTCGTGATTCTCGCCATCGGCATCCGCAGACTCCGCGGACGGAGGGAGGGCTGATGGGCGGCCACCCTTCTCCCACCGTCGCTCTCCTCCTCGCCAGCCTCGCGCTCGCCGCCCCGCTCGTGATGGCCGCGCTCGGCGGCATCCTTTCGGAGCGGTCTGGCGTCGTGAACATCGGACTGGAAGGCATGATGCTGACCGGAGCATTCGTCGGCATGTGGGTGGGCCAGGTTTATGGGCTCGGAGCCGGAATCGCGGGCGCGCTCGGCAGTGGCCTCCTCCTCGGCCTCCTCCACTACGTTCTCACCCAGCGCTTCCGCATGAATCACATCATCAGCGGCGTCGCCATCAACCTGCTCGCGGTGAACGGAACCGGCTACTTCCTCCGCGTCGTCTTCAACGCGGAGGGGCGATCCGCGAACGTCGCGGCCGCGATTCCCGTGGGCGCGTTCATCCTGCTGTCCGTCCTGCTGGTCGTCGCGGTCCAGGTCGCCCTGAATCGAACCGTCTTCGGCCTCCGGCTCCGCACAGCCGGCGAAAGCGCGGAGAGCGGACGGATGGCCGGCCTGAATCCCCTCCGGTACCGGCTCTACGGTGTGCTGCTCTCCGGCGCGCTGGCGGCGCTGGCCGGAGCGTACCTCTCGATGTCCCAGACAACGCGATTCAGCGACAACATGGTCAACGGGCGAGGATTCATCGCGCTGGCAGCGGTCGTTTGCGGGCGTTGGCGGCCGGTCGGAGCGGCCCTCGCGGCGCTGGCGTTCGGCTTCTTCGACGCCCTCCAGATCCAGCTTCAGGGCCGCGTCCGGCTCCCGACCGAGTTCCTCCAGATGATGCCGTACGTGTTCACCATCCTCGCCGCGATGCTGCTGCGCCCCATCCCGCCCGCCGACCTCGGCCGCGACGAATCGTAATCGTAATCCCATCCGCCACGGAGCCACCCATGCAGAGAAACAAGAGCGTCAGCTTAAAGCTCTCAACCGAGGAATACGAGTGGCTCCGCCGCAAGGCGCACTGGGAGTCCACGACAATGTCCGACCTCCTCCGCTCCCACCTCCACTACCTCATCCGCGAAGAGGGCTACCTCCGCCCGCCCGACGACGAGCCGCAGGACTTCGGCTACGAGAAAGAGATGATCGAGTTCGTGAACGGCATCGCAAATGAATAGGCAACGAACCTGCAATCTGACTCTCGAGACCTGACGCTAAGCGCACCCGCAAGTTGTAGGGGCTAAGCATTCGCGCTCTCACCCTATCGATTCGCACAGACGTTCGTTCGCGAATGCTTCGCCCTGGCCCGATCAACAAACTAATGAAGACGCAGGCTGGCAATTGAGATAGCCAGCGGGGTCGGCCTACGGTATGATGAAGCACAGGTCTGCACAGGAGAACGTGCATTGAAGAGAATCAAGATCATCGCAGAGCAGCACGCCGACGGATTTGTCGCCTGGCCGGTTGGTTTGAAGGGTGTTGTCGTCGGACAGGGAGAGACTTACGACGAGGCGCTGGCCGACGTGAACTCGGCGATTCAATTCCACATCGAGACTTTCGGACCGGACGTTCTCACCTGCGGATAACGATTGCAGGTGTCAAGCCATCCATGTTCCTGGCGTTCAATCTGCCGGCAATGCGGTGGGCCGTCATCGCGCAGGGGTCAGCGTGCGAGAGCCGTCATCCCGTAGGGATCCGCTTTTTGTCCCTGCGTTTCCCACGTTGAACGTCAAGAGCAGGTCCATACACGGATGACGGCTTCGGCTTGCGGATTTTGCAAAGTTCCATCGGTTCGATTCCCAGCCATCGAACGCTGAAGAGTTCGAGCCTTCGAACGATTCTCACGCAAGCACGCATCTCGCGCGAGGACTTTCTCCGAGCATATTACGGCCAGAACGCCTGATCTCAGCTCCACCGCCTGACGCCGTCACGGACACTTCTCCTCCCAGGCCGCCCAGCCTCATCTTGTTGACACCGCCGCCTGCGCCGCTTTCCGGGGTGCACTCCGCCTGAATGGCCCTCGACCTGACGCTGGCCGTGCACCTGGCAAACAGACACCCGACGGTCGGCGACGCAATGACCAGGTATCGTGGAGAGCGCTTCGGCCCGTGGAGTCTGAACGGCTCCGCCAGCACGTTGAACCTTTACGCCGCTAATGAAACCATGCCGGCCCGCTCGCCCAGGTGTGACGACTCCTGCAATCCGACACGTCGGAACTGAATTTCATCCGCCGTAAGGAAGCCCATCCCGATCGACGCCGGGATGGGCTTCGTCATTCGTGGAGGTTCGTGCTACCTGCGCCTGCGACGCAGCAGCAAACCACCGGGCGCGACCAATCCACCGAGCAGCGCGAGTGACCCCGGCTCCGGCACATTGGACCGTCCGCCAGTGACAGTGATTGACCCGTTATTGAGGATTGTGATATCGATATTGCCGCTGTTGGGATCTGACAGGCTCGTCGCCGGGAATGCGACTAAACTGACGGGGTAGACCCCGCTGGCCGAGCCCGCAACGTCGAAAACAAGATGGCCCAGCCCGACCGTCGCACCGGCGCCGACAGTCGTTCCGGCACCCGAGGAGACGTCTGATGCCATCATGTCCTGACCCGAGACCGGAATGCCGATGCCTGGTCCGAAGAGGCTCTCCCCGGAGAAGACGTATACCGCTGTCGTCCCTGTCGTGACGCCCGTGAGCGTAATGTCCGTGCTCGGCACCGTGACCTCGAACGCGAAAGCGCCTATGGTGACGGAGCCCGGCCCTCCATTGGTAAGCGTAATGTCCAGGGCGTCGCCTGTGCTACCGGCGGCCGCGGTGACGTTTTCCGCCGAGACGGTGATTAGGATTTGGGCGCGAGCGACGGAGCAGGAAAGCAGCGCCGCGGCGGCCGCAATTGCCGGCAGGCAGAGCGAGAGGATTCCTTTGGCAGACCGATTGGTTCGAATCATGGATCTATCCCTTTGGAAACGAAAAGACTTCAACGATGACTTTCCTGTCCCGCTGCGCGGATCGCCAGGCAGCGGGACAGATTCGTGGCGCGACTACAGATGGGCGCCCTGCAGCAATCGAACGATCTGAACGTCGTTAGCATCGACTACGCCATCCCCATTGATATCCGCGAGGATGTTGTATGGCAGTGAACGGGCGTTGTTCACGCCGACGAGATCGGAGGCGGTCACGAAGCCATCACCGTTGAAGTCGCCGTAGAGCACCTTGAAGGCCTGCGAGAATGCTGCAAGCGGATTGCCGGCCGCGTCCCTGATTGCATCCGCTCCCGCGCCCAGCAGGAGCGTATTGAACGAGCCTTTGGTTATCGGTGAAATGGTCCAGGTCAGCGTGTTCGTCCCCAATCCGGAGAATCCGGTTGTCGTCAGGCCCGTAAGGCTGTTGACATCCGCGGATGCGATCGGCTTGCTGAAGACAACGCGAATGCCTGTGATCTTCCAGGGCAGGTCGAATCGACCGGACCCGATCAGGTTGTAGCATGTCGAGCCGAACAGGACGTTGAAGCTGACAACGGCAGGTGCGACGGTATCGATGACAATGCTCTTGTTCGCACCCAGCGACCCTGTGCTGCCCGGGGCAGGTAGCGTAAGAACGGCTGCTCTGGTGCTGGCGTCCTGAATCGTGCCGCCGTTCAAAGTAAGCGCGCTGGCGCTCGTATAATCGAGGTGAGGGGTATTCTGGCCGGCGCCCACCGTGTAGGTGAACGTGAGCGTACTGGTCCCGCTTCCTGATGCGTAACTGGCGGTGCCGCCGGAGTTCAATGCAAGGAGCGGAGTGCCGGTAACTGTTACGGGACCGCTAAACGACACAGTGACCGGGATGACGGCTCCGACCCCGTAAGTTCCGTTTGCCACCGTGGAAGTGACGTTAGTGACGGTCACGAGAGGGTTGACGACGATCGTCCACATGGAGCGGCCGTGGGTGCCGGCGCCGAGGATTCCCAACTGCGGGTTGAGGTCCAGATTGACGACCTGCGCATTGGGCAGGCCGATGCCGAGCTGTGTCCAGGTTCCATTTCCGATAGACGAATAGACGCCCACATCCGTACCGACGTACACGATCTGGGTCAGCGGGTCGTATTTGACGGTATTGACCGGTGCGTTCGGTAGATTCCCCGAGATGTCGCTCCAGGAAGTTCCCGTGGTGGTTGTCACCAGTACGTGCGGGGTACTGAATCGATCCGCCACGACAAATGCATGCGCCGCGTTCGTGGGGTCCACCGCGATGTCGGCATAATGGGCGGGGGTGGCGGGCGTCCTGTCCGTCACGTTTGCGAAGTCATTCGTCGAAACAAAGATGGAATTCGCACCTGCGAAAGAGCCGCCAGCTGCCACGTAGATCGTGTTGCCGTTCAGACCGATTGCGTCAATGGGGGCAGTGAAGGACCCCTTGTTCGTGAAGGAGTCGCCTTTCGAATGCGTTTCCCACAGGGTGTTCGTACCGAGAAGCAGCCGGGACGAGTTGGCCGGATCCATCACGTAGGGCACGTAGAAGTTCCCGCTGCCGTCGTTTATGCCCCTGAAGAGCCACGTCGCTCCGCCGTTATCCGAGCGTTCGAGGCTTGCGCCGGTGAATGTATGGTAGACCGTGAGCGGATTAGAGAAGTCAATTCGGGTGAATCCTCCGTCCCCGCCTCTGATAAGGTCCCAGACGGTCGAGCCTGTTGTGCGCTCGGTCCCGTTGTCCTGGCTGCCGCCGTAGGCGATGGCCGGGTTGGTGGGATGCAGCGAGATCCCGGTGAACTGGATTGTCTCGAGGTTTCCATTGAGTGACTGCCACGCGAGGGTGGCGGGTGTGGCATTATTGAGTCGCCAGATGCCGCCATCCGTCCCGGCGAGGAGATGGCCAGTCGCGTCGAACGCAAAAGCGTGAACGTCGGTGTGGGGGAAGAAGCCGGCTCCATCCTGGGAGATATTGGACCAGGTGGCGCCGCCGTTGATCGATTCGATAAATGTCGGCCCGCCCCCGTTGCCGCTGCCGCCCGCAAAGACGATGTTTGCGTTGGTGGGGCTGACCGCGATCGAGTTGTTGTACCACCCTTGTCCGCTCATATAGTTCGGGACGGTCAGCGGCACCCAGGTCGTTCCGCCATCGCTGCTCTTCTCGATTGCCAGAAGTTCGCCGGATGGGGAACTGTTGACGCCACGGGCAATTGCAGCATAGAGCGTCGCGGGAGCGGTTGCATTCGAAGGCGAAAGCGCAAACGAAATGCGGCCGTTGTTGCCGCCGATGGGGAAATTCCCGGACGGCGCCCAGGACGCCCCTCCGTTGGTTGAGCGGTAAACACCGTTCGTGCCGAACCCGCTGAAATACGACCCGATGGCCATGTAGACCGTGCCGGAACGCGGGTCGATCGCTACGTCGCTGTAACCTTCGAACGACTGGGTAAAGCCAACTGTGGTGTTGGCCCACGTCGCCCCGCCGTCCGTGGTCTTCCAGATTCCCGGTGTCCCGGCGTAGGCAAAGCTCCCGGCAGGGAGGCCGGGAGGAGTCACCGCGACATACGCCACGTTCGGATTGCCTGGGTCGACAGCGATCTTGCTTATCGTCGCCAGGTTGAACACGCTCGATCCGGTCAGGGTCCAGGTCGCGCCGGCGTCGGTGGACTTGAGGACGCCGAAGCCGTACGCGCTGTCCTCCGAGTTGTTGGCCTCGCCGGTGCCTGCGTAGAGGATGTTCGGATTGCTCGGCGCGAGCGCGATCGCTCCCATCGCCAGGGTCGGTTGAGTATCCGTTAGCGGTGTCCAGCTCGTGCCGCCGTTAGTGGTCTTCCAAACCCCTCCTCCGGCTGCCGCGATATAGATCACATTTGCGTTGGACGGGTCCGCGGCGACTCCCGCGATTCGGCCGGACCAGCCGACCCCGCCTCCGATGTTCACGGGCGCCGGTCCGAAGTGCGTCCAGGGCGTTCCCCCAAGCGGCGCCAGGCGTGGTTGGGGTGGCGGCGGCGCAGTGCCGGGAATCGGCGTTACGCGCGGCGCGACCAGATGAAGGGGGCGAACCTGGGCGAACGATACATTGCTGACAAGAATCCCGATTCCGAGCGAGAGGATGGACCGTGTGATCACGGCGGGGAATCGGCGCCACTGTCCCAGCCACCTGCGGCTCTTCTGAAATTGACGGACCACGGATGTGACTCCTTAGATGTGTGAGTAGGCGGCAAGCTGGCCGACCAGGCACAACCGTACCGCACATGACGTGTTCGCCATGCCACGCCAGGTTCTCTCCAGGCAGCGATGCGGGCAGGACGGTAGTCTGCCGTCGGGGAAGCGTCGGGGCTTCGGGGTACGCTGGTATGCGTAAACCATTGCTCTCTCGCGGCGATTCGCGTGATGCTCGCAAGAGTCATTCTTTCATTCACTGCAAGAACTGTGCCAATTGCCAGTCTGGTAGAAATGCTGACCAATACTGGTACATGTGGCAGGGTGCAGGCGCGCGCCGGCCGCCTGGTTTTCCAGAAGCTAACACCCACAGAGGTTATGTCCGCACCACCTGTTGCAAGCTCAGAAGCGATCCATGCAATGTTCACGAGTTCGGGGCCAGTATAGATGGGTGTCGGGCCCGGCCCGCTCCCGCGAAGGTTCCGGCGGAGTGCTCCCCTCTTTATGCCGAGATGGTGACCCAACGCTTCGCAGCCGAACCCGGGGAATGGACCAAACAGGCAGCGAGTCGACGACTATGACCGACATCCTCAGGGTGAATGACTTCGCAGGTGCATACCAGGCAGCGTCCGCTCTCATCTTGTTGACAACGCCGCCCGCGCCGCTGTATGATGGGTTACTCCACCCATGATGAGGC
>Ga0207667_10003889_pt1 | contig 18370 bp, 14 predicted proteins | sample KBSCornC52_FD_184301 | JGI IMG/M metagenome (GOLD analysis project Ga0207667, IMG submission 184301) | Corn rhizosphere microbial communities from Kellogg Biological Station, Michigan, USA - KBS Corn C5-2 (SPAdes) (version 2) | ecosystem: Host-associated > Plants > Roots > Rhizosphere > Soil ...
AGGCGTTAGAGACGGCGGCTCGCTATTACTCGCCGACACGCGCGGCGCGGGTTTGCCATGGCGAAGCTCCGGCGGCCCGGGATCGTCGGCATCCGGAGTGGGATCGGCGGGCCGCACCAAAGTGGTGGGCCGGTTGTCGTCGGGCTCAGCGGCGATGGGCGGTGCTGCATCAGGGGACGTCGCTGCAGGAGCGGTGGAGGCAGATTGCTGAGCAGGCGCGCGATCGCTCTTGCGGCGCAAAGTAGGACGCTCATCATCGCCATCGCCGCTGCGCTTGCTTTCAGCCGACCGCTTTGCGCTGCTGGCGGCCAGATTCGGTAAATCCCAGGTGCGCGAAGCCGCTTCGCGTTCGCGCGCCGTTCCCGCCGCGTTGAACGTCACGCCGGTAGCTGTGAAAAAACCCATGTCGTCCATGGTGGAATCCACGCTGAGATGATCCGCCGCGGCGAAGCTGCTCAGTTCGGCCGGCTTGCCGTCTTTCTGAACCGTCATGTTGTCGCCGGCCTTGTAGGTAATAATGCGGTGATCGTCGGCTTCAAGGACAAACTGGTTTCCGGACACCGCGCGCAGCATGCCCGTAGTCGTAATGATCGCCGGGGCATCCTTGCGGCCTTTGGAATTGGAAGGCGTCGAGTCGCTGGTCTTGCCGCGCCCGCGCCCGCCGCCAATGGGCCCGCCCCCTCCTATGGGTCCACCGCCTCCGCCGGGATAACCACCACCGGGATAGCCGCCGCCAGGATAACCGATCTGCGCGGAAAGGCTTCCGGTAAGAGCGCCGAGAAGAAGCAAGCGGAAGGCAAGCATGCCCTGTGTGACGCGGATCATGCACTCCCAGTGTACATCCGACTTGCGGCATGCAGTTGCCTCGCCCGTCGCGTACCATAAGAGATTCCAATGGCTCAAAAAGCAGCTCCAAAAGTAGCCCCAAAAGCAGCTCAGAAACTAGCGGACAAGCCGGGTCAGAAAAAGTCCGGCATCAGCTATAAAGACGCCGGCGTGAGCATTGATGAAGCGGATCGCGCGGTCTCGTCCATCCGCACTCTGGCGCGCAAGACATTTACCAGTGGCGTGCTTACGGATATCGGAAGCTTCGGCGGCGGATTCCTGCTGAAGGGTTATCGCGAGCCGGTGCTGGTTTCGTCGGCCGATGGCGTCGGCACCAAGCTCAAGCTGGCGTTCCTCACCGGGCGCCATTCCACCATCGGTGAAGATCTGGTCAACCACTGCGTAAACGACATCGCGGTACAGGGCGCCGTGCCCCTGTTCTTTATGGACTATTTCGCGGTCGGCAAGCTGGATTCGCGTGTCGCAGCGGAAGTGATCTCCGGCATCGCGCGCGGCTGCAAGGCCAACGGCTGCGCCCTCATCGGCGGCGAGACGGCTGAGATGCCGGGCTTTTACGCGCCGGGTGAATATGACTTGGCGGGTTTCATCGTAGGCGCCGTCGAGCGCAAGCGCCTGCTGACGGGCGCGAAAATTCGCATCGGCGACGTGCTGATCGGACTGCCCTCCAGCGGACTCCACACCAACGGCTATTCGCTCGCCCGCAAGCTGCTGTTCGACGTGGCCGGACATGCGCCTTCGACGCGTCTGAACGATCTCGAAACCAGCATCGGCGACGAACTGCTGAAGCTTCACCGCAGTTACCTGAGGCCGCTGCGCGCGCTAGACTACGCCGGACTGCTCAAGGGCGCCGCGCACATTACCGGTGGCGGCATCACGGACAATACGCCGCGTATTCTGCCCAAGGGTTTGGGCGTGCGCATTGACCTCGGCACCTGGCCGGTGCTGCCCATTTTTGAATTGCTGCGCAAAATCGGGCGCATTCCCGAGCAGGATTGGCGCCGCACTTTCAACCTGGGTATCGGCATGATCTTCGTGGTCTCGCCGCGCAAACTGGCCGAAGCCGGCAAGATCCTCGACAGGATGAAAGAAGACTGGTACCCCATCGGCGCCGTGATTCCAGCCCGCGGCGAGCGCGTCGTGTACGAATAGGGGCGTTGCGTGAAACGCCTGGGAATTCTGCTATCCGGCCGCGGATCGAACTTCGTCGCCATCGCCGATTCCATCGCCGCCGGACGGCTGGACGCTGAGATCGCCGTGGTGATTTCCAATCGCGCCGATGCGCCGGGGATCACGGCCGCCCGCGAGCGTGGATTGAAAGTGGCGCTGCTGCCATCCAGAGGCATCGAACGCGAAAAGTATGACGCGCTCCTCGCCGCGGAACTGGATCAGGCCGGCGTGGATTTGATCTGCCTGGCCGGCTACATGCGTTTGCTGAGCGCATCGTTCATCCAACGCTACCCGCTGCGTATTTTGAACATTCACCCGTCCTTGCTGCCGGCGTTTCCAGGACTCGACGTGCAGCAGAAGGCCATCGATCACGGCGTGAAAGTCTCCGGCTGCACCGTGCATTTCGTCGACGAGGGTCTTGACTCCGGGCCCATCGTCAAGCAGGCCGCGGTCCCGGTGCTGGATGATGACACCGCCGAATCGCTGGCCGCGCGCATATTAAAGGAAGAGCACCGCATTTATAGCGAAGCAATCGCGCTGGTGCTGTCGGGCAAATATCGCATCGAAGGCCGGCGCGTTTTGTCAGTGGCCTCCTGAACGGTACATTTTAGAACGATCCCTTACTCCAGTCGGCACGTCCCAAGCAGCAGTTGGGATGCGGCTAACACAACGAACTGCGGAAACAAACCGTCCGAGTCGAAGTGTAAAGAGCCGGACGCGATTTCTCGCGAAAGAGTTCGAAAAACGTCGTTTGTTGGTGGAAAAGACGTTGCCGGGCGCTAACAGGGCCCCGGTCACAGTTTTCTAATATATCGTGATACGATAGATTGTGGCTGCGAAACCTTCTGCCGACATCTCGATCAGTTCCTACCGCGCGCTCGCCGAATTCCGCCATCAGATCCGCCTCTTCCTGCATTTCAGCGAAGAGGCTACCCGCCAGCATGGGCTTGAACCTCAACAACATCAATTGTTGCTGGCGATCAAGGGTATTCCCGTCGGCACCCAGCCGACTATCGGACGCATCGCGGAACGCCTGCAGATTCGGCATCATAGCGCGGTGGAGCTGGCGGACCGGCTCCACGAACGCGGCGCCGTGGCCCGCGAAACCAATCCCGATGATCGCCGCGAAGTGCGTTTGCATCTGACGCCGGCCGGCGAGCGCCTGCTGCAGAAGTTGTCGATCGCCCATCACAACGAACTAGGAAAAGCCGGGCCCGCATTGCGGGACGCGCTCAATGTAGTGTTGCAACTCGTACGGAAGGAATCATGAAAAAAAGAATGCGCACCCTGGGCAAGAAAGCCCAACGTGCCTGGGATCAGCAAGAAATTGAGCTTGAACGCTCGCTCGGAGATTTCACCACCACCTACCGCGTGATCCCGTTGTCAATCGCGGCCGTCGCCATCGGCATCGTAGCGGCCTACATTGCCTGGGCGCTCATTCGCCTGATCGGGATCTTCACCAATTTGTTTTACTTCGGACGCTGGTCGACCAGTTTCGTCTCACCAGCCGACAATCATCTGGGCGTTTGGGCGATTCTAGTGCCGGTGGGGGGATCGCTCATTATTGGATTCATGGCCCGCTATGGCTCGGAGCGCATTCGGGGCCATGGAATTCCGGAAGCGATCGAATCCATCCTGATGCATGGCAGCCGGGTTCATCCCAAGCTCGCCATACTCAAGCCGATTTCTTCGGCGATCTCGATCGGCTCCGGTGGACCATTCGGCGCTGAAGGCCCGATCATTATGACCGGCGGCGCGTTCGGCTCAATGATCGCGCAATTCTTTCACCTGACAGCGATTGAACGCAGGACGCTGCTCGTCGCAGGCGCGGCGGCAGGCATGTCCGCGACGTTTGCCGCGCCGGTCGCTGCGGTGCTGCTGGCGGTCGAACTGCTGTTGTTCGAGTGGAAACCTCGCAGCGTAATCCCGGTCGCTCTGGCTAGTGCCGCGGCCGCGGCTACGCGCTGGAGCGTTCTCGGGCATGGTCCGCTCTTTCCGGTTCCGGCCCATCCACCCATCATGGGTGTCCATGTGCTGCTCGCGTGCCTGCTGGCCGGCCTCCTGGCCGGAGTGCTATCGGCGTTGCTTACCGCCGCCGTTTACCTGGCCGAAGACGCTTTTCAGCGGCTGCCGATTCATTGGATGTGGTGGCCGGCGATCGGCGGGCTGGTGGTCGGCATCGGCGGATTGATTTTCCCGCGTGCCCTGGGCGTGGGCTATGACACCATTACCGATCTGCTGCAAGGCCACGTTGAAATCGCCCTGCTGCTGGGCGTGCTCATCGTCAAACCCATCATCTGGGCCACCGCGTTAGGCTCCGGCACGTCCGGCGGCGTGCTCGCGCCGCTGCTCATGATGGGCGCGGCATTAGGCGGCGTCGAATCGCACTTCATGCCTGCAATGGGCGTGGGGTTCTGGCCGCTGGTGAGCCTGGGCGCCATCCTGGGAGGCACCATGCGCTCGCCTTTTACCGGAATGCTTTTTGCGATCGAACTGACGCATGACACAAATATGCTGTTGCCGCTGCTGGTGTCTTGCTTTGCGGCGCATGGCTTCACCGTGCTCACTTTGCGGCGGTCGATCCTGACTGAAAAAGTTGCCCGGCGCGGCTTCCATTTGAGTCGCGAATATAGCGTTGATCCGCTGGAGCTTCTGCGGGTAAGCGATGTGATGCGGCCGGACGTCGAAGGCGCGCTGCCCGGCATAGTCACCTATCCCGAGGAAACGCTGCGGACAGCCGTGCACCGCATGGCGGAACACAAGGTGACCCATTTGGCCGTCACCAACCGCGATGACGAAACCACCGCGATTGGAGTGGTTAATCTGGAAGATCTATTGCAGGCGCGCACTCGTAACCTCCAGGAGGAACGCTCCCGCGAACGGGTATTGGGTATGGGCACGGGACGCCGGGCATGAACCCGGCGCGGGCGGGAAGACCTCGCGCAGTCCCGCGCCAGGTGGGATGTAATTCCTTCCCCCAGTTGGATAAACTCGTCGAATATGTTTAAACGACGTTTTTTGTTCGCCGCGCCATTGTTGTTGGCGGCTGTTTCATCTCTAGCGGTCGCGCAGACGACCGCGCCGTATTTTCCGCCGCCTGGTAAATGGGAGAAGAAAGCGCCCGCCGAAGTGGGCATGGACGCGCGCAAACTCCAGCAGGCAGTCGAGTACGCGCAGGCCAACGGCAGTGATTGGGATTTCGACCGGGACCAGGTTCGAGTCTTCGGCAAGCCGCTCGGGCCCTTGCCGAAGCAGCGCGCCGCCACTAACGGAATCATTCTCCGTCACGGTTACATCGTGGCGCAGTTCGGCGACACGAAAGCCAACGATCCGGTTTACAGCGTAGCCAAGAGTTTTCTCTCGACAGTCGCGAGTATCGCGGTTACTCGCGGACTGATTAAAGATGTCAACGATCCCGTCGCGAAGTATATCGACGACGGCGGCTACGCCTCGCCGCACAACGCGAAAATCACCTGGAAGAATCATCTCCAGCAGGAAAGCGAGTGGGAAGGCTCCCTGTGGGGCAAGAATGCGGATTTTGTCGGCGTCCAGGAGTTCGGCGAAGGCCAGCGTTCGCCGCGCGCGATCCAAGACCCAGGCTCCTTCTACGAATATAACGACGTTCGCATCAACCGGTTTTCTCTTTCGCTGCTGCGCTTGTTCGGCAAGGGCCTTCCGGAGATTCTCAAGACCAGCATCATGGATCCGATCGGCGCCTCGCAGGACTGGCGATGGGTTCCCTACAAGAATTCGATAGTGGAAGTGGAGGGGCGCAAGGTGGGTTCCGTCAGCGGCGGTACGCGCTGGGGCGGCGGCCTGTGGATCAATTCGGAGGACATGGCGCGCTTCGGCTTGTTGATCCTCAATCATGGCCGCTGGGGCGACCGCCAGATCGTTTCCGCAAAATGGCTAAAGGATGCCGTCACGCCCAGCCTGCATGGGCCCGACTATGGTTATCTTTGGTGGCTGAATACCAAGCAGAAGGAATGGCCCAGCGGCCCCGCTTCCGCCTTCGCGGCCGTTGGCCACGGCGGCAATACGATCTGGATCGACCCGCAGCACGATATCGTGTTCGTCTGGCACTGGTACGACACCAAGTCCATGGACGGCATGGTGCAGCGGTTGATGGCGGCTGTGACCGGCGGTTGAAAGCTCGATCGAGCCTCCGGAGTGCGCTAAATCTCCTTCCCTGAAACGCTAGGACTAAGCGGACGCTTTCTTGACTTTCGCCTTTAGGTCCCCTGGCACGATCCCCTGATCCAAATAGTCACTCAGTCTGGCGTACGCCCGCGCCATTTCCTTCCGGGCGATCGAAAGTTCATTCGAAGCGTTCTTAATTCGCTGCACGCCATTCGGCTGAGGTAGTCCGCTAGGGATAGTGATAATCGCGTCAAATTTCCTGAACGCTTCAACCTTGTGGGCCGTGGCTTCCAGCACTTCCTGAATCAATTTTTCTCGAACTGCGCAACCAGGACAGGTGGGCGCACTATTGTCGTAGAGTTCCATCTCCGCCCTACAGCGAGCACACCGTTGCATAACAAGTTACCGAGCGTTTTTCACCCTACGCTCTCACTACTTAGGTGTCAACTACATTCTGGGATGGAACGGAGGGCCGATTCTAGGACACAGATTTAGCGCATTACCCGTGACTCGGCTCCCGGCACCTTTGATATACTGATACTTTGCTCGGTCCGCCCCGGCCTGCCGGAGTGTGCGCCTTGGGGCAGGAGTACGCCGTGTTCTTTCATCTTCGGGACCTGGATGTCCGCGCTGTCCGTTTCGATGTCGAAATCGCGCCGGGGGATATTGATTTTCAGTTAGGTGCTAAGGATAAAGACACCAATTTGCACCAAGCCGGGCCACTCCGCGCGAAGGGCAAGGCGGAACTGGTGATGGGATCGGACGGCGAGATCAAGGTGTCCGGCCATTTAACGGTCGAGATGGCAGCGGATTGCGATCGCTGCCTGGAAGCGGCGCGCTTCCCCATCGATTCCGATTTCGCGCTGTATTATCGGCCCGTAGCCGACGGGTATGGTGATGAAAAAGAGATCGACAGCGGCGAGGCTGAGATGGGTTTCTACGAGGGCGATGGCGTGGAGCTCAACGACGTGCTGCGCGAGTTTATTTTGTTAACGCTGCCCATGCAGCGGGTTTGCAGGGAGTCCTGCAAGGGGATCTGTCCGTTGTGCGGGCAGAACCGCAATCAGAAAGAGTGCCAGTGCCATGCGGAAGCTAGCGATGACCGCTGGGCGGCGCTCAAAAGTTTGAAATCTTAAATAAGGTAGAAGAACGTGCCCAATCCAAAACGACGTCATTCCAAGCGCCGCACCTCCGCGCGCCGCACTCACGATTCACTCACCCGCTCGGTGCTCTCCGAGTGCCCCAGTTGCCATGAACCGAAACTGCCGCACCGGGTTTGCCCGCGTTGTGGAAAATATAAAGGCCGCGAAGTTGTAGAAGTTGTCGAAGAATAGCGCCGCGCGCCCCCATGCTGACGATTGCGGTAGACGCAATGGGGGGCGACAACGCCCCTAAAGCGGAAGTCGAAGGAGCCATTCGCGCAGTATCGGAGCTAGGTTTGCGAGTGATTCTGGTCGGCCAGGAACAAGTGGTCCGCCAGGAACTGGCGAAACATCGCGGGTTCGATTCCTTGCCTATTGAAATCCGCCATGCCGCGGAAGTCATCACCATGGAGGATTCGGCGGCCAAGGTGGTGCGCACCAAGAAGAATTCCTCGATCCACGTAGCGGCGCGACTGGTGCGCGACGGTGGGGCGCAAGGCTTCGTATCCGCGGGAAACACCGGCGCGGTGATGGCCACCGCAAAAATGGTGCAAGGGATGATTCGCGGGGTGCAGCGCCCGGCGCTCGCATCGGCCTTCCCCACGCTCAAGGGAACGCCTGTCGTCGTTGTCGACGTGGGCGCGAACGTCGATTCCACGCCTGCCATGCTGGCGCAATTCGGCGTGATGGGCGAGATTTATTCGCGTTATATTTTCAAGATCCGTTCACCGCGCGTGGGGCTGCTTTCGATCGGCGAAGAGGAGCATAAGGGCAACGATCTTACCCGCGCCGCGACTCCGCTGCTCAAATGCCTGCCGCTGCATTTCATCGGCAACGTGGAGGGTCGCGACATTTATTCCGGCCTGGCCGACGTGATAGTGTGTGACGGCTTCATCGGCAACGTCGCGCTGAAGGTGAGCGAGGGCTTGGTCGAGATGCTGCAGAGCATGCTGCGCGAATCGCTCGAAGCCACCGTCACGCGCAAGCTCGGCTACGTGCTTTCGAAGGAAGCCTACCGCGACTTCCGCAAGCGCGTGGATTATGCCGAATACGGCGGCGCGCCGCTACTGGGCGTCAAGGGCGTGAGCATCATCTGCCACGGCCGCTCCAATGCCAACGCGATTAAGAACGCGATCCGCGTGGCGTCGGAATTTGCGCACAGCCGGATTAATGAGAAAATAGAAGCGGAGTTGGATCGCAGCGCGGCGAACAAAGTCGCAGTGCAATGAAACGGGTATTGAGCCTCGCGTTTGGTCTGGTGGCAGCGCTCGCCGCCCTATATGGCCAAAAGCTTGACCCGATCCAGTGGACCCTCACGTCGAAAGTCGCCAAGGCGCCCGCGGGTGCAACAGTGCCGCTTCACTTGAAGGCGACCTTTCAGGAAGGCTGGCACCTTTACTCGCTGACGACGCCTGCGGGCGGTCCTATCGCGACCACTGCGGAGCTGGCCGAGAACCCGGCGGTGAAGGGATCGAAACTCTATGAGCCGCCGCCGATGCGGCAGTTCGACAAGAATTTCAATCTGGACACCGAAACCTTCGAGAAGGAAGTAGATTTGCCGCTCACGGCGGAGCTGGCGCCCGATGCCAAGGGGGCGATTGAACTCATCGCGAATGTACGCTATCAGGCGTGTAACGACCGGCAATGTTTGCCTCCGCGAAAGAAGACGGCCTCGTTTACGGTGACGATCGATCCTGCCGCTGCCGCTCCCGCTGCGTTCGTGCTCCCAGCCGGATATACCGAAATTAAGCCGGGCGCGGTCGCCGTGAAGGTTATAAGTTCGGGGGCGAGTTCGACGTCGACAAATACGGCGGGTTCTGCGGGTGCGCCAGCGGCGGCTAGCTCCGGTGGCCTCCCGGCATTTCTGATCACCGCCTTTGGGCTCGGCCTCGCCGCGATTTTCACTCCTTGCGTGTTCCCGATGATCCCGATAACAGTTAGTTTTTTCCTGAACCAGCGCGGTGGTATTTTGCAGGCGGTCGTCTTCTCGGTCGGCATCGTGGTTCTGTTCTGCGCACTCGGATTGGGCGTGACCGCCGCCGTCGGGCCATTCGGCGTAAATCAATTGGGAGCGAACCCCTGGGTAAACGGATTCATCACATTGGTCTTCGGCGCGTTTGCCCTCAGCTTGCTGGGAGCTTTTGAAATCACGCTGCCGTCGAGCATGCTCACTAAGCTGGACTCGGCTTCGCGGCGCGGCGGATACCTCGGCACGCTGCTTATGGGGCTGACGTTCGCGCTCACTTCCTTCGCTTGCATCGGACCGTTCATGGGAAGCTTGCTAGTGGCGTCGGTGCAATCCAAAGGTTTGCAGCCGGTGCTGGGCATGGTGAGTTTCGCGGGCGGTCTGGCGTCCCCGTTCTTCTTCCTGGCGGCGTTCCCCGGCTATTTGAAAAAGCTGCCCAAGAGCGGCGGATGGCTGGCGCGCGTGAAAATCGTCATGGGATTCGTGCTGCTCGCCGCGATGCTCAAGTATGCTTCCAACATCGATCAGGTTTTGCAGTTGGGCTGGCTCACGCGCGAGCGCTTCCTGGCGGGCTGGTTCGTGCTGTTCGCGCTGGCCGGATTATATTTGCTCGGCCTGCTCAAGCTCGAAGGCAACGAGGAAGGCGATCACCTGGGTATCGGACGTCTGCTCACCGCCAGCGTTTTATTAATTTTCGCCTTTAGCCTGCTGCCGGGTATGTTCGGCGCTCCGCTTGGCGAACTCGACGCGTACGTTCCGGCGGCTACCGGCGGCGGCATTCTCAACAACCGCGCCTCCACGCAACAAGTGTGGATGAAGAACCAGTACAAGCAGGCGCTCGATCAGGCGCGCGCCGAAAACAAACTAGTGCTGGTCACCTTCACCGGCTACGCCTGCACGAACTGCCATTGGATGAAAGCCAACATGTTCCCCCGGCCCGAGATCGCCGAAGCCGCCAGCAAACTTGTGCTGGTGGAACTCTACACCGACGGCACGGATAAAGAGTCGGAAGAGAATCAGAAATTGCAGGACGAAAAATTCTCCACCGTCGCCATTCCGTACTACGCGATTCTGGACCCCGACGGCAAAGTAGTCGCGAGCTTCGCCAAGGGTATGACCACGAACACCCAGGAATTCCTGGCGTTCCTCACAACGCGCCCGGCTTAGCTCGCCAGTTTCCGCACAAACGCCACATCGCCTTCCAGGAAGTCGTACTCCGGCAACCGCTCACGCTCTACCCATGCGATCTGCGCGAAGTCGAGGTTCGCGGGCTCGCCCGTGAATTCGGCGACCTGAAAAAATATAAGGCGGGTCACGCGGTCCGCGCTGTAGCTGAAGTCGTAGCGCTCGATTTCATCCCCGATCCGCGCCTCGATGCCCAGTTCTTCGCGCAGCTCGCGCACCAGCGCATCGCGGGACCCTTCTCCGGGCTCGACTTTGCCGCCCGGAAACTCCCACTTGAGCGCGTGCCGCCCGCGCGGCTTTCGCTGTCCGATAAGAATCAGGCCGGCGCGCTCGATCACTGCCGCCACCACGTCCACAACCACCCGCGTCTCTGCATCCATTTAGCGATAATTGGAACACGAATGCATAGCGAACGTCTGCTGGACCATTTTCAGAATCCGCGCAATCCAGGAGAACTGCCGCCCCCCGCGGTGCTGGTGAATGTCACCAATCCAGCCTGTGGCGACATGCTGCGGCTTTCGGCAAGCTTTGAAAACGGCCGGGTGGAGGAAGCCCGCTTCCTGACGCGCGGCTGCACGGCAGCCATCGCCGCAAGCTCCGCGCTCACCGAGTGGATGACCGGCAAGAGTTATACCGAGCTCGCTGCGCTCACTCCCGCCCTGATCGAGACCGCTGTCGGCGGATTGGAGCCCGCCTCGAAGCACGCCGCTGTGTTGTGCGTCGACGCAGTGCGCCAATTGCTGGCAGTGTCGCGCCAGAACTGAGTAACAATAGGACCCAGTGACCCCATTCGACTTTCGTCCCCGTACTCGCATCCTGTTTGGCGCCGGCGAGTTTGCGCGCCTCGGCGAAGTGGCCCGTGAACAGAACGCCACACGTTGTCTGGTGCTGGCCCCCCCGACTTCGGTCGACGCCGGACATGCGCAGGAAGCCGTGCGTTCCCTCAAGGCCCGCCGCATGGACGTTTTCGCTTTCCACGATTTCACGGCGAATCCCACCGTGGCGATGGTCGAAGCCGCGCGCGAATACGCGGGTCCCCATGGCGTGAATCTGGTAGTCGGTATGGGTAACGGCGACGCCCTCGATTTTGCCAAGGCAGTGAACGTAGTCATCGCCAACGGCGGTTCCATTCGCGACTATCGTGGTTACGGCAACGTTCCCAAGCCGCTGCTGCCGATGATCGCGGTACCCACCCTGGCCGGCGCGGGCACTGAGTCGCAAAGCAATACCATGATCTGCGATTCCGAAGACGGCTCCAAAATTATCTGCGGGGATCCCAAGATTTTTTTCCGCACCGCCGTTCTGGATGCCAACCTGACTCTGGGGCAGCCCGCGGCAGTCACGGCGGCGCACGGCTATCAGGCGCTTGGACAGGCGGTGGAGACTCTCTATTCGACGCGGCGCACGCCGATTTCAGAATGCTTCTCGCGCGAAGCTTATCGTTTGCTCGAATCCGGTTTCGGGCGGATGCTGCGAGCGCCGGAAGATCTCGAAGCCCGCTCCGCTACGTTGCTGGGCGCGCACTTCGCGGGGCTCGCGGTGGAGTATTCGGCGCTGGGTCCGGCGCATGCCTGCGCCCAGCCATTGGTGAAGAATTACAAGATGCTGCCCGGAGCCGCGCTGGCTCTGGTGCTGGTTCCCGCGCTCGAATGGATGGAGCAGGGCGCCGATCTCGCGCCTCATTTGCGGCAGTTGGCCGCCGCCGCCGAGTTGCCCACATCGCTAAACGACGCCGCTATCCCGGAGCAGGTCCTGCCGCGTCTGGCCGAAGAAGCAGCGACGCAGTGGACCGGCCGCTTCAGTTCGCGTCATTTTGACGCCCGAGCGGCGCTCGAAATCTATCGCGCCGCATATTAGCGCCGACGCCAGCGCTGGACTCAAGTCCCGCGCGGTGCCTGCCGATGCATAATATAAAGACGTGAGCCTCTACGAGCGCTACGAACTGCTGGACCTCAACCGCGACATCGGCGTAAAGACGTTTGAAGCTCGCGAGCTTGCCACCGGGCGGCCGGTGAAGGTCCACTTGTTCGTACATCCGTCTGCGCCGCTGCAGGCTGCGCTACTGAAGGCCATCGACAAGCTGCCCGAAGACCAGCGCCAGCGCATCCTCGAGCGCGGCAAACATGAGGGAACGCCCTACGTTGTGACCGATCGTTTGGCGGACTATCCGGGCTTGAGCGAATGGGTACAGGCAGCGGGTCACGCCGCCAAGGCCGCCAAACCTTTGCTCGAGACGGCTGGAGCCTGGAAGCTCCCGGCTGCCCCGTTGGCGGAAGCGCCGATTGCTCCCTCGGTGTCCGTGCCCGCGCCTCCCGCGCCCCCGCCAGTTCCCGCAACAGTCTCCCCACTGAAGGCCCATTCGGAGTTGAATCAGAAATTCACGGAATTGTTTGCGACCGCGGAGCGGCCCATCGTCGCCGACAGTTTACTGCAGGCTCCTCCCTCGAGCGAGCGGAACATCGCGGCCCCGCTGCGCCCGCCCGAACCGCCACTGCCGGCTGCCGTTCCCCCTGCGCAAGCCCAACCCGAACCGGGCGAATTCACGCGAATGTTCCAGTCGCCTGTCGTTAACCCTGTCGTTAACCCTGTGGTTAACCCTGTCGTTAAGCCTGTCGTTAAGCCTGTGGTTGAGCCTGTGGTTGAGCCCGCGGCAACGCCTCTACCGCCGTCGACCGCCCCGCAGGCACAAGCGTCTCCACCCGCACCCGCGCAGTCAGCTCCACCCGCGCCACCAGCCGCGAAGGAAGCAGGCGAGTTTACACGCATGTTCCAGGCACCGGCCGGGTATGGGGCACCAGTATCAGCCGCGCCCGCGCCAACGCCCGCGCCAACGGTCTCACCCGCGGCGGCGAAATCTGGTCCCGGAGAGTTTACACGATTCTTCCAGACGCCTTCGCCGGCGGGTCCCATGCCCCAGAGCCCCGTGGTGCAACAGCCCTTGTCGCCGCAGTCCTCAGGACGCCCCAGCTTCAATCCGGTCAGCGAATTCACCCGCACATTTGGCAAGGGAACCGAAGCACCGACTCCGCCACCAGCCATGGCGCCGCAGCAGGAGCCGGGCGAGTTCACCCGCATGTTTCACTCTCCCGCGGTTGCTGGATCGCCCGCCGGTGCTGCCGTGCCTCCCACCTCCGCCCAGCCGTCTTCGGTGCCCCAGGCAACACCGCAACCGCTGCCTCCCGCAATGGGTGGCGCGACGCGGGGATTTTCGATCCCGACGCCGGCGCACGCCGCGCCCCAGCCGGGCGGTCCCGGAGAGTATACGCGCCAGTTCTCGGCGCCCGCTCAACTTACCTTCGGACAGACTTCGGCAACCCCGCCGGGGGCTGTCGCGCCGCTTTCGCCCCAGGCCTTTGCGCCGCCTGCGATGGCCCAGCCGGCCTTGCCGAACATGGCGCCAGCGCCCGCTCCGCCCAGAAAGTCCAATCTGCCGCTGATTCTTGGAATCGTTGGACTCATTGTGGTGGCGGCGCTGCTTATCCTGTTTTTCGCGCTGCGCCCAAAATAGTCCACGCGGCAGTGCCTGGGCCCCCGTTCCTGCCCAGAACTTGGCTTCGCAAAGAAGTTTTAATGAATGCCTTAACTCCCGGCATCGATCCCTACAAAATTCGGGATTTCTTGGGCACCGAATACAATTTTTGGTAGGATACCGTGGGCCGCCTCGGCAAATTGCGGAACCGTGTAGTCTCAATCGCAGAGTCCAAAGACGCTGGCAGGCTGCCGTGCTGCGGCCTCACTCCCGTCTTGACAGCCTGGCTGGCGGTAGAGTTCTGCGGCTATTTTGCTCTCCGCGATCTGCACACTTGGTCTCCTTGACCCGGGGTGCCGCGGGATGCCGTAAGACCGCGAAAAGACAGGAATCCGCGCGGCCTCATTCCTGCCGCCCGTGTGGACGGCTGCACGCCCTTATTGCCCACCACGTTGAAGTCGAAAGAGTAACTGCCCTCGGCGAAGGCGCACATTACGTCGAATCGCTTCCGGAGCAAGCCCAATTTCGAACCCCGCGGAGAGCGCCGACGATGACACTCGGTCGCGGATATTGACCCTTGGGCCGTCGCCAATCGCGACGGCGGGGCGCCGGAAATGCCCTCACCGAAGGTTGTCGAAAACCATGACCTCGGAGTTCCCTTGAGGGCCGTCCGGCGCACCCTCTTGCCGTCTCGGAAGCGCGTGCGCGCGCAAACCGGATTACCATTATTTTCTGTATATTATGCGACCTCCGGATACCAATCTTGGAAGCTCTCTCTCTCAAAATATCGACCGCCGAAAAAACGCCTAATTCGCTGGAAGCTCGCTGTAATTGTTTCTTGACAATCGGCGGCTTGGCGAAGTAAACTTCACTTGATTCAGGCTTCGCAGTGGGTTTTTAGGCTTGTTGAAATTTTAGGCTTCTCAGTAGGCTTTTAGGCTTGCCGTAGATTTCAGGCTTCGCAGTGCGTATTCAACAAAGGGGACGTCAATGAAAAATTTTTCTAGTCGCGCGCTATCAGTGTTTCTGATGGCGATGTGCCTATTCATGGCTGCCACTTGGGCATCGGCCCAGGTGAACACAGCCGATATTCTTGGAACCGTAACCGACGCTGGCGGCGCGGTGATACCGAACGTTAAGGTGACCGTTACGAACACCGCCACCAACGAAACCAAAACCGCCACTACCAACGCAACGGGCGATTACATCTTCAATCTGATGCCGTCCGGGTCCTACACCATTACTGCCGAGGCCCCCAGCTTCAAAAGGGCCACGGTAAATCTGGATGTTGTGTCCGGTGATCGCGCCAGAGCCAATATGCAATTGCAGGTGGGCGACGTGACGCAGACAGTTGAAGTCGCGGCCCAAACCCCGGCGTTGCAGACGGACAGTGCAACCCTGTCGACCGTGGTCGGAGCGCAGGGCGTGCAGGATCTTCCTCTGAACGGCCGCAATTTCGTGACCTTGGTACAGAGCACCGTTGGCGTGGTGATCGGCCCCTCGAATTCGATTTTGAGCGGCACGCGCCCCGACGAGCGGCGCCAGACCGCCAACATCGCCGCGAACGGGCAGAACGAAGTTTTCAACAATCAGATGGTCGACGGGATGGACAACAACGAACGCGAGCAGTTCACCATCTTGATGCGTCCCTCTATCGACATGATCCAGGAAGTGAAGGTCGACACCAATAGCTATCCTGCGGAAGTCGGGCGCGCCGGCGGTGCGGTAGTCAATCTGCTTACCAAATCCGGTACCAATGAATGGCACGGCGGCGCTTACGAGTACCTGCGCAACGATAAGCTCAATGCCAACGATTTCTTCTCCAATAAGGCCGGCACTCCGCGTCCGGAATACCGGCAGAACCAGTTTGGCGGTTCTTTCGGCGGCGCCATTAGGAAAGATAAAACCTTCTTCTTCGCCGATACCGAGGCTCTAAGAATCGTGCAGGGCGTGCCTACCGGTCTCCTTACGGTGCCGACCCTGTTCGAAGAAACCCACCCTGGCAATTTCACCGATCAACCCAACGGTATTATTATTCCGAAGCTCGACCCGGTTGGCGTGAAGTTCTTTGGATTATTCCCGGCTCCGAATGTGGGAGGGCCGACCAATTTTACAAACAACTTTAATCAAAACGTCACCAAGACCTATAACAGCACCACTTATGACGCGCGCGTCGATCATCGTTTTAGCGACAAAGACAGCATGTTCGGGCGTTTCTCCTACAATCCGACCTTTAACTCGCAACCTTCCCTGTTCTCTCCGGTAAATGGGATCACAGCGGGCGGCGGAATCTACCCCGGTCCATCCAACGCGGATTCGCAGAGCTACATGTTGGATTTCGTTCATATCTTTAGTCCAACGCTGGTGATGGAATTGAAGGGCGGCTTCACGCGGCTCAATCTTCTGACAGCTTCTCCTGACGTGGGCAGCAATGTGGCTGCCGACAAGTTTGGAATGCCGAACACGGACGTGAATCCAAATATTACAGGGCTGCCGGCAATCCAGCTCAGTGGGATGGTCGGAACGGGTAGTGACTTTACCCTCGGGGACGACAACTTTGTTCCTATCTACGACATCAACAACGTATTTCAGGAATCGGGTTCGCTGACCTGGACCAAGGGCGCTCATAACGTTAAATTCGGGGCCACCATGATCCGGCGGCAGCTTAATTATTTTCAGAATACCCGCGGTGTGGGATACTTCCAATTCAATGGAGGCGGCCTTGGCGCAGTCAACCCCCTGCAGACAGGTACTCTCGTAAATATGGAAAATCTCGTACAGGGAACTCCCAACCAAATTCAACGCCAGATCAGTTATCACTGGCAGCACCTCCGCTTCTGGGAGCCGGCCATTTATGTCCAGGATGACTGGCATGCAAAGTCCTGGCTCACTCTCAATATCGGCTTGCGTTGGGATCATTTCAGTCCCATCACCGATTCCAATGGCGAGCGCTCTAACTTCAATATTGCGAGCGCTGCTTCCTGCGCCACGGGTTGCAACCCATTCATAGTGGGTCCTACGGCTGGAGTCAAAGCATATTGGACCAATTTTGAGCCCCGCTTCGGTTTTGCCGCCAATCCGCGGAAGAATCTGGTGATTCGCGGCGGATTCGGCATGAGCCGCTTCGCTCAGGATTATGCCTCAACCGCGCTGAACAACTACAATGCGCCGTTTATATCGCAGACTATTAACTGCTTTGCGTTAGCATCCGCAGGGCCTCTGTGCCAACCCACCGGCCTTTACACTCTTTCCCAGGGTGCGCCGACCGCGCCAATACCGGCGCTGAATAATCTGGTTCCCGGTGTGGTTCAAGCTCACGCTCTGGATTACCCGAATGCTTACATCATTCAATACAATCTAACCGTTCAGAAACAGTTTGGAGCGAATGTTCTGAGCGCAGGTTATGTGGGCGAACTAGGCCGGCACCTGCAGTGGGCTCCCAACATCAATGTCCCGGCACCTAGCACCGGCGCGGTGAACCCACTGGTCTATTCCGGTGTATTCCCGAATGTGAGTAATATCAATTACTCCACGGCCTCCGGTGCGTCCGAATACAATTCAGCACAATTTAGTTTTGAGCGCCGCTACTCAAAGGGCCTCACTGTCAACATCAACTACACATTCGCCCGCAACTTGACGAATATCACGGATGGCGGTGCAACGGTTACTGCAGCCGCCGGTTCCATCCTGCCCTATAACAGGGGTTACGACTGGGGCAACTCGGACATCGGCATCAAGCACCGCGTATCGTTCCGGTTCAACTACGAACTTCCCTTCGGGAAATCCAGCAGCCGGATGATGAAGCTTGCCATTGGCGGTTGGCAGATGAATTCGCTAGCCTTCTGGCAGTCGGGTACACCTTACACCGTAGTGGATCAGGCTTCCAATCCTGCCCGAACCAACGCAAAGCTGGTATCGACGGATCGCCCCGACGTTGTGCCGGGTCAACCCTATGCTGCCAGCAGCCAAAACTATAACAACTGGATCAATCTAAACGCGTTTCAACTGCAACCCCTGGGCGTTCCCGGGAACGAATCACATGACCAATTATTGGGGCCGCAGCAACGAAATCTGGACTTTTCACTGTTCAAGGATTTCCAGTTGAAGGAAAGGATGAAGCTGCAGTTCCGGGCTGAAGTCTACAACCTGACCAATACGGAGAACTTCGGTTTACCCAACGTAGCCATCACCAAATGGTTACCGAATTCCTCGGGCGTCGTTGGTACGGGTTCCCTGCCGAGCAATGCCGGTTCTTTCGGTCAGATCACCGCATCGAATGCAGCCATGAATCCCAGGCTGTTCCAGTTCGCTCTGAAGTTGATCTTCTAAGCTAACTGGTCGTACGTTTAGCAAAAGGCCCGGCTCTTTCGAGAGTCGGGCTTTTTTCTTTTTAGAAGCTCTGCCGCAAATCGGTCAGCCACTGCACGATCAACGCGTCGAGCCAGAACCTCGGTC
>Ga0207667_10003892_pt1 | contig 18366 bp, 18 predicted proteins | sample KBSCornC52_FD_184301 | JGI IMG/M metagenome (GOLD analysis project Ga0207667, IMG submission 184301) | Corn rhizosphere microbial communities from Kellogg Biological Station, Michigan, USA - KBS Corn C5-2 (SPAdes) (version 2) | ecosystem: Host-associated > Plants > Roots > Rhizosphere > Soil ...
GCCGTCGATTCCGTGATGTCGGCGGCCCGCTTGATCGCGGGTCCGATACCGGCGCCCGCCTCGCCCGCGCGCGCGATTCCGATCACGAGTGGCGGGATGTGTACGGGCGCCTCGGCGAGCGCACTCGCAAGGGTTCGACCTTCGCGAACTGCTTCTCGAAGCGTGGGAATGGCGGGCGCCCAACCTCGCGGCGCGAGCTCTTCGAACGTGGCAAGCGCACGCGCCACTGGCAGTCCGGCGTCCAGCAAATCGCCCAGAATCCGCAACCCGAGCGCGAGGTCGGCTACGGGGAGACGCGCACGGAACGTGTCGCGCCTGTGACGCTGCCGAATCGTCAACGGGAAGAGGCCGCGGGCGGAGAGCGCGCGATAGGCGTCGCGCTCCGACTCGTCGACCATCGTTCCCCGCTCGATCGCGCCGGCGGCGTTCAGCGCCCGGTATTGGAAGGCATATCGATCCATGGCGACTACTGCCGAACCGTCCCGTTCCAGGACGTTATATCAGAGTCTTCGCCGAAGCCGCCGATCTTGTTGTCCTTGCCGAGGGTGTAAAGGTCGTACGCATCCGGGTTCTCGATGCCAGGCGCGATGTACACGTACGCATTTCCCCACGGGTCGAGCGGCAGGGTCTGCCTGAGATATGGGCCGCGCCAGTTCTTGGGCGGATCGCCCGTGAGCGGCACGGCGCGGAGCGCCTGGAGGCCCTGATCCGTGGATGGGTAGGCGTCGTTGTCGACGCGGTAGGCATCCAGCGCCAACGAAATGATCTGGATCTGACTCTTGGCCGCGCTCGTGCGCGCCGAGCCCACGTTGCCGAAGATGGACGGCGCGATGATCGCCGCGAGCGTGGCGATGATGGCGATTACCACGAGCAGCTCAATGAGCGTGAAGCCTGACCGCGCGGCGGGTACGCGAGCCTGCGCTCGGAACCACCGGCCGCGTCCTCTATTCCTGAACGACACGAACCACCTCCTCGATCGTTGTGAGCCCCGTTTCGACCTTGCTCCAGCCGTCCAGCCGCATGGGTCGAAGCCCCGACTCCACCGCGATGGCGCGGAACTCCGCGCGCGATGCGCGATGCATGACGGCCTCCTTTACAGCGTCACTCATGACCAGGAGCTCGAAGACTCCCAGTCGTCCCCGATATCCGGTGCCGCGGCAACTCGCGCACCCGCTCCCGCGCCAGAGCGTCCTTCGACCGACTGGGCGTCCCACGACGGCCGCAATCGTCTCGGGAGCAGGCTCGTACTCCGTGCGACAGTCGTCGCAGATGCGCCGGACCAGTCGCTGGGCAAGCACGCCCTCGAGCGTTGCGGCGACGAGGTAATCGGGCACGCCGAGGTCGAGGAGCCGCGGCACGGCGCTCACCGCGTCGTTCGTATGCAGGGTGGAGAACACGAGGTGTCCGGTCATCGCGGACTGCACGGCGATTTCCGCCGTCTCCTGATCTCGCATCTCGCCGATCATGATCACGTCGGGGTCCTGGCGAAGGATGGCGCGCAACGCGAACGCGAAGCTGACCCCCGCCTGCCGGTGCACCGGCACCTGCGTGATGCCGGCGAGCTGATATTCGATGGGATCTTCGACCGTGATGATCTTCTCGGCGTCCGCGGTCCGCGATTGAAGCGCGGCGTAGAGAGTCGTCGTCTTTCCGCTGCCGGTGGGTCCGGTGACGAGGATCATGCCGTGAGGGCAGCGCGCGAGCTGGAGCATCAGCTCGAGCGTCGCGGGCGGCATACCGAGTTCGGGGAGGCCAATCGGCCGCCCGCCGCGATCGAGGAGGCGCAGGACCACGCTCTCCCCGTACATCGTGGGAACCGTCGAGATCCGAAGGTCGAGCTCGCGCGACTCCAGGCGCACGCGAATGCGGCCATCCTGCGGGCGCCTGCGCTCCGCGATGTCCAACTCGGCCAGGAGTTTGATTCGCGACACGACCGCGTGATGCAGCGATGGCGGCGGCTGCGGGGCCGGAGTGAGCACGCCATCCAGGCGGAAGCGCGCAGAGAGACCTGTGCGCGTGGCCTCCAGGTGAATGTCGCTGGCAGCGGCTTCGAACGCTTCGCGGATGACGAGATTGACGTATCGGATGACCGGAGGCTGGTTCGCCAGGTCGCGCACATCCGCGGCGAGGTCGTCGTCCGAAGCCTCGATGCGCGTGATCTCCACGGCGCGATCCGTCCGGTTGGCGATGCGCTCGATCAGACGTTCGAGCTCGCCCCCCGCGACGCTTTCGGTGACCACCACGCGGTCGTACGTGAGCCCGATGTCGTCGAGCGCCGACGAAATGACATCTTCGGCAACGGCGACGATGATCGTGTGCTCACCGCGCAGAGCGATAGGGCACACACGGTGGTGCAACAGGTATTCGCGTGACAGACCACCGATGAGCGCGAGGGCACTCTCGTCGCTGGTGCTCTGATCGACCCATGTGGGCGGGGACGTTGAGTCCAGTGTCATGCCCATCACTATTTACAAGCAGTGGGCCAGGATGCGTCTCTATGTTAAGTACTTGTGTGATAATACTTTCCGCGTGCGCGCGACGGCCCGTTGCGTGTGGCGCCACACCAAAACCGGCGTCCGCCGATGTGGCGCCACTATGTTGGGACGCCCGTTGGCGGTCGGTCGGGGGCGGGCTGGTTTTTCGCGCGCCGGAGGCACCGATGCACGGTGGTTCGATCCACCCCGAGCTCGCGGGCCGCATCCACGATGGAACCGGTGCGGGCGACCGCCTGGTGCACGCGCGCCGAGCTGAGGGGACCGCGGCGCGCACCCGAATTCGCCAGCCGAGGAAAGGACAGCCGGCAGTGGGCGAGCGTGAGCGTGTCCGCCCCATGTGCATCGAGCATGATGCGGTGAATCGTCGTGTCGAGTTGACGCAGGTTGAACGGCCACGGCGCGCGCTGGAGTGCCGTCATCAGATCGTCAGCCACCTGCGGGGGCGTGTCGTAGCCGCAGTCATTGGCACGCGCACTCACGACGGCTCTCGCGAGATGGGGAATGTCGGCGCGCCGTTGGCGGAGCGGGGGGATCTCCACACGGTATGCTTCGACGCGCGCGAACAGGTCGGGCAGGAATCGCCCATCGAGCACCGCTTCCTCGAGGTCGACGTTCGTGGCGCAGATCAAACGGACGGCGACGCGGACCGTGCGGTCGACGCCGACAGGCTGGAACTCACCCGTCTCGATGACATGCAGCAGCTTTTGCTGGATCGAGGTCGAGCATTTGCCCAGTTCGTCGAGAAAGAGCGTTCCACCCCGCGCCGTGGCGAATGCGCCGGCACGCGCGTATCGCGCCCCGGTGAACGCCCCGGCGGTGTGCCCGAAAAGACCCGAGCTGGCGAGCGCGTCGTCGAGTGCGCTCAGGACCGTAAAATGGAACGGCTGGTTGGCGCGAGGCGACCATTGGTGTATCAATCGCGCGAGGCGCGTCTTGCCTGACCCCGATTCGCCAACCATGACGATCGGCACCGACGCGCTGCGAGCCAGAGATCGCAGCGCATCGAGCGCCGCCTTGAAACGGGTGCTGTGAGTGGCGAGCCACGGGTCCTCCGTGTCCCGCATCGTATTCCGGTTATTCGGTTGAACCGCGTGCAACGCGGCAACCTGCGTGTCTTCCACGTGGGAGTTCCGGGTGACCGGCGCTGGGTGCGCGAGCTTGCCCGACTTCGGGCGGGGAAGGACTGGCTGCTCGGACCGCGGGGCTGCCGCCGCGCCGGAGCGCGGTCAATCCGACGGCGCGGATTGGAACCCACAAGATTGCCCCCGACACATGCTGCGTCAAGGCGCCATGCCATCATTCTTAACTAGCACCCGTTGCTAATAGAATTCGCGTGACACTCCTCGCCGTTTGACGGTGGTATGACGACCTGCTATTAGTCGATCGGGCTGCTTTCGATCGCCTGGCATCCTTGTCCTGCTGGCACCGCGGTGGCGACATTGTCTCGATCACGCCATACACCACAGCGACCGATGAGTATCCCGTGTCCGTTTTTCTCCTGAAGCGTTCGTCGGCGAAGAGTCGGCTCGGGGCCACGCGGCTCTCGATCGGCGTTCTCGCGAACCTGTTGATCGCATCGCCTGCGGCCGCGCAGACTTGCCGGCCCGATACTCTCGCGGCCGTCGTCAACGATCACGCGGCCGACGCCCCGTACCTGCTCGTCACCACCAGCGGGCGGTGGCTTCGCGTTTACGGGCAGGACTTCATCGATCCGCGGAGCTGGCATCGCCGCGAGCCGCTCGCCGTTTGTCCCGGCGCTGATTCGACGTCGCTCCGTGTGCGCGACGTCCGCCGACGCGAAGACCTGATCACCGAAAACGATCGCGTGGTGGTGGGGGCCGGCCCGATTCAGATCATGAATGGCCCTGGCTTTCGGGCGCTACTGGCGCGTGTAGCCGTGCAATGCCCGGAGTCGCGCGTCCGCTTCGCGACCCCGGCAACGCTGCTCGACGTTCAGGACATGTTCCAGGCGACGCTGGATCGCGACGCGCTCCGGCGCTTCAATGCGGCCGCGCAAAAGACCCGGGATGGGGAGTTTCCCGCGTGCGCCGCACGCGATGGGGCTTCGTGTCCCGCGAACGCGACGATGGACGCATTGATGAAGGCCGAGTTGATCAAGCGATTTGCGATTCCTGTTTGCGCGCACGGCTCGGCGTCCTGGGGCTGAGTCCAGGCACCGGTCTCACTTTCTGAAAAGGGCCTGACATGCGCCAAGTGCGCTACAACGTGGCGATGAGCCTGGACGGCTACATCGCCGACAGCCAGGGACGCTTCGACTGGATCTTGAACGACGACACAGTCGACTTCGCCGCGCTCTTCGCGCGCGTAGACACGTTCATACTCGGCCGCCGGACCTATGAAACGGTCCTCGCGAACGGCGAGGTGCCATGGCAGCCGGGCACGCGGGTTTACGTCATTTCGCGCAGCCTCCCGGCCGGATCACGCGATGGAGTGACTGTGGTTGCCGATGATCCCGTCGGGCTGACCAAGTCGCTCCGGCACGAATCCGGCGATGGCGAGATCTGGCTCTTTGGCGGCGGGCAGCTCTTCGCCGAGTTGCTCGCGGCGGATCAGGTAGATACGGTCGAAATCACCGTCGTGCCCGTGCTGCTCGGCGGCGGCGTGCCTGTCGTCACGGCCTTGCCCGCGCGAGCGCCGCTGGAACTCACCGGCTCGCATGTCTATCCGAGCGGCATGGTCGCGCTGCACTATTCCGTTCCGGCGGCGTCTCGTTAGCCTGCCACGCGCAGCTTGGGACGCGGCGGATCGTCTCGAGGCTGATGGCCGTGTCACTCACGGCAGCGCGCTCACACCCGGAGACTTCAGTGAGAAATAATACCCAGCTCGCGCTCGCGGTCCTCGCGCTGGTCATTGCCGTCGTTGTGGTCGATGTGCTCGTGTTCAAGGGCCATTTTTGGCCAAGGCTGCTCGCGAACATCGGGATCGTTCTCGTCTTCATCGCCTTCTATCTGAGATTCCTGCGAAAGGCGTGAGGGACGCCCGGGAGACCGGAACAGCCGGCGACGAGGCTGCGCCCCGGCCGGGCATTTTTCCTACAGCGCCACCTTCAGCATCGGATTCCTATTAGAGACTTGCGCGACGGCCGATTTCCGCCGAGCGCCGACCGTCTCCGACTGGACATCCAACGAAGGAAGCGCGCATGCCCCGCATCGACTTCGCGGTCGAACTCCGGCAGGACGTCGTCTACGCCGCGCGCATGCTGCGGCGTAACGCCCTCCTCTCCATGCTCATGGTCGGCGCCCTCGCCTGCGGAGTCGGCGCGAACACGGCGATCTTCACACTCATCGACTCTGTCCTGCTGCGACAGCTCCCTGTCGCGCATCCCGAGGGGCTCGTCGGCATCGGTGATCCCACGCGGGTGACGGGGCGATCGAGCGGCGGAGTGCGGATGGACCTGCTCTCGTATCCACTGTATCAGACGCTGGCGCAGCACCAGGAGCTCTTCGCGGGACTTGCCGCATCCGCCAGCGTGGGCCGGCTGGACGTCGGAATCGGCGCCGGTCGCGCGGAGCTCGAGCATCCGCGCGGCCGGTGGGTATCCGGCAACTATTTCTCGGTGCTGGGAGTCCAGGCAGCGCGCGGCCGCATGTTCGACCCGACCGAAGCGGCGCAGCCCGGCGGCGCGCCAACCGTCGTGATCAGCTACGGCTACTGGACGCGCCGTTTTCACAACGACCCGACGGTCGTTGGGCGCGCGATCGTGGTCGACGGCGTTCGGATGACGATCATTGGCGTGGCCCCGGCCTCGTTCGCTGGCGAAATCGTGGGGATCAACTACGACATGTGGGTGCCGGTGACCATGCACGACGTGCTGGAGCCGAATCTCCGCTCACTCGATCGCCGTTCCATCTCCTGGCTACTCCTGATCGGGCGGCTCGCGCCCAACGTGACGCTCGCGCAGGTGCAGGAGCGCGTGCCGCCCATTCTCATCGCCGACGCGTCGGCGCACAGCGTGCCGGGCGCGCTCTACGTCCCCGGCAACCGCGGCAACCGCATGTTCATCGAGCCGCTCGCGCGCGGCTTCTCGCGCGTGCGCGACACCTTCCACGCGCCGCTGCTCACCCTCATGATCGGCGTCGCGCTGCTGCTGTGCATCATCTGCAGCAACGTGGCCAACCTGCTCCTCGCCCGCTCCATCGCGCGCGGACGCGAGATGGCCGTGCGCCTCGCACTCGGCGCCAGCCGCGCGCGGCTCGTGCGCCAGCTTCTCACCGAGAGCGCCCTCCTTGCCGCGTTGAGTGCAGGCATCGGGCTCTTCATCGCCTGGGTGGGCAGTCGCGGTTTGATGCACTTGGTGTCGCCGAACGGCAGCGTGAGCGTGACCACCGGTATGGATGGCCGTGTGCTCGGATTCACGATGCTGATTTCGGTCCTGGCTGTCGGGCTGTTCGGACTGGCGCCGGCGCTGCGTGCCTCGCGCGTCGACCTCGCCGCGAGCATGCGCGCGAATGCCCAGTCCGTGACCGCCGCCTCAGGAACGGCTCGCCGCGGGCGCGCTCCGTTGTCCAGCGTGCTCATTGCCGGACAGGTCGCTCTTTCTGTATTGCTCCTGACCGCCGCATCCATGCTCGTACGGAGCCTCTGGAACATTCAGAACGTGCCCGTTGGCCTGGACCGCGATCACCTCGTCGTCGCTGACGTGGACTTGCGACCAGGCGGCTACATTGGCGCGCGGCAGGGCGCCTTCGTGCACGCCGTGCGCGACCGCGTCGCCGCGCTGCCCGGCGTTGCGGCGGTCAGCTATTCGGTCAATGGCGTCTTCACCGGGACCGACGGGCAGGCGCCGATCGAGATTCCCGGATTCACCATGCGCAACGCGGACGATTCGATCATCGCATTCGACTACGTCGGCCCGAGCTACGCCCATACGCTCGGCGCGACTCTGCTCGAAGGGCGCGACATGCTCCCTTCGGACGAGAACAGGCCAGGGCGCACCGCGCTCGTGAACGCTGCGTTCGCGCGCTTTTACTGGCCCGGTCAGCCGGCCACGGGAAAGTTCTTCCACCTCACCGACTCGATCGCCGTACAGGTGGTCGGCGTGATAGCGGACGCGCGTGATCATTCGCTCACCACGCCGACGGCGCGGCGCGTCTACTTCCCGTACATCCACTCGGACACGGGCGTCACGCAGCTCGGTCAGTCGCAGAACCTGAGGCTCGAGGTTCGCATAGTCGGCGATCCGGCGCGCCTCGTGCAGCAGATCCGTCAGGCCATTCTCGCCGTCGATCCCAGAGCGCCCATCGACGGGATCGATCCGGTCTCGAAGCTCATGGCGGACAGTATCAGCCAGCAGCGCCTGCTCGCGCAATTAGCGGGCGCCTTTGGCGCGCTCGCGCTCATCCTTGCCGCGCTCGGATTGTACGGCGTGATGACCTATTCCGTCACACGCCGCACAGGTGAGATCGGCCTGCGCGTGGCCCTCGGCGCGCAGCGCGCGGAGCTGGTGCGCATGGTGCTCGTGGACTCGCTGCGGCTCGTGGCTGTCGGAGTGGCGGCCGGACTGCCTGTGGTGCTGCTGGCCACGCGACTGCTGCGCACGCAGGTGCACGGCATCGGCGCGACGGATCCGCTCTCCATCGCGCTCGCGGTCGGCGTGCTGGGATTGTCCGCTGTCGCCGCGGTGCTCGTGCCCGCGATGCGTGCGTCGCGCGTGTCGCCCATGGTCGCGCTCCGCACGGGGTGAGCCTGTGGCGAGGGGGGACCTGGGTTCCCCCGAGCGCGACTCGCGCGACTAGCGGCGGTCGGCCTATAATGCATGACCATGCCAACGCGCCGATACGGTGACGACGAGGTCCGCGAGATTTTCAGTCTCGCCACGACAGGCGACTCGCGCGATCCGGCGCTGCCCGCCGAGTCCGACGGGCTGACCCTCGACGAGCTCCAGCGGATTGGCCAGGAGGCGGGCATCGAGCCGGCGCGCGTGGCGCTCGCCGCGGAGCGGCTCGACGCCCGCAGAACGCTGGAGCCGGTGCGGCGTTCCTTCGGAATGCCGGTTGGTGTCTCGCGGCTCGTGGATCTGCCACGCGCTCCCACGGACCGCGAGTGGGAGCAGCTCGTCAGCGAATTCAGAAGCACGTTCGGGATGCACGGGAGCACCACGAGTTCGGGCGGTCTGCGCGAATGGTCGCAAGGCAACCTGCACGTCTCCGTCGAGCCGACTGAGCACGGCGAGCAGCTACGCCTCACCACCCTCAAGGACGACGCCATGGCGCTCAACGGTCTGGGGACCGGGCTGGCGGGCATGGCGGCACTCATGAGCATCGTGGTCGCCGCGTCCGGAAAGCCTGACAAAGCGCTCCTGATTCTCGGCATGTTCGGCGGCATGTCGCTCGCTGCATTCGCGACCAATCTGATTCGGATGCCGCGGTGGGCTCGCACGCGCCAACGGCAGATGGAAGCGGTCGCCGCGCGCGCCGTGAAGCTGCTATCCAATTCGTGATCCGATCCGCGCGGGACTTGAGGCCGAGCTACTCGCCCGAGGCGCGATGAACAATCAGGTACGGCTTCGCAACGTCGAGCCGGGCGATCTACCCGTCTTTTTCGAGCATCAGCTCGACGGTGAAGCGACGCGGATGGCTGCATTCCCCTCCCGCGACCGCGCCGCTTTCGACGCGCACTGGGCGGCCAACATCCTCGGAAATCCGACGGCGATCACGCAGACCGTTCTCGTCGACGGCCAGATCGCGGGCAACATTGGGAGCTGGGCGCAGGACGGTGTCCGCATGGTCGGCTACTGGATCGGCAGAGAGCACTGGGGCAACGGCGTCGCGACACGCGCGCTCCCGGCGTTCCTTCGGCTTGTGACCGATCGTCCTCTCCTCGCCCACGTGGCCAAGCACAACGTCGGCTCGATTCGGGTCCTGGAGAAGTGCGGATTCATCCTCGAGCGTGACCGCGTCGATCCGGACGACACTGAGGTCATCGAACTACTCTTCGTCCTGAAATGAGTCGCACTGTCCTCGTTTACGGTCTTCTCGGCGCCGTACTCGTCGTCGCCCTCAAGCTGGTCGAGTACCGCTTCCTCGTGATCGAGCATTCGCTCGAGATCTACGGTGGACTCGTCGCGATCATCTTCGCGTCGCTTGGGATTTGGTTGGGGATCAAAATGACGCGGCCACCCGTCGAGAGAGAGATCGTCGTCGTCCGCGAGACAGCGCCCTTCGTGGTGAATCAGGCGCGGCTCGGACAGCTCGGCATCACTCCGCGCGAGCACGAGATCCTCACCCACATCGCGGCGGGGCTGAGCACGCGTGAGATCGCGGACAAGCTCTGCGTGAGCCAGAATACGGTGAAGACGCACGCGAGCCGGCTCTTCGACAAGCTCGACGCGCGCCGGCGGACGCAGGCGGTTCAGATAGCGAAAGAGCAGGGATTGATCGCCTGAACGGGTGATTTTCCGTCGGTTTGGCGAAAATCACCCGAACGGGTGACGCGCGAATCCACTCGGGATTGCAGAATGACGCCGTCTCCAACCCCTACTCCCATGAAGAAAACCGTCTGGACGTTCGGCCTCATTTCCGCCGCGGTCATGGCGCTGTTCATGTGCGCCACCCTGCCCTTCGTCAACTCGCTCGGCGACCACAGTTACATCGTCGGCTACACAGGCATCGTCGCGGGGTTCCTGCTCGTGTACTTCGGTATCCGATCGTACAGGGACAACGTGTTGGGGGGCAGGATCGGATTTGGCCGGGCGCTGAGCGTCGGCTTTCTGATCGCGACCATCGGCAGCGTCGGCTACGTGGCGACCTGGGAGGTTCTGTACTTCAAGTTCATGCCTGACTTCTACTCGAAGTACGGGCAGCTCGCTGTCGACCACGCGCGCAAGAGCGGCGCGAGTCAGGCGGACGTCGAGAAAACCCGGGCGGCCATGAATGCCATGACAGAGAGCGCGAAGAGCCCCGTGTGGGTGGCGGCCACGACGTTCATCGAGCCGTTCCCCGTCGGCTTCCTGATCGCTCTCATCTCGGCCGGGATCCTGCGCCGAAAGCGTGCCGCGCAGAGCGACGGTGCCGTGCTCGAGACGGCCTGACACGAATGGCTGACCGCCTCGCCGGAACCGTCGACATCGAGACACCGGAGCTCGTTGTCGTCACCTATACGCTCGCCGGCGTTGGCTCTCGGATAACCGCGGGCCTGATCGATCTGGCCGTTTGCATTGTGGCGCTCATTGGCATCATCATCCTGGCCTTTACGCTGGGTGCGGGCTTGCAGAGTGCCAGGGCCGCGGATGCCGCAACCGCTTCGGACGCGTGGGCGGCGGCCATCGTCGTCCTGCTGCAGTTCGTGATCCTCTGGGGATACTACGTACTATCGGAGGGATTCTTCGACGGGCGCACGATAGGCAAGCGGATGCTGCATCTCCGCGTCGTGCGTGACGGCGGCTATTCGGTGGGCTTCGCTGCTTCGGCGGTGCGCAATCTCATGCGCATCATCGACCTCCAACCCGCCTTCACGTACCTCGTGGGCATAGTCGGCGTCGCCGTTTCCAAGTCGGGCAAGCGGCTCGGCGACGTGGTTGCCGGCACCATCGTGGTGCGGGAAGCAATCGTACGGCAACCCGTCGCGCCGGCCGAACAGCGGAATGATGCGGAGCCCGCGGTCCAGCCGGCCGCGACGGTCGCGCTGCTGACGGACGCCGAGTATCAGTTGCTCGACCGCTGGGCGGCGCGGCGCGCGAGCCTCGATCCCGAGCGGCGCGCGACACTCATGAAGCAGGTGGGTGCCCGGCTCGAGCACGTGATCGGCGACGTTCCCGCGAGCGAGCTGAGTGGCGCGCTGGCGCGACTCCTCGCGCGCGAGCGTGAGGCGCGGCAGCGCGGTGCGGCGCCCAAAGGAGCCACAGGCGCCAGCCGCGAGCGGTACTCCATCGTGACCACTCGGTCCGCCCGCTGGATTGCCTTCGCGTCGCGGCTGGCCGATGCGCAGCGCCGAGGGCTCCGGTCGCTCGACGAGACGCAGATCCGGGAGTTCGTCGAGGACTATCGCGCGCTCTCGGTCGATCTGGCGCGACTGCGAACCGCGTCGCGCGGCGCGTCCAGCGACGAGCTGTTCTACCTTGGCCGTCTCGTGAGCGGGGCGCACAACCTTCTGTACCAGGGACGGCGGACTTCCTTTCTCGAGATGCTCCGCTTCATCGCCTTCGAGGTGCCAGCGGAAGTGCGCCGCTCGGCGGTGCCGATCGCCGTCGCGGCGCTCTTCATGTTCGGCCCGGCGGTTATCGCCTGGACTGCTGTCGTACGCAATCCGGCCGTCGCGTCGTCGTTCATTCCGACGTCCATGCTCGACCGCGCGGACGAGGGCGTCACGCGCGCGAAGCACAATACAGGCTACGTCCCCGATCCCGAGGTCTTCCGACCCCTGATGGCGAGCCGCATCATCGCGAACAACGTGCAGGTCACCTTCGCCGCCTTCGCGCTTGGCGTCACAGCGGGCATCGGCACCCTGATGATTCTCATCTTCAATGGCATCTCGTTTGGAGGCATCCTGGGACTCTACAAGTCCAAGGGAATCCTGCGGCTGATCCTGGCGTTCGTGGCGCCGCACGGCGTGCTCGAGCTGTCGGCAATCTGCATCGCCGCCGGCGGCGGCCTGCTGATTGGAGCGGCGATCGTCGTTCCGGGCGACCGCACGCGCAAGCGCGCCATGGTCGACAACGGCCGCCGCGCCATGCGCCTCCTTGCCGCGTCCACCGTGCTGTTGATCTTCGCGGGCTCGCTCGAGGGCATGGTGTCGCCGATCCCCACATGGGCTCTTTGGCAGAAGCTCGCTGTCTCGGCGGCTACCGCCGTGCTCCTCGTGGCGTATCTCTCCGTCGGAGCGCGCCGGCGCCCGGAAGCAACCACGCGCGAGCGCGGATCACGCCCGGCGCCACACGCCACTCTGCTAGAGCTGCCCTCTGGCCTTGATCTCGAGGTACCGGTTCACCACGGCGGCAGCCATGCGTGAGGGTGGCACGTCGAGCACGACGAGGCCGGCTGTCCGCATTCGCGCCAGCGCTTCATCCCGCTCGTGCACGAGCTCCTCGGCCGCGGCGCTCTGGTAGAGCGCTGTAGCTCCATCGACGCTCGGTCGCGCCGCGGCCATGAGCGCATCGTTCTGGATCGCCACGACGACAAAGAGATGGCGCTGCGCCGAACGGCCGACCTGCGCGATGAATGACTTGGCGGACCGTGCGTCGACCACGTCCGTGAAAAAGACGACGAGCGCCCGCCGGCGCTGCGAGGTGGCCAGCACCCGAAACGCCGATAGATAATCAGGCTCGGTGAGTGTCGCCTCGAGTCCCGTGAGCCCGCGGTGCAGCGCGCGCAGGGCTCGGTCGCCACGCTGAGGAGGCACCGACGCGCGGATGCTGTCGTCGAACGCCACGAGCCCCACGCGATCTCCGCTCGCGGCCGCGACGTCGCCGAGCATGAGCGCCGCCGACAGCACGTGCTCGAAGCGCGTATGGCGGCCGGCGAGCTGCGTCATCGCTCGGCCACAATCGATCAGCGCTATCACTGTTTGCGAACGTTCAATCGTCTGCTCGCGGCTGATCAAGCGTCCGTGGCGCGCGGTCGCCTTCCAGTCGAGAAGTCTTGGATCGTCGCCAGGCACATAGTCGCGGAGGCCGGCGAACGCGGTGCCTTCGCCGCGCAGCCTGAGCGCGCGAACGCCAGCCTCGCTCAGCCGGTTCTGCATCGCGAGCAGCCGAAAGCGGCGGATGTTGGTCAGCGACGGTACGACAGCCACAGCTTCGTCGTGCCGCGGCGCCGAGATGACGAAGCGGGCGACGAGTCCGAGTGGCGTCGTGACGCGGAGCGCGACGGGGCCGAGCAGGTAGCGGCCGCGCGTCTCTCCTGTGACGGACAATGCCAGGGTGCGCACGCCGAACGGCGGCAGATCGTGCAGCTCGTTGCCTGTCGACGCCGAGAGGCCCGATGGAACGCGATCGTGCAGCGCGACGCGCGCTGGCCACGCCCAATCCGAACGAATCGTGTAGACCACGTCGGCAGCGTCGCCAAGCCCGATGGTGTCGGGCGCGGCGCGCTCGACCGCGACCGCGCGCCGCCGCGGCAGACGCGCGTAGTCGACGGCCGTGGCGGCGACGAGCAGTGCGAGCGACGCAGCGGCGAGCGGCGCGCCGATTGCCGGAACGATCCACGCGGCGGCGGCAATCACGACGAGCGCGGCGAGTCGCCGCGTCGGATACACGCGCCACCACGGGCGTCCGGCACGAAGTCGGACCCACCACTGCGCGGCGGCCATCAGGCGCGCGGCATCAGGTTGGCGCGACGACCCGCGCCAGCAGTGCGCCGAGGACTTCGTCCGGCGTGCGACCTTCGACGCCCAGTTCGGGCGCGAGAATCACGCGATGCCGAAGCACCGCCGTCGCGCGCGCCTTGACGTCGTCCGGCGTGACGAAGTCGCGCCCCTCCATCACGGCGCTGGCGCGCGAGGCGCGCATGAGGGCGACGCTGGCGCGCGGCGATGCCCCCAGAATGAACCCCGGGTCATCGCGCGTGGCGCGCGTAATGGATGCGATGTACTGGCGCACTTCGGGCGCCACCCGTACCTGGTCGACCAGGCGCCGGCATTCCCGCGCCTCATCGGCGGACAACACTCGCGCGACGATCGGCTCCGCGCCGCCCCGCTCCGGGTCGAACCCCGCCTCGTGCAGCTCGAGCATTCTGGCTTCGGCATCGGCGGCCGGATAGCCCACGACGATCTTCATGAGAAAACGATCAAGCTGCGCTTCGGGGAGTGGAAAGGTGCCCTCATGCTCGACGGGATTCTGCGTCGCGAGCACGGTGAACAGCGCGTCCAGGGGACGCGTCGTGCCATCCGCCGTGACCTGCCGCTCCGCCATGGCCTCGAGGAGCGCCGCCTGAGTCTTGGCCGGGGCGCGGTTGATCTCGTCGGCGAGCAGCAGGTCCGTGAACACGGGTCCGGGCTGAAACTCGAATCCGCGCGCGGAGTCCCGGTACAGCGAAACGCCAGTCACGTCCGCTGGCATGAGGTCCGGCGTGAACTGGATGCGATTGAACCGGACGGCGAGCGCATTGGCGACGGCTCGCACGAGGAGCGTCTTGGCCGTTCCCGGCACGCCTTCGATCAAGGCGTGTCCGCGCGCGAGATAGGTCGCGAGCACGTCGTCGATCGCCGCGTCCTGGCCGACGATGCGCGACGATACAGCGTCGCGCACGCGTCGCGTCAGCTCGGCGCCTTCCTGAACTGTGAGAGTCATTTGAATGGTGAGGGAGTCGACAGCAGTTGCGCTTCGATCGTCGCGAGCGCTTCGCCGACGGCGGCGAACTCGCGATCGGGAGTGTCCTGCGATTGCGCGCGGCGCACGACAGCGACCGCCGACTGGAGCGACGGAAGGCGGCGCACGGTGGCCTCCAGGAATACGGCGTCGCTCGCGGATGCAGGAACGGGAACGATGCCTCTCGTGCGCCGGCGCACGCCGCCAATGAGCGTCGTCGTCGCGCCGCGGCTCGCACGAACGTCCTCGTACGCGCGGCCCAGGGCTTCCGCGTGCTCCAGGGGCGACCGCCGCATGACCAATGTGTCGTCGCGCGGCGGCAGCGCGCGCGGCGCCATGGCGATCAACAGGAGCAGACCCGCCGCGAGCATCTGCAACACCGAACGGCCGGAGCGGGTTCGCCACAGGTAGCCCGCCGCCGCCGCGACTGTCGAAGCGTGGGTGCCAAAGCCGTGGTGGAATTCGTCGAATACAAGGACCGGCTCGGCCGGGCCCGCTGGCCGTGTGTAGTCGATCGCCTTCATCGCGGCAACGTCTGCGTCCCAGCGGCAGACGCGGACCGCTTCGTTGCTGAAGACATCCGATCCGCCAACCACCGCGACGCGCCCTTTGCCGAGCGAGAATCCCACGGCCGAGATCACGCGCAGTTTGCCCTCGCCGCTCGACCCGAGCGTATCGAGCCGTGCCGGCGGCCGGTGACGCCACTGGATTTCATGGAACTCGGGTGGGACGGCCAGCATCGTCCCGCCGAACGTCGACGGCGGACACCTGGCGTCGCCGGCCGACGCGAAGTACGAGGCACGGAACCCGCTTCGCAGTCCGAGCGAATCGGTGAGCTCGTCGTCGCCGTCGAGCGAGAGCACGAGTCCCCCTCCCCGCCGCACGTTCTCCAGCAGCGCGTGCGTCTCGCGCGCGCCGAGTGCCACGGACGGCGCGAGTTCGATCTGTACCGTGGTCCGCGTATCACCTCTGAGTGCCAGCGAGTCGAGCGTCGTCAGGCGCCGCTCCGTTCGCCAGCCGAACCGGCTCGCGAGGTCGTACACGATTCCTGCGCCACCCGGCGCCGTGGAGTAGCTCGACACCCCGCCCGCCGATCTGCTCGGCCCCTCGGGCGTGAGCAATGCGATCACTATCACGAGCACGCTGAGCGCGGCGGCGACCGTCGGGAGGCTGACGCGGCGACCGCCAGTGCCGGGATTGTCCGGCGTCACGCGGCTTCACGCCGCGAAGCAAGCGCCCGGGCGGCCGCGGCCAGGTGAACGTAGTCCTCGTGGGTCGGCGTCGCCCACCCATAGACACAGCGCTCGAACTGCCGCGCGAAGCGCCAGAACTCCGCCGCCTGGGGCCATCCGCGTTGGCGCAGCGTGCGCGCATAGTCTCCGCTCGTTCTCGAGGCGTGCAGCCGGACCAGATCCGCGCGGGCGAGCGCGTCGAGAACCGCGTGGTAGACCGCGTGACAGGCGCCGGCAAAGTCGCCGGCCGCATCGAGTGCGTCGGCCAGTGCCCAGTAGTCGCCTGGGCCCGCGCCGACCACGCGCGGATCGCCGCCCGCCGCCCGGCGCGCCTTCGCGCGCTGGCCCGCCACCACGCCCGCCACGACGAACACGATCAGCGCGAGCGCCGCGGCGATCAGGAGGTAGCGGATGCTCGGCCACGATCCGGTTCGGTTGAGCAGGTCGCGGATCCACCGGAAGGCGGTCGTGAGCAGGCGTCCGATGATGGAGTGCTGGACCGGCGTCGCGTACGCAGGCTGCCGCGCGATGGCGGCCACCGTGTCGTGAATCTGCCCGGGCGTCCATCTGCCCGCGGCCGCGCCAGCCTGCGCAAACACCACGAACGACGCCGCGCTCGAGAGCCTTACGCCGGCAACCCGGGGGCGACGCCGGCGCTGGGCGCGGCCGCAAGGAACTCGACGTCGAATCCTTCGTTGCGGATGCGCGTGTCGAAGTAGAGCACCGTTTCGGTGATGACGATGAGCGGGTACAGGACGATCACAACGGCTGTCATCAGCACACCCGCGAGCACCTGGCTCCCCAGCAGGCTGGAGACGGCGGCGGCTCCTCCATCGACGACCAATAGGAGAATCATAACGAGAAAGAGCGTTCCAAAGATGTGCCATTTCTGGCCGTTGGACAGCGTACTCGATCGCCCGAACGCGGCGAACGGGCCGGCGTCCTCGAGCATCACCGCCTGGCGGATGGCGAAGAAACGAATGAGCACGTAGATGCCGGGCACGAACAGGAAGACAAAGCCGATCGCGGCCAGCACGAACTCGAGGATGGTCGCCAGCAGCAGCTTTGGAAATCGCGCAAAGGTGACTCGGAACGCGGCGGCAACGTCGACTGGCTCGTCGAGGTACACGGCGCGCGCGAGCACGAAGCCCGCTCCCGCGGCGAGGCAGTAGATGATGACTCCGGCGACCGAGCTGACGACCAGCGTCGTCATCATCGCCGCCGTGAGCTGCGTCTGTCCCGTTGGCACGTCGAGCTTGAAGAGCAGCCGGATGCCGAGCCAGGGCAGGTAGATGAGCGCCATGGCCACCATGAACGGCAACGGGGCACGCTGATAGATCTGGAACGCGGCGTCGATCAGCTCGGTCGCGGAGCGGGGGCGAAGGACGAGATCAGACATGGCGCGGGTCCGGTGGCGGGAAATGGCGCGAAGACTGGGTAGCGCATCGACGTCATAACTTGCGAAATGCCGCCGCTTCCTGCAAGAATTTCGAGCCTCCTGCCCTACGCGCTAGCATTCGCACGATGAAGCGATTCGAGCGTCTCGGCCAGGCGCGAACCCCGGACGGAACGCTGATCGAGTTGTTCCGGCACGACGGCGCGTACCTCCTCCGCGCCGATGGCGTGGAGCTCATGTCGACGCGCAGGCACCTGTCCGAGGATCGCCTCGCCGAAGTTGCGTGCGCTCACCTTCGCGACACCGAGCGGGCCCGTGTCCTCATCGGCGGGCTCGGACTCGGCTTCACCTTGCGCGCGGCGCTGAACGCGCTCGGCGACGACGCGGAAGTCGTCGTCGCGGAGCTCCTGCCCGAAGTGGTCGCGTGGAACTCGGACGCACGCTATGGCATTTCCGCGGCGGCCATGAGCGATCCCCGCGTCATCGTGATCCAAGACGATGTGATCGACGTGCTCCGCGCGCACCCGGCCGGTTTCGATGCGATCATGCTCGACACGGACAATGGGCCCGACGGAATGCTCATGTCGGAAAGCACTCCGCTGTACGCGGCCAGCGGTATCGGCATGACTGTGGCGGCGCTACGTGTCGGCGGTACGATTGCTTACTGGTCAGTGGGCGAGGATCCGAAGTTCGTCGGCGCACTGCGACGCGCCGGGTTGGAGGTGGAGACCCTGCACGTCCGCGCGCACGCAACCGCTGGGCCGATGCACACCCTGTACAGAGCGACCCCGCGCCGCTGAGAAGAATCCGTGGGCTCCTGAATTGTCATTGCAGAGCCGGTCCGACGGGGGCATACTCCGCGCTCGCGTCTCGCGTCTCGCGTCAAACGCCGTTGATGTACCGTCTGGGTTCCCGGGTTGGCGATGACCCACGAATCGAATCTCTCGACGGCGCTGATGGGGCGGTACGAGATTGAACGGC
>Ga0207667_10003894_pt1 | contig 18359 bp, 16 predicted proteins | sample KBSCornC52_FD_184301 | JGI IMG/M metagenome (GOLD analysis project Ga0207667, IMG submission 184301) | Corn rhizosphere microbial communities from Kellogg Biological Station, Michigan, USA - KBS Corn C5-2 (SPAdes) (version 2) | ecosystem: Host-associated > Plants > Roots > Rhizosphere > Soil ...
ACGGAACGCGGGTTCTCTTAGTCTACGCGTGAAATGCTTGCTAGGCGAAGGGCTTCCGGAGAAACTCGCGAGCCCTCGCATGGTCGCAAAAAAGTCGCAGGCCCCGCTCACGCGCTGCTCGTGGTGCGGTGACGACCCGCTGTACGTGAGCTATCACGACCGCGAGTGGGGCGTCCCAGTGTACGACGATCGCGTGCTCTTCGAATTTTTGATCTTGGAGGGTGCCCAAGCGGGGCTCAGCTGGATCACGATTTTGCGCAAGCGCGACGCTTATCGCCACGCTTTCGCCGATTTCGACGCCGAGCGCGTCGCTCGCTTCACGCCGCAGAAGCTCGAGCGTCTGATGCAGGATCCCGGTATCGTCCGCAACCGTCTCAAGCTCGAGTCCGCGGTCAAGAATGCGCGCGCATTCTTGCGCGTGCAGGAGGAATTCGGCAGCTTCGCCGACTATCAATGGCGCTTCGTCGACGGCGTGCCGATTCAAAGTCGGATTCGCTCGACACGCGAGATCGTCCCGCGCACGAAGGTCTCGGACGAGCTCAGCCGCGACTTGAAACAGCGTGGCTTCGGCTTCGTCGGGTCGACGATCGTGTATGCGCACATGCAAGCGGTGGGCATGGTCAACGACCACGTGCTGGATTGTTTTCGACACGCGACGCTCGCCGGCAAAGTCGGAAAAATTACTACGCCGCGGAAGAAGCGCTGAGCTCGAGCGACGGCACGGCCGTGCTGCGGCTCGAGCTCGGTGCCCTTTGCGCCGGTTTGTCGCGCGGCGCTTGCGGGGCAAACCCGAATGCTACTACCAAGGTAGATCGTGCGGCAGGAATCTTTGACGGTGGTGGCCAAGGTCGACGGGGTGCATCGGCTGAGCGAACTCCGTGCGGCGCTCGCGCTGATTGCCGAGGATTGTGCACCCGAGAGCCGGCTTCAGCCGCGCGCATTTGCCGATCCGGCGTTCGGCATCCACTTCGCGCGCCTGGTCCTATTGGCCGAACCGAGCGACGCGCCGCACGGTTCGAGCGTCGTTTTCGAATCCAACTTCGACACGGACTTGGCCGACGCTGCGCAAGCACGAACGGAGCATCTCCGGCTCTTGTGCAGCAAGATCAGCGCGCCACTCTGGAGTGTTTTCAGATACTGCCGAGGCTTTGCCGACGCCTCTGACGCCGAAGCGCTGGCGCGCGCGCTCGAGCAGCAATTGGTCGCGTCGACCGCCTGCTACCAGGGCCACACCGAGCGCGATCTCGATCGCATCCGTCTCGAGCAACACTTGCGCGAGGTGCTCATGCGCTACTTCGAGCGGGCGCCCCGAGCCCCGCCGCGAGAACTCTACTTTGCCGCGCGCGAATACGTGCGGCTGAGGTCCGCTACCGACCCCGGACTTCGCGGGTTGAACATCGACCGGCCGGCTCCGCCGCTGCCCGCCGCAGCCATTCGCTCCGAGCGGCTGCGCGCGGGGCTCGTCGTCTGGTTCCAGAACATCTCGCTGCAGCTGCTCTTCTACGTGCTAAGTCAGCTGCGGAACCTGTGGCGCTGGGCGCAGAACGATGCCGAATACGAGCCGCTCGCGCGCCAAGAAGCTTGGACGACGGAAGATCGCGCCCACTTTCTGGAGGTCGCGGCCAGCGAAGATCATGGCCTGCACAATGCGCTGACGCACGTGGTGTCGCTCAAGCATCCGAACCGCCTGACCGCGCTACTCGCCGCCCACGGCTACATCGACCGCATGGCGAAGAACCAGTTCGACGACATCGGTCAGCTCGGCGGGATCCCGACGATTCACTTTGCGAAGTGGCTGCTGATCGACGACCAAACTCGGCTGTTGTTCTTCAGTAACTACGACAGCAGCTGGGAAAGCTACTTGGGGGATTTCGTGGATCGCGCCGCAATCGGCCTGAATCTCGCGTGGACCTGGACCGATTCGTATCCGAAGACAGTGTTCTTCAACTGGGGCGGCGCGAATGACGAAGAACGCTTCAAGGCTTGGAGCCGCGCGCATCAGCGCCCAACCCAGGTGTTTTATGCGGCTTATCCCGACCTTGGCATCGCCGCGCTCAACAACAACACCTGGATCCGCTGCGGCTTGCATCATCCGCCTTGCGCCATGGCGCTCAGGGCTTGGTTTCGCCGCCTCACCTGAGGCTCGCTAGGACACCCGCATGGACTCAGTGCTCGAGCTCTCCGACATTCAGGGACTCATCTTGAGCGGCTACGGTCAGAAGCCCGCAGCGCGCTACGCGGTTTTCGAGATCGTGGATGGGGCGTCCGCGCGCCGCTGGTTGCGCCGTTTGCTCGATACTCTGCAATTCGGCTCCTTCCGTGGGTCGCGTCGGCGCGAGCCGCCGTACCTCGGTGACTTGTGCGCCAACGTCGCCTTCACCCACGCGGGCTTTGCACAGCTCGGTCTGCCGGCGGTGACGTTGGCCGGGTTCGCGGCACCTTTTCAAGAAGGCATGAGCGAGCCGAGCCGCGCACGCCGACTCGGTGACGACGCGGAGAGCGCGCCCGAACGCTGGCGCTGGGGGCGCACGGAAGACCCGGTGCACGGGCTCTTGGCCGTGTTCGCAGGCGACGGCGATGCCGACGCCGAGGATTGGGTAAGGATCGAAGAGTTCATCAGCTCCGAGCTGTGCCCGGATCACGGCGTGCGGCTGTTCACCCTGCTCGACACCGTCGCGTCCAACCGCACGCGGCGCAAAGAGCACTTCGGTTTCCGCGACGGCATCGCCAACCCGCGGATCGGCGGTCTGCCCCGCTCCCGCCGCGACGACATCATCGCCCCGGGTGAAGTCTTGCTCGGCTACGACAACACCTACGGCAGGCGGCCCATGTCGCCCGAGGTGCCGGCAGAGCTCGATTTGCGCGGCCTGCTGCCGGACAGCTCGGGCCGCCCCGCGCGCCGCGATTTCGGTAAGAACGGCAGCTATCTCGTGTTCCGGCAACTGAAGCAAGACGTGGTCGGCTTCTGGAGCTACATCGAAGCCGCGCGCCAGAGCCTGCCCGATGCGCCCCCGGGCCGTGCCGGACGCGAGTGGCTGGCCGCAAAGATGGTTGGGCGCTGGCCGAACGGTACACCGCTCGCCCTGTTTCCGGACGCTCCCGGACCCATCGCCGAGCAGGATATCGATTCGTTCACGTACGGCGCCAATCAGGATGCGTTCGGTGAACGTTGTCCGATCGGCTCGCACATTCGGCGCAGCAATCCGCGTGACACTGCATTGCCCGTGCCGCACGATCCGGAGCTGAGCGGTGACCCCGCGCGAGATCTGGCGTTGCGCCAAGAGCGGCTCGAGCTCACCAAGCGTCACCGCATCCTGCGCCGCGGTCGCGCCTACGGTCCGCCGGTCGACGAAGATTACGACATCGACGCCCTGCGCACGTCGAGCTCGGACGAGGAGCGCGGGCTTCACTTCCTGTGCTTCAACGCGAACCTCAGTCGGCAGTTCGAGTTCGTGCAATCGAACTGGGTGCAAAATCCGTCATTCGCCGGGCTGTCCAGTGATCCGGATCCGCTGCTCGGCGCCGACCGCCGCCTGCCGTTTCGCGCGCGAGATTTCACGCTGCCCGGCTGCCCCGTGCGCCGAACTCACGAGCTGCCCCGCTTCGTCGAAACGCGTGGCGGCGCCTATTTTTTCATGCCTGGCCGCCGTGCGCTCGAATACCTGGTGCATCGCCGTTAGGGTTCAGGTCTCCCCGTGCCCGTGCCCGTGCCCGTGCCCGTGCCCGTGCCCGCGCCTCAATAACCCTCGGCGCGAATCCGCGCCGCCGGCACGCCGAGTGACGCAAGCTCACTCACGACCTCGTTCACCATGTCGAGGCGACCGCAGACATAGGCATCGAGCGGCCCGAGCGAGCGAACGACTTCGGCGAGTTGCGCTTGCACGCGGCCACGCCGGCCGGACCAAGCGGCAGCTCCGGCGCTGAGCGTGGGCAGAAAGCGAAATCGCTGCGAGCTTGCGGCAAGCTCGCTGAACTCATCCTGAAAGAGCACGTCCTCGGCTACGCGATGTCCCGCGAGCAGCACGAGTTGCACCGAACTCGCGCGCGCAAGCTCTTCGCGAATCAGCGCGCGCAGCGGCGCGATGCCCGTTCCGACTCCGACCAACAACGCGGCGGGGCTCGGCTCGGCTTGCCAAACGAAGCTCCCCGCCGGCCCTTCCAGCTCGACGCGAGCGCCCAGCTCGAGCCCGTCGATCGCATCCGCTCCTGCCTGAATTGCGGCTGCGATTTCGAACTCTCGCGCGTGCGCCGGGTCATGCGCCGAGGCAATCGAGTACGGGAGCGCTAGCTCTCGGCCAGCGCAGCGCACCACCGTCAAGTACTGACCCGCCGCCCACTGAAACGGCTCCCGCGCCAGAAAGCGCAGCAAATGCACGCGGGCCGTGAGCGGCCTCCGCGCGACGAGCTCGGCGTCGAATCGTTTCATGGGCACGCTCAGAAGCTGGTGATAGAGTATTTTTCCGATTTCGGGAGCTGGTTTCTGCCTACCCACCACTTGTATTGTGCTCGAGGCAGGCCATGAACTTCTTCGGACACGCGGTGATCGCCCGGCGCACAGAGCTCGCCCGCGGCGAGGTCCGACCCGAGTTCGTGCTCGGGGCCATGCTGCCCGATTTCGCGTCCATGCTGCGCGTCCGTCCGCCGCGCGCCACCGCCGAAGAGCTGCGCGAGGGCATCCACTTTCACCACGCGACGGACGAAGCGTTCCACGGGTCGGAATCCTTTCTGGAATTTTCTCGCCAGGCTTCGAGCTTTTTGCTCGAGCGCGGGCTGTCTCGCGGCAGCGCCCGAGCAGTCGCCCACGTTGGGGTCGAGCTCCTGCTCGACGCCGCGTTGGCCCAGGAAAATGCCGCCAACGAGGCGTATTTGTCGGCCCTTGACGCTGCATTGACGAACGACGTCCAGGGTCGCATCAACTGGGAGGGCAGAGGCCATGAAGCCCGCTTCCAACAACTGTGCCACAACCTCAAACGCCGCGGCCCGCTGCAAGGCGACGCAGTGCCGGAGCTCACCGCCGACCGCTTGCGGAACATCCTCGCTGGCCGTCCACGCCTGGCATTGGACGACGCGGGCCAATCTGTTGTACGGGACTGGGTCGTGGCTGCCCGCCCACTGATCGTCTCCCGCGCCCCGCGCCTCGTTTTGGAAGTGGAGCGGCGTTTGCAAACCGCCACTAGCTTAGAAAGGTAGATCATGCGTTTGTCGCAAACCTGCGTCGTGCTCGGCATCTTGGCCGTGCCGGCTCTCGCCTCGGCTCAAATCAAGGAACCGGGCGCTCACCCGCTCTACTCTGCCGAGCTCGAACCGCACCTGATCGTGGAGTGGAACGATTATGCGCCGTGCGCCAATGACGCTTTCGGCCCGGGTTTTCGCGCGGCGATCCCGTTTCTCGCCAATGGCCCCATACCGCGCATCAACAACAACATGGCCATCGGCTTCGGGCTCGATTGGGCCCACGCCGGCATCAACAATGGCTGCGCGCTCTACTACCGCAACGGCTTTTACAACGGCAATGGCTTCACGGCCGACATTTGGAGCGTGCCCATCGTCGTGCAGTGGAACTTCTTTTTGCTGCCGAAGATCAGCGTTTTCGGCGAAGGCGGCCTGGTCATTCAGCACCGGCGCTACGACGACGGCTATTACAACGGCTGCGGCAACGGTTTTTGCCCCTACACCTATACCGATACCGGGGTAGATGCCTCGTTCTCGGTGGGCGGCCGTTTCATGGTGTCGGATTCAGTCGGGTTTTTGCTCCGGCTCGGTTACCCTTACCTGTCGGCCGGCGTTTCGATCCTGCTCTGAATCGGGACACCTCGGCTCGGTCGACGACCCGACTCAGCCATGGAACACCGCGCCCCGCCTTCGACCAACATCGCAGCCACGATCTTTCGGGATCTGCGCAGTCAGATCCTGAAAGGCGTGCTCAAGCCGAGCGAGCGTTTACCCGGCGAACGCGAGCTGGCCGCGCAGTACGGCACCAATCGCAACACGCTGCGTGAAGCGGTGCGCATGCTCGAGCAAGCAAAGCTCGTGACCGTGCGCCACGGCCAAGGCGTGACGGTCGCCGATTTCCGCAAGACCGGCACGATGGAGCTGCTCCCGCCGTTCTTGGAGAACACCGGCAACGCCGCAGAGATCCACGCGCTCTTGGAGGACATTCTACCGGCGCGCTTGCTCGTGCTCGAGTTTGCCACGCGGCTCGCCGCGCGGCGCGCCAGCACCGACGACATCGCGCGGCTGCGCGACATCACCGAGCTCTTGATCGCCGCCTTCGAGCGGCGCGATCCGGTGGTGATCGCGCACGGCTTTCAGCGCTGGCTCGACGCGCTGCTCGACGCCGGGCACTCGGTGGCCGTGCGTTGGATCGCCAATCCGTTCTTGGACGCCTACCGCGAGCTGCTCGACCGCTTCCCGGCGCTGTGGATGCTCGAGCCCAGCTTTCCGCAGCATTTGCGAGATCTCGTGACCACGCTCGAAGCTGCGGACGAGGAAAAATCGATCGCCGTCACGCGCGACTACTATCACCGCGTCGACACGATGTTGATGCGCGCGCTCGCGAGCTTGGTGCCCAAAGGCTGAGCCACTCACGTACCGAGGGAGCAGGGGTTTTGATGGTCACGCGGCCGGCACAGGCCGGCCCAGCCTTCGGCGTCGCGCACGGCTTCTCCTGAGCGAGCCGCTCAGCAAAGCCTCGCGCGCTCGGCTCGTCGCAGCCAGTCTGCGATGCGCTTCGGAGTCGCTGGCGCATGCTCGGTTGTTTGCAGCGCTCGCGCGCCGGGCGGCAGTGGCACGCTGGATTTCGTGGACCAAAATAAGACGGGTCCGGGCTCGTGCGCGCGGAGAGCAGCGACGACGCGCGCGGCCGCTTTCGCGCTGTAGGTGCTGTCGAGCAACGGCAGGCCGAGGCGCTGAAAGAGCGTTTCGACTTCGCTGCCAGAGGCGCTCGGCTGACCGTAGCCGGAGCCGAGAAAACGACCGTCGACGTCGAAGTGCGCGCCGAGCGTTGCGGCATCGAACAGCGGCGTTTTGCCAGCGCTGAGCAGGTGCAGCAGCCGCGATGCGCGCACGGCGAGCCGCAAGATTCGAAAGCGGCTCGTGACCGGCCAGGGCGAGACTCGAACCGACGTCAAATGCGGGCGCGTGCGCGGCGTAAAGCCGAACCCACGCTCTGCCGCGAGCGCAAAACCCAAGAGCAGCCCCGCTGAAGTGCAGGTCGAGCCCACGCCGACAATTACGCGCCGCGGCGCGGGCAGCGCGCCGGCCGCGACTTGCCGGCCGAGCTCGAGCGCCGCAGATACGTAGCCCAGCGCGCCGAGCGGCGTCGCGCCGCCTGGTACCATCACGTAGCTCGGTGTCCGTGCAAGCCGCAGCTTGGCCATGGCGAACGGCAACAAGCTCCAGTGCGGCACACTGTGCAACCTCGCGCTGCTGGCTGCGAGCACATCCAAGTTCGTATATGCCGCACGCGAGATGGGCTGCGGAAAGAGCAACGCGCCGGGTTCCAGACCCACCGCAGGCGCGTGCAGCGCGGTCGCGAGCGCGTGGTTCGAACCGAACGCGCCGGTCGAAATCACGCGCCGCACGCCGAGCGCCTTCGCTTCAGCGAAGAGCAGCTCCAAAGTGCGGACTTTGTTGCCGCCGTAAACGGGCGACGAAATGTCGTCGCGTTTGATCCACACGCCCTCGCTCACCACGCCGAGTTCGCGAGCGAGCGGCTCGAGCGACTCGACCGGCGTCGGAAACTGACCGAGCGAAACGCGCGACACTCGCGCGCGGCATTCGGGAATCAGATCGAAGAGCGGAAACGACACCTTCCGAGTCAGCCTAGCCTCGTCGGCCGCGACTTCCGCGGGCGCGACCGTGACGCCAGAGCTCTTTCACCCGGCCTACGCATCTGAACACTGTATTTCTGTCACGGGTAATGCTACTCGTCGGCGTCGTACGGGTGCTCGGGATGCCCAAGAAACATAAAAAGCCCATGAAAAAGGCCAAGTCGCGTCCAGCGCCGGCAAAGTCACGCCCGAACTCGTCGCCGGGAAAAGCTCTGGCCAAACGTTCAGCGGGAGCCGCGCGGGGTCGAACCAAGCCCAAAGCCAAGCTCAAGGCGCGCGCGCCGCTGCCCAAGTCGGCGGCGCAGGCCAAGCCTCGCAAGCCAACTTTGCCCAAGGCCAAAACCCTGGTCAAAACCAGCGCAAGTCGGCTCAAGGCGAGCGCGAGCAAAGTCAAACCCAGCGCCTTTTCGCCCAAGCCGCTGGCCAAAGCGAACGCAAAGTCAGCCGCGCGGGCCAAGGTCAGCGTTAGCGCGCCTCAACGCGCCAAGATCAGCGTTAGCGCGCCTCTACGCGCCAAGGTCAGCGTCAGCGCGCCTCTACGCGCCAAGGTCAGCGTCAGCGCGCCCCCGAAACCCAAAGCGAGCACGCTCAAGCCGCCACAGAAAACCGAGCCAGCGCCGGAACCCGCGCGCTCGGCGGTCGCTCCGCGCATCGCGCCGGTGATTCGCCTGCGCGACCGCGGTCCACGTCCGAGCCTCAGCCGTGATGCGTGGAAGAGCCTGGAGGAGGCGGCCGCGCGTGCTCAGCGGAGCGCGCTCAGCGAGCCACAGCGTGCCGTCATCCGCGCTGCGCTCGAAGGCAAAGATAGCCTGCTCACGAGCGCCAACGAGACCCAGGCCAGGGTTTGCTATCAGCTGTGCGCGCCGCTGCTGAGCGAGCCAACCGTCGTGCTCTCGCCGGTGCTCGCGGATCTGCAAGCGCAATACGAGGCGCTCAGCGCAGAGCGAAAGCCGGTCGTCTGTCTGTTGCCGGAGCTCTCGGGGCCCGAGCGTAGTTCGGCCCTAGCGCGCGTGCTGCGCTCCGGCCCGCTGCTGATTCTGCTCAGCCCCGAGGCACTGGCCGCGCCTGACGTGCAAAAAGCGCTGGGCAAATCCGGAATCGGGCTATTCGTCGTCGAAGAGGCCCAGTGCGCTTCCGAGCTCTCGCACGAAATTCGCCCGTCGTATGCGGCGTTACCGCGCGTGCTCGCCGCGCTCGGCCGACCGCCGGTGATGGCGCTCGCGCGCGTGGCGACGAGCGCTGTCCTGAGTGATGCCGCCAAACGGCTCGCGCTCACCGAGCCGGTCGTGATGCGCGCGCCATTCGTGCCCGCAAACGTGCAGCTCGTGACCCGCGCCACGCGCGGCGAGCAGCGCCAAGCGACCCTGCTCCGTCTACTCGAGCGGCTGGAACCGCCGGGCATCGTGCTGTGCGCCTCGCCGCACGACGTCGACAGCGTGTACGCCACGTTGCGCGACGCGCGCGGGGCGATCACCGCTCATCGCTATCACGGCGGCATGACCCCGAGTGATCGCGCGGCCGAGCTCTTGAATTTCACGCTGCCGGGCGCGCGCGGCGTACTGGTTGCAGTGAGCGCGTTTGCGCCCGGTAGCGGCCTTTTGGGTTTGGGCGAGCCCACCGCGCAAGCGGCGCTCGGCTTCGGCCGCGGCGCAAGCAAGCGCGATCTGCGGTTCGTCGTGCACTATCAATCGCCGGCTTCGCTCGAGCAGTATTTGCGCGAGATCCAGCATGCGGGGCGCGACGGTCAGAGCGCCACGTGCGTGCTGTTTCACGAGTCGAGCCACCGCAGCTTGCACGAGGTCATGCTCGCGCAACAGCGCTTCAAGCCTGCCCACTTGGTGGAGCTCGGCCGCGTGCTCGAAGCGCCCGCGCTCGAAGAGCGCACGGTCACGCTCGAGTCGCTGGCGCTTGCCACGGGCCAAAGCCGACGCACGACCGATCGCCTGACCGCGCTCTTGGCCGATGCCGGTGTCGTGTCGAAGACCGGCGGCTGGGTGCGCGCGGCCATCGGCGCGTCCGAGCTCCAGGATGCCTGCCGCGATTTGGGCGCGAAGCTCGATGCCCTGCGCGAGCAAGACGCACGGCGTTTGGCGGCGGTGAGCGCGTTCGCCGAGAGCCAGCAGTGCAAATTGCTGGAGCTGAGCCGCTACTTGGGCGTCGCTGCCGAGGCGCCGTGCGGGCGCTGCAGCGCATGTATTGGCGACCCACTGGCGAGCGAACCCACCGCTATCGCTCCGTCGCGACGCGCGGTGGTGCAAGAATTTTCGGTGCGCCCGGCCGCGAGCGCAGAGCCCGGCCCCGCGCACATCGGCGGCTCGAGCCCAAGCGGCACGCTCACCGCGAAACTGACCGATTTCGGCGCGGTCATGCCTCGAGTCGGTCACTGACCGCGCGCGCAAACTCGGTCGTACCGAGCTTGCCGCCGATATCGCGCGTCTTTTGGCCGTCTTCTAGTGCGCGGTCGTAGGCGCGCCGAATCCGCTCGCCGGCGGCGCGACACGCTTCGTCGTCCCGAGTGTCGGCCAGGTGCTTCAACATCATCGTCGAGCTCATCAACAGCGCGAGCGGGTTTGCCAGATTCTTGCCGGCGATGTCCGGCGCGGAACCGTGCACGGCCTCGAACACCGCGTCCTGGTCGCCGATGTTTGCGCCCGGCGTGACGCCGAGCCCGCCGACCAGCCCGGCGCACAGATCCGAACAGATGTCGCCGTACAAATTTTCGCACATGATGATGTCGAACTGCGTCGGATCCTGGACCAAACGCATCTGCGCCGCGTCGATGATCACCTCTTGGTAGTCGATGTTCGGGTAATCGCGCGCGTGCACCTTGCGCGCCTCGTCGAGCAACATGCCGTCGCTCAGCTTCATGATGTTTGCCTTGTGAAACACGCTGATTTTTCGGCGCTTGCGCTGGGTCGCGTAGCGAAAGGTAAATTGGGCGATGCGCTGACAGGCAACGCGCGTCGCGACCTTCATGCTGACGACCACGCCGTCCGTGATCACATTTTCGATGCCGCTATAGAGCCCCTCGGTGTTCTCACGCACGATCACGAGGTCGACGTCGTCGAAGCGAGTCTTGACGCCGGGCAGATTGCGCACGGGGCGGACGGCGGCATAGAGGTTCAAGGTGCGGCGGAGTGCGACGTTCACCGAGCTGAAGCCCTTGCCCACGGGCGTCGTGCACGGACCCTTGAGCGCGATGTGATGTTGTTGAATCGCGGTCAGGGTCGATTCAGGCAACGTGCTGCCGAGGTTCAGATCGATCGCGGTCTGACCCGCGTGGTGCGTCTCGAAGCGCAGCGGTGCCTGCGCGGCCTCGAGCACGCTGAGCACGGCATCGCTGACTTCCGGCCCGATGCCGTCGCCCGGAATCAACACGGCGGTGTGAATGGTCATCACTTCCGGTCTAATACAGATCGAAAGTGAGGGGGAGCCGAGCTAAGCAACTCTTGCCGAAACAAAGGCTCGCTGACAGCGCACGCGCTGCGCGTGGAAACTGCGAACCTTCGCCTCGAAGCGAGGCCGTAGACCACGAGGGCAGGCGCGGCTGCAAAGACGGCGCGCGGGTGACGCAGGTTGCCGACGGTCGATCCTCACGGGCCGCGCGCCCGTTTCTGCGTGGCCCCAAAAAACCCAACCCGGCGCGGCGGCGCTTGGCTCGTGCCGCTGCTATTCACTCAAATAGGCGTAGCCGGTGCAGGCTTCGTCGTTTGCGCCGAAGCCCGGGCCGAGCGCGACCTCACCTGGATTGTCCCAGGTGCAGCTGAACGTCAGCGAGTCGCCGGGCGCGAGCGTTCGGCTCGCTGGGCGGTCGAAGAAGTAGCTTTGCTCCCAGCTCGCGTCCCAGGTCGGCACGTCGATCAAGCACGTGTCCGCTCCCGATTGCGTCAAGGAGAGGTGCGCCTGCCGGCCGTTGGACCCCAAGTGCGGCGCGATTCCCCAGAGCGTGCTCGCGCGAGGCACGGCATACGTGGCCGCGGCAGAATATCCGACCGCGTGCGGCGGAACGCTGAAAGCGAGCTGGTTGATGGGCTCGAAACGCGCCGGATGAGAAACCGGGGCGGAGGCAAACTCGAGTTCGACCTCGCTCCGATCGGGCTCCGGATCACCGGTCCCGAGATCGTAGAGTACCTGCAATACGAGCAGTGTTCCGGCCTCGAGCCGAATTCCAGTAGCGGGCGGGTATTCTTGCGCGAACACGCCGGGCACGTATTCGCCGACGAGCGCGGCCTCGGCGCCGGGCCCGAGCGGGCAGAAGTAGCCAAGGCCGGTGTCGGCCTCGTCGAGCGAGCGCGCGCGCGCCGCGGGCATCGAGAACAGCTGCGCGCGGTGCACGCGTTTCGAGCCCGGCCGCAGATCGAAGCCGATCACGTCTTTTGCTGCAGTCAGTGCCGGATCGAGCACGAAGCAGCGAGTGTCGGTGAAGCCGGTCGCGGGCGTGGGGGTGGGCGTGTAACTGGATTCCGCGCTGAGCCGAGCATCGATCTGCCGGAGCGCGGGCGGGACGAACGGCGCTCGCGCCGTCGACGGATCGCCGCGCTGACTGCCCGCGCTCACGAAGGAGTGAAAAAGCCGTCGCTCGGCGTCGCTCAAGCTGCGCTCGTGTTGATAGTGGCTGCAGCTTCGATCCGCGAGCCAAAGCGGCATTTGGCCAGAATCGAGCACCGTCACGACCTCGTCGAAAATCGCTTTCGCACTCGCGTACGCGGCAGGGTCGTCGGCCGGAAATTCCAGGCTCACCGGACCGACGTCGCCGGGCTCGTGACAAGCCGCGCAGTGCTCGGAAACGACCGGCTCCACGTCTCGATACCAAGTCGGCGCGCTGCCGCTCTCCGCCTGGCCACACGCGGCGAGGCCGACCATCGCGAAGAGTGGGAAAAAAATGAGCATCCGGCGAGCGGGCCACGGCATTCCCGGACAATACGGGAAATTGCGGTTCGCGTTGCGTCGGATCCCGCGACCAAGATTAGAATCCGCTCTAATGAGCATCGACGCTGTCATTTTTGACTGGGGAGGCACGCTCTCCCAATACGCAGACATCGAGCTCTATGACATGTGGCGGCTCGCGGCTCGGCACCTGGCGCAGGCGACGGGCCGCGATGAAGCGGAGCTGACCGACCGACTACTGGCCGCCGAGCTCCGTTATTGGGAGGGCGTGAAGCACTCCCAGCGAACCGGCACCTTGAGCGAATCCTCGCGGCAGAGTCGCGCGCGCTCGGTTTGGACGTGACGCTCGCGGTGCTGGAGGAAGCCGCACAGCACCATTTGGATTCGTGGACCCCGCACATCGTGCATCACGCGGACGCGGCGCCGACGTTGCGCGCGCTGCGTGCGCGCGGCATGAAGCTCGGCTTGCTGTCGAACACCCATTGGCCCGTATCGTTCCATGAACATTTTTTGCAACGTGACGGGCTGCTCGAGCTGCTCGACGTGCGCTGCTACACGTCGGCCATGTCGCACAGCAAGCCGCATCGGTTGGCGTTCGAAGAGGTGCTCGGAAAGCTCGGCGTGCTGCCGGAGCACGCCGTCATGGTCGGCGATCGACCGATAGACGATGTGTGGGGCGCTCAGAACATCGGCATGCGCGGCGTCTGGCGCCCGCACTCGGGCGCGCCGGAGCTCGGACGTGTGATGCCGCACGCGGTCATCCAAAGCCTCGCCGAGCTGCCCGATTTGCTGGCGTCACTCTGAGCCGAGACGGGCCGCCCCAAAGGCGACGATCGGCGGCTCGGAGCGAACTCGGCCACCTTGTGGCGGCCCGAGTTCGGCTACCGCTTTGAGCAAGCGCCCGAGTTCGAGCGGTTTGGTGAGCACCGGCTGCGGCTGCGCGGCCAGAAAATCACGAGCATGCGAGGCGCTCACGCCGCCCGTCAAGAACAACATGCGCTGCGCCATGTTCGAGCGCGCGGCGCGCAATTTGCCGTAGAGCGCTTCGCCGCCGCCGTCCGGCATCATCACATCGCAGATGATCACGTCGACTGACTCGCTCGCGAGCATCTCGAGCGCCTGCTCGACACTGCTCGCCAACACGACGTCGAACGCGCGCGAGAGCGTGCGCTGCGTCGCGCGACGCACCACGTCGTCGTCGTCGACGAACAGCAAGCGCTGCCGGAGCGGCGGCACGGTGGCATCCGACGCGGGCTCCTCGGTCGCCTCGCTGGCGTGGAGCAGGGACAGTCGCGCCTCGGTGCCCGCGCCTGGTTCGCTCTCGAATGTGAGCGTGCCGCCCATGGCTTGCGCTAGGCCCGCGGACACGGCGAGACCGAGGCCCGTGCCTTTACCGAGCGGCTTGGTCGTGTAAAAAGGCTCGAACAGCCGAGCGCGGGCTTCAGCGCTCATGCCCATGCCGTCGTCGCTCACCGTCACGAGCACGCGCTCGCCTCGCTGCTCGGCGATCAGCCGGACACAACCTGCCGAGCGACCCTCCGGAATGGCCTGGTACGCATTGACGAGCAAGTTGGTCAGGATTTGCTCGAGCATATAGCGATCGCCGCGCACACACAGGCTTTCGGAAACGTCGAGCTCGAGCCGCACGTGCCGCTCGCGCTGGCTCTCGGCGACGCGCACCGCGCCGCGCACTGCGCCCGAAAGCCGGAACGAGCTGTTGGTCACGAGGTCGTGCGCCGCCGCGCGACTCGCGTCGAGCAGGCGCCGCACGATGCGTTTGATGCGCTCGATCGCCACCAAGCTGTCGTCGACGACGTCGCTATATTCCGGAAAATCTGCGCGCTTGCCCAGCGTACGCCGCAGAAACTGCAGATTGCCCAAGATTGCCGAGAGCGGATTGTTGATCTCGTGCGCCACACCCGCCGAGAGCTGACCGAGCGCACCGAGCCGTTCGGCGCGCACGAGCGCAGATTGTGCCTGAGCGAGTTTCTGCGTGCGCTCCTCGACGCGCGATTCGAGCTCGCGTTTGAGTGACTCGAGCAGCGTGGCGGAAGCGACGAAACGCCGCGAAATCGAGAAGCCAAGCATGGCCAACGTCGCGACGAAGCTCAAACCGAGCAGATTGGGGGCCCCGTATAACCCCGAGGACGCCGCCATGTCGTTCAGGGCGCCGATCGCGATCACGCCGAGCACCCAGGTGGAAAGCCGAGCCCGCGGCAGGCCACGCCGGTAATCGAGCAGCACGCGCACGAAGGTCGTGCTCAGCGCCACCGCGAACAGAGCGAACGACAATGCGCCCCAAATCGTCGGCGTCGGATCATAGTAGTGCACGCCGAGCCATTGCACGTAACGCACCGCTTTGGGCGCGGAGCACGTGAGCCCGGGCACTAGACCGAAGACCGCGAGCAGGCCCAACATGCCCAGCAAAGCGCGGTCGAGAACGGTCAGCGGCCCATGGCGCTGCCGCGCGGAATACACGATCCATACGGCGATGTGGAGCGCGCCCGCCGAAATCGAAATGCCGCCCAAGACTACGCGCAGTTGCGCCGAGACGTTCGGCACGTACGTCACGACGTCGAAGATCGAAAATAGCGCCGCCGTGCCGCCGATCAGCGCGAGTGGGCGCTCCTCGCGCCAGCCCGGCGCCATCGAAAACACCAGCGCCAGCACCATCACGACCGCGCCCACGCACGCCGCGAGCGCGACGAAGATGAGGGCGAAGTTATAAGGGTGCATGGTCGGAAGTAACGGTACGCGAACCCATGAGGATAGCCCGCCTCCGCTCGCCCTTCAAAAAGACGACGAACTCCGCAGGTTTACCGGCAAGCCCTCGGGTAGGTGCGTGGGGCATGTGATTCGAGTGATGAAACACGAGGCGGACCGCCATTGATCCTGGTGACGGTAGATTCATCGGGAGAAACAAAATGATTTGGTTGGGAAAAATATGGCGGGGCGCGGCGGTGGCGGCGCTGGCACTAGAAGTGGTGGCGTGTTCGGGGACCGATCGGCTGGTGGGGAGCGATGGATCTACCGGGGGTCTGGCCGGCGGCGGTGGTAGTGCAGGCGCGCTCGGCAGCGCTGGCGGCGGTGGCAGCGCGGGCGCGCTCGGCAGCGCCGGGACTGGCGCACAGCCTACTGGGAACGGCGGCGGAGCGGCGCTCGGCGAACCCTGTCTGCCGGACGACGAATTGAGCGCCGACTTCCCCGGTTTCGACGCAAGGGAGGTAAACATCGCCGACCAATTCCCGGGCTGCGCCTCGCACGTTTGCGTGGTGAACCATTTTCAGGGTCGCGTGAGCTGCCCGTACGGACAATCCGCGGCCGACGGACAATGTTTGGTTCCGGGCACGGCAACGCCTGTCTCCGCGCCGGTGTCGCCGCAGCTCCAGGCTCGTCAGGCCGCGAAGGCCGTCACCTGCGGCTGCCAGTGCGCAGGCTACGGTCCGGGACCGTACTGCACTTGTCCGACGAGCATGGTCTGCGAACACCTGGTCGATTACCTCGACGTCGCCGACCCGGACGCCGCGCCGGCAAAGCTCAACGCTTACGCCGGTTCCTACTGCATTCCGGCTGACGCCGAATACGACAGCAAACAGCTCGACCGATTGTGCACCGACTCGAATTGCGGAGCTGCTCATCCTTACTGAACGGCGCTTGGGCCTGTGCTCGGCGGCTGTCGCCGCGGCGGTGTTGCTCTGGTCAACGCGGTCATGGGCGGAGCCTGCGCCAGCGTCGCTGGTCGTCACGCGCGGCGAGGGCGCGGACGATTGCCCCAACGCGACGAACCTTGCCGAACAAGTGCGACGTCTGACGGGCTCCGCGGTCATCAACGCGGAGCCCGTGGCGAGCAAGGCCAGCCAAAGCTTCATTCAAGTCGCCATCGTGCGGAACTTCGGCAGCTACCGGGCCGAGATCCACGCCGGGGGCACACATCATGGCAACCGTGCGCTCGAGGATCTGGGGCCGAGCTGCGGCAGCCTGGCCGACGCCATCGCGATCACGATCGCCATCTTCCTCGATCCGTACGCAACGCCGGTCACGCCCGTGCCACCCGTCGAACCTGCCCGCTCCACGATCAGCAGTCCGAGCAAGCCTTCCGCCAATCTGAAGCCAGCGGTGCCCTGGCGGCAGCGACTGACTCTCGATCTCGCGGGCGGCGTGGCCTTCAACGCGCTCGCCCACACCACGCCGCTGCTCGGCGGACGCATCGGTTGGCGTATCGCCGAGCGCTGGGCTTTCTCGCTCGGGGGCACGGGGGTATTTTCTGATTCGCTGGGAGCACCCGGTGGCTCAGTCGACCTTGGGTTGAGCTTCGCTTCCGCGCTGGGCTGCGGCCGAGCGCTCGGCGAGGCCGAAGTGGCGCGCTTGGATTTCTGTGCCGGGCTCTTCCTCGGTTCGCTGACGGGCACGGGTCAGGGCTACGCGAAGCACTCGACCGAGCGCACGCTTTGGTCAGCCGTCGGCGCTGGACCCGAGCTGGTCTTGCCGTTTACACCGCGGCTGGCCTGGACGTTTGCGTGGCTCGGCGCGCTACCGCTCGTGCGCCAGGGCTTCGAAGTCGAGACGCAGGGCGTGCGCTCACGCGCTTTTCACGAGTCCGCCGCGGCTCTGCTGCTGACGCTCGGCGTGCGGGGCGAGCTATGACGGAGAGTGTCGAGCTCGCTCGCTTCAGCGACGTCTATCGCCGGCACTTCGCGTTCGCCTGGCGCTCCTTGCGGCGTCTGGGCATACCCGAGCGCGACCTTGCGGATGCGACTCAGGACGTGTTCTTGGTCATGTATCGAAAATTCGCAGAGCTCGATCAGAGCCGGCCACTTTCGGCCTTCATCTACGCGATCTGCCTGCGCGTGGCGAGCGATCGCCGGCGCAGCGCCGTGTATCGGCGCGAGCATTTGACCGAAGCGGGCGAGCCCAGCGAGCCCACGGAACCGGCGCTCGCCGCTGAAAGTGACGGAGCCCGGCAGGCCGAGCGCCGAGCGCTGCTCGAGGCCGCGCTGGACGCGATGTCACTCGAACAGCGCGCGGTATTCACCCTGTTCGAGCTCGAAGGACACACGGGCGAAGAGGTCGCGGCCTTGCTCGGTGTGCCGGCGGCCACGGTGCACTCTCGACTACGCCTGGCGCGCGAGGTCTTTCGGCGCGTGATCGAACGAGGCCGCGCGCGCGAACGGTTCACGACGCGCCGCATGGGAGGGCAGCGATGAGCGATTTGAAACATTGGTTGGACGATGCGAGCGACGCGGACGACTTCGAGCGCGCGGTGTTGCGCGCTGGAATCGAGCCAGATCCGCCCGCGGCGCGCTGTGAGGAGGTCTGGGCGGGCCTGCTCGGTGCGCTGCCGCTCTCGGCCCCGGTCGGCGCGCCCGACCCAAGCGCGCTGCCGAAGCCCGCGGCCGCCGCTGGCAAAGCCGCGGCCGCGGCCGGCAAGAGCGGGACGGTACTGCTCGGCCTGAGCAAGGGTTTCGTTGCCGGCCTCGCGCTGTACGGCGCCAGCGTCGGGGCGCGCGAACTCGCCGCACGCTTCACGACGCCGGAACCCGCGCCGGCGAAAGCGCAGCTCGTGAGCTCCGCACGCTTAGCACCACCGCCGGCAGCTCCCAGCTCCACCGTGCTCCCGCTCGAAAGCCCGGTGGAGCTGGG
>Ga0207667_10003898_pt1 | contig 18346 bp, 13 predicted proteins | sample KBSCornC52_FD_184301 | JGI IMG/M metagenome (GOLD analysis project Ga0207667, IMG submission 184301) | Corn rhizosphere microbial communities from Kellogg Biological Station, Michigan, USA - KBS Corn C5-2 (SPAdes) (version 2) | ecosystem: Host-associated > Plants > Roots > Rhizosphere > Soil ...
CGCCTGGTTAGCATCTCCCGCGATAAGGTCTTCGATAGCAGCAGGATCGATGCCCGCATTGCGCGCCAACAGCCGCCTCACCACATGGGCCAGCAGGTCGTCCGGACGGATAGAGCTAAGACCGCCTCCATATTTCCCAATAGGGGTACGGACGGCGTCGATGACATATACTTTGTTCATAGATAATATTTTAAACTCAGCCGCCGCAAGTTAAGGTTTTCCCCCATCTGTGTAATTCTTTCCACTTCCTCACGGCCATAGGCTACCTAATCACAACATAATCAAAGCCTTTTGGCTGGCATTATTTTCACAGTACGTCTGTAAAAAGACCATACTATGATCCGTAAATCCAGCACAAATCAGCTCCATCGATACGACCATCTGATCCCTCCCATGAAAAAAGCCTTGAAGTTTACGGCCCGGGCTACCTGGTTTTTGATGAAGACGCTCGTAAAGGCGGCATTTTATCTTCCAGTCATTATGAGCCGGACCGATGAGCATGAGCCACCGGCATCTACGCCGAAACCTCCCCGCATGCCTTCTCCCGCGACGGCATTTCCTGCGCCTTGAATGGCCCTGGCCGGTCCGAATGGCCCGCTGCAAAAAATAGTTGTCTAAAAATTTGACTCTTACCCTACGTCATAGCCTATGTTTGTCGGGTGAAAAAGCATTATTCCGTCAAAAAGCTGGCCAGCCTGGCCGGCGTCAGCGTACGTACCCTGCACCTGTACGACGAGATAGGATTACTAAAACCTTCCGTCCGGACAGAGGCCGGCTACAGGCTCTATGAGGAGAAAGAGCTGCTGCGTCTGCAACAGATACTCTTTTATAAAGAGCTGGACTTCCCGCTAAAGGACATCGAAGACATTTTGGACGACCCCGGTTTTGACAGGATCAGGGCGCTGGAAAGTCATCGTGCTGCACTGCTGGCCAGAAAAGACAGGATCGACAACCTGCTCACCACCATCGACAAAACAATTCAACACTTAAAAAAAGGAGATGTTATGCTATCGCATGAAGAGCTTTACGAGGGACTGCCAAAGGAGAAGGCGGAAGGATGGCGTAAGGAGGCCCGGGAAAAATGGGGCAAGGACGCCGTCGAAAGATCCGAAATGCAATTACTGACCATGCCCCGCGAGGACCTGGCAGAATTAAAGACCGCCTTTGTGGACAATTGGAAAAAGCTGGCCATGCTGAGCCATCGTGATCCTGCCAGTCCCGAAGTACAGGAAGCTGTACAGCTGCATTACCGGCATATACGTCAATTCTGGGGGCGGCAAATGAACCCGATCCACAATGAGTCTACTGTCGGTGCTTCCGGCAAAGAACCTCCGGTTCTTTCTGCTTACAAATGTCTGGGCGAAATGTACACGCAGGACGAACGCTATACCGTCATCGACGGCCAGCCTAATCCCGCTTTTGCAGAATTTCTCTGTAAGGCCATCAACCATTTTGTGGAGCGGCAGCAATGATCAATACGGTGGTGCCACATTCGGTCCCAACAGCGACTTACCTACTTTTTTGTCAAGGCGCTGTGCCGAATCCAGGTGTTGTTGCAGCATTGCCACATTCCTTTCTGCAAAGGACTTGATATCAGGGTCATTTGCATTCTTAGCCGCCTTCTCAAACTCGCTGATGTCATCTTTATGATCCTTTACCATCAGCCTGATATAGCTGCGGTCAAATTCCAGCCCATGCTTTTTCATCAGGTCGTCCCGCTCCTTTTTCTGATCATTGGAGACGGAGTCCGGTAGCACGATGTGCTTGCCCAGGGCCAACGATCGCAGTGTATCGGCACCCATGCCGTGGTCCCGTACCATCATCGTCCCAAAGTCCTTTACTCCCGGGTGAGCTGCATGCGTCATCGCCATCTTGCCCAGTTGGACCTCCATCATGCCACCACTGTAAGCCTTGACCAGGAATGCCGCATCTTGCTTGGAAGGCACAGCTGTCGACGAGTCGGTAACGGATTTTTGTTTTTGAAGGCTGTCGGCATTGGCGTTGTTTTCTTTTTCAGCCTGTTTTACGCTGTCTGCACCGGAGTTATTACGACAGCCGGCGGCGACCAGGAATATCAACCCCAGCCCCAGGCCGGATAGGCATATGCTTTTCATTGGTTTTTAAATAGCTGATCTCAAAAGACATACCATGCCCTGACAGGCCTGGCACAAGGTTTTAAGCTATCTCCTTCGGTTTATTTCTTTCGAGAAACAGGTCATAATACACCTGCACGCGCATCCAGTATTCGGCGGGAATGTTCAACAATTTTTCCAATTTTAAGGCCATCGAAGCGCTGACATGCCTCTTGCCATGAAGCAGCTCGCTCAAATGGCCAGGCTTTATACTGAGCAGGGCTGCAAAGGCAGTTTTTTTAATCTCACGCGCTTCCAGCTCGTCAAGCAAAATCTCCCCAGGGTGCAAAGCAACATCTGTCTGAATTTCCCTACCACGTGAGCTAAGCACCCTATAATTATTTTGTTGCATATAAAATATTGAATTACTGATAGTGATTGGTGAGATCATGTATCGTGATAATCTCTGAAACTGTTACTACATTATCCTTATCCACTGCCAGGATCAGCCTGTAGCTATAGTCCACTCTTACGGAATAAAATCCTTTCAGATCACCTTTTAATGCTTCGAAATTCAAGCCACGCTGGGCTTTTATATCCTTCAGGCTGTCCGCATATTTCAGCTTTAGGACGGTCTTTTTGAATTTAAGGATAACATCGCTGCTATACCTGGGCTTCCCAGCTACAGGCCTGCCTTCAAAGATCTTTTCCAGGTATGTATTCTTGAATTGTATCAGCATGGAGCAAAGGTCTGATACGAATAAACGCGCCCGGCAAGAATCTTTTACCAAAAATAGGTAATTTTTAGGATTTACCAAATTTTGGTAATTCCATCTTTTGCTCCACCCCTTCATATTCTTTAAACAGGCGCTGCAATGGCCCTGCTCCCGGCAGATGCCCTTTTTGATACTGCCCGATGACAACCGCTGTCCTTGTCAGTTTGAGCATAGTATGAAGATCTTTCACCGTCAGCGCTTTCTCATCGATGCGGACCAGCAGCGCATGATGATCCGCCGTCAGTACCCGATAGGCCGTATCGCTGGCCGCGATCAATCGCTCCATCTTCCCGCGAAGGACAGAATCCTTGATATCTTTTATATGCTCCCTGGCGGAAGAGTAGTAGGAGCTGTTCTTGTAGTCATAGCTGTCAAAGGCTTTGGTCGAGTCGCCACGGCGTTCCGGCAATTGGTTTAGCCGGGATTCCAATTCTGTCAGGCTGGGATCACTTTTTACCAGCAGCGGTTCTCCCTCGGTCATACCCACACATAGACACATTTCAATATTTCACTGAAAGCCGCTCCCAGCAAGGGCTGTGTGCATAACTTAGTGCATAATGGGTGCATAACATAAAGAAAAAAAATTTGGATTTGGGGTATTCGCTATCGTATCTTAGAAGTAGAAATTGAGATGCAGAAATCAATCAAATGAAAGAAGCAAATCAATCGAGAAGTGGAAGTCTGTAAAAAGATGGAAACGACTCACAGGAGCATCGGGTCAGTACGTATAACAACGAAAGTTGAAAATACCGAAAAAGACTTGATGCTTCTTTCTTTTACCGCACACTCCCCGTATCAAAATCGTACACTCTCCCATGCCCATCACCACCTAATAGTTTAATAACCAACACGCTATTATTCCGGCACTTTTTTGGCCCCTCTTGAGCGTAACCGCTGCAGCTATGTTCAAAAACTATATCCGCATCGCCTGGCGCAATCTCCGGAAGAGCAGGACCTCCTCCATTATCAATATTGCCGGCCTTGCCACCGGCATGGCCATTGCCATCGTCATTGGGCTATGGATCTTCGACGAGCTTTCCTTCGACCATTATCACACACGCCACAGCCACATTGCCCAGGGTATGATCACACAGACCACCCCGGACGGGTCCTTTACAGGCTCCGTCGTCTCCATGCCGCTGGGCCAGGCATTTAAGACCCAGTACGGCGAGCTCTTCACAAAGGTCGCCCGTATGAGCATTCCTTATGACCAGCTGATCGCCTATGATGACAAAAAACTGATGGCCAATAGCGCCTGGGCCGATAAAGAGCTGCCCGAGATGTTCACATTCCGGATGCTGAAAGGCTCCATTGCCGCCGCCGACGACCCTTCCACCGTCCTCATCTCTCAATCCCTCAGCGACGCATTATTCGGCAGCTCCGACCCTATCAATAAATCCATTCTCGTAGGAAACAACATCCGATTCAACGTCGGTGGAGTATACGAGGATCTTCCAAAAAACACCACACTGGCGGACCTCAAGGTCGTGATGCCCTGGTTCAGTAAGGAAAACAGCTATTATAACAAGAACACCGAATGGGACGACCACAATGGTTACATCTATGTCGAACTGGCCCCCGGCGTCACCGCCGAACAAGCCACGGCACGGATAAAAAGCCTGCCCACATCACAGATCAAAGGCTGGAAGGAAGAAGCCCTGGTCTATCCCCTGGACAAAGCCCATCTGTATAATAAATTCGCGAAAGGGCGGGCGGATGGCGGCCGGATCCAGTTCGTCTGGCTCTTTGGCATCATCGGCGCCTTTGTCCTGCTCCTGGCCTGTATCAACTTCATGAACCTTTCCACCGCGCGCAGCGAAAAAAGGGCCAAGGAAGTTGGTATACGAAAAACAGTCGGGTCCCTAAAAAGGCAATTGGTGGCCCAGTTCCTCAGCGAGTCGGTGCTTATTACACTGCTGTCCTTCCTATTGTCCATAGCGCTGGTGGAAGCCTCCCTGCCGTTTTTCAACTCCATCTCGGCCAAAGAAATGACGATGCCCTGGACCAATGGCTGGTTCTGGATGCTGTCGATAGGCTTTGTTCTTTTGACAGGCATCCTCGCCGGCAGCTATCCCGCCTTCTATCTTTCCCGCTTCGACCCTGTACAGGTGCTGAAAGGTACCTTCAAGGCAGGCCGTTATGCGTCCATGCCGCGGCAGATATTGGTGGTGCTCCAATTCACCGTGTCCCTGACCCTGATCATCGGCACCGTCATTGTCTTCAGACAGATCAGCTATGCAAAAGACCTTCCGGTCGGATACAACCGTGACGGCCTGGTCACCGTGCCGATGAACACCCCCGACATATACAATCATTTTGGCGCTCTTAGCCAGGAGATCATGGAACAGCAGCTTGCATCCAGCGTTGCCCGCTCTTCCATGAAGCCTACGGGCTTTAACAACAATAACGAACTGTATTGGAGAGGAAAAAGGCCCGACCAGGAATCCATCTTCTTCCGTAATGTCAATGTCAGTCGTGAATTCGGAGCGACGGTGAAATGGCAGATCGTCCAGGGCAGGGATTTTAGCATCGACTATCCCAGCGACAGCACAAGTATGATACTCAATGAAGCGGCGGCAAAAGTCATCGGCATCAAAGATCCCATTGGCCAAACCATGACCATGTGGGGCACGAAATACACCGTCATCGGCGTCGTCAAAAATATGATCACCAACTCGCCCTATGAGAGGATCGAACCCGCCGTATTTATGGGGACGCCTTATTATAATCATATCATCATCCGCCTCCGCCCCGGCCTTCCAACCAGCAAGGCGCTCGCCGGCCTGGAAACCCTCTTTAAAAAATATAATCCCGGCAGCCCTTTCCTGTATAGCTTCACCGACGACGAATATGCCCGGAAATTCCAGACAGAACAACGCATCGGCAACCTGGCATCCGTCTTCACCTCACTGGCGATCTTTATTTCCTGTATCGGACTCTTTGGCCTGGCCTCCTTTGTAGCCGAGCAGCGCACCAAGGAGATCGGCGTTCGTAAGATCTTGGGCGCCGGCGTCTTTACCCTGTGGGGCCTGCTATCCAGAGATTTCCTCAAACTGGTGGCCATCTCCTTTTGCATCGCTATGCCTCTGGCCTGGTATGCCATGCACAAATGGCTGATGAGCTATAACAATCGTACCGACATCTCCTGGTGGATCTTTGCAGCCTCCGGTACAGGTCTGTTATTGATCACGCTGGCAACGGTGAGCTTCCAGTCACTAAAGGCGGCTACCATGAGCCCTGTGAAGAGTTTAAGAACCGAGTGAGAGACTCGTCGGCCGATAGGCCGGCCGTACCCGACCAAGTCACACCGCAATCAAAAAAGCAGTTATGCTAAAAAGCTATTTTACTGTCGCCTGGCGCAACATCACCCGCCACAAAGTATACGCCACCATCAACACACTCGGTCTTGCCCTGGGCATCACCTGCTGTATCTTTATCTTCCTCTGGGTCAGGGACGAAAAAGGCATCGATAACTTCCACGCCAACGGCAAGGACCTTTATACCGTATATCAGAGAGTGACCTACAACGGGCGGGCAAACGGCAACTATCAGACGCCAGTACGCATCGACACCAATCATTTCACATTTTTATTAAAGGATATAAGCAAGGCTGTACCCGAAGTAAAGAGCTTTGCCCTGTATGTCCCGGGCTATATTTTACCCTGGGGTCATGCCGAGACCTTCCAGGTGGGTGACAAGCTGGTCAAGCTCGAAGGTTCACGCGCCGGAGAGAATTTCTTCAACATGTTCAGCTTCCCCCTGCTCGAAGGAACCCCTTCCACTGCGCTAAAGGATATATACGGCATCGCCATCTCCCGCAAAATGGCGGGCATCTTCTTTGGCAGTCCGCATGCCGCCATGGGAAAGACCCTGCGTTTTGAGAACTCCATTAACTTCACCGTATCCGCCGTATTCGAAGACCTCCCTCTCAACAATACTTTCAAGTTCGACTACCTCATCGGCTGGGACGCGCAGAGAGCACTACACATCGAGGGTGCTACCAATGACATACGCAGCTATATCCAGCTTCAGGCAGGCGCCGACCCACAGCTGGCCGAAACAAAGATCAACCAATACCTCCGTACCCAGCTGGGGCCGCAGCCGAAAGGTCTCGACTTCCATGCCGGGCTGCAGCCATTCCATGAACAATACCTGCACAGCGTCTTTGAGAATGGAGTACCGGCCACCGGCAGGATCCAATATGTACGCATATTCGGAAGCGTGGCCATCTTTATCCTCCTCATTGCCTGTATCAATTTCATGAACCTTGCCACCGCCCGCTCCGTACGCCGCGCCAGGGAAGTAGGACTGCGCAAAGTCGTGGGTTCTACCAGGGCGCATCTCATCGGGCAGTTCTTTGGAGAGTCCCTGCTTTTCGCTGTCCTTGCCATGGCGGTATCCATATTGCTGCTGGCCCTGCTGCTGCCCGCCTTTAATAATTTTACGGAGAAGCATATCAGTCTTCCGCTGGCACAGCCTGCGTTCTGGCTCGGCCTGGCGGGCATCGCCCTCGCCACCGGAATAGTTGCCGGCAGCTATCCAGCCCTGTATCTTTCCTCGCTGCAACCCATCCGCACCTTAAAAGGCATCTTCCGATTCACCCGGGGAGCCATCTGGTTCAGAAAAGGGCTCACCATATTCCAGTTCGTGCTGAGCATCGTGCTGCTGATCGCCACCATCGTCATTGTCCGCCAGACACGTTATGTACAAAATACGAATCTCGGATACGATCGTGACAATCTCATTTATATCCGCATCGAAGGGCAGCTGTCCAAAATAGAAAAATACCAGCTCTTCAAACGCGAGGCAACCGGCATGCCGGGGATCAGGCTGATAGACCGCAGTACGGAGACGCCGCACTCCATGGACTTTGAGGCATATGACCCTATTAAATGGGAAGGGCAGCCGAAAAATGTCAACATCGGGTTCAAACCCGCCAGCGTAGGGTTCGACTTTATAGATCTGATGAACCTGAAGACCGTACAAGGTCGTCCCTTCTCCCGGAATATCCCCACCGACTCCGCCGATGCGTTTATGGTGAATGAGACGGCCGTAAAACAAATGGGGATGAAGGATCCCATCGGCAAATGGGTGTCCGCCTGGAACAAGAAGGGACATATTATTGGCGTGCTGAAGGATTATCACACCGGCTCGATGCACGAGCCTATCAAACCCGTGATACTGGATGTAAAGGAGTTCGAATACTTTGGGGTTATTATGGTGCGTACTTATCCCGGACAGACGCCTCAGGCGCTGGCCAGCCTGGAGAAAGTGTACAGGTCCATCAACCCCGGCTTTGCATTTGCCTATCAGTTCGTCGACGAGGAATACAGGAAAATGTATCTCAGCGAGCAGGTGACCTCCCGACTATCCGTATTGTTTGCGGTCCTGGCTATCATCATTTCCTGCCTGGGTCTGCTGGGCCTTGTCATGTTCGCCGCCGGGCAAAGGGTAAAAGAGATAGGCATACGAAAAGTGCTGGGCGCGTCACTGAGCCAGATCATCGGGCTGTTCGCAAAGGATTTTCTGCAGCTGGTGCTGATCGCATTCCTGATCGCAGGCCCTCTCGGATGGTATGCGATGAATTCGTGGCTACGCGATTTTGCCTACAGGGTAAGCATCTCGTGGTGGATCTTCGGCCTGTCGGGCGCTGTGGCCTTGCTGATAGCATTGCTGACCGTGAGCCACCAGGCCCTGCGGGCGGCGACGGCCAATCCGGTAACCAGCCTCCGCTCAGAGTAGCTTTGGCCGACAAAATATTTCGCCCCGCAGAACGTTTAATTACAACGTGAGATCCTTTATCTTTTTATGCACCTTATGGCTGACCAGCCACAGTCTGATAGCACAGTATCTGCCGCCGGATACTACCAATTTCCCTTATCTGCGCCGCCGGATAAAAGAGCAGACCCTGTATCTCCAGCTGATTCCATCCATCCCGATTACGGCATCCACTACAATGATCGCGGAATGATCTACGAATCCATCAAGGAATACGACAAAGCCATGAGTGATTTCAACAAAGCCGTCGAATTAGGCTATTTGGAAGCTAAGTCCCATCGTGACCTGCTGAGATCTTCCTTGCGCAAGTGATCCTCGCCGGGCGCGTCGCCCAAAAAAAGAGGCCGCCTCGTAGAGACAGCCTCGATCTGACGCATTTGTCAGCAGATTATTTTTTGGATCGGTTCGGCTAATAGACATTGGCCGAAGGTGTCCATGATTTATCTGTAGATTGCATGAATACCTCCTTTTTATTTGGTGAACACTAAAGTTACGAAAATATGGCCGTTATCCTCCCGCTCCATATAATTACATTTGGATAATTTTAACAATAAATAATACGACATGTCTGTGATGATCGCCCTCCTATTGGTCTGTCTCGTGCTGTCTGTCATTACCGTTGTGCTTGTTACCCGATTTACCGCTGAATTTGGCAGGATCGATCGGCTCATTCGGGATGAATTCAGCCGCAGCAGGGAAGAAAGCTATAAAACATCCAGGAGCGCCCGGGAAGAATTGGAAAGCAGGCTCGAAAGGATCAGGGCCAGCACGGAAAGCCATCTGGAGAAGATCAGGGCCACGCTGGAAGGCAGCCTCGATAAGACCCGCGCCACGATGGAAAACAATATGGAGAGAACCCGGCAGACTTTGGAGAGCAAGCTAAAGGCCTTACAGGACGACAACGCCAAAAAGCTCGAAGAGATGAGAGCCACCGTGGATGAAAAGCTTCAATCCTCTGTCGAAAAAAGGTTTAACGACTCCTTCAAGCTCATCAGCGACAGGCTCGAACAGGTACACAAAGGACTGGGAGAAATGCAGACGCTCGCATCCGGCGTCGGTGATCTTAAAAAAGTGCTCACCAATGTCAAGACCCGCGGCAATCTGGGAGAGATACAGCTGGGCGCCATCCTCGAGGAGATATTTGCCGCCGATCAATACGAGCATAACGCCATCGTCAAGCCGGGCAGCCAGGAAAGGGTTGAATATGTCATAAAGCTTCCAGGGAGGAATGACGACAATCGATCCCTGTTGCTGCCGATAGATTCCAAATTTCCGAATGAAGATTATCAACGGCTGCTGGAGGCATACGACAATATGGCCGGTCTCGACCCAAAACAAGCGGATGCCATTGGCAAACAGTTCGAAGCCGCCGTGAAAAAGAGCGCCAGGGACATCCGGGAAAAGTATATAAATCCTCCCATCACAACAGACTTCGCCATCCTGTTCGTTCCCACGGAAGGATTGTACGCCGAGATCTTGCGGCGTGCAGGGTTATTCGAGACGCTGAGAAGAGATTTTAAAGTGACGGTGGTCGGCCCGACAAACCTGGTTGCCTTCCTCAACAGCCTGCAGATGGGATTTCGGACCCTGGCCATTGAAAAGCGTTCCAGCGAGGTCTGGGAGATCCTGGGCGCCGTCAAGACGGAGTTTGGAAATTTCAGCGTCATACTGGACAAGACCCGGAAGAAATTGCAGGAGGCGACTAATACTATCGACCGGGCAGGAGTCCGCACAAGGGCCATCGAGCGACAGCTTAGAAAAGTCCAGGAGCTGCCACAAGAAGATGCAGCAGCATTATTAGGAGCGGCGCTGGATATGGAGTCGGAACAAATACAGGACGAGGAGGAGGAAGAATGATCACTTCACCACCAGCCACGTATACCCTTCCGCCGGCAGGGTCACCGTCACTTCCGCTTCGGAGAGTCCATTCAGCTTGTATAGCTGTGGCGTCCCTTCCCGCTGGCCGATCGATGCCTGTCCCGTAAGTCCGGTATAATACAAAGGCAGCCGTATCTTACGCGTAATCGGCTGCTTCAGGGGATTGAACAGCAGCACAAGACCTTTTACCGCGCCTACCGCATTCACATGCATCCACCCATCCCAGTCCCTGCCGTCGGCCCTGCGCAGATGTATAATATCCGCATTGAGTATATCGCGGTAGCGTTTGTACCAGTCCACTACCTGCACCACCCGCAGACGGGTCTCTTCCGTATCATATAGTCTTGGCCCGCGGTAACAGGCTTGCACACCCGCGCCATAGTACTGCATCATCAATTGCTCATAATCCTTCAGATGATCCTGAAGCGGTTCCAAAATGGCTTCCGGCCCTCCTCCCTGGTATTTTGTCAAAGGCACAAATCCCCAGCTCATGGAAGGAGTCTTTTCCCACAGCCCGTCAAAGATATTCTGCCTGTTGAGGATCATCTGATGGTCGCGGGGAAGAGAGAAGTTCACCTCCCTGTAGCCAAGCGCGATCTTATTGGTTCCGTCCAGCAAATACCAGTCGGGAGCATTGATATAGATGCCGCGCTGGTTACACCAGTGATAAAGCCCTTTTTGCAATTCCATCTGCGCCCACTGTGAATCATCGAGCCCCTTGTGCCCCGGATGTTTGGTAGAGGCGCATACATCTCCGGGATAGGGACCGTCATTCTCGAATATATCGAACCCCGTTGCCGTAAAAAATTTCTTTAACCGTGCAAGATAACCCAGCCCCCATTTACTGCCCAGACAGGGAGCATGCCCAAAGAAAGCCGCCTTATCGGGCAGCCCCGTGGCCGGATCGATCACGTCATCTTCATCGCTGATCCTTCGACTGCTGAACAGGCTGTATCCGCCGATACGAATGCCTTTACTATGCGCATAATCCGCCAGGTCCCGCCATCGGCGAAGGTTGGCGGCGCTGGTATCTTCCAGGTTACAATGACTGCCAAAGCTGAGGATCACCGCTTCATAGCCCGTAGCGGCACATTGTTCCACCGCCGTCCGCACCTGGTCGTCGTTCTGGCTTACCAGGTGTAGAAAGATGGGGTTCTCCGTTGTCCACGGGGCCACAGTTCGGTACATATGACGAATGGCCAGCCCTCTTCTCTCCCTGTCGTACGTATCGATCAGCAGCTCGTGCGTGCGCACTGAATTAAAGCTTCCTCCATTGACCAGGTCGATGCCCGTCACTTTCTCAGGATAGACCTCCGCTACGCAAGGCGTGTGAAGATCGTAGTTCACCTGCGAAGTATAGCTGGTGTCGGCCTGCCAGTGCAGGGTCTGATCGCTGATGTCGTAACGCATGGAATTGTTGAAAGCATAGTTCGTCTCAAAATAAATGCCGTGCTGGACCGCGAGCTTGTCCTCCTTGCCTACGACAGCGCTTTCTTCTTCCACAACACCCAGTATCTCATTCTTCAGACGACCGACCTTTACCGTCCGCCCGCTCTTATTATCTATGGAGACCCATTTTACGATAAGGGGTATGCCATCGTATAGTTCATAATGCACATCTACCGAAATTCCTTTGAGTGCCGGCAGCACAGATGCATAATGCATCGTCAGGGATATGCCCATAGCACGGGTCTTACGTGCCGCCCAGCCCACAGGCTTCCATAAAAGATAGGGTTTTAAGAGACCTGCTTCCAGGCTCTGGTATTGGAAGGCAGCATTGGCATGGAGGTCTTGTAGCCACTCCGGCAGGAAGTAAGCATTCTCTGATTCACCGGCAGCGCCACCTACGGCATATTCCACTCCGTCCAGGGTAATGCTTGCTTCGGGCTTTACGGAGCGCAGCAGCTGCTGTCCATTGCTCATATTGCGATAGTCGAAGCAGACGGCATCCGGCAGAAGGGAAAATGACCGCCGGACCAGCCCGTTGAAGAGGATGATCTGTTTGCTGTCAGCGGTGCGATAGACAGCTGCTTTCGTGGCGCCTTCCCGGCCAGTACCTGTTCTATTGTCGGAGGACTGAACAAGCCAGTCGCCCTGATAAGGTTGATCGAGGGCGGGGGTCCAGATGGGAAGGTCACCCAGGGATGAGCTCGGTTGGTATGGCTCGCCCAGCGATTGGCCGTAGGCGGTAGTGCAAAAGTACAGGCAGCAGGTTAGTAAGAGGTGTTTCATTCCCCAATAATAGGGAATTTCCAGGGCTAAAACATCGCCTTCTGCACCATCCCGTCATCATTACCCAAAGGCGGCAGGTCCGGATATGTATAGGGTGCATTCTTTGGCTGGCCGTCCGGCCGGGGAGTGCGTCCCCGTATGCTGAACACCGGCACCGGCACTATCTGGTCCGAAGGCATCTCATAATCCAATATCTTCTGCATCTTTTCGTCCGTCAGGTCCGGCTTTAGCCATTCCTCCTCCATCTCCTTTGGCAGGAACAGCGGCATCCGAAAAGCGTTGGCGCCTCCATTGTGTATCTGCCGCATCACTTCATTCCCCGCACGGGTGATCAGGGTAAACATCCCTCTTACCTCCCCTGTCTCAGGATCAGACGGCAGCTTGGTATTATAATGGTATAGTCCCGGAATGCAAAACATATCTCTGCCCTTCAAAGTCACGTGATACGGCACCTTGTTCTTCCATCCTTTGATCTCGCGGTGCTCATAAATACCTGTCACGGGAATAAGGCAGCGCTTTTTCCGTATCCTGTTCCAGAAGCTGCGTTTGTCTTCGAGTATCTTCTCGCTTCGGGCATTGACCATGGATTTACGCATGGCCTTGATCTTTTCGGGGGTATCCATATATTCGGCGATGATGCCCCATTCAAAGTGTTTCCGGTGATAAAGGCCATCCTCCAGCGTGATGACGGGGTATCGGTTATGGCCAAGCGCCAGGAAATGCATGCCCATGTCCAGATCGAAATTGATCTCCCCGTCGTGGGTAAGGTCGGGGAAGTAATTATCTATCAGCTGCAAGGCAGAATAAAAAGCGATGTCGAGACACATATAAGGTTGTTTCAATACTGTTCGATGGTCTCGAAAGGTATCATATCCTCTTCGTGGCCATGGCTAAATTTAATAAATAGTTCCCCAAACTCCTCGTATAATCCCGCCTGTATTTCACCGCCTTCGTTCCGCGTCCTCCAGTTGGGGTGATGCCGATTGATATAGTGACGGATCTTCTGCTGATAGGTCGTTGGCGGCTTCCAATCCACTCCTTTTTTGGCAGCATAAAAGACCTTGTATCCCAAAGGCTGTCCTGCCGCAATGCTCAATTTTTCCAGATGCCCGGGTATAGCAGCGTCATACAGGAACGCATTTCCATCCCGTTGCAGCGCTGTCATATGTTGTTCTGCCAGCACTCTCTCTTTTTCTTCGTATCCCCGTATCAGAAAGGCAGCTTTTAACCGCGCCTCCATCCCTCTTCGAAAGGTCTGCCGGACAAACCATCGCTTGCCTTTGTCAACCTGGTCCTTGAGAAGCCCCTTGGTAAGTAATGGGAATGGATTATACATACACCCCAATGTACGACATTTTACCGCGCCACCCCCCGGACGGCCTGGTCCACCCGCCCCTGCCTCACATCCCTGGCTCCCGCAGGCCGTACCCCCACCGCCCGCATCAGCGACCCTTCCCCATATCGCCGCTTGATAGAATCTATCGACTGGTAGAGGTTGATCATTTCCTGTGTATCCTCATACAGCTTGATCTGATAATTGCCCGGCACCAGACGGGTGAAACGTATCCCCAGCAGCCGTATCAGCAGGCGGCGGTCATACAGCTTATCGAATATCTCCTGCGCCGTCTGCAGCAGCACCAGGTCGGCGCTCGTATAGTCGATCGTCTTTTGTTTTACTACCGTGTCGAAATTCGAATAACGCAGCTTCACCGTCACGCAGCCCGTCAGCTTATCCTGCTTGCGTAGTTCGAATCCGATGGACTCCGTCATACGCACCAGCTCCGCATGAAGGAACTTCAGATTGATCGTATCTGTCTCGAAGGTCCGCTCGGTAGAAATAGATTTCTGTTCCCGGTAAGGTATGATCGGGCTCTCGTCCAATCCATTGGCCTTTCGCCAGAGGTCGATACCATTCTTGCCCAACAGCGTCTCCATCATTTCAATGGGTATCTCGCTGAGCGTCCGGATCGTCTCCACACCTCGCCGGACCAGTTTGTACGCCGTCTCCTTCCCAATGCCCGGCAGCTTGGCGACAGACAGCGGTGCGATGAAATTCTTCTCTTCTCCAAAGGGGATCTCGATCTGTCCGTTTGGCTTTACTTCGTTGGTCGCCACCTTGCTGATGAGCTTGTTGCTGGCAAGACCATACGAGACGGGCAACCCGCTTTCTTTCAGCACTCTGTCCCTTAACTCACGGGTAAACAGGCTGCACCCGAAGAACTTATCCATTCCTGTGAGGTCTATATAAAACTCGTCGATGGATGCCTTCTCGAACAGCGGGACATTGTCTTGAATGATGTCTGTGACAATACGCGAGTGTTTGGAATAGGACTCCATGTCACCACGGATGACAATGGCTTCCGGGCACAGGCGACGGGCCAGCTTCATCGGCATGGCGCTGTGAATACCAAACCTTCTGGCCTCATAGCTGCAGGCAGCCACCACTCCCCTGTCGCCTGCTCCTCCGACCAGCAGAGGTTTACCTTTCAGGCGTGAATTTTTTAAACATTCGACAGACACGAAAAAAGCATCCAGGTCAAAATGTGCAATATGCCGCTTATCATATGTGATCATAAATTTTCTTTTTTGGGCGTGCCCCGCCGGCTGCCGCCGGCCGGGCCGGGCTGTCCGCAGTGCACGGCACTTTGCAGGCCTTCGTCGAAGCTGCTTCGTCACGCTTCTCCTCGGTCGTAACCTTCGCGCTGCTCGGTTATCCCTCACGCGGTCCGTTGCCGTATCCCCACCTTTTCCATTTTTACCACCTCGATACTATACACCCCAAACTCCACCACCACCTTACCCATGATCTTATAAAACCCTGCCTTCGGCGGATGAGCCGCATGCACCTGCGGAAAGTGCACCGTGTCGATCCAATCCTTGTTCACGTCCAAAAACGTCCCAAAACTCATCGTCTCGCCTTTGACAGTACGCACCGGCTTGTGGGTGATATGATAGGCCAGTACCGTGACAGTCCGCCCTGAATAAGCCGGCAGGTCCCGTGCGGTGAGATAGCGCGATAAGTCATCGTCTACCAGCACAAAAGGATCATGCACCGGAAAACCCAATAGCTCTACCTCATCGTAGATATCATCCAGCTCATACACCGGAAGATCGGGCAGCGTCAGGATCATAGGAGACTCTTTAAATAAAGGCTGGTGAGCAGGTATCAAAGCCCGGCTGGTCTTTTGTACAAAATCCCCTTCCCACAATAGCTGCTTCTTACTCCTCCCCGTGCAGCGCAGGGCGCCCACCCGGATGAGTGTCTCCAACGGCTCCGCCGTGATACCCGTCCGCTCAATAAAGTCAGTCAGATGCAAATAAGCCCCCCCCACTCGCCGTTCTTCCAATATCCTGTCAATGATCGACTGGTCCAGCCCCTTGATATGGACAAAACCTACATAGGCGTCCTCTCCGTCGATATTCGTGAAGGCATCGCTGTTATTGATACAGGGCGGGTGCACCTTTGCGCCCGTTTTCATGAGCTCATAGAAATACAGCTCCCGGCTATAGAAACCGCCAAAATTGTTGATCACCGCTACGGCAAACTCCATCGGATAATACGTCTTTAAATATAAGCTCTGATAGCTCTCCACTGCAAAGCTTGCCGAATGCGCCTTGCAGAAGCTAAAGTCTGCAAAGCTTTCGATCTGTCGCCATACTTCTTCAATAGTCGCTTCCGGATATCCAAAACCCCTGCAGTTAGTAAAGAACCGCTCTTTCAGCTGTATAAGGTGTTTCTTACCACGGTATTTCGTGCTCGTGGCCCGTCGCAGCAGGTCCGCATCCGCCATGTCCATACCCGCCCAATAATGCGCTACCTTCAACACGTCTTCCTGGTATACCATCACACCATAGGTTTCCCCGAGCAGCTCTTTCAGCTTGGGATGCAGGTATTCGAACTTGTCGGGATGATGGAATCTATAGATGTATTGCTGCATCATCCCGCTCCTTCCAACCCCTGGCCGGATGATCGAACTGGCTGCCACCAGCGTCCTGTAATCGTCACAATGCAGTTTCTGTAACAGATGCCTCATCGCAGGACTCTCGATATAAAAACAGCCGATAGTATTTACATTCCTGATCTGCGACTTGACGCGGGGGTCGTTCTTGAACTTCTGTACCTCATGTATGTTAATATCGATACGCTTATTCCGGCGCACCCAATGGATACATTCCTTGATATGTCCCAGGCCCCGCTGACTCAATACATCCAGCTTGAACAGACCGATGTTCTCCGCCGCGAACATATCCAGCTGCGCCGTCGCAAAGCCCTTCGGAGGCATATATACGGCACACCAGCTCGACAGCGGCTCCTCGCTGATCAGTATGCCTCCCGCATGTATGCTCATATGGTTAGGGAAATTCTGTAACAGCTTCCCATATTGCAGTATTGTCCGCTGGATATTCCCCTCCTCTTTCTTTTTCATAAAATTCTCTCCTCGTGCATCTCCATTGTAATACCCCTTCTCAGCCAGCAGGTCGATCTCCTCCTTTGGCAGGCCAAATACCTTCCCCAGCTCCCTTATGATCGCATTGTACTGAAAGGTCGAATAGCTGCCCAATAGCGCCACATGCTGTTTCCCGTAGCGTTTGAATAAATAGTCTATCACTTCGTCCCTGTCAAGGTAACTGAAGTCAATGTCGAAATCCGGCGGGCTGCTTCGATGTGGGTTGAGAAATCTCTCGAAGTACAGGTCCAACTCGATGGGATCCACATCCGTGATCTGCAGACAGTACGCCACCACCGAGTTAGCTCCCGAACCCCGGCCTACATGATAAAAACCTCTGCTTGCTGCATACCGTATCATATCCCAAGTGATGAGGAAGTATGCATTAAACCCCATCTGGTCGATGATCTGCAGCTCATTTTTCAACCGTTGCTCTGCCTTCTTATTCTTCATCCCATATCGCATGAGGAGGCCTTCCAGTGCCAGCTTTCGTAACAGTTCCCGATCATCCTCCTGGGAAGAGCTGAATACCTTCTTGTTCTTATCCTTCCCGAACTCTATCGTGATATCACAACCATCCATCAGCCTGTACGTGTTCACAATAATGGATGGGTATTGCTGGAAAGCCTCAATGACCTCCCTCTGACCCTTGAAATATTCGTCTACGCCTGCTTGCTCTTCCACAGGCAATTTGGAGAGGAGCACGTTCTTATCGACTGCTCTTAGCAATCGGTGCAAATTATAATAGACCTTGTTCTGATAGGTCACCGGCAATCTTGCCACCAGCTTTTCACCATAACGCTCCACCGGCAGACGCACCAGTTTCAATACCTCCGCTGGCAATACCCCTATATATTCATTGTCCAGCAGTTCTTCCGGCAGGCGACTGCCCAATGGATAGATGACAAAAACATCCGTTAATGCCTCCGGATGTTCCGGAAAATCTTTTTTCTCCAGTATATGTTCCGAAAGGAACTCATTGATCCACCGGAATCCCCGGTTATTCCTTGCTAAAAGAATATACAGCAGGCGGCAGCCGTTACGGATCTCAACCCCCAAAACAGGTTTTATACTCTTCTCCCGGCAGTATTGTACGAAATCCCATACATCACAGGTTGTGTTGATGTTGGTCAGCGCCATCGCCCGTACTCCTTTTTCCGCT
>Ga0207667_10003899_pt1 | contig 18345 bp, 14 predicted proteins | sample KBSCornC52_FD_184301 | JGI IMG/M metagenome (GOLD analysis project Ga0207667, IMG submission 184301) | Corn rhizosphere microbial communities from Kellogg Biological Station, Michigan, USA - KBS Corn C5-2 (SPAdes) (version 2) | ecosystem: Host-associated > Plants > Roots > Rhizosphere > Soil ...
TGCTGTTGCTGCTGCCGGTGATGGCACTCGGCCTCTGGCTCGGCAACCGGCTGCACCATGCGCTTTCGCGCGGCGGCGTGCTGCGCCTGATCGCCGGCCTGCTGATTGGCAACGGGGTTGCGCTCATCGTGCGCGCCGTTGAATCGATGCGCGCTTAGCGTCCGCCTCGTGCCAGGCGGACTCTGCATGCCTGAGGCCGCCGCGAACCAGGGCCTTTGCGGCTAGCCTTCGCCCACGCGATCGGTCAGCAGGCGCTCGATCAGTTGCACCAGCTTCGGATTGTCGGGTGTGGTGCGGCTGTCGAAGCCCGCGACGGCGCGGCCATGTCGATCCACGACGTACTTGTAGAAATTCCACTGCGGGACCACACCCGTGCTCGCGCTCAGCGCCGCGAACAGCGGGTTCGAATTCACCTTCGTGACGCTCGACTTCTCGAACATCGGGAACTGGACGCCGTAGGTGAGGCGGCAGAACTCGCCGATTTCCTTGTTCGTGCCCGGCTCCTGGCCGCCGAAATCGTTCGACGGAAAGCCGACGACGACCAGGCCGCGGCCCTTGTATTTGCGATACAGCGCCTCGAGGCCTTCGTACTGGCCGGTGTAGCCGCAGTAGCTCGCGGTGTTCACGATGAGCAGCACCTTGCCGCGGAACTGGCAGAGCGATTGCGATTCGCCGGTCTGCAGCCGATTGAATTGCTGGCGCAGCAGCTCGGGACAATCGGCGGGCATCGGGTCGTCGCTTGCGCGCGCCGCGTCGGCAAGCCGCTCGGCCTGCCCCGCGGGAAGCGGAGTCAGCGGGGCGAGCGCTGCTGCCAGCAACGGCTCGGTGCCCGCACGCTGTGCTTCGGCCGACCACGACGCGAGCGGCGCGTCCAAAGCATCGGCATCGGCATCGGCGCCGGCCGGGCCCGTGTCGGGCGGATCGTCGCGATGGCACGAAAGCTTTGCGAGCGGACCGAACGCGTCGGTGACGCGCTCATCGTCCAGGGGAGCGGGCACCGGCAGGAACCGGCCCCCGTTGTCGTCGGGAACGAGCGCGTCGCCGGCGGTTTCGTCGGCGCTGCTTTCAGGGACGCTGGCGATCGGGCCGAGGGCGTCGACGACGTCGCGTCCGGGCAGGCCCTTGAACACGAGCGCGGCCCCGAGCAGCGCTACGACGACCGCCGCAATGGCGGCGGTCGCAACCGCGGTGCGCTTCTTGTTCATCGGTGTCCTGACGGCGCGTGAGGAAGTACGATACCGCTTCGGCGATCGCCGGGCAATCGGACGACTTGCGACGATGATGCATGCGGAGTTGACCGGCGTTTCGCAGAACATCAGCGCCGTCGAGCGCGAAACGGGGCTCTCGAAGGACGTCCTGCGCATGTGGGAGCGGCGCTACGGGTTCCCGAAGCCCGCCCGCGACGACAACGGCGAGCGCCAGTACTCACTGGCCGAAACGGCCAAGCTCCGGGCGATCAAGCGGCTGATGGACATCGGCTCGCGACCGGGCAAGATCATCGGCCTTTCGCTGGCCGAGCTCAATGCGCTTGCCGAAGCGCGGACTCCGCTGCGTCGCGACTCCGCAATCCCCGCGATGGAGCGCGACATCGTGTCGATGCTGCAAATGCACGACGCCGCGGTGTTGCAGCATGCGCTCGCGCAGTGGCTGATGCGCGAGGGGCTGCAGCGTTTCGTCGTCGAGACGCTGGCGCCACTCAACCGCCTCGTCGGCGAGGCGTGGATGCGCGGCGAGCTGCACGTGTTCCAGGAACATCTCTATACGGAACTCGTGCAGGCGTCGCTGCGCACGGCCATCAACACGTTTCCGCGGCATGCCGGACATCCGCGCGTGCTGCTGACCACGCTCCCGAGCGAGCAGCACGGTCTCGGTGTGCTGATGGTCGAGGCGCTGCTCGTCCCCGAAGGCGCGCACTGCGTGTCGCTCGGACCGCAGACGCCGCTCGACGACATCCGGCTCGCGACGAGCGCACACGGCATCGACATCGTGGCGCTGTCCTTCTCGAGCGCTTTTCCGGTGCGCCAGGCGGCGGACAGCCTCGCGCGGCTGCGCCGGCACCTGCCCGCGTCGGTTGCGCTATGGGCGGGCGGCGAGATGACGCGCCGCATTCGCAAGATGCTCCCCGGCGTGCTGCTGGTGCCCGATCTCGGCGGCTCGATCGCCGCATTGCGCAGCTGGCGTGCAAGCAACGTCAACCTGCCGATGAGCTGAACCGTCCGGCGCGCCCGTATCATCGGCGCGGTGTGGACGTCGATCTCGCTCTGGATCGTGACGCTGGTTGCGGCGGGCGCTTATGCCGCCGTCGCCGCGCGCCACATCGCATCCGCCCGGTCGGCCGCGCTTTGGGCGGCCGGCGCTCTGCTCCTCTATGCGGCCGCCATCCTGCTGCTGTGCGCGAGCTACTTCGCCATCAGCTGGATATGGCGCGCGCGTCGGCCGCGCGAGGTTCGGCTGGGCGTGCGTGGAACGCTACGCCTGTGGTGGCGCGAGTACCAGACGCTCGCCGGTTCGCCGCCCCGGCTGATGCTCTACGGACTGCTCATGCGCGATCCCGCGCCTGCGCCGGTGGAGACGCCGGTGCTGCTGGTGCATGGCGTGTTGTGCAATGCCGGCGTGTGGGTGCGTCTCGCGCGCTATTTGCGAAAACGCGGCGTCACCGGGCTTTACAGCCTGTCGTACGGACCGCCGCTCGCGTCGATCGAGACGTTCGCCGAGCAGCTGGCCCGCAAGATTGACGCGATCATGGCCGCAACCGGCGCGCCGCGCGTGATCATTATTGCGCACAGCATGGGCGGCCTGGTCGCTCGCGCCCATCTGCGCAAGCATGGAACCGGGCGCATTGCGGGCATCGTCACGATCGGATCACCGCACCACGGGAGCATGCTCGCATGGTTCTTCCCCGGACGCTCGCTCGCCCAGATGCGCCCAGGCAACGCGTGGCTGGCGCAGCTCAACGCCGAGCGACTCGATCCGGCGCTGCGCTTCGTGTCGGTGTGGTCATGGCACGATTCGATGGTCGCGCCGCAGACGTCGTCGGAACTGCCGGGCGCCGTCGATATTGCGCTCGCAGGCATCGGCCACAACGCGCTGCTCGGCGACGCCGGCGTGTTCGCGCTGGTGCGGAAGGAGATCGAGGCGCAAAGGCGGCGCCCGCTTACGGCCAGGCGGGATACGTGTTCGGAATGACGAACGCTTCCTTGAGGTACTGGTTCATCGGCACCGTCAGCTGGCTCGTCGAGAACCAGCGCGCGTAGATGCGCCGGACCTCGCCGCTCTGGAAGAGCTCGTTCAATGTCTTGTCGACGATGCGCTCGAACGGCTGATCGTCCTTGCGCAGCATGATCCCGTACGGTTCCACCGACAGGTACCGCCCGACCACCGCGAAATCGTCGGGCTTCGCGGCCTTCGAGATGAGGCCGTACAGCAGGATGTCGTCCATCGGGAAGGCGACGGCGCGCCCGTCGGCCACCGCGGCGAACGACTCGTTGTGGTCCGTCGTTTCGAGAATCGTGAGCTTCAGCACGCGGTCGTCGTTGAGCTGCTTCAGCATCTTCTCGCTCGTCGTGCCCTTCGTGACGACGACCGTCTTGCCGCGCAGATCCTCGACGCTCGTGATGTTCGACGATTTCTTCGCCAGCATCTTGATGCCCGCCACGAAGGTCGTGTAGGCGAACGCGACGTCCTTCTGGCGGTCACGTGTATTGGTCGTCGAGCCGCATTCGAGGTCGACCTTGCCGTCCTTCACCATCGCGATCCGGTTGCCGGACGTCACCGGGACGAAGCGAACGTCGAGGCGCGGCATCTTGAGCTCGGTCTTGACGGCGTCGGCGACCTTGAGGCAAAGATCGATCGAGTAACCCTGCGGCTGCTTCTGCGCATCGATGTACGAGAACGGCACGCTCGCTTCGCGCACGCCGATCGTGATGGCGCCGCTGTCCTTGATGCGCTTCAGCGTGTCGACCGGCTCGGGCGCGGGTTTGGACTTGTCCTGCGCAAGTGCGCTGGACGCCTGGACGACGAGCACCGCGCAAAGCGCGAGCGCCGCCGGAAGAGAGCGTGCGGAGGTCATGGCGCGCGATCATGCAAGATCGGCGCCAGCCTTTGCGCGTGGCTACACTGCAATGATGGACAAGCGTCCTGACGACGATCCGCCGCCGGTCCCCCCGCGCCGGCCCGAGAACGACGAATGCTGCGGCGGCGGCTGCAATCCGTGCATTTTCGATGCTTACGAGGACGCCCGCGAGCGCTACGAAGCGGCGCTGGCGGCGTGGCGGGCGCGGCATCCGGCCGAAGACAGCCGTCCCGACCGCGGAGGACGATGACGGCAGCCGGGTGGGCGAAAGTCGCGGCCTTTCGCCCCGATCTGCCGCAACGCGTCGCGAAATGCCGATTCGGCGCCAGCGCCTTGCGACAGCCCTCAGGCCCGCGTCACGCGGTCGTCCAGCCGATCGAGGTGGGCATTCATCTGCCGCTCGATGGCGGGCTTGAGCGGAGCGAGCAGCAGGCCGAGCCGCACTTCGAGCACGATGTTCGTTGCGCCCACCTGCATGGATCCGGAGACGCCCGGGCGCCGGAAATGCACGTCGTCGCCATCCCAGTGCCATGCGAGGTCGAAGCGTTTCTCGAAGTCGCGCGCAATGTGCTCGACGAGCGCTTTCGCATCGGCTTGCGAGCGGTGATGCGGCCGATCGATTCGAATCGTCGCCATGCGTGAATCGTACTACGGCCGAACCAACAGCCGCGGCACCGGGGCAGCGACGAGCCATGCGTAGGAGCCAGCTTACAGCGCCGCGATCGGCCGGCCGATACCGACGCGAATCATGCATGCGCGATGCTTGCGGCTTTCGCCGCGAGCGGCGTCGCGAACGAAGACATCGGGAATGGTCGCGCCGCGAGCTGCGGCGTCGCGAACGGAGGCATCGAAATGGTTTCGCCGCAAGCTGGCGCGTCGCGAACGGAGGCATCGTGATCATTGCGCGCACGCGCCGCGCCGACGCACGCGCGCTCAAGCGGACGCTGCGCCAGACGTTCGGCATCGAGAGCCTCCGCGGTGACCAGGAGCAGGTGATCGCGCGCGTGCTCGACGGCCGCGACACGCTGGCGATCATGCCGACCGGCGCGGGCAAGTCGCTTTGCTATCAGCTCCCGGCGCTGCACCTTCGCGGTACGACGCTCGTCGTCTCGCCGCTGATCGCGCTGATGAAGGACCAGGCCGACAAGCTGATGAGCGCGGGTGTGGTGCCGGCGAAGCTCAACAGCATCCTGACCGATGCGCAGTCGGAAGAGGTGCTCGCGGACGTCGCGAAGGGCCGCATCCCGGTGGTCTTCGCGACGCCCGAGCGAATGACCGATGTGCGTACATTGGAAGCGTTGGCCAGGGCCGGCGTCTCGCTGTTCGTCGTCGACGAGGCGCATTGCATCTCGCAATGGGGGCACGACTTCCGTCCGTCTTACCTCGAGCTCGGCGCCGCGCTGAAGGCGCTCGGCGACCCGCCGGTGCTGGCGCTCACCGCCACGGCGACCGGCGAGGTGATGCGCGACATCGCTGCGCAGCTCGGGCGTCCCGCGATGGACGTCGTGCAATCGGCCATGTATCGCGAGAACCTGCACTATCGCGTCGTTCATTCCACCAGCGAAGACGAGCGCATCGCGCGCGTGGTCGAGATCAGCCGCTCTTCGCAAGGCAGCGGCATCGTCTACGCCGCGACCATCAAGGTCGCCGAGGCACTGCACGAAGCGCTTGCGGCCGCCGGCGTCCGCGCGGGCCTCTATCACGGCGAGCTTGCGGCACGGAAGCGGCGCGAGACGCAGGATGCGTTCATGGACGGCGGCCTCGATGTCATCGTCGCGACGAATGCGTTCGGCCTCGGCATCGACAAGCGCGACATCCGGTTCGTGGTGCATGCGCAGATGCCGGGAAGCATCGAGGCGTACTACCAGGAATCGGGCCGCGCCGGCCGCGACGGCGACGTGGCGCAATGCACGCTCCTCTACGACCTGCGCGACCAGCGTGTGCAGCGCTTCTTCCTCGCCAACCGCTATCCGGACGCAGGCCAGATCGCCGCGGTGCAGCAGGCGATCGCCAGGTTGCCAGACAACGAATTCGTCCCGTTCGCCGCGCTGCGCGACGCGTTGCCCGCCGTCGCGCAGGCCAAGATCAGGATCGCTATCAAGCTCCTTGCTGACGCCGGGGTGGTCACGCGGCGTGCCGGCGGCAGCGTCGCGATGAAAAACGCGCCCCTCGACCCCGATCGCATTGCGGAGCTGGCAACGCGGTACGCCGATAAATCGGAACGCGACCGCGAGAAGCTCGAGCGCATGGTGTTCTATGCGCAAACCGGGCTCTGCCGCTGGCGCGTAATGCTCGACTACTTCGGCGAGCGCCTCGACGCCGAGCGTTGCGGGCACTGCGACAACTGCCTGCGTGCAGCGCGGCGCGCACCGATCACGGCGCCCGAAGAGCACGCGCTGCGCGCGCGTTCGAGACGGCGCCGGCGCGAATACGCACGCGGCGACGACGTGCGTGTTCCGAGATATGGAAGCGGCCGTGTTCGCGACAGCGCCGGTGACGAAGTGACGGTCGAGTTCCCGAACGGCGACGTCCGCACGTTCCTGCGCAGTTACGTGCGGCGCACCCGCAGTCTGGCCGCAGCGAAAAGCGCCGAGCGCCTGTCGGCGTGATGTTGCGCACAGAAGCGCCGCGCCGATATCGGCGCTGGGCCGCGGTGCGTTTTGCGCTTGACCGTACGCGCGCATCGACGTACGATTCAAACAAACGTTTGAATGGACATATCGATGAAACCGGATGATGCCGGGGTGCGCGAGCCGGGTGCCGAACCCGTTGTCCCGCGCACTGCTGACGGCCGCGCATGGAACGCCACCAAGCCGCGCATCCTCGATGCCGCCGAATCGCTGTTCATGGTGCACGGCTACGAGGCGACGAGCCTGCGCGCGATCACGGCCGCCGCCGAAGTCAATCTCGCCGCCGTCCATTACCACTTCGGCTCGAAGGAAGAGCTTTTTCAGTCGGTGCTCGCGCGAAGGCTCGATCCGATGAACCGCGCGCGGCTCAGCCTGCTGACGGCGCTCGAAGCGGAAGCCGCGCCGAAGCCGCTGTCGTGCGAACGCGTACTGACGGCGTTCCTGACGCCCGCACTCGCGCTGGCCCGCGATCCCGAGCGCGGCGGCAAGGATTTTCTGCGCCTGCTCGGGCGTGCCTATGCCGATCCGGCGCCGTTCATCCGGCACTTTCTTTCCGCGCAATACGGCGTGACGATCGCACGCTTCAAGGCGGCATTCGCACGCGCGCTGCCGCAGCTTCCTGCGCGCGAATTGTCGTGGCGGCTCCACTTCATCATGGGGGCGCTGTCGTACACGCTGGCCGGCACCGACGCGCTGAAGCTCATCGCCGAACTCAATCCGCACGAGACGGCCAACGACGAGGTGCTGCTGCGCCGGCTCGCGCCGTTCCTGCTGGCCGGCCTCACCGCACCGTTGCCGGCGCCGGATGCCATCGCGCGGCCGGCCGCACGCGCACCCACCCGGGCGTCGCGTCGTCGCACTGTGGCGCGCAGCGACCTTCGATGAACCTCTTCGCCGCCTGGTTCGCTGCGCTGGCCACGCTGCTGGCCATCCTCGTCGTCCCGCTCGCGATGCCTTCCCTGCGGCGTGCACTTATCAGCAAGCCGCTGCTGCTGCGCTTCCGCCGCGTGATGCCGCGCATGTCGCAGACCGAGCGTGAAGCGCTCGAGGCGGGCACCGTCAGCTTCGATGGCGAGCTCTTTCGCGGGCATCCGGCGTGGGGCCAGCTGCTTTCGATTCCGAAGTCGAAGCTCACTGCCGAGGAGCAGCACTTCCTCGACCACGAGGTGGAGACGCTTTGCGCGATGGTGTCCGACTGGGAGACCACCAGCGTGTACAAGGACCTCCCGCCGCGCGCATGGCAGTATATCCGCGAGCATGGCTTTCTCGGCATGGTCATTCCGAAGGCGTACGGCGGCCTCGGCTTCTCCGCGTATGCGCATTCGGAGGTAGTCACGAAGCTGTCGACGCGCTGCGCGAGCGTTGCCGTGACGGTGCTCGTGCCGAACTCGCTCGGTCCGGGCGAGCTCTTGCTTCATTACGGCACCGACGCCCAGAAGCGGCATTACCTGCCGCGGCTCGCGCGCGGTATCGACATTCCATGCTTCGCGCTGACGAACCCGCAAGCGGGCTCCGACGCCGCGGCAATTCCCGACCATGGCATCGTCTGCTACGGCGAACATGACGGCGCGCGCGTGCTCGGCTTGCGCGTCACCTGGGACAAGCGCTACATCACGCTCGGTCCCGTCGCCACGCTCCTCGGCCTTGCGTTCCGTGCCTACGACCCCGATCGCCTTGCAGGTGACTGCGAGGATATCGGCATCACGTGCGCGCTCATCCCCACGTCGCACCCGGGCGTCGAGATCGGCCGCCGGCACATGCCGCTCAACGCGGTGTTCCAGAACGGCCCCAATTCCGGACGCGACGTGTTCATTCCGATGGACTGGGTCATCGGCGGTGCCGCGATGCTCGGCAAGGGATGGCGGATGCTGATGGAATCGCTCGCGGCGGGACGCGGCATTTCACTGCCTTCGTCGAACACGGGCATGGCGAAACTCGCTGTGCGTACGACCGGCGCCTATGCGCGCGTGAGAACGCAGTTCAAGATGCCGATCGGCCGCTTCGAGGGCGTCGAGGAGGCGCTCACGCGGATGGGCGGCAATCTCTACGTGATGGACGCGGCGCGCACGCTCACGGCGACGCTCGTCGACCGCGGCGAAAAACCTTCGGTGCTGTCCGGCATCGCGAAGCTGCATATCACCGAGCGTGGCCGCGAGATCATCAACGACGCCATGGATATCGCCGGCGGCAAGGGCATCTGCATGGGGCCGTCGAATTTCCTCGGTGCCGCGTACATGCAGATGCCGGTATCGATCACCGTCGAAGGCGCGAACATCCTGACGCGCAGCCTCATCGTCTTCGGGCAGGGCGCCGTACGCTGTCATCCGTTCGTGCTGCGTGAAATGGCGGCGACGCAGGAGCGCAACCGGCGCAAGGCGCTGCGCGATTTCGACGCCGCGCTCTTCGGGCACCTGCGATTCGCGGCGCGCAATTTCCTGCGCACGCTGGCGCTCGGTGTCACCGGCTCGCATTTCGTTCGCGTGCCCGACGACGTCGCACCCGAAGCGCGGCGCTACTACCAGCAGGCAACACGCATTTCGTCATCGCTCGCGCTGATCGCCGATGTCGCGATGGCGACGCTGGGCGGCGCATTGAAGCGCAAGGAGAAGATCTCGGCGCGGCTCGGCGATGTGCTGTCGCAGCTCTACCTCTGTTCGGCGGTACTGTGGCGCTACGAGCAGGACGGGCGCCCGGCGGCCGATGCGCCGATCATGCACTGGGCAATCCGGGATGCGATGTTCAAGGCGCAGAACGCCATCGATGGCGTGCTGGAAAACTTCCCGAGCCCGCTGCTCGGCGCGTTGATGCGCCGTGTGGTATTTCCGCTCGGCCGTCCTTATGTGCTGCCTTCCGATGCTTTGGGGCACGAAGTGGCGAGCCGCCTGATCGAGCCCGGTTCGACCCGCGATCGGCTGACCGCCGGCATGTTCATCGGCGCCGCCGACGAACCGGTCGGCCTGCTCGAGCGCGCGCTGGCGGTGACGATCATGGCCGAACCGGTGGAGCGCAAGCTCGCCGACGCGATGCGCAGCGGCGCGCTCGCAGCACGCGGCGCGCCGGGCGAGGACGCAGGCGAGCTCGCGGCGCGTGCGGTATCGGCGGGCGTGATTACGGAGGCCGAGGCGGTGTTGCTCGTGTCGCAGCGCGAGCTCGCTGCGGCCGCCGTGCGCGTCGACGATTTCGCGCAGGACCTCGGCACGTCGCTGCTGCGCACCGCGTCCGACGGCGAGGCGCGCTTGCATCGACCGTCATCGACGCCCGTGCACCGGGCCGTTGCGTGACCCATGGACGCGATGATCGAGGCATCCGGCGAAGCGCAATCCCGCGCGGCACAGCTTCGCGCTCCGATCTACATCGTCGACGGCGCGCGCACGCCGTTTCTCAAGTCGCGCAATCGTCCGGGCCCGTTCGCGGCGTCGGATCTCGCCGCCGACGCCGGCCGCGCACTGCTGCTGCGCCAGCCGTTCCTGCCGAGCGAGCTCGACGAGGTCATCCTCGGGTGCGCCGCGCCATCCGTCGACGAGGTGAACATCGGACGCGTTGCCGCGCTGCGCATGGGTTGCGGCAACAAGGTGCCCGGGTGGACGGTGATGCGCAACTGCGCGTCGGGCATGCAGGCGCTCGATTCGGCGATCGACGCGATGCGCGCGGGCCGCTCGAACCTGGTGCTGGCCGGCGGAGTCGACGCGCTGTCCCGTACGCCGCTGCTTTTCTCCGATGCGCTGGTCGCCTGGCTGTCGAGCTGGTCCGCGGCGAAAACCGTCGGACGGCGCGCGGCGCTGCTGGCGCAGTTCCGGTTGCGCCATCTCGTGCCCGTCATCGGCCTGATGCGCGGACTCACCGACCCGGTCGTTGGTCTGCTGATGGGACAGACGGCGGAGAACCTCGCCTATCGTTTCGGCATCACGCGAGGCGAGATGGACGAATTCGCGGCGCAGAGCCACGCGCGTGCGCTGGCCGCGCAACGCGAGGGCCGCTTCGCGCGCGAGATCGTGCCGCTGTACGACCGGGCGGGCAACGTCTACGAGGCCGACGACGGCGTACGCGAGGATTCGACACCCGCGAATCTCGCGAAGCTGAGGCCGTTCTTCGATCGCAAGTACGGCAACGTCACCGCGGGGAACAGCTCGCAGGTCACCGACGGGGCCGCCTGGCTGCTGCTCGCCACCGAGCAGGCGGTCCAGCGGCACGGCCTCGTGCCGATGGGACGCATCGTCGATTCGCAATGGGCGGCGCTCGACCCGGCCGAGATGGGTCTGGGTCCGGTGTACTCCGTCACGCCGCTGCTCGAGCGCCGTCGGCTCGGTCTTCAGGATATCGACGCGTGGGAAATCAACGAGGCATTCGCAGCGCAGGTGCTCGCGTGCCTTCGCGCATGGCAGGACGACGCGTTCTGCCGCGACGAGCTCGGCTTGACCGGCGCGTTCGGAACGATCGATTCCCAAAAGCTCAACCCCGATGGCGGCGCGATCGCGCTCGGCCATCCGGTCGGCGCATCCGGCGTGCGCATCGTGATGCATGTTCTCGAGACGCTCCTGCGCACCGGCGGACGCCGGGGTGTCGCCGCGATCTGCATTGGCGGCGGCCAGGGCGGCGCGATGCTCGTCGAGCGCGTATGAGCGCGCCGGGCCGTCCCCAGCGCGAGTCAGCCCCGAAGCGCGAAGCGCGGAGGGTAGTCCAGTGAGTGCGACGGAACCGGTGCAAGACCCGGAGCTTGCGCAAGCCGGCATGCGGCACTGGTCGCTGACGCGCGACGCAGACGGCATTGCGTGGCTTACCCTCGATCGCGCCGACGCAACGACGAACACGCTGTCGAAGAGCGTGCTGGCCGGATTCGCGCAGGTGCTCGATGCGCTCGATGCGCAGCCGCCGAAGGGCCTCGTCATCCGCTCCGGAAAGGCGAACGGGTTCATCGCCGGCGCCGATGTCGACGAATTCGGCGCCATCGACGATGCGCCAGGCGTGCGGAGCATCCTCGCGCGCGGCCTCGGCCTGTTCGACCGGCTTGCGAGCGTCCGGTATCCGACGCTGGCGCTGATTCGCGGCTTCTGCCTCGGCGGCGGCCTCGAGCTGGCACTCGCCTGCCGCTATCGTGTCGTCGTCGACGAGCCATCCACGCGCCTCGGCCTGCCCGAGGTGATGCTCGGCATCGTTCCCGGCTGGGGCGGCATCATGCGGCTGCCGAGGCTCGTCGGCGCGCCGGCCGCACTCGACATGATGCTGACCGGGAAGACCGTGGATGCGCGCAGGGCGAAGCGCATCGGACTTGCCGACGAATGCGTGCCGGCGCGCATCATGCAGAACACGGCGCGCGGCATGCTGCTCACGCCGCCTGCGCCGCGCACGCTGCCCTTTCCGCTGTCGCTCACGCTCGCGCCGCTTGCACGGCGCTACATCGCCAATGCGGCTCGCAAGCGTGTCGCCCGGCGCGCGCGGCGCGACCAGTATCCGGCGCCGTACGCGATCATCGAGCTCTGGGAGCGCTTCGACGGCAACGCGCTCGCCGCGCCCGCGAACGATCCGGCGTCCGTCGAGGCACTCTTCGCGACGCCCACCGCGCCCAACCTGATCCGCGTATTCCATCTGCAGGAGCGGCTGAAATCGCTGGGCAAGGAAGTGGACGCCGGCGTGGCGCGCGTTCACGTCGTGGGGGCCGGCACGATGGGCGGCGACATTGCGGCCTGGTGCGCGTTGCGCGGCTTCGTCGTGTCGCTGCAGGATCAGAATGCCGGGCGGCTCGCGCCGGCGATGAAGCGGGCCAACGCGCTTTTCGCGAAGCGGCTCAAGGATCCGCGGCGCCTGCGGGACGCGCTCGACCGCCTGATACCCGACGTGCGCGGCGACGGCATTGCGCACGCCGATCTGATCATCGAAGCGATCTTCGAGGACGTCGACGCGAAGCGCGCGCTCTTCGCCGACGTCGAGGCGCGCGCGAAGCCCGACGCGATCCTCGCCACGAACACGTCGTCGATTCCGCTCGAGACGATTGCGACGGCGCTGCGCGCGCCGGCGCGGCTCATCGGGCTGCACTTCTTCAATCCGGTCGCGCGCATGATGCTGGTCGAAGTGGTCGCCGGCCGCGACAGCGACGCAGCACTCGTCGCGCGCGGCGCCGCCTTCGTGCGCGCCATCGACAAATTGCCGTTGCCGGTGAAGAGCGCGCCCGGATTTCTGGTCAATCGCGTGCTCGCGCCGTATCTGATGGCGGCGATGCGCTGCGTCGACGACGGCGTTGCGCCGGAGGCGATCGACGAAGCGGCCGTCGCATTCGGCATGCCGATGGGGCCCGTCGAGCTCGCCGATACCGTGGGCCTCGACATCTGCCTCGCGGTCGGAAGAATGCTGGAAGGCGAACGCGAGGCGCCACGCACGCTCGCGCAGCACGTCGCGGCCGGCGAGCTCGGAAAGAAGACCGGTCGCGGCTTCTACGCGTGGGTCAACGGACGCGCGCAGAAATCGCCGACCGACAGCGTGCCGGCGGGCCTCGGGCGCCGGCTCGTCGATCCGCTCGTCGCCGAGGCGAAATCGGCGCTGGCCGACGGCATCGTCGCCGATGCCGATCTCGTCGACGCGGGCGCGATCTTCGGCGCGGGATTCGCGCCGTTTCGCGGCGGACCGATGCAATACGCACGCGCCGTCGAAGCGGCGTCGTAGCGCGTGGAGCGCCCCTGGCTTTCACAGTATCCGCCCGGCGTGCCGGCCGAAATCGACGTCGCCGAATATCAGTCGGTGCGCGACGTCTTCGAGGAAAGCTGCCGCACCTACGCGAAGCGGCCGGCTTTCACGTGCATGGGGCGCCAGATCACCTTTGCCGACCTCGACGCACTGTCGTCGACGTTCGGCGGCTGGCTGCAAAGCGTCGGATGCACGCGCGGCACGCGGATCGCGCTGATGATGCCGAACATCCTGCAGTATCCGATCTGCGTGTTCGGCGCGCTGCGCGCCGGTTGCACGGTGGTCAACGTCAACCCGCTCTATACGGCGCGCGAGCTCGAGCACCAGCTGATCGATTCGGGTGCCGAGGTGATCGTCGTCGTCGAGAACTTCGCGCGAACGCTTTCGCAGGCGATTGGGCGCACGCGCATCAGCCAGGTGATCGTCACGTCGATCGGCGAGCTTCTCGCGGCCAAGGGCCGCGTCGTCGATCTCGTGCTGCGACGCGTCAAGCGAATGGTGCCGCCATGGACGCTGCCGGGTGCCATCCGCTTCACCGACGCGATGAAGGCGGGCCGCAAGCGGGCGCTATCGCGCATTCCCATCGGTCACGACGATATCGCGTTTCTCCAGTACACCGGCGGCACGACCGGCGTTGCGAAGGGCGCGATGCTGCTGCACCGGAACATCGTCGCGAATCTGCTGCAGGCGTGCGCATGGCTGCGCCCGTTCCTCGACGGGCGCCGCGAGGTGATCCTGACGCCGCTGCCGCTCTACCATATCTTCTCGCTGACCGCGAACTGCCTCGTCTTCATGTCGATCGGCGGCGAGAACGTGCTCATCACGAATCCGCGCGACATCCGCGGCATGGTGAAGACGATGCGCGGCAGCCGGTTCACCGCGATGACGGGCGTCAACACGCTGTTCAACGCGCTGCTCAACAACGAGCGCTTCCGCCGGCTCGATTTCAGCGCGTTCCGCCTGACGCTCGGCGGTGGCATGGCCGTGCAGGAGGCGGTCGCGAAGCGGTGGAAGGAAATCACCGGCGTGCCGCTCATCGAGGCGTACGGTCTCACCGAAACGTCGCCGGCGGCGACGATGAATCCGCTCGACTTGCCGCAGTTCAACGGGTCGATCGGCTTGCCGATTCCTTCGACCGACATCGTGCTGCGCGACGACGCCGGGCGTGACGTCAAGCCCGGTGAGCCCGGGGAGATCTGCATCAAGGGACCGCAGGTCATGGCAGGGTACTGGCAGCGTCCCGACGAGACGGCGAAGGCGATGACTCCGGACGGCTATTTCATGAGCGGGGACATCGGCACGATGGACGAGCGTGGTTACATTCGCATCGTCGACCGCAAGAAGGACATGATCCTGGTCTCGGGATTCAACGTGTATCCCAACGAGATCGAAGGCATCGTCGCGATGCACGACGGGGTGCTCGAATGTGCGGCAGTGGGCATTCCCGACCGCAAGTCCGGCGAAGCGGTGAAGCTCTTCGTCGTCAGGAAGGATGTCGGGCTTACCGCGCCGGCGCTGCTTTCGCATTGCCGGCGGCACCTCGCGGGATACAAGTGCCCGCGCGAGATCGAGTTTCGCAGCGACCTGCCGAAGTCGAACGTCGGCAAGATCCTTCGGCGCGAGTTGCGCGACGAGGCGAAGGACGCCGCGTAGAACAGGAGGACCGAATGAGCCAATCGCACGCCCACCTGCCGCCCGGCATGCCAGCACTGCGCGTGACCCCGATGCCGGCCGACGCCAACTTCCATGGCGACATCTTCGGCGGCTGGATCATGTCGCAGGTCGACATCGCGGGCGCCATCCCCGCTTCGCGACGTGCGCGCGGTCGTGTCGCAACCGTTGCCGTCAACTCATTCGTGTTCAAGGAGCCGGTGCTCATCGGCGACGTCGTATCCATCTATGCCACGATCGAGCGCACGGGCCGCACGTCGATCACCGTCGCAGTCGAGGTCTACGCGCAGCGCAATCCTGACGCGGAGATCGTCGTCAAGGTGACCGAGGCCAGCCTCACGTATGTTGCGGTCGGTGCGGATCGGCGCCCGCGTGAACTGCCGCCGCTCGCGCCGTAGCGCGAACACGTCTTGCGACGATGCTGTATCGGCCGCGCCACATCTCGCGATTGCGTGGCGTGTCGCGGGGTCCGCGGAACGCTTCTTGCACGAGATCAGCCTGTATAGTGATCCGCAGGTCAACGCCGAGACCGGCGCAGCGATACGCTGGCCGCGTTCGGGATGCCGTCGAAACGAACCAGGGGAGTTTCGAGGATGAAATCCGAAGCTGTCAGGCGTACACGCGTCGCGGCCGCGATCAGCGGCATCGCGATCTCGCTTTCCACGGTTTCCGCGTCGGGAGCCGGATTCGCGCTGCAGGAGAATTCCGGCAGCGCAATCGGTAACGCATTCGCCGGCGGCGCCGCTTCCGCCGAGGACGCGAGCACGCTGTGGTCCAATCCCGCGGGTATCGCGCGTCTTGCTGCGCCTGAAGCGGCGCTGGCGGTGCACTTCATCACGCCGTCGTTCAAGTTTCACGACGAGGGTTCGCAGCCGGCCGCGTTCCAACCGCTCGGCGGTACCGGAGGCGACGCGGGCAGCCTCAACGTCGTTCCGAATCTCTATGTCGCCGTGCCGATCAATCGGCAATGGAGCGTCGGGCTGGGCGTGAACGCGCCGTTCGGGCTCGTCACCGAGTACGACGACAACTGGCTCGGGCGCTTCCAGGCGGTGAAGTCGGACATCAAGACGATCAACGTGAATCCGGCCGTCTCGTGGCGCGTCAACGACGCCTTCGCGGTCGGCGTCGGCGTCGACTGGCAGCGGGTCGACGCCGAGCTCACGAGCCGCGTCAATTACAGCGGCGCACTCGCGCTCGCGGCCGGCCAGGCGGCGGCGCGCGGACTCATACCTGCGGCGATCGTGCCGGCGATCGTCGGTTCCACACCGGGCCTCGAGTCGAAGGCGAAGATCGAAGGCGACGACAGCACGTGGGGGTGGAACGCAGGGTTCCTCTGGGACGTGACGCCGCAGACGCGCATCGGCGGGAGCTATCGCTCCTCGGTGAAGTACAACGTGAACGCGAACGTGAGCTTCGACAACCCGTCGCTGCCGTCGCTGCCCCCGCAGCTCGCACCGGTCGTCGGCGGGCTCGCGACCAATGTGAACGGCGCACTAGCGAACGGAGGTGTGAGGGCCGACATCAAGCTGCCCGATCTCGCAAACCTCTCGATCTTCCATCAATTGAACGAGCGCTGGGACGTGATGGCCGACGTGCAGTTCACGCGCTGGTCGGTGTTCAAGCAGCTCGAGTTCGTGCGCACGACCGGCGACCTGCTCTCCAACACGCCCGAGAACTTCGACGATGCCTGGCGCTACTCGGTGGGCGCAACGTACCACTGGAGCGATGCGTGGACATTTCGCGGCGGCCTTGCATGGGATGAATCGCCGGTGAATACGGCCGATCGCACGGTGCGGCTGCCCGATTCCGATCGCCTGTGGATCGCCGTCGGCGCGCAGTACCGGTTCAACCGCAACCTCGCACTCGATGCCGGCTACGTCTACATTCCGATGCGAAACGGCGACATCAACCAGAACGCCGGCTCCACCGCTTCGAACGGACTCGTGCGCGGGCATTACGACGCGAACGTCAACATCTTCTCCGCACAGCTCACCTACACGTTCCGATAGGGGCCACGCCGCTCGGGCGCCCTGGCGGCAGGCTTTTCGAAAGGCGACGAGACGCGGTGCCTGATTTCTGGCGTGACTGCGGCTACCGGCTCCTGGCGCGCACCGGCGACGGCACGCTCGCTGTGACCGACGATTTCCTGCGCAGCCTGCTTGTGCGGCCCGAGCTTGCGCCGGTTCCCGAATCGGGCCCGGCCGAACTCGCGCTGCACGACGCGCTGCTCGCAGCACCCCGTGCCGATGTGCCGGCCGCAGCACTCGACGCGCTCGAGGATGCCGACGCGCGCGAGAACTACGCAATCTGGCTGCGCTTTCGCGAGCGGATGCTCGCGGCCGATTCGATCGAAGCGCTCTACGTCAGGCTCTTCGCCGGTGAAGGCGTGGACGTGCCGCCGCTTTTCGTGGCACAACTCACGCAGATCCTGTTGCGCCACATCCTCGGCGACGACGCCGATCCGCTCGCGGTTCGCGCCGCGGAAATGCTGTTCCGCACGCAGAAGATCGCGGTGACGGAAGAGGGTGCGGTGATGGCAGCTGACGAAACGACGGTCGAGCTTCTTGCCGAAGGCGGCGCCTTCGGCTCTCTCGGCGAACTGCTCGTGCGGAACCGGACGCCGGTGCGCACGGTCGATCTCGATGTCCTCGACCGCGACAACGCCGAGTCGTACTGGGAACGCGACGAGCGCCACGATTTCTCGGTCAGCCTCAATCGCGGTGGCGCGGTGCTGAATGCGCTGTTGCGCGTTCTGGAAGCGTGGATCGTGCACTTCCTCGGCGTGAAAGTCGCCATCCGCGTCGAGCGCGAAATCGACGACGCGCACTGGCGCTGGCATGTCGGGCTCGACGCCGAGGCGAGCGCGATCCTGAACGACCTATACAATCGTCAGCCCGTCGACGACGCTCGGATGAAGCGGCTGCTGTGCCTGTTCCGGCTCGACTTCGACAATCCGGCCGACATGCGAAGCGCAATCGCGGGCCGCCCCGTATGGCTTGCAATGGCCATGGACGAAAACAACCGGCTGAGGTTGAAGCCGCAGAACCTGCTCATGAATCTGCCGCTCGCGCGGCAGCAATGAATGTTTCCGATGCGATGAATCCCGAACGATCGAAACGGCGCCGCGTATCGGCGCTGGCGCTCGCGGCGTGTGCGAGCCTTGCGGGCTGCGCGCAGCCGGAGGCGCCGACGCGCACCGCGGCCCCCGCAGCGACGCCCGGCACACCTCCCGCATCATCGGCCTCTCGCGCGCCGCCGCCCGGCGCGCCTCCTGCGTCATCGACTTCCGGCGTGCCG
>Ga0207667_10003904_pt1 | contig 18337 bp, 16 predicted proteins | sample KBSCornC52_FD_184301 | JGI IMG/M metagenome (GOLD analysis project Ga0207667, IMG submission 184301) | Corn rhizosphere microbial communities from Kellogg Biological Station, Michigan, USA - KBS Corn C5-2 (SPAdes) (version 2) | ecosystem: Host-associated > Plants > Roots > Rhizosphere > Soil ...
GCTCACGGTCGAACTCTCGCGACGGACGATCGCACCGACCGAGCGGCATCGTCTCGCACCCGCGGCACGCTCGCTCGTGCCGGCCCTCTCGACAGGAGACGGCCGATGATCCGCCTGCGCGATCTGTTGTGCTCGGCCTGGGCGCCGCTGGCGAAGCGCCACATGCTGGTCGAAGGACACGTTCCGCGCGCGCTGATGTCGGCGGCGACGGTGACCGTCGCGGCGATCCACGCTGCGCCGGCGGTGCAGCCGCGGCGTGTCGATGCGCGCGTGGTGCGCCTGTTCGCCGTGCAGATCCGCTGAGTGCGATGCAGCGCGCATCAGATCACCTCGAACTGCCGCACGATCCACGACAGCTGGTAGAGCACCGCGAGCACGGCGAACGTCGCGTGGAAATACGCGTTGCGGGTCGTCATGGCGACGAGGCACGCGGCGATGTGCAGCACGTTGCGCGCCGGGTATTCCGCGCCGAAACCGTGCAGGTACTGCACGCCCTTGAGCAGCGTATCGACGTAGTCCACCGCATACACCGCGGCGAGCATGCCGAAGAACCAGCGGCGGCGCGAATAGTAGTAGTCGCGATAGTCGGCATAGTCGTGCAGGCTGTCCGGCAGCACGAACACGCACAGCAGGTACAGCAGCAGCGCGTACAGCGCGACGAACAGGTACAGGTTGAAGGTCCACGTCACGACCGCGGACAGGCGGAATTCCCACCACCAGAAGTGCAGCAGGAACAGGAACACGGACAGCACCCAGAGCAGGTGGACCGGATACACGCGTTTGTCGCGCGGATGCTCGGCGATGCGCGCGAACTGGCGCAGGAGGTGCGCCAGGCCGAGGCTCACGATCATGCCGAGCAGGACGCGCACGTGCAGGAAGACCTGCGAGGAGTCGGCCACCGGAGTGTTCGGCATCGCGGCCTCCGCGGAATCGGATGGACGGCGCGATGATAGCGCCTTGCGCCCGCGCCACCCGCGGGCCTTTACCGCGCGACCCCAGCGGCGACATCATCCGCGGATGCGCCGCGCCGACCGCCTGTTCCTCATCATCCATGCCCTGCGCGGCAGGCGTACCGCGCTGCCGGCGCGCAGTCTCGCCGGGACGCTCGGCGTCTCGCTGCGCACGGTCTACCGCGATGTCGCCGACCTGCAATTGTCCGGCGTACCGGTCGAAGGCGAGGCCGGTGTCGGCTACGTCCTGCGCAAGGGCGCGGACATTCCGCCGCTGATGTTCACCGCCGAGGAACTCGAGGCCCTCGTCGTCGGCACGCGCTTCGTCAAGGCGTTCGCCGGCGAGCGCCTGCATCGCGGTGCGCAGGCCGCGCTGCTGAAGATCGAAGCGGTGTTGCCGCCTGAGTTGAAGCAGCGCGCGCTGCGCTCGCGCATCTTCGCGCCGGCCGGCTGGAACGAGGCGAAGACCGGCCTGATCGACCGCCTGCACGCCGCGATCGCGGCACAGCAGGTGCTGCGCCTCGACTACCGCGACGAAGCCGCGCGCACGACGCTGCGCGAAGTCGAACCGCTCTGCCTCGCGTTCTGGGGCGGCGTGTGGACGCTCGGCAGCTGGTGCCGGCTGCGCCAGGACTTCCGCACGTTCCGTCCCGACCGCATCGCGACGTTCGAGCCGACCGGCGAGGTCTTCGTCGAAACCCCGGAGCGCGGCATGGCCGCCTACGTGCGCGCGATGGGTGGCGACAGCGAAGGCATCGACGTCTAGCGAGGCGATCCGCCACACGGGGTGCCGCGCCCCATCCATCGGCACTGTCACGCCGCAGGCGCTTCGATGCGATCATGCCGGTTTCCGCCCGGAGATCGCCATGCGCCGTCACCTCGTCCTCGCCCTGTGCCTCTCGCTCGCACCGCTCGCCCACGCCGGCGAGGCGGACGACCGCTTCAAGGCGCTGTACACGGCGGAATGGAACTGGCGCCAGCAGCAGTTCGGCGGAGTCGACGACGAGGACCACGCCTCCGACCCGACCAACAACCACCTGCCGGCGGTCGACGCGAAGACGCAGGCCGCACGCCTCGCCTACTGGAACGACGCTCTCAAGCGGCTCGACGCGATCCCGCCGAACGAGCTGTCCGCCGAGAATCGGGTCAACCTCGCGGTGTACCGCCCGCAGCTGCAGGATCTCGCCGCGGAGCAGGCGCTGCGCAGCTACGAAATGCCGTTCAACAGCGACTCGCAGTTCTGGTCCGACCTCGGCTTCATGACCCGGCGACCGCTCGACACGCTGCAGGCCGCGCGCAACTACATCGCCAAGCTCGACGACGTCCCGCGCTACTTCGAGCAGCAGACCGCGAACATGCGCGCCGGACTCAAGCGCGGTTTCAGCGTGCCGCGCGCGGTACTCGACGGTCGCGACGTTTCGATCGCGAACTACGCGGAAGTGAAGTCGCCCGAAGAGAGCGAGTTCTACGCGCCGCTGAAGAACCTGCCCGCGACGATTCCCGCGGACGAACAGGCGAAGCTGCGCGCCGACGCCGTGCGCGCGATCCGCGAACACGTGATCCCGGCCTACGCGAAGCTCCTGAAGTTCTTCCGCGACGACTACGTACCGCACGCGCGCACGACACTCGCGGCCGAGGCACTGCCGGACGGCAAGGCGTTCTACCGCCAGCAGATCCGCGAGTACACCACGCTCGACCTCGACCCCGAGGCGATCCACGCGATCGGCCTCAAGGAAGTCGCGCGCATCGATGCCGAGATGCAGGCGACGATGAAGCAGACCGGCTTCAAGGGCGACTTCGCCGCGTTCCTCGAATTCCTGCGCAGCGACCCGCAGTTCTACGCGAAGACGCCGGACGAGCTGCTGATGCGCGCGTCGTGGATCGCTAAGCAGGTCGACGCGAAGATCGGCCGCTACATCGGGACCCTGCCGCGCGGGCGTTTCGGCATCGAACCGGTGCCCGCCGCGATCGCGCCGTTCTGGACCGCCGGGCGCGGCAGCGCGCAGACCTACTGGGTGAACACCTACGACCTGCCCTCGCGCCCGCTCTACAACCTGCCGGCACTCACGCTGCACGAATCGTCGCCGGGGCATTCGCTGCAGGGCGCGCTCGCGGAGGAGCAGAAGCAGCAGCCGGAATTCCGCAGCAAGAACTACATCTCGGCCTACGGCGAGGGCTGGGCGCTGTACTGCGAGAAGCTCGGCAAGGAAATGGGCATCTATCGCACGCCGTACGAGGAATTCGGCCGCGAGACCTACGAGATGTGGCGCGCCGCGCGCCTCGTCATCGACACCGGCGTGCACCACAAGGGCTGGACGCGCCAGCAGGCGATCGACTACCTCGCTTCGCACACCGCGCTGAGCCGGCACGAAGTCGAGACCGAGGTCGACCGCTACATCTCGTGGCCGGGGCAGGCGCTCAGCTACAAGCTCGGCGAGATGAAGATCGTCGATTTGCGCGCGCGCGCGGAGAAGGAGCTCGGCGCGAAGTTCGACCTGCGCGCATTCCACGATGCGATTCTCGCCGAGGGTTCGGTGCCGCTGCCGCTGCTGGAACAGCGCGTCGATGCGTGGATCGCCTCTCGCAAGGCTCCTGCGAAAACCTGACGTCGTCGCTGCTTCCGGCTGCTGGAACAGCCTGAGACACGAAGGAAGAGCGGATCCGATCAGGAGATCGAAACACGGAGCCCACGGAGGAGAAGCTCGTTCACGCACGAGCTTTTCGACGTTCCTGCCTCTCTCCGCGTGCTCCGTGTCCGTGTTTCGGGCTTTGAAGCGGCTTGTCTCTGAAGCGGCTTCTCTTCGTGTCCTTCGTGTTCTCCGTGGTTCAGTCTTGCGCTTTGGCGCTCACAACGCGCGCAGGAACGCGGCGAGGTCCCTCTTCTCGCGGGCGTTGAGCCCGATCGCGAAGCGCGTGTCGTAGAAGTCGACCACCGCCTCGATATCCGCCGCGGAACCATTGTGGAAATACGGCGCGCGCGCGGCGAGGCCGCGCAGGACCGGCCCCTTGAACTTGCCGATGTCCTTCCACTTGCCGGACAGCAGCGCCCTGCCCGGGTCGGTGGTCTGCACGGTCGCACCGGTCGCGTTGTTGCGCAGGGTGTAGAGCGGCATGTCCGGCGTGCGACGCGACGCGTCGGAAAGACCGATGTCGAGCGGCAGGGCGACGGTGTGGTTGCCGATGTTCGGCGCGTTGTGGCAGGTCGTGCAGGTGCCGTTGATGACGCTCACGCCGAGCGCGTCGTTGAGGCCGCCGACGCCGCTGATCGCGATCGGCTTGCTGTTGAACAGGCGTTCGCCACGCACGATCGACTGGCGTTCCGGCCGGCCGTGGTCGTCGGACCAGGCGTCGAACAGCGACATCGACTGCGGCTCGAACGCGGCGCCGGTCGGGTCGGCACCGAGCGTGTCGTTGATGCCGACGTGGAAACGCTGGTTGGCGAGGATGCGCGGGCCGCCGAGCGCGTCGTCGTCGTTGAGCGCGCCGGCGCGGTCGTCGCGGACCTGCGCGGTAGTCAGGCCGAGCTCGAACGCAACGATGTCCTCGAGCTGCTGGTCGGTCGGCACGGCGCCTTGCGCATGACCGGTCGTCGCGTCCATCGCCTGGTGGCGCAGGCTCGCGACGAGGTCGGCATTGTCGACGCCGGCATCCATCGGCGGCAGGAACGGCACCACGGTCTCGCGCACGTCCCACATCACGCCGGTCAGGAAACCGAGGTTCGTCGACGGCAGCGGCCGGCGGAACAGCGACAGTTCGGCCGCGCTCGCGAAGTGGTACGGATCGTCGACCGCTTCGAGGCTGAATTCGGCGCCGGCCGGGATGCCGAGGCCGACGCGGATCACGCCGCGCCGCAGCAGCATGGCGTAGGCGACGCGCCGCTTCGCCACGGTCGAGACGTCGGCGAGCGGCGAATTCGCACCATCATTGGTACGGAAGATCGGGTCGGTGCCGCCGCTCGCGTCGAAGCGCGCGCGCACGCGTTCGGGCGTGATCGACCAGCCGTCCGCCTGCTGGTGACAGCTGCCGCAGGAACGCCCGTTCGTGCCGAGCGCCTGGAAGAACGGATTCGCCGCGTCGATGGTGCCGTCGCGCGTGAACGTGCGCAGCCAGCCGCTCGCATCGCGCGTCGTGAGGACGTCGCCGTCCGGCTGTGCGTGCGCAAGGGTCTGCGCGATCGACGTGGTCGACGCCAGCGCAAGTGCGAGCGCCAGGCAGTGTTTCGCGTACATGATGCCCCTCCCGGTCGGGCCACGCGGGAGCCGTCGCGTTCCGCCCGGAACGTGCGCTCGCCGCAGGACGAGGGTGCGGTGTTGCCGCAGCCGATCGTCATCGAGAAGAACGCCGGACGCGGGTGATTTGTGACATGCCGCGGTCGCACGACCGGGCACGCACGGGTCAGGGCTTGTCGGAACCGCTCGGCGGCTTCTTCGCCGGGGCTGCCTTGTCGCCGGCCTGCTGCTCGGCGCTCGCCTTCCATTCCTCGAGGATCGCCGCGCGGCGGGCCGCATCGGTGTCGACCGCGGCGGCAGGCGCCGGCGGTGCATCGGGATTGCCGTTGTCGACGAAGCGCAGCAGACGCGTGAACTGCGCGCCGACCACGTCATCGACCTGCGGCGCGAACTGGTCGAGGCCGCTCGCGCTGCTGCCGTTGACGCGGTATTCGAGCGAGAGCCGTGTCGCGCCGTCGTCGCCGGTCTCGATGCGGAACGTGAGCGCGCCTTTCAGCGCAAGCGCCTGCAATGGACCGAGCGCCGCATCGAGGCGCAGCAACTGGTCGGGCAGCGCCATCACGACGCGGCCGTGCTCGACGCTGCCGCCCGCCCAGCGCTCGCAGAAACACGCGCCGGCTTCGGGCTTGAGGCTCAGGTTCGCCGCCTTGCCCGACCAGGTGTGTTCGCTGCTCCACCAGCGCTGCGGCTGCGCGAGTGCGGCCCAGATCTTCGCCGGCGTGGCCGTGACCGGCGCCGACAGCGCGATCACGAATCCATCGGCGGCAGCCTGCTTGACCTCGGCATGTGCAGGCGCGACGAACAGCGTGGCGAGCAGCGCGACAAGCGGTCCGATCGGGTGTTTCATGCTGTTCTCCGCATCACGTCGATGCCATTCGACCACAGGCCGCGTGCGGCGTTCACGGCGAAGGCGCTGTCCTCTGTGGGAGCAGGAAGACCTGATCCTTCGAAACCACCCGTGAGGTCACACGTCGCCTTCGGTCGCCCAGCCCTCGCCGCTGCCGCGCTGGAACACCGCGTCGTCGGTGCGCACTTCGCCAGCGGGGATCGACGGCTGCGCCGCGAGTTCGGCATAGATCGGGCGGAAATCCGGGCGCGTCGCATCCATCAGCTGCTCGAAGCTGTCGATGACGAAATAGGACTTCTGGTAGGTGTCGATGCGGTAGCGCGTGCGCATGATGCGGCGCAGGTCGAAACCGATGCGGTTCGGTGCCGCCGATTCGAGGCAGTGGATCGACTCGCCCTTCGAACTGACGATGCCCGAGCCGTAGATGCGCAAGGCACCGTCCTGGCGGATCAGGCCGAACTCGACCGTGTACCAGTACAGGCGCGTGAGATTGACGAGTGCTTGCGCGTCGACGCCGTGCGCCTTCACGCCGCCCTTGCCATACGCTTCCATGTAGTCGGCGAACACCGGATTCAGCAGCAGCGGTACATGGCCGAACAGGTCGTGGAACAGGTCCGGCTCGGCGAGATAGTCGAGCTGCTCGGGCTTGCGGATCCACCAGGTGACCGGGAAGCGCCGGTTCGCCAGATGATCGAAGAACGTCAGCTCCGGCAACAGGCCCTCGACGCCGACGAGTTGCCAGCCGGTCGCCTTCGCGAGCACTTCGTTGAGTTCCTCGAAGCGCGGAATCGCGTCCGGAGTCATGTGGAAACGCTGCTGGTTCTCGATGAACTCGCGGCAAGCACGGCCCTCGAGGATTGCGCGCTGGCGCTCGAACAGCGTCGCCCAGGTCTGGTGATCGGTGCGCGAATAGCTCGACCACGGCTGCTCGACGACCGCGGTCGTGTAGACCGGCACGTAGCCTTTGTCGGTCTGCTGGTGTTCGACGCGGCGCGTTTGCGGATCGTTCATGGCACTCGCTCGTGGTGCATCGCACGCAGCTTAGCGCGGTTCGCACGCGGCGGCGAAAAAGGGGTCAGTGCAGGGTCGGTGGCGACGCATCGGCGGCGCGCGGACGTGGACGGAACGCGATCACGTGCCCATTGCCGGTTTCACCGGACGCACGCTGCCACAGCACGGGCACGGCCTGCGCGCGCGGCAACTCGAGCTCCTCGTCGGCGCTTTCGCCCGCACCTTCGAGTTCCCAGCTGTAGAGCTTGCGGGCCGGACTCGGATCGCGCCGGCGGAGCAGGAAGGCCGCGAGCATGCCGGCGACCGCGCCGGCGAGGTGGTACTCGAAGCTGACACGCTCCTCGTGCGGCAGCACCGACAGCAGCATGCCGCCGTACAGGAAGAACACGACCAGCGAGGTCACGACCGCGAGGCGGTCGCGCCGCAACAGGCCGATCACGAACAGGAACAGCATCAGCCCATGCACGATGCCGCTCGCGCCGACGTGCACCGAACTGCGTGCGAACAGCCAGACCCCGAGACCGGACAGCAGCCAGATCAGCGGCAGCGCGAGGCGTGAGGCGCGCGGATAGCAGTACAGGGCGAGGGTCGCCAGCACGCCGAGCGGCAGCGTGTTCGACATCAGGTGCTCGAACGAAGCGTGCGCGAACGGTGCCGTCAGGATACCGACCAGGCCGCGCAGGTGGCGCGGCACGATGCCGAGATCGTCGAGCGGCCAACCGAGCAACCAGGCACCGAGCCAGGCGATCCACACGCCGGCGAGCAGGGCCGAAGCGCCGAGCACCGCATAGCGGATGCGTGCACGGTCGTGCGCGACAGTGACGGCGGTCGGCTCCAGGGGCGGGCGGGCGATGTCCATTGCGCACAGATTGGGGTTCGCGACGGGCCTACAAGTCGACTGCGTCACAGAATTGCCGCCATTCCTCCTTGGTACAATCCTTGCTGAAACATGTACATAGTCCGCCCGCACGATGCGCGCGGCGATTCACGTCTGCGGCGCGACCGGGCAGGGGGCCTGTCGCGCGGCCGCCGACGACGGTTTGCCGACCCGTTCGCACGGGACGCCGGCCGTGCGTCGACCTGCATGAACTTCGATATCAAGTCCGCCATGATGATCGCCTCGCTGCTGACGCTGTGCGTCGGCGCGAGCCTGTCGTTCGCGGCGTCACGCTATCCGGCGCACCTGCGCACGGCGATGCGCATCTGGATCGGCGGCCTCCTGATGGAGGCACTCGCCCTGCTCTCGGCGGTGCCGCGCGGCGCCGGCTGGGACGGTGCGCTCGCGATCGTGCTGACCAACACGATGTACGTGCTCTCGTACGCCGAAATGGGACGCGCGGTGGAACATTTCGCGAACCGTCCACGCAGCCGCGCGCCGTTGCTGCTGGTCGCGCTGACGGTCGTGATCCTGTGCCTGTTCACGATGGTGTGGCCGTCGCCGCGCTGGCGCATCACGTTCGACACCCTGCCGATCGTCGCGCTGCAGCTTGGCGTCGCGCGCGCGGTGCTGCTCGGCCGCGGGCGCTTGCGCCCGGCCGACCTGCTGACCGGCTCGCTGTTCATCGCGTGCGGCGCGCTGGCGCTGCTGCGCGGCCTGACCGAGCTGTTCGGGCCGATGCTGGGCCTCGCGGATTTCCGCCCGGTCATGCTCAATCTCGTGCTGATCTTCAGCGCGATCCTGCCGATGCTCGGCACGATCGGCTTCATGCTGATGTGCGGCGATCGCATGAACGAGGACCTGACCCGCCTCGCGATGACCGATCCGCTGACCGGCGTGTACAACCGTCGCACCCTCGCACGACTTGCCGACAGCGAGATCGCGCAGGCGCTGCGCGAGGAGCGCCCGCTGTCGCTGCTGGCGATCGACGTCGACCACTTCAAGCGGATCAACGACGCTTTCGGCCATGACAGCGGCGACGAGGCCCTGCTCGGCCTGGTACGCCTGATGCGCGAATCGCTCGCGGTCGACGCACCGCTCAGCCGCATCGGCGGCGAGGAATTCGCGGTCCTGCTGCCGGGCCTTGGCGAACTGGAAGCCTGCGTGCTCGCCGAATACCTGCGCCAGCACGTCGCCAGCGCGCTGTTGTCGAGCCACGGCCATCCGCTGCGCCTGACCGTGTCGATCGGCATCGCCTCGGTCGACGCCGACACGCGCGACCTGCGCGCGCTGCTGCGCAACGCCGATCGCGCGCTCTACGCGGCCAAGCACAACGGTCGCAACCGCTGCATCGCGCATTCCTCGCTCGCACCGACGCGTTCGGCCGGCAGCGGCGCGCGCGCCTGAGTCGTCAGCCGGCGCGTTGCGCGCGTGGCGGGATCAGCACGCTGGCGACGATCGACGCGACGATCAACAACGCGACCACGCCGAGCGCGATCCCGATCGGAATCTTCAGCACGCCGGCCAGCAGCATCTTCGCGCCGATGAACAGCAGCACCGCGGCGAGACCATGCCCGAGCAAGTGGAAGCGATCGGCCATGCCGGCCAGCAGGAAGAACAGCGCACGCAGGCCGAGCACGGCGAACACGTTCGAGCTCAACACGATGAACGGATCGAGCGTGACCGCGAAGATCGCCGGGATCGAATCGACCGCGAAGATCACGTCGGTGACCGCGATCAGCACCAGCACGACGAACATCGGCGTGTACCAGCGCTTGCCGTCCTCGCGCACGCTGAGCGCGTCGCCGCGGAAGTCGCGCGTCAGCGGCAGGTGTCGGCGCATCCAGCCGAGCACCGGATTGCGCTCGAGGTCCGGCTCCGGATTCGCGGCGAACAGCATCTTGACGCCGGTCGCGAACAGGAACAGGCCGAACAGGTAGAGGACCCAGTGGAACCGCGCGACCAGCGCCGCGCCGAGCACGATCAGCACCGCGCGCAACACGATCGCACCGAGCACGCCGAGCATGAGTGCGCGCTGGCGCAATTCGGGCGGCACCGCGAAACTGTTGAACACCATCAGGAACACGAAGATGTTGTCGACCGCGAGCGCCTTCTCGATCAGGTAGCCGGTCAGGAATTCGAGGCCGATCTCGTTCGCGACCGCGCGCCCCGCGCTCGCATCGAGCCAAGCCCACAGGCCGAGGTTGAACGCGAGCGCGAGGCCGATCCACGCCAGGCTCCACAGCGCGGCATCGCGGAACGAAACGCGTCGCGGCCCGGCCGCACGCAGCAGCACGAAATCGACCGCGAGCGCGGCGGCGAGGATGGCGGCGAAAACGGCCCAGAGGCCCGGCGTGGCGATGGTGTGCATGGTGGTGTCCCGAGGGTTCGCATGGACCGATGGCGCAGGGTCACGAATATCCGGGACACAGCTTCGCCGTCGACGGCGAAGGTCTTGCTCGCGGAACCGCCCTTGGGCGATCCGCCCGCCGGACCGGAGCCTTGCGGCTCGTGTTGACGATCACGGCGACGGGAGAGCTACTCCCCTTCTGCTGGGGCCGAAGTTAGCGCCGGCACCGCGTGCTTGCAAGGTCGGGCGCAGCGCACGGGTGTGAAGAATGGTGATGCCCCCACAGGACCGGGATCGCCGGCGAACGATCCTTGCGCGGCCTGCCTGCCCTCGACCCTCGACCCCCAGCCCTATAATCCCCCGATGAATCCTCAAGCCGCGGGCGCCCTGCCCCTGATCACCCTCAAGACCGAACGCCGCTCGAACCATCCCTGGATCTTCCAGAAGATGGTCGAGAAACCGGACCCGAAACCCAAGCCGGGCACGATCGTCGACATCGTCGACCGCGAAGGCCAGTTCGCCGGGCGCGGTTTCTACAACGGCCATTCGCGCATCTCCCTGCGCGTGCTGACGATGAATCCGGACGAGGCGGTCGACGAGGCGTTCTTCGCGCGCCGGATCGGCGCCGCGATCGCGCTGCGCCGCGACCAGCTCAAGCTCGACGCGGTCACCGACGCCTATCGCCTCGTGCACTCCGAAGGCGACGGACTCTCCGGCCTCGTCGTCGACCGCTTCGCGAACACCGTGGTGGTCGAATACTTCTCGGCCGGCATGTTCAAGCAGCGCGACCTGATCAAGCGCGTCCTGCTCGAGCACTTCCCCGGCGCGGACCTGTACGCGTTCGCCGAAGACCACGTGCAGAAGCAGGAAAGCTTCGACTGCGCGATCCCGACATCGCCGCCGCCGACCGTGATCCACGAGCACGGCGTGCAGTTCCATGCCGCGCCCGGCACCAAGCACAAGACCGGCTTCTTCGCCGACCAGCGCGACAACCGCAAGTACCTGGCGACGTTCTGCGACGGCAAGCGCGTACTCGACCTGTGCTGCAACTCGGGCGGCTTCGGCATCTACGCGAAGACGATCGGCGGTGCCGACGAAGTCACCGGCGTCGACCTCGACGAGGAGATCCTCGAGATCGCCGCGAAGAATGCCTACCTCAACAAGGTCAAGGTGCGCTTCGTGCAGGCGGACATCTTCCACTGGTTGCGCGACGCGGCGGCGAACCGCGCCAAGCAGTTCGATGTCGTGATCCTCGATCCGGCCAAGATGACGCGCGACCGCGAGCAGGTGATCCCGGCGCTGAAGAAATACCTCGACATGAACAAGCTCGCGCTCGGCGCGGTCAAGCCGGGCGGGATCTTCCTGACCTGTTCGTGCACCGGCCTGGTCAGCGAGGAGCAGTTCCTCGACATGCTGCGCCGCGCGGCGTTCTACGCGAACCGCACCGTGCAGGTGCTGAAGGTGACCGGCGCCGGCGAAGACCATCCGTGGCAGGCGCACGTGCCCGAATCGCGTTACCTCAAGGCCGCGTTCTGCCGCGTCGAGTGAGTGCGCAGGGCGGGCCTTGGCTCGCCGTTGAACGTCATGCACGTGGCGTGGCGGGCCGAGGCCCGCCCGGTCCGGGTCAACCGCGCGACGCGCCGTGCGTTGCAGGGGGCAGTGTCCTCACAAGGAATCGCCCTTGCGCCTGCTGCTGTCTTTCCTGATCCTGCTCGTCGCGGCCGATGCGCGCGCGGCACTCGTCTACGACTTCTCTCCGGTCACGCAGCAGATCGAGGATCTCCTGCAAGCCCATCCGGGCATCGGTGGCGCTTCGCTGGTCGTGATCCGCAACGGCAGCGTGATCGACGAGGAATACTTCGACGGCTACAGCCCGACCACCCGCATCCCGATCGCGTCGGCCAGCAAGTGGCTGTCCGCGATCGCGATCGAACGCCTCGTCGAGCGGCACCTGATGAGCTGGGGCGACAGCGTCGGCCAGTACTTCCCGGCCGCGCCGGCGGACAAGCAGGCGATCACGCTCGGCCAGTTGTTCAGCCACACGTCCGGCCTGCCGGCGGACGATGCCGACTGCGTCGGCAATCATTCCGACTACACGCTCGACACCTGCGCGCAGCAGATTCTCGGCCTGACCCTGCAATACGCACCGGGCAGCGCCTTCGCCTATACCGGCAACGGCATGCAGGTCGGCGGACGCATGGCCGAGATCGCCACCGGCAAGAGCTGGGCGCAGATCTTCGAGGATGAAGTGACCACGCCGCTCGGCATGCCCGACACCGATTTCTACTTTGCCACGGCGAACCCGCAGATCGCCGGCGGCATCGGCGCGACGATGCTCGACTACTCGCACGCCGTGCAGATGATCGCGCAGCACGGCGCCTGGAACGGCGTGCAGTACCTCGATGCCGACGGTATCCTCGAGATGCAGAAGGACCAGACGCACGGCGCGCCGGTGCTCAACTCACCCGATCCGCAAGCGTTCGGCTACGGCTACGGCGAGTGGCGCAACCTCGTCGATGCGCAGGGCGTTGCGGTGCAGGTATCGAGCACCGGCAAGTACGCCACCTCGCCGTGGGTGGACAACCAGACCGGCGTCGCCGCAGTGTTTCTCGTCTACGCGACGGCCGCCGTGCTGCACGATGACCTGTACGCGCTGTGGGGCAATGTGCGCGATGTCGTGCTCGATCCGATCTACCGCGACGGCTTCGAGCCGTGACGCGTCGCCGAACCGGAGCCCCGGTTGCGGTTGCGCTGCTTCCACGAATGCAGGTCGAGGTCGTCGCGCTCCTGCCGTCGCAGGAGCGCTGCAAGCGCGACCGCAGTGCGGCGGGTCAGCGTCCGGCGGATTTCCACTTCGACGCGATGCGGTCGGCGAGCACGAGCTCGGCCTGCGCCTGCTTGCCGCCACGCAGATAGGCGATCGCGACCTTCGTGCCGACCGGCAGCTCACGCAGGCGCTGGCGCCATTCCGGCAGCGGACGCATCGCGATCTTCTCGCCGCCGATCGCGACGATGCGATCGTCGACCTCGATGCCCGTACGCGCCGCGGCGCTGTCGGCTGCGACATCGGCCACCTGCAGTGCATCGCCGTCGCCGAGCAGCCACAGGCCGCTGCGATCGAACGCGTCCGCTGCGCCGGCATCCGCGTTCGGAGCGAGGTACATCTTCTTCGCCGCGTAGTCGAACGCGACCGTGAAACGCTTCAGCACGCCGCCACCGAGGTTCGCGGAGATGTCGGGCGTGGCGAACGCGCCCTTGTTGCCGGAATAGAGATCGCCGGCAACGTCGGCGATGTCGATGTCGCCGAGCCGCAGCACGCCGAAGCGCGCCGGATGCCCGCGCGACGGGCCACCGACGCCCCAGCCGACCACGCTTTCGGCCGCCGCGCCATATTTCGCCAGCAGGTCGTGCTCGCGCACGAACGGCGAATGCAGGGTCAGCGAGACGCGCGAACCGGTGTCGACGCTGATGCGCGCCGGAATGCCGTCGAGCGTGCCGGTGATGATCGGGATGCGATCGGCCAGCTCGAACGGCACGACGCTGGCATGCGCGGGCGGCGCGAACTTCGCCGGTTCGACCAGCACCAGCTCGTGCTTCGCATAGTCGATCGTGACGCCGAAGCGGCGGAACATCTCGTAGCCGACCAGGCCGTCGCTGTCGACGCCCTCGACCGCGGGCAGCTTGCCGAGGTCCATGATCGCGAACACCGGCTTGGCCAGCACCGCGTCGCCGACGCGCACGTCGCCCGCATGCGCGAACGAAACGTCGACGACCTCGTCGCCGACACCGCGCCCGGCCAGCTTGCCTTCACCGGCGAGGCCGAATTTCTTCGCCGATGCCGGCGTCAGCAGATTCATGCCGCCGGTGTCGACCAGGAAGCGCGCCGGCTTGCCGTCGATCGCGCCCTGCGCGTAGATGTGGTTGTTGACGAGTTCGAACGGGATGCGCGCGACACCACCGGGTGCGTCGATGCGCGCCGTCGCGACCATCGCCGGCATCGCGAAGTCCGCATCGACGAGTGCGATGTTGACGGCGATGCGCGCGGCCTTCACTTCGTTGCGGTTGCGCGGATCGGTACGGCCTGCGGCATCGGTCATGTCGGTGGCGGCGTGGAACGGCAGGCGCAGGCCGTCGACTTCGCGCCAATCGTCGAACATCGTCGTCGCAGTGTCGGCGCCCTGCTTCTGCACGACGCGCGCGAGCAGGTGGGTATCCGCATCGAACCACAGCGTGAGCGGATCGCCGCCCTCCGGCGTCGCGACGAGGACTTCGTAGCGGCGGCCATCGAGTTCGCGCGCGTCGGGTTTCGCGTACGTCGCGGCGATGCGCGACGGATACCAGTAGCCGCGCGCGTCGAGCCAGGCCTGGCTGTGTGCGCGTCGCTTCGCTTCCGGCGCATCGAGGGCGGCAACTTCGCCGCCGGGATCGCGGCTCCAGCCGACGCTGCCGTCATAGCCGTCGGCGCCTTCGAGCGGACCGAGTTTGTAGTGGTCGTTCGAGCGGCCGCGCACGACGTCCTGGGTCGCCTGGAACTCGCCGCTGAGGCCGCCGGCGGCGAGCGTGCCGTCGGTGCGCAGGCTCGTGACCGCGTCCCAGTGCGCGCCACCGCTCGCCGCCTTGTAGCGGGCGAGCAGATCGGATGCCTCGTCGGCGTGCGCGACGGACGTGGCGGCGAGCGCGAACAGGACGGCGCAGGCGATCGGATGCTTGTACATGGCGTTCTCCAGGATGCAGGGCACTTGCGCCGCAGCGGCGTTGTTTGAATAATTGCATCGAATTTCAAACAAGGCAACCCAACCAATGGCACGCACCCGGCCGGCGCTGATCGAGGACGCGGGCGAGATCGAATTACTCGCCTCGCCGACGCGGATCGAGATCGTCGACACCCTCGAGGCGCTCGGCGCCGCGGTCACGGTGGCCGAACTCGCGGCCGCGCTCGGCCGCCCGGCGGACAGCCTGTACTACCACCTGCGCCAGCTCGCCGACGGCGGCCTGGTCGAGGAAGAAGCCGCGCCGGATGGTCGCCGCTATCGCTCGCGCACGCGCAAGGGCGACCGGCTGCGGTTGCGCTACAAGCCCGGCGCGACCGCGAACGCGGATGCGGTCGGGCGCGTCGCCGCGAGCGTGCTGCGCGTGGCCGGGCGTGACTTCGCGCGCGCGCTGGCCGATCCGGACAGCGTCGTCGAAGGGCCGCGGCGCGAACTGTGGGCCGCACGTGGCAAGGGCTGGGTCGACGCCGCCGACCTCGCCGAGATCAATCGCCTGCTCGCACGCCTGATGGAACTGGTGCAGCAACCTGCGCACGAACGCCCGCGCGGCAAACTGATCGCACTGTCGTGGGTGCTCGCGCCGGTGGAGGCGAAACCCGCGCGCCGCGAAACGGCATCGCGCAAGCTTCGCACACGTTGAGCGGGAGCCTCGGCGGCGGCCTGCTAGACTGCGCGCTCGCCCCGAACGGTTGCCCCGGATGAAGAAGAACACGCGCGCGAAGATCGCCAAGCCGGCGCCGGTGGACCAGGCGCAGGCCGAGGACGCGGTACGCATCCTCCTGCGCTGGGCGGGCGAGGACCCGCAGCGCGAAGGCCTGCTCGACACGCCCAAGCGCGTCGCCGACGCGTATCGCGACTGGTTCTCCGGCTACGCGATCGATCCGGCCGAGTACCTCGGCCGCACGTTCGAGGAGGTCGCCGGCTACGACGAGATGATCGTGCTGCGCGACATCCATTTCGAATCGTTCTGCGAACACCACATGGCGCCGATCATCGGGCGCGCCCACGTCGGCTACCTGCCGACCGACAAGGTCGTCGGCATCTCCAAGCTTGCGCGCGTCGTCGACGCGTATGCGCGCCGCTTCCAGGTGCAGGAGAAGCTGACCGCGCAGATCGCGCACTGCATCGGCATGGTGCTGAAGCCGCGCGGCGTCGGCGTCGTCATCGACGCGACCCACCAGTGCATGACCACGCGCGGCGTGCACAAGACCGGCGTGTCGATGATCACGAGCCAGATGCTCGGCACCTTCCGCGAGGACGCGCGCACGCGCGCGGAGTTCCTGCGCTTCATCGACATCGACGGGCACAGGTGAGTGCGATCTTCGCGGATCGCTGCTTCGACACGCGCCTTCGCGTAACCGCAGGCCTTCACCTTCGATGATTCCAGAGCGGCCATCCATGGCCGCTCTCTTCGACAACAGCCGCTCCGCACTCGCGGACTCCGGCCGACGCAGGCACGATCCGTCTCCCATCGCGCAACCAGTGCACAAGCAGGCCGCGCGCGGATCGGCTATCGTGCGCGCCTTCGCCCTGCCGCAGCCCGCCCATGGAACCGACGCTCCCGTCCGCGCCGCGCCGCGCCGCGCTGATCTTCATCTTCATCACCGTGTTGATCGACATCCTGTCGTTCGGCCTCATCATCCCGGTACTGCCGCACCTGATCGAGAGTTTCCTCGGCGGCGACGTGTCGAAGGCGGCGATCTGGTACGGCTGGTTCGCGACCGTGTTCATGGCGATGCAGTTCTTCTTCACGCCGGTGCAGGGCGCGTTGTCGGACCGCTACGGCCGGCGACCGGTGATCCTGCTGTCCAATCTCGGCCTCGGCCTCGATTTCCTCATGATGGCGATGGTCAACACGCTGCCGCTGCTGTTCATCGGACGCGTCATCTCCGGCATCACCGCGGCGAGTTTCAGCACCGCGAATGCCTACATCGCCGACATCACGCCGCCGCAGAAGCGTGCGCAGGCGTTCGGCATGATCGGCATGGCGTTCGGCATCGGCTTCGTGATCGCGCCGGCGATCGGCGGCTTCCTCGGCGAGATCAACCAGCGCGCACCGTTCTGGGTCGCGGTGGTGTTGTGCCTGGCGAACTTCACCTACGGCTATTTCGTCCTGCCCGAATCGCTGCCGCCGGAAAAGCGCACGCCGCGGTTCGATTGGGCGCATGCGAATCCGATCGGGTCGCTGCGCCTGCTGCAGCGGTATCCGCAGGTGCTCGGCCTGGTCGCCGTGCTGTTCCTGATGGCACTCGCGCACATGGTCTATCCGAGCACGTTCGTGCTGTACGCGGACTACCGCTTCGGCTGGGGCCCGCAGATGGTCGGCTACACGCTCGCCGCGGTCGGCGTGCTCGCTGCGATCGTGCAGGGCGGCCTGATCAAGAAGATCGTCGGCACGCTCGGCGAACGTCGCGCGCTCATGCTCGGCCTCGGCTGCGGCACGCTCGGCTTCACCCTCTACGGCCTCGCGCCGAGCGCGGGCTGGTTCTGGGCCGCGATGCCGATCGCCGCATTGTGGGGCGTTGCGACGCCGGCGGCACAGGCGATGATGACGCACCAGGTCGATCCGGGTGAACAGGGTCGGCTGCAGGGCGCGGTCGCGAGCCTGTCGAGCATCGCCGGCATCATCGCGCCGACGGTGTTCACGCGCGCATTCGCCGCGGTGACCGGCGCGCATCTGCACGACGCCTGGGCCGGCATCACGTTCGGCATCTCGGCCGCTCTGGTCGGTATCGGCTGGATCATCGCGTGGCGCACGACCGCGCACCTGCCCGCGACGACGCATGTCGCAGCGGCTCCCGCAACGATCGTGCCGGCCGTGGTGTCCGACGCGGACGACTTGCAGGTGCAACCGGCCGACAGCGCGAAATGAATCCGCACGCGACACTTGCACATTGCAAAATCGAGGCGTATGGTGCGCCGCCTTCGCGTCATGACGACGCGATTTTTCGGACGATGAATTCCATGCAGAGACTTTCCGGCCACCCGCGACATCGCGACCTGCGCATTGCCATGCGCGGCGATGTCATGCCATGCCTGTTCGCAGGCAAAGGCGCACGACCGGTCTGACCTGCACGCAGGGGAGATCGGCATTCCGATCTCCCACGGCGAAACGAACGCCCCCGGGAGGCTTGCCCCCGGGGGCTTTTTTTTTGCGGGCCATGGATGGCCGGCATGTTGGCAATGCAGGAGCAATTGCCAACGGGGCCATGGATGGCCGGCATGTTGGCAATGCAGGAGCAATTGCCAACGGGGCCATGGATGGCCGGCATGTTGGCAATGCAGGAGCAATTGCCGACGGGGC